>JAANMV010000530.1_pt1 | contig 47073 bp, 37 predicted proteins | sample 7279661 | NCBI WGS metagenome assembly JAANMV01 (sample SAMN14094540, study PRJNA606508) | bioreactor metagenome | isolation source: A lab-scale SPAN reactor treating ammonium-rich wastewater day 121 | place: Ireland: Galway | collected 2017-05-16
TTGGAGCGAGCTGGGGCAGAAAAATCAGCCGCCGCTCGTCCGTCGCCCGCCACTGACGCATTGGCCTCTCTCAAAAACACGAGTTTCCGGCCAGACACTTGATAGGTGAAGGCCGTGCCCTGGGCGAAAGCCGGCAGGCAGAGGACTGAGGTCAGCAATCCGAGGAATAATCCGAAGGTGAATTTGAGTTTGGTTTTCATAGTGTGTGCTGGGGTTGTGTGTGGGCGGAATCCCGCCTTCACGGTTTGAACAGGCGATACAGCTTTTGCTCCCCTGTCAGGGAGTTTGTCACCGTGAACTGACTGCCGACCACCACCGGTGCGGGCACGACGGCAGCCCAGTTGGTCGTCGTCAGGTTGGTGTTGAATTGGAGGTGAAAGTCCGGGTAGTTCGTGGGCCAATAAAGGCGAACCTGTGTCGGTGAAAATTTTTCCAAATACAGCATGGGCGGCGGCAGGTCGGCGATCTTGGTGAGCACCACATCGTTGCCGTCCCCGCCGGTGTAGCTGATCTGGAAAACCTGCGTGCCTGCATGGACGCTGGCACCTTGCGGCAGACCGGTGAACGTGCCGGTCACGGGGTCGGCGCCGTCGTTGGTGATCAGGACGAGCTGGCTGTTCGTGGGAAACGTCGCGCCCGCCACGACCTGCAACCCGACGCCGTTCAAGTTGACGGTGCCGATGACGTTGAGGCGGTCGTGGTCGCTGCCGGGAATGGGGCCGTTGAGTTCCATGCGTAACGTGCCATTGCCGGGGGCGCCGGCGTGAAAGTGGCCGGTCGTCAGAACGCCCGGACTGGTGCCGGGCGCAATGACGCCCGCGCTGCTCGTGAAGCTGACCGGTCCGATGGTGCCAAGCCCCTGAAGCGTGCCGCCGCTGATCTGCACCGGACTGGCCGCCTGGATTCCGTCCACCTGGAGCGTGCCGGCGGTGAGCAGAGTATTGCCATCATACGTGTTGGCCCCTGCAAGCCGCAGCCAACCGGGTCCGCTTTTCAGCAAGTGAGCCGTGCCGGCGCTGGTGCTGATCAGCGCGGTGATGTCCAGGTCGGGTTGCCCGGTGGGGCCGGGTGGCACTCCGACGTTAATTGGCAACGTGCCCGGCACCACGTACATCCGGCCCGAGATGATGGAGGAATCATCGTTTGCGCCGGGATGGACATTGAGGCTGCCGCCCTCGTCCATGATCAGCAGGCCGTTGCCGCCCGTCTGCACGTCGCCGCCATCGTGCAGACTCAGGTGAAGCACATTTTCGATCCGCCCGTTGACATCGAGCAGCCCGTTGCGATGAACGACGATGTCGCCGACGACCTGATAGCTTTCAAAATTCCGCGCCACGGCAGCCACGCCGGTCGGGGTGCCAATGGTCAACAGGCCCGGCACGGCAGTGACGGCAAATGGCTTGCTTAAATGGAGGACTCCCTGACGCACGATGGTTTCGCCCGCGTAAGTGTTATGGTTGGCGCCGCCGAGAGTGAGCGTGCCGATGCCGCTCTTGGTGAGGTGACCGGTGCCGCTGATGACGCCGGAGAGCGTCAGGGTCTGGTTGACGTTGATGGTGGTGTTGGCTCCGAGAATGACATTGCCGGTCCAGACGTTGTTGCCGGTGCGGCTGTCCAGCGCGGGCGAGTTGGTGCTGCTGGCGAACAACGTCTCGCCCGTGATCGTAATGCCTCCTTCGAGTGCCAGTTGGGCGTCGTCGTTTACAAACGTGGAAGCGGTGGTTGCCCCCAACGCGCCGCCGTGGGCCACGACGAGCGTGCCGCGATTGACACTGGCGGTGCCGGCAAAGAGTGTGTTGTTACCGCTGAGGCGCATCCGGCCCAGACCGTTTTTGGCGATCCGCGCACGCGGGAAACCAATCTGGTCGGCATCGCCGCGAATGACGGCGGGCACATCCAGTTCGGGCGCTGTCTCAAACACCGCCGTGGGATCGTAAGGTGCCACCTCGAACGGCAGCGTGAGATTGGGCGGCAATTGAATCTGGCCGGAAATTGAGGAGCCAGCCCGCGATCCGAGGACGGATAATGAACCGACCTGAACACTGCCGCCGGAGGTGAAACTCAACAGGCCGGTGCCCGTTTCCACGTCGCCGCCGTCGTTCAATGTCAAGTGGGTGATGCCCTGGTTGCGGTTGCTGAGGTTGAAGAGGCCGCGGGCGTTGACGGTGACGGCGGGGCCGCCGATGCAGTGACTTTGAAACAAGCGCAGGACCGCCGCCGCGCTGACGGGCGCCGGTCCCAGCACGAGATTCCCCGGCACGGCCAGCACGCCACTGCTGGTTTTGTTGAGGTCCAGCAAGCCGGCGAGGAGGACGGTGTCGCCCACGTAATTGTTGGGCGCTCGCCCCGCTGAAGGTGAACCAGCCGCCCCCGGTCAAGGTGAGCGGGCCCGTGCCGGAAATAATGCCGTTGACGTTGAAGCTGCCGGTGTTTTCCACCAGAACGGTCGCGGGATGATTCAAAGTCAGTCCGCCAGTCAAGGTCCAGGCGCTGGCCGGGCCGATGGTCAAGGCGCCGCCGGCATCCGCCGCTCCCGATCCGCTGATGAACACGGGTTTGGCCAGCGTGCCCCCCGGGCCGAGGCGCAACGTGGCGTTTGAGTGAACGGTGATGTTCATGGCCCCGCTGCCGAATCCGGCGGGGGTGTTCACCTGGAGTGTGCCTGCTTCCACGAGCGTGACCCCGGTGTAGGTGTTGGCGTTATTGAAGTGCAATGTGCCCGGGCCGCGCTTGCGCACCGGACTGCCGCTGCCAAAGACCACGGCATTGACCAGCAGATCGGGGTTGGCCGCCCCATCACCCACGTCAAACAGCACCGGGCCGGGCGGCAGCCCGAGCCAGCCGTTAATGATCGCAGTGCTGTTGTTGGGATTCACGGTGAGTGGTTGATAAATGGCGAACTGGCCCGTGCCGGTGTTCACCGTGCCGCCGTTGAACGTCACGAAGCCGAAGTCTTCATTCCGGTTGTTCAAGTTGACAATGCCATTCGCGAACAGTGTGAGATTGGCGCCGACGTTCTGGTAGGAGTTGATCCAACGGGCTTCAAACGGGCCGCCGGCGCCACCGCCTACCACCAGTGGTCCGGAGAACGCTTTCACGCCGGACGGCTTTGAAAAATACACCAGCGGACAGCGCACGAGGGTGGGACCGGTGTAGGTATTTGCCAATTGGCCGCCAAACTGAATCGTGCCGCCGCCGAAACAGCCTACGCCACCCGCGCCACTGATGGGGCCGGTAAAGATGATGTCCCCGGTCACATTCAAATTGGTGTTCAACAGAATGGGGCCGTGCCACGTATTTACGCCCACGCAGGTCAGGATTGAACCGGGCAACTCGCCTTCGATTCCCTGCCCCGCTGCGGTGAGCGGTTCGGAGACGATGGTGACGTTCTGAAGCCGCAGCGAGCCACCGAGAATTACTGTGCCGCCGAGGGCGTCCCCGAGGGCGTTGTTGTGCCGCACATCCAGCACGCCGCTGGCGATGGCAAAGCTGCCGCTGAACGCAGCGTTGTTGCCTTGGAGCAGGAGCGCGTTGTCGCCGGACTTTGTGATGTCGCCTGTGCCGGTGAGTTCTGCCAGCAGGTCCACTCCGGCGTACTGGTTGCCCGAGGTGTGAAAGGTGTGCGGGCCGGCGGGAAGGTGCAGGCGTCCCTGGATGATGGGTGTAACCGGGGCATTCTGGTTTCGGGCCGTGAGATGGCCATTCAGCGTGAGCGTGGCGCTCCCGGTATCCAATGTGGAAGGCAGGGTGTCGCCGAAGGAATTCGTCAGTGCAAGATGGCCGATGTTGTCGTGGAAACCATGCATCTGGAGTTTGGCCCCGCCCGTGATCGCGACCGTTGCGTTGTCGCCAATTTGGTTGGGGGCCGCCAGTTCCACGACGCCGAGGCTGTTGATGAGCAAACTGTCCGTGACCGCAACGCCGCCGCTGACATCAAAGACCGTCTGGGAACCGGGCGCACCGCTGATCGTGAGCCGGCCTTGAAATGAATTGCCCGAGGCGCTTTTGAAGCGCAGGGAGCACTCGGCCTCCAGCATCACCGAGACATTGCCTGTCCCGGAAATGCGGCCCATTTGGATTCGGCTCCTGGCTGGATCGCTGGACCATATAACGGATCTTCCATGCACCGCCAGATCAATCCCGTTGAGGTGCGTTTCTCCATTGAGGAAAAGAGATTCCGTCACGTCGGGATCGGGACAGCACGAGATTGGGATCTCACAGCCAGGTCTGCAGCCGCCTACGAGGATGGTCGTGTTCCGAACCAGGACTAAATCACAGTTCAAATGCACTTTGAGGTCAGTGTTAGACCAGTTGCCGACCCTGATCCCGTACATAACTTGACTCCGCGCGGGTAGAACCGCATTGGAGATCGTGATGGCGTTGCCTGACAACGTCCACTCAATGTCTCCGAAGAAGCTGGAGTCGCCGCCAAAGGTTAGCGAATTGACCACCAGACCAGCCAGGTCGTTGACCATCGGGTCAGGGTCACTCCCCAATGCGGTATGTTCAGAGAACGACAAGTCATCTCCGTTTTGGGGCACGCCCGGGGCACCCTGCCAAGGTTGGCTGAAGTAATTGGTATAGCGCATCCAGTTACTCGGATCGCTCCAGTTCGGGCTGTCTCCGCCGGGCGCCGAGGCTTGCCGCCAAACACACAATGCGGCGGCGGCTCGATCCACCAAGGCGAACAGCGAGACGATGACAACCATAATGAACAAGCGAATGCTGCTGGTGTGTTGCCAGCCATCAACTCCAGCCGAGGCAGGTGGCGGCAACCGTCCTGCGTGTCCCCGGGCCTGTCGCTCACGTCCGCTACCAGCATACCCCGTGGCCCCGAGCCGGGTACTCCACGCGCCTTCGCAGCGCCCGAGCACGTCAACAGCACGCCTCGGAGCTGGCGGGCTTGCTGTTACCGTCACGGGCCGGTTGCACCCGGGCCGACGAGCCGGGGTATTTTCCAAAACACGATTGTTTGTATTCATGGCTTTACGAGTTTGAAGGTTGCGGTTTCGGTTTCGGTTCTTGCTCTGAAAACCTCGTTGTCCGCCCGATCTACGGCATGAACAGCCGGTAGAATCTGCTCGCCAACGTGGCCGGGACGACGGCGGGATTGGTCCAGCCGCTAACGGAGTTGGTCCAGGCCAGTGACAGACTCACAGTCTCCTGCAAAATCCAGTTCGTGCCGGTGGCGGGCGTCCACCACACGGTCGCCTGCGCTGGCCCCGAGTTCGTGATGAACAACGTCGGGGCACCGGGGTCTGCACCAGAGTCGGCAGCGCCCAGAAGCCACCGGTAACGGCATATTGCCCATTGGTCATCGGGCCGCCCGCGTCCGGCTGGCCAATCGTGCCGCTGACGGAATACACGCCGCCGGTGCTGGTTCCGCCGCCGCCGTCAATGGTGGACCAGGTGATCGCGTATTGGGCGGCTGCAGAGCCGAGGGAAAGAAGGGTCAAAATGATGAAGGTCAAAGTAATTTTGACCCCATGATTCTGACCCCTTGGTTTGTGGTGGTTTGGTGGATTCATAGGTTTATTCGCCTCTTGGGTTGAGCTTGGCCACCAGTTGCTCCAGGGCCGCCAAGCGTCCCCTCAACTCTGCGTTCTCCGCCTTCAGTGCTTCCATCTGGTATTCTGCTTTCTGCTTTCCCATTTCCACTTTGTGATTGAGTCCTTGAATCGCCGCCAGCGCCACGCCGCCTTCGTCCAGCGGCGCGATGTGCTTGTCGTCCGTGCCAATGTTGAAGGCCGCACGGAAATCCTGAGCCACCGGACCGATGTGGCGCGTCGCGGGATCGTCTTTGTAGCTCCATTCGCTCAAGGGCAGTCGCGTGACTTTGTCCAGAATCTCAGCCGCGTTCACCGGCGCGAAGTCCTGCTTGGCGTTGCGGTCGCTGCTGTTGTTAAACGTACCGTTGACGGTTACGCCGCTGCTGTTGGCCAGCAACCGCTGCGTCGTCGGCGCGGCATTGACGCCGCCGACATACAGGCCCACAAATCCATAGCCCACGGTCAGGCGCGAGGTGGCGCCGCCCGCATTGCTGACCTGGCTCCCGCCAGCGGCGTTGTAGTGGTGGTTGTAGGCCAGATGGACGCCGTCGGCCAAAGCGGGGAACGAACCGTAAAGATAGCCCAGTGAGTTGCCGCCGCTGAGCGATAGATGGCGGTAGGTGGAGGTTTCCAACTGCACGTTGCCCGCGAGGCGGGTGTTCCCGACGACGTGAAGCGGCACGAGCGGCGTGGCGGTGCCGATGCCGACGTTTCCGCCGGAATCCTGCAGAACGACTTTGCCGCTTGAACTGGCCGAGCGGATATACCAGTCGCCGCTGGTGCCCCAATGAATGTGGCTGCCGTTCGGCCCAAGGGCGGGGTTGGAAAAGCTGGCGGTGTTATCTGTGGCCGTCGCGCGGCCCGATTCCACATGCAGCGTGGCGATGGGGGCGCGATTAATGCCCACGCCGCCGGCGGCGCGGATGCAGAACTGGTTGGCGGCCGTGGAAGAAAAACTCGCGCCGCCGCCGTCCGCCCAGACAAAGGAACCGTGGTGCAATGCTTGAGCGCTCTGGCCTGCGGCGAAGCTGTAGGAACCGGCAGCCGTGTTGCCGTAACCGCCCGGAATGGTCGCGTAGTAGGCGTTGGTTTGAATCACATTGAACCGTCCGCCGCTGATGGTCGCGTCCCCGGCGTGGATTGAATTCCAGGCGCCGCCGCCGATGAAAGCATTGTAGGCGTTCGACCCGAGGAACCCCCGTTCGCCGCCGGCAATGACGCCGACGTCGCCCCGAACGTCGTTGCCGACGCCGCCTCCGATGGTGCCGAAGTGTCCGCTCACGCGATGCGGCTGCGTCGCTCCCCACCAGTTGGACCCGCCGCCGCCGGCAATGGTCCCGCCGCTGACCTGCGGGATGACCTCATTAGCCGGGTGTCCGCCAATCAGGCTGGGACTGGGCGATCCGAACTCATACGTGTTCGGGGGGAAAGCCAGACGCAGCACCCGCTCGCCGTTCACCTTGAACTCCAAGGGTTGAGCGTCCGTGGTGCCCAGGAAATTCAGGCCCCCCGCGGTGCCGCTGTTTCCTGCGGTGCTCCACAAGCTGGCCAGGCTGGAGCCGTTCAGCGTGGTGGCGTTGATGTTGGTCAGACCGCCGCCGTCGCCGGTGAACGAACCAGTGAACTGGTTGGCCGCATGGTCGAACGCGACCGCGCTCGAATACGTCCCAGAGACGCCGCTACTCGGCACCACGCCCGTCACGTTGCCCGCCGCGATGGCGTAGGGTGTGGCTGTGAGTTTTTGTCGCGGACTTAGTGGGATGAACGGACCAATGGTGGTGCGCACCTCGAGGTGGAGCCAGCGATCCGCGCCGGGGAAATTGTCCCCGAAATCCAGCGGCAGCGCGAACAGGCCGTTGGTCACGCCGACGATCACGCTGGCGGGGGAGTTGGTGGCCAACGCGGTGCCGCCGTTGGCGGCATCCCAGAGCGTCGCTGCGAATTCACCGCTCCCGGTGTAAGGCACGCCGTTGACGTCGAGCCGCCCTTGGTAGGTGAAGGCGGTGCCTTGGGCATGGAGTTCGGGGACAAGCGCGATGCCAAACAGCAACGCCAGAAAGATAGGACTGAGGTGTGGTTTCATGTTGATTTGAGTGTCAGTGACGGTTGAGGAAAGAACCGGGTTGGCGCTTGCCGGCCAAGGCGCCGGCCGGACAGTGCCGACGAAGAAAGCAAGCGGTAGGGGAGGTGGTTGGTCCGTTTCCATGTGATTGATGGCTGTTCGATCTGATCGGTATTCGCCGGCCATGGCACGGACGGCGCCAACGAACACGCCATCCGCGTTGCGACCCCGGTGAATTGCCTCCAACATGGTTGACGCCATTTGTTTTTTCAACGGCGCAGTCAGACTATTTTCATGGCTTCAGTGGGATCGGGCGCACGGACACGAAAATCACCAATTGCAGGTCAGCACCACGCCGGGGTAGCGGGAGGCATAATGACTCCTTCGCGAGTGATCCACCTTGGCATTTGTGCTGGCGGACAGGGGGGCACGGCGTAATCATGCGCCCATGAAAAAACGCATTTCACTCCTCGTTTCCATCTTCTCCTTTGTTGCGCTGGTGGTCGCACAGAGTCCCGGTCCGTTCCCACTCTGGCCCGATGGGGCGCCCGGCGCGCTGGGCACGGAAGACAAGGACATCCCCACGCTCACTCCATTCCTGCCGGCGCCGGAAAATGCCACGGGCGCGGCCATCGTGATTTGTCCCGGCGGTGGTTATGGCGGGTTGGCCGATCACGAAGGAAGTCACTACGCACGCTGGTTGAATGAGCAGGGTATTGCCGGCTTTGTGCTCAAGTATCGGCTAGGCTCGGGCGGCTATCGGCATCCAGCGATGTTGCAGGATGCCGCTCGCGCGGTGCGCACGGTGCGCGCCCGGGCGGCGGAATGGAAGCTGGACCCCAAGCGCGTCGGCATCATGGGTTCTTCCGCCGGCGGCCATCTGGCCTCGACGTTGCTCACGCATTTCGACGCGGGCAATTCCGACGCTGCGGACCTCATCGAGCGTCAAAGCTCACGGCCAGACCTGGGAATCCTTTGTTATCCGGTCATCAGTCTGACCAGTCCGTTCACCCATCAAGGCTCCAAGAGAAATCTTCTGGGGCCGGAGCCTTCACCGGACCTGGCGCGCAAACTATCGAGTGAACTGCAAGTCACCAAGGACACTCCGCCTTGCTTCGTCTGGCATACGTGGGAAGACAAAGGCGTGCCCATCGAGAACTCGCTGTCGTTCGCCGAGGCGCTGCAAAAGAACGGCGTGCCCTTCGATCTGCACATCTACGAGCGAGGGCCGCATGGAATCGGCCTCGGCACACGGCAATATGGCCGGGGCGAGCGGCATCCGTGGACGCGTGATTGCGAGTATTGGCTGAAGCAGCGCGGATTCGCGAAATGAGGACGACCACGGAGTGCTGGAGCGCGGGAGGGTTGGCGCCGGCGAGCGCCACGCTTCGCCACCACGGCAGCGCGCAGCCCAAAACCGATGCCCATTAACTCACGCCATGCCCAAGAAAGTTCTCATCATCACCGACGACTCCAGCGAATCGCTGGAGGTTTACTACGCGCGACACCGTTTCCGCGAGGTGGCTTACGCCGCGCTCATTGCGGCCACCAAGAAGCAGTTTCTTCACGCTTGATCACCTCCCAAACCTGGGAAAGCCATCCCGAGTTTTACCGCGACATTTTTGCGCGGTTGGGAAGAGCTTGAATCATGTTCTCGTGTTCGGGCACGCGAGGACGAATACTTTCGAGATTTGGCGCGATTGCGAAGCGAGACGGTGATGACGTTGGATTGGATTGCGGAACGATTATGCATGGGGTGGAGGCATCCGGTGGCTAATTGTCTGAAGGGGTAATCATTTTCTACAATGGCCGGGACAGGCCAAGATCGGGTGCGCTTTTGCCAAGTGATGGTTGGCGAGATGGTGAATCCGGGCGTTGAGTCAATGCGGGAGCATGGAAAGACGGTGTGCTTTGAACCTCTCCCGCTTCGCGTGGGTGCGTGTGAAGCTGACGATTTCATACCGACGCGGGCACGGGCTTGTGGGGGAGGCCATGAAACCGTGATGACGTTGGATTGGATTGCGGAACGATTGTGTATGGGGTGTAGGCATACGGCGGCTAATTGCTTGAAGGGATAATCATTTTCTACAATGGCCGGGAGACACTTTTTTGACACTTTTTCGCCCGACGACGCCAACACTTTTCCAACCTGGCTGCACACTTGGCAGCCTTAAACTCAACCAAGATTATGCGCTTTTTCTGTCTTTACCTGTGCTGGTTCACCTTCAGTTGTTCGACTGTTTGTGCCGACGCTCAAACGCCCGAAAAAGACGGCCCTATTGACGAAAGAAACTCTTATTGGGAAGTCCGCCGCTGCGATCCAACAAACGGTCTGCGACCGTCGGTTCACTTCGGGCGTTCTGACACGGGCTGGGAAGTCTTCGTAAGCTACGTTGCCCAAATTGATTTTCCCGCGCGAGCCTGGATCAAAACCACAAACCGTGTCGGTTCGAAACTGGAACTTTGGCAAACCAATGGGGTCCGAATCGTCTCAACCAACTCCGACGTTCCTGCAGCGTTTCATCTTCCGAAGCAGACAACCGTGGCGGAAATCCGCTCCCACAGCGTCTATCCCTGGCATAAGCGGGGCTATCAATGGTGGGGGAAGGAGGGCGTTGCATCTGGTTCTGGAAGTGCCGCAGCACTTTTCACACTCGAATCGGTGTTTCCAATTTCGATGACAGATGATTACGTGCTAAAAATATCTCCTCTGCTCTATAAAGTGGACACCAGCACGGTAAACGCACAACTTGTCGAATTTCCGGCCATTACGGTGAAACTAATGTCCAGCGGACAGGTCATCAACGCGGAGTAGCCGGGCGTTTTCGGCGTCGTTGATCAGCGTAAACCTTTGAACGACCTGCCGGGCTATCCAAGCGACAACATTGTCATCCCTCGCAGGTGGTGGCTTTGAATTGCAGACTCAGCGATTCCCAGCACACAGCACAAACATCAGAATCGCCGAGGCGGTACCGTCCATGGTGGGTTCGTTGGTGGAGTAATCCTGCACGTCGTCGTGGTACACGGCCAGTTCGCCTTGAAACGCCGCCAGCGGGTCCGGTTCGGTAATGGCCACGCCGGCGGCGCAAGGATTTGAGCATTCGATTTCAAGGCCACTCAATCCGGGCCGTGCCGGTCAACCCTTGGAAATCCTTCTCGTTTCGGGTCAGGACCAGATCCGCGCCCACCTTCGCCGCCGCCAGGGCATGACCGTAATCATAGACTCTCGGTCCGGTGACATTCAACGCCTTGGCGCGCGCCAAGCCTTGCAGGATTTCTTCCGAATTGAGTTCCGTCAGGGTTACTTTGCTGCTGAAATCCCGCAACCATTGTGCCGCATCGTCAGGATCGAGGATGACTCGAACCGGATTCTGCTGTGCATCCCGGGCCAGAATTCCGCGTTTGGTCATAATGGAGAAAAATTCACTGAACAAATGCAGACGGGCAAAATGTTCGCCTTGGGCGAGCCGCGCGTTGACTACGGGGGAGACCGCGGCATTGATTGCGGCAGAGGTATCCCAGTAAAACTTCATCGGCTGGCTCGTTCTTCGGCAACCGCTTCGCCAATCGCCTGCGGATCAATCGTAACTCCGGGCGTCTCAAACACCAGTCGGCCGCCGCGCTTCACCAACCGGGCTTTCACCTGGCGAACTTCCGAACGGGGTGGCAGTTTGCGACCGCGGATCTCGCCTTCCTCAAAACGCCATTCCACCCGGTCACCAACGGCCAGCCCGGCGGCATCCACCACTTCCTCGGGCAGGGTGGTTTGCCGCTGGTCACGGATTGCGGTCGCATGCATGGCTGACTTTCTCACCTGTACAGGCTGATTTCAAGCACCCGTTCCGATCAACTTCCACCCGCACACAGCACAAACATCAAAATTGCCGAGGCGGTGCCGTCCATGGTGGGTTCGTTGGTCGAGTAATCCTGCACGTCGTCGTGGTTCACGGCCAGTTCGCCTCGCGTTTCCCCATTGCGGCCATCAGCCGGCCCCGACGGGCGTCAACCGGGCCGGTTCTTCCAGAATATCGAGGATGGCCTTGGCGCAATAAACCCGATCTCGTTTCGCCTCGCTGACCTGGTTCAGAACTTTCAGCTTTTCCAGTTGTTCGATGGCCCGGATCACCGTGTTATAGGCGAGGTTCAGTTTGTCTTCCGCGCCGCGTGGCGTCACAAAGGGGTTTGAGCCGATCAGGTTCAGTAGTTGCAGCGCGACTTTCGTTCCACTCTGGCCGGAGAGTTGATCGCGCCAGTGCGTGAGCAGTTGATTCAACCGCTCGGACCGACTCAAGGCGTCCTCCGACTGCCGAGCCACGCCATTCAGGAAGTATTGCACCCAACCCTCCCAATCGCCGTGCTCCGACACCCCGCGCAAGCCCGCATAATAGTCCGACCGGGTGGCCTCGAAAAAAGCCGAGAGATACAGCAACGGCGCGGGGAGAATCTCCCGCTCGCATAGTTGGAGCGTGATGAGCAAACGGCCAATGCGCCCGTTACCATCGAGAAACGGATGAATGGCCTCGAACTGGTAGTGCGCCAGCGCCAAATGCACCAGCGGCGGCAACACGCGCTCGTGAAGAAACTTTTCCCAATGGGACAACTGTTCGCCCAGGATTTCGGGCGGGGGCGGCACATACTTCGCCTGCGTCAGCGTTTCGCCGGGTCGCCCAATCCAGTTCTGTGAACGGCGGAATTCGCCCGGTGTCGCGTGTCCGCCGCGCACCCCGGTCATCAGTGTTTCATGCAGTTCCCGCACCAGCCGTAAAGAGAGTGGCAGCGTTCGCAGCCTGGCCAGACCATGTTCCAGCGCTTTCACGTAATTGCCCACTTCGCGCAAGTCATCCGGGCTGCGCTCGACCGCCGCGCCGGCTTCGACTGCGAGCAATTCGCCGAGCGTGGCCTGTGTGCCTTCAATACGACTCGACAAAACGGCTTCCCGGCGGATGAAGGGGCGGATGAGCACATGCGGATTAGGCAACCGCCGCCCTTCGCCCGCCAATCGTCCTACCAGCATGGAAGCATCCGCCAGTGCGGCCACGAGCGCGGGAGTCCAGTTCAACTGCGGCGGCAAAGGATCGGGGTAAAACGCGCGGTAGCCCTCCAGAGTCTTAATCCAGCGTCCGGATGGTGACTTGCTCGACGCTTGTGCCATAGCGGAGGCATGGTTTCACTGTTTCAAAAGCAGCGCAAGAAATGAAACAGCATTGTTTGCTATTTCAGGCGCTTGAAATAAGAGCGGCGTCCAAGGTTAAAATTCCGCCCGGAACATTGGTGATAGAGTATTCATTGAACCAGGGTGACGAGCAATGGGGAGCAATCGTGACCCCGGACGACTCCGCTGCTCGAAGTACAAAAGCGGGTGGTCGGGCACCTTTATCGCCCACCCGCACACAGCACAAACATCAGAATCGCCGAGGCGGTGACGTCCAGGGTGGGTTCGTTGGTGGAGTAGTCCTGCACGTCGTCGTAGTACACGGCCAGCCGGAAAGTCGTCTTCATCAGTTACCGCCGTACCCAGTTTGGCGGGGACAACCAAGGCCATGGCAATACGGCCACGGCGAGGGCCACGTTTCTCGACCACGGCGGCGCGGTGGCTGCTCCACTCAGTCCGCGAGATTGTAATTGCCCGTTTCGGCGCATTGCCCTACTTGTCAGGCAACATTTAACGAAAGGCTTGTTATGGTTATGGGACCGCTATTGCTGATTGTAATTGTTCTGGGCGTGCTGGCGCTGTTCGCCGTCATCTTTGTGATCGGCGGCTACAACAAACTTGTCACGCTCCGCAACCGCTTCAAGAACGCGTGGGCGCAAATTGATGTGCAACTCAAGCGGCGCTACGACCTGATTCCCAATCTGGTCGAAACTGCCAAGGGTTATCTCAAACACGAGCGCGGCACGCTCGAAGCCGTCATCGCCGCGCGCAATGCCGCGTCATCCGCCAATACCAAGGTCGCCGCCGATCCGAGTGATCCGGCCGCGATGAAACAACTGGTCGCGGCGGAAGGCACGCTCACCGGCGCGCTGGGCCGCTTGTTCGCGTTGTCCGAGGCGTATCCCGACCTCAAGGCCAACACCACCATGAACAATCTCATGGAGGAACTGACCTCGACGGAGAACAAGGTCGCGTTCGCCCGCCAGGCATACAACGATTCGGTGATGACCTACAACACGCAGCGCGAGGTGTTCCCGAGCAACATCATTGCCGGCATGTTCAACTTCGGCCCTGCCGAACTGTTCGTGGTGGAAAAGGCCGAGGAACGCGAAGCGCCGAAGGTGCAGTTCTAGTGCCGTGCCAAACAAATTCCGAGACAAGGTAGGGCACGTCACTCCGTGCGTGCCGCAACCGGCACATCGCTTTCCCAACGGCGCGCACGGAGTGACGCGCCCTACCCGCGCCCCGGAGGAGGTAACCAAACTTCTTTGTCGCGGTACTAGTGTTGCCGGAAGTTTCCCGTTGACTCGGACTGTCAGGCCGGTTTGCACGCGCATGAAGAAAGATTTTCTCCCGCTGGTGGACATCATCTTCCTGTGCTTGAACCTCAAAGCCACCGCCAGGCCATTTGGCATCGCCGTGCTGGGGCTGCTTGTTGCCGGGTTGGGTGCGAATATGGCAGGCTTGGTCTGGACTGCTTAGGATGAGTGTGCGTCTCGACGCTTCGAAACTAGACCGGCAATTCCGGCTGAGAGCCGGCAAAACAGATTCCAATGGATTTCTTTGAGCGACAAGACAAAGCCCGGCGCAACACGAAGTTGCTGGTGTTCTACTTCGTGCTGGCCGTGCTCTCGATCATTGCGGCGGTGTATCTGGCGGCGGCGCTGTTGTTTCAGGGCGCGGCAGCCACGCAGCGCGAAGCGCCGCCGGAGTTCGCGCTCTGGCGTCCCGAACTGTTGCTTTGGGTGACCACCGGAACGCTCGGGGTCATCGTGTGCGGCAGTGTGTTCAAGACCATGCAACTCGCCGCAGGCGGCAGCGCCGTGGCAGAATCCCTGGGGGGCCGGCTGCTCTCGCCCAACACCAGCGAGCCTGACGAGCGCAAACTTCTGAACGTGGTCGAGGAAATGGCGCTCGCCTCGGGCGTGGCCGTGCCCAAGGTGTATGTGATGGACCGCGAAATGGGTATCAACGCCTTCGCTGCCGGACATTCCCCGAACGACGCCGCCATCGGCGTTACGCGCGGGTGCATGCAGTTGCTCAAGCGCGACGAACTACAGGGGGTCATCGCTCACGAGTTCAGCCACATTCTCAATGGCGACATGCGCCTCAACCTGCGCCTCATGGGCATCCTCTTCGGCATCTTCTGCCTGACTGTAATCGGTCGGATTCTTCTGTACGCACGCGGAAGCAGCCGGGACCGAAACCCGCTCCCAATTCTCGGCCTAGTGTTGATTCTCATCGGCTGGGTCGGAGTTTTCTTTGGCCGCTTGATCCAGGCCGCCGTCAGCCGGCAGCGCGAATATCTCGCGGACGCCGCCGCGGTGCAGTTCACGCGCAATCCAGGCGGACTGTCAGGGGCGCTGCAAAGGATTGGTGGCCTGGCTTACGGTTCGCGGCTTGAATCGCCGCACGCCGAGGAAGCCAGTCACATGTTTTTTGGCAGCGCCATGCGTTCCTCGTTCACGAGCGCGTTCGCCACTCATCCGCCACTCGAAAAGCGCATCCGCGCCATTGATCCGGGTTGGGACGGTAAGTTCGCGCGTGCTGGTGCCGCCTCCGCCAAAGCCGAACAACCCCCGCCGCGCGCGGGCGCCAAGCCGCCTGTCATTCCTTTTCCTTTCCCACCCATTCCCGGCATGCCGCGCGGACAAGCCAGCGTTGCCGGACTCGCTGGCCCCGTCATTCAGGCGCAAACCGTGATGCCAAGCCTGGGCCAGCCCACGCCACTGCATCTGCGCTACGCCGAAGAACTGCGCGCGTCATTTCCCGCGACCGTTCAGGCCGCCACGCGCGAGCCGCTCTCCGCCGTGGCGCTGGTCTATGCGCTGCTCTTGAGCACGGACGAGAACTTGCGCGCCGCGCAACTCAAGGAAGTGGCATCGCAAGCCGGGACAACAATTCAACAACAGACTGCCGACCTGTTTTCCGAGGTCGCACCGGTGGCCGCCCGTGCCCGCCTGCCGTTGGTGGACCTGGCAATCCCCGCGCTGCGTCAGTTGCGGCCCGAGGAATACCGGGATTTTCGGCGCACGCTCAAATGGTTGGTCGAGAGCGACCGCCAGATTGATCTGTTCGAGTTCATTCTGCAAAAAGTCATCCGCCGACATCTCGATCCGCAATTTGAGAAGACCCGTCCGCCGGTGATCCAGTTCCATTCCCTGCGACCACTATTACCGGATTGTGCCTTGTTGCTCTCGGCGCTGGCACAGATTGGTCACAGCCAGGATCCCGAGGTGCAGCATGCATTTCGCGCGGGCGTGCCGTATTTGCGCTCACCGAATGGTGAAGTGGCGTTGCTGCCGCGCGCTCAATGCGGGCTGGCGCCGATTGACGTTGCGTTAAATCGCCTGGCGCAGGCCGCACCGCAGATCAAAAAGTATCTCCTCGATGCGTGCGTCCACGTGGTGGGCGCGGACGGCGTGATTCAGGAGCGCGAGGCCGAACTGCTCCGCGCCATCGCCGACACGCTGGATTGTCCCATCCCGCCGTTTCTGACGGCGGCATAGCGGCGCAGCCTGAACGTTTCACGAGTTCGCCAGATGCCCGGCAGGCGCGACAGCGTCTGGAGTGCGCGTGGCTTGAGCACCGCTTTCGGACAGGACGAGAATTTCACCGCCAATGCGTCGGCACTCCGAGGGCAGGGAAGATTTTGCCAGCGGAAAGAGTGTCAGGCGAATGACGCTATCATGAACCACCCGACGGCAACGCTGATTTTCCGGTCAGCGCGTGCGCCTGTTGGAAAACCGGTGTTACGCCCTGGCGGTTCCTGGGCCGAGATGAATGAACCACTTCTCGTTGCGTTGCCGCACCAATCGAACAAAACCGAATGCGAAATCGCAGGTTGAAACAGCGGGCCCTGATTCCGGCGTTGCGCCACGCCCTGCGTTCACTATCGTTGCCGCGCAATGAACCGCCGCCATTTTCTCTCGCTGACCGGTGCCGCAACCGGGTATTCCGTCATGGTTCGCGTGGAGGGTCTGGCCGCCACGCCGCCCACCCGCGAAGAAATCTCCAACGCGTTTGATGCCGTGGCCCCGCCGGTGTCCGGCGCGGAGCGTTTCGCGGGTGAACCGCACATGACGTTGGTGGACCTGACGTGCGACGTGTTTGTGGCCGGCGGCGGTATGGCCGGTGTGTGCGCGGCGATTGCCGCCGCGCGCAATGGCGCAAAAGTGGTGCTGATCCAGGATCGCTCGCGTCTCGGCGGCAACGCTTCGAGCGAAGTAAAGATGCACATCGTCGGTGCGGACATCCATGGCGGGCGACCCGGTTGGCGTGAGGGTGGATTGATCGAGGAATTCCGGCTGGATGACGCCGTGAACAACCCGCATCGCAGTTGGGAGCTGTGGGACTTGTTGCTCTACGACAAGGTCAAAAGCGAGCCGAACATCACCCTGTTGCTCGACAGTCCGCTGTTCGCCGCCGAGACGAAAGACGGCTTGATTCAGCAGGTCATGGTGCGCTGCGATAAGACGGAGCATCTTTATCGCATTCGGTCCAGGTTGTTTCTCGATTGCACGGGCGATTGCCGTCTGGGACTGGAAGCCGGCGCGGAAATGCGCGGGGGCCGCGAGGCGAAAAGCGAGTTCAATGAATCGCTCGCGTTGGACCAGGCGGATGGTCAGACGCTCGGCTCAAGCATCTTGTTCACGTCGCGCAATTATGGCAGGCCCGTGCCCTTCACGCCGCCCAAGTGGGCGCGCAAGGTCCACAAGGCCCAGCTTCAGTTTCGTCCGGTCAACACCTGGGAATACGGCTACTGGTGGATCGAGTGGGGCGGTCAGATTGACCCGATTCGCGACAATGAACGCATCCGCTTCGAACTGCTCGCGATCGTGATGGGCGTGTGGGATTACATCAAGAATTCCGGCGACAAACCGGACAGCGCCAACTGGGGCATGGATTGGGTGGGCATGATTCCCGGCAAGCGCGGCTCGCGGCGCATTGTTGGTGATCACATCCTGACGCAACAAGATCTCGAGGGGAAGAATCCCGATTTCCCCGACGCAGTGGCGATTGGCGGCTGGTCCATGGACGATCATCCGCCAAGCGGTTTCGACAAATGGCAGGAGCGTCCGGCGCGGCAGATCCGCATGGCCGAGCCTTACAACATTCCGTTGCGTTCGATGTACAGCAAAAACATCGGCAACCTGATGATGGCCGGGCGCAATCTCAGCGCCACCCACGTGGCGTTCACCTCCACGCGCGTCATGGCCACGTGCTCGGTCATTGGCCAGGCGGCCGGCACGGCGGCGGCGTTTTGTGCGCGCAAAGGAATCCTGCCACGCGAACTGGCGAACGACGAAGCGCGATTGCAGGAGTTGCAGCGGATGCTTTTACGCGACGATCAAACCATCATCCGCCGCCGGCACACCGACCCGGCGGACGTGGCGCGCGCCGCGGAAGTGAGCGCTTCCGACGAACAGCCCGGCGCGGATGCCGATCACGTCCTCAACGGTTACGTGCGCGATCTGCCCCAGCAAACGGATCATCTCTGGGCCGGCAAAATGGCTGCGGATGGAGCGTGGATAGAACTGACGTGGGCGCAACCGCAGCGGATTCGGCACGTGCAGATCACCTTTGACACCGGTTTCCAGCGGGAGCTTACCTTGAGCGCGTCCGACAGCACCACCAGCCGGATGATTCGCGGGCCGCAACCGGAAACGGTTCGCGACTATGAACTGTCTTACACCGACACGGAGGGTGAGCGTCATTTCCTGGCGAAAGTGACGGGCAATCATCAACGGCTGAACCGCCACTACTTTGAGCCGGTCGAGGCAAAATCCATCCGGCTGGAAATCAGCGCGACAAACGGCGCGGACACGGCGCGAGTTTATGAAGTGCGCTGTTACGCGTAAGGGGATTTGTGCTGGCGGTTGCTTCGCAGTTTCGGTCGCCTTCCTGTTGTGGAGGATGCTCGGACACGGCCTGCCACCCGGACCTGCTGAATTTCCAACCTCACACGCGGGTGCGCCACCGGGAACGAGGTGACAGAACCTCCCGCCGCACCCGTTGGCCAGGACTTTGGCGGGTGTAGAGTTCAAAGCCAAAGGGCCGCTGAAGATACAGACCGCCGAGGAACCGCCGCAGGCGATGGTGCAGGATCAACCCGGGCTTGAAAACCCGCGCCCATGCTGGGGCAGTGGCGTTCAAGGCCCGGGCTTCGCCAAGGGCTTGTTCGCCCAGACCCAGGTTCGCCTCGCGCAGTGTAAAGACGGAGGTAAAGCGACGCAGCACCGCCATGCGCGTGCCGCGGTGCAACAGCCGCAGCACCCAGTCGCCATCGCCCACCACCCGCAAACGGGCATCGAAGTAAAGGTTCTCCTCGTGGATGAGATGCCGGCGGAAAAACATGCCGCAGGAGAACGCCGGAAGATGCGAAACCCACAAATGATGCCGGAGCGGTACCTGGACCTTGCGATGAAACAAGTACTCGCCGCGCGCGTCCACAACCACGAAATCCGCAAAGAGCACCTCGACTTTGGGGTGATGCTGGAAGAACTCCCGCACGGCGGCCAGCGCGCCAGGGAGATATTGCTCGTCGCAGTTCAGATAGGCGAGAATGTCGCCGGTGGCACGCCGCCATCCGCGGTTGATGGCGTCGTACATTCCGCCATCCGCCTCGACGAAGGCTTTAACCCGGACGTCCTGGAGCAACCAGTCCAGGGTGCCGTCATCCGATCGGGCATCCTGCACGATGTGCTCCAGATCAACGCCCTGGTCGGCCACGGAAGCCACGCACAGGCGCAACCATTCCGAATTGCAGCGACTCGGGGTGATGATGGAAAAGCGCATTGCTTGAGTTGGTGATTCCGGATTCACCCGCGCGTCAAATGCCAGTTTCCGCAGATCACCGGGTCTTGCGGCCCAGCTCGGAGGACGCCATCCGCAAATCAGGCGAGCCGCCCGCCGCCGCCGACTGTCGCTACCGCGATCAGTTCATATGCCGACCGAACACCGGACGCGGACGCGACCAGGCCGGAGGTTTGTTCCTGGCTGGGACTGGTTCAGTCTGCGGTGCGAGCGCGGGCCGCGCCATACCGCCATTGAACGCCACACTCAAACCCAGAATCCCCGCAAAATAAAGCATGTCGGTGGCTAACGCGCCAACAACGAACCAAAACATGAAAAACTTGCCAATGACGGCAGCGAACAAAGCCGTGTTGACCACCCGCAACTCGGGGTCGCCATAGCGGTAATTATTATAGAGCACCCGCAGGGCCGCGATCATGAACCAAATGAACACCAGCACTCCCCAAATGCCGAAAGGAATAATTACCGAGAGCGGACCGTTGTGATAATCGCCGACCACCGCCGCATGCCAGTCCCGTTCGGAGATGGTGCGTGTTTGAAAGAAGTAATCCGTCGAGAACGCCAGGTCCTCCCGGGTAATGGCCAGCCCTTTCCCGAGCAACAGGTGCTCGGGCACCTCTGGAAGCAAGGCCCGCCACATTTGCAGCCGCCATTCCGAGGAATTGCGCGCGCTTTCCCGGGCGATCGGATCAATCGGCACCGGCAGAAAGGCCATGGCTCGTTGCACGGTTTGCGGCAGCTTCGAGATAAACGGCACGGTCACCGCGCCCCCCAGGAGCAGAATGGCACCAAACACGGGCAACAGCTTGGTGCGATGCAAACCTTCCAGGAAGAACTGCACCACGAAGACCGCGAGCAGGGAGAGCAGCATGGACCGAAAGCCGCCATACAATCCCACTCCGGTAAAGACCAGCAAAGCCACCATGCGCATCGGCTTGCCACTCATGAAAATGCCCCGAATCCCATACTTGGCCATCATGAATCCGAAAACGCCAATGGAAGCCGCCGTCAGACCGCTCAACCGGGAGGCGCCGAGGTGCAATTCCGCGACATTCAAGTTATAGGGCGGAATAATGTAAAACAGAAACGGTATCCGGTCCCCGAGCACCGGGAACAAATCCCCAATGAAACAGGTAACACCGCCCAGAAAGAACAGTCCCAGATACAAGCCCGCGCGGTTGACCGGGATGCGCTGGGTGGCGAGGGCAAAGTAGCCAAGAATCGCAAACCAGAGCAGGATGTAGCGCCGCCCGCCAAACACTCCACCCCCCAGTGCTTGCACCCCAACGCCACCGGTCAACTGGGCGGTGATTAGCGTCACCAACACGATGGCAATGAACGGTCGGGTCAATTCCGGCACCTGAATGGAGTGGCGTTCCTTGTCCAGAATCCGTTGGGTAAAGGCGATCAGGAAACTGACGGCGATCGTGGCCAGCCAGATATTGGGACGACCCGGCAGAAAAAACAGCACGGCCGTGGTGTTCCAACTCAGGAGCATGATCGGGTAATGAAAGCGCAGCAGCAATGGCGCGGCCAGAATGGCAAGCAGCAACGTCACCGTTATGTACGTGCTGCGCTGCATCGGGTCGGACAACACGTAACCCAGAAATATCGCCACCGGCACGAGGACGGCATAGAGAACGAGCGCTTTGAATGCTTGAAGGTTGTTCATGACTTGATTGAGCAACCTCCGGCCATAACCCACCGCGGCGCGAATGCGGCAATTCCTGGCGATCCGATCCTTGGCGCAACTACTTCATTCGTATGCGGAGAGCGCGGCCAGTTGCCGTGTTGGTCTGGGGCCGATACCTTCATTTCCATGAACTGCCCAAACCGGTCCGAAGCCGGAACTCCGGCCAGAACCCCGAGGACGGGATTGGCGGATTGACGGCCCGGGATTGCGCCGTCTTCTCGGTGATCATTGGCAATCAGTCTGGTCATTCAAAACACAAGTAGAACCAAAACCCACGGCTATCGCAAATCCTTTGTGGAGACTTTTCCTCAATGCGGGCAACGGTTTCCCGCCTCAGCAGCGGCGACATCATTCTGGAGTTGCTGCCGTTGAAGGGCGGAACTCCAGGTGTGGGGCGAGCGGTTTCGGTAGTGTAGAATCTTGAAATCCGGACATTCGTGTAACTCAGTCACCAGTTCAAACCGGTCTTCAAATGGCGGAAAGTAAGCGTCCCCTTCGACCTGGCGTTTGACCAGGGTAAGATACAGCTCGGAGCAAAACGGCAAGGTTTGCTCGTAAATCTGCGCGCCACCGCAAATGAACGCCTGTCGCCCCGCGATTCGTTCAGGCAAATCCGCCAGATTTTGGAGGGGTTGCACGCCCGGATGCGTCCATTGGGTGCGGGTCAAAACGAGGGTAGTGCGGTTGGGCAGCGGCTTGCCAATGGACTCGAAGGTCCTGCGTCCCATCACGAGGATATGACCGGTGGTGATCTGTTTGAACCACTTGAAATCCTCCGGCAAATGCCAGGGAATTCGATTGCCGGCGCCAATCACACGGTTGAGCGACATGGCGGCAATGGCTTTAAGGTTTTGCACCTGCGGGAAACTGGCGTTTTGCGGTGGGCGCGTCAATCGGCTTGCTCCATGTTTTGAGAATCCCGGGCCAACCACAGGCAAAGATGACTGGATGGAAGTTCTCGCCGTGCAGCCGATACGGGGCCGGGGTCGGGAGTCGTGAAGTGGTCGGCCAATGAATCATGGTTGAGCAGTGTCACCGCGCAAATATCTGCCGGATGACGTGTTCAATGGGCACTTCTTCTATGTCAATGTCGCGCACCGGAAGGTCATCCAGCAAGGCCTTGCAGGCGGGGATGACGCGGTCGCGCTTGATCTTGAGTTTGATGCTGCCGGGAGTTTTCTCCACGACTTCACCATGGCGGGCCAGTTGGTCCGTTGTGGCGACATCCGCGTCGTCGCAGTGAATGGTGATGAGTTTGAAATCCGCGAAGCGGTCCACAATATCGCTCAACCGGCCATCAAAGAAGATTCTGCCGTGATCAATGATGATGACGCGCCGGCAGAGTTCCTGGATGTCGGTCATGTAATGACTGGTGAGTAGAATGGTGGTTTGGTGCGTGGCATTGTAACGGCGCAGGAACTCGCGAACGATCTTCTGCGAAACCACGTCCAAGCCGATGGTTGGCTCGTCCAGCAGCAGGATTTTCGGCTGGTGCAACAGCGAGGCGATCAACTCCATCTTCATGCGTTCTCCCAGGGAAAGCTCGCGCACGCTGACGTTGAGTTTATCCCGCACATTGAGTAACTCGCTCATTTCGGCAACCGTGCGGGTGAATCGGTCGGTTGGAATCCCATAAATCCGGGCGTTCAACTCCAGGGATTCGCGCGCGGGCAGGTCCCACCAAAGCTGGTTCTTCTGGCCAAGCACGAGCGCAAACTGCCGGCGGTAGTCATTGTGGCGTTCCCAAGGCACATAACCCAGCACGCGGGCTTGGCCCCCGCTGGGATACAGCAGCCCCGCGAGCATTTTGAGGGTGGTGGTTTTGCCGGCACCGTTCGGCCCCAGAAAACCTACCAATTCCCCGGGTTCGATGGTGAAGCTGACTTCGTTGACCGCGATGACTTGTTCGTAGGTGCGCCGAAACAGGCCTTTCATCGCACCGGAAAATCCGGGCTGCTTCTTGTATGTGCGGAAAGTCTTCGTCAAACCGCTGACTGCAATGGCGGGCATGGAGCAAGTGTCAAAGGGCGGCCTTCAGGTGTTGAGCGCGGATTGCCGACGTGCGGCGGCGATGAATATGTTGGCGGTGGCGCTGATCGTCCCACAGGCGATCGCTTCAGCGCATCAGTTGTTTCTCGAGGTAATTGACAACCTGGCGGACTTGGGCGTCCACCTCCATGCGGCCCTTCACCAACCGGCAGGCATGCAGGACGGTGCCATGATCACGACCGCCGAAGGCTTCGCCGATGGCATTCAAGGAGTTCTCTGTCATCTGGCGCGAGAGGAACATGGCGATTTGCCGCGGGAACGCGATATTCTCCGGCCGGCGCTTGCTGCTCATGTCGGCCAGACGAATGTCGAAGTGCTCGGCCACTTTCTTCTGGATCACATCAATATTGACCGAGTAACGGCCCTCCTCGTGCAGAATCTCGCGCAACAGGCCCTCCACCACTTCAACCGTCAGCTTCTTGCCGGTGAGCGAAGCATAGGAAGCCACCCGGATCAACGCGCCTTCCAGTCGCCGAATATTGGTGCGAATGCGGTTGGCGAGAAAGTTGATGATGTCCTCCGGCAGGGCAACGCCCATCAGTTGGGCTTTCTTGTTGAGAATCGCCAGCCGCATTTCGACGTCCGGCGGCTGCAGATCGGTCACCAATCCCCATTCAAAACGCGACACCAGCCGCTGTTCGAGATTCTGAATCTCGCTCGCCGGCCGGTCACAAGTGAGGACAATCTGTTTGTGGGCCTCATGCAGCGCGTTGAAGGTGTGAAAGAACTCCTCCTGGATGCGTTCCTTGCCGGCAAGGAACTGGATGTCGTCAATCAGCAGGACATCGGTTTGCCGGTATTTCTTCCGAAAGCGGACAAGTTGGTTGTTTTGGATGCCGTCAATGTATTCGTTGGTGAACTTCTCCGACGACACGTAAGCAACGCGGGCGCCCTTCTTGTGGCTGACCACATGTTGGCCGATGGCGTGCAGAAGGTGAGTCTTGCCCAAGCCGACGCCGCCATAGAGGAACAGCGGATTGTAGGATTTGCCCGGGGCCTGGGCCACGGCCAGCGCAGCCGCATAGGAGAAGTTGTTGTTGTTGCCGACGACGAAAGTCTCGAACGTATTCTTGGGGTTGAAACTCCATTCGCCGTTTGCCGGGCTGCGCTCGTGGACCGGTACGCTGCTCCTGACTTTCTTGGGCGTCTCCCTGGTCGGCGCTGTGGGCGCGGAACTGCCGGAGGCAACTCTGAAACTGGCTTGAAGCGGACGACCGCCCGCGAGGGTCAGCACATCTTGGAGCAGGCCAAAATAATTGTCTTTGAGCCAGACTTCGCAGAAATCGTTGGCCACTTCCAGAACCAGGTGGTTGCCGTCAATCCCGGTGGCACGCAACGGTGCAAACCAGAGGTTATAGGTATCGGCACTCAACATGGAGCGAAGCTGCTCCTGAGCGGAACTCCATATTTTCTCAGCCATGGCACGCATGCTCGAATCCTCCGCGGCCCATTTTTCAGGCAATTTATTCACCTAGCGTTAAAATCACGTTGTACCGGCTGGTTTTCTGCCTGTTTGGAGACTCAAACACACGGTCCACCAGTAAAATCCGAATCATCCGAACATTCACCCGCTCTTGGCACCCTTTCCGAAACCATCAAGATACTCACCCACAACAACTTGCGACAACCGATAAAACAGCCCGCCGAATGTCTCTGATTCTGCGGGCAAACTGGCGAAAGCGAATTCATTCACCGGAAGCTTTTTTACGCAAAGCACACGGCGGTTTCTAGGACAATATATTAACTCTTGTTCACGAGTTATTCACAGTGAGTTTTCACCAATAAAATCAAGCCTTTCCACCATGGTGATCACTTCACCGGGGAGTCTAAAAACTTCACACCGCTTGTTCGCCTGTCTCCTCCGTGCGAATGCGAATCGCGTTTTCAATCGGGCTGACAAACACTTTGCCGTCGCCAATCTTTCCGGTCTTGGCCGTCTTCACGATGGCGTCCACGGCCGCATTCACCCGGGTGTCCGTCACCACCACTTCGATCTTTATTTTGGGTAGAAAATCCACCGTGTATTCGCTGCCGCGGTAAATCTCGGTATGCCCCTTTTGTCGCCCGAATCCCTTGACTTCGGAAACCGTCATGCCTTCGACTCCCAGAGCCGACAATGCCTCTTTCACGTCTTCCAACTTAAAGGGTTTGATGATGGCCTCAATCTTCTTCATGCAGTTTTTCCTCTACGCGGAGGCGATACTAACAACGTATCTCCGGCTGTAAACAGGAATGTGAATCCACCGGGAGCATTCTCCCGCCGCCGCCGTCCAACTGAACGTGAAACGATTGCTTGCTCTCCCGGCTTTGCTGGCGTTGTTCAGCCTTTTGTCGCCCGTTCCGCAGGCTCGCGCGGACGGATTCATCGTGGTGGACGAGGTGCATTGGCGACCCGGCCTGCGTCCGCCCGGTCCCGTTCCGCCCATCTGGCCACCACGTCCGATTCCGCCGGCGCCGCGCCCCTACATTTTTGCCCCGCTGGAAGTGACTTATCACTACGTCAACGTTCGGATTGACGGCCAGGTGGCGACCACGGCGGTGGATCAGGAGTTTTACAATCCCAACCCGTCGCGGCTCGAAGGCACATATCTGTTCCCTGTGCCCAAGGGCGCGCAGATTGACAAATTCACCATGGACATCGGCGGCAAACAGGTCGCGGCCGAGTTGCTGCCCGCCGACAAGGCGCGGAAAATCTACGAAGACATCGTGCGCAAGGCCCAGGACCCGGCGCTGCTCGAATACGCCGACCGCGACCTGTTCAAGGTGCGCATTTTTCCCATCGAACCGAACAGCAAAAAGCGGATCACGCTGTCCTACACGCAACTGCTGAAATCGGACGCGGGACTGGTGAACTACGTGTATCCATTGAACACGGAAAAGTTTTCCGCCAAACCCATCAAGAGCGTCAGCCTCAAAGTCGAACTCGAATCCAAGCAGCCGCTCAAGGCGATTTACTCGCCGAGCCACACCGTTGAAATCAAACGCCATGGCCCGAATCGCGCCACGGTTGGCTTTGAAACCAGCGAGGCGAAGCCGGACACAGATTTCGCGCTCTACTTCGCACCGGAGAAGGATGAACTGGGCGTGAACCTGGTCGCGCACAAGGTCGGCGGCCAGGACGGTTATTTCCTGCTGCTCGCCTCGCCCGGTGTGGACGTGAAGGATGATAAGATCGTGCCCAAGGACGTTGCGTTCGTGCTCGACACGTCCGGCTCGATGGCGGGCAGAAAACTGGACCAGGCCAGGAAGGCGCTTCTGTTTTGCGTGGAGAATCTGAACGACGGCGACCGTTTCGAGATCATCCGCTTTTCCACCGAGGTCGAGCCGTTGTTTGACAAACTCGTGGACGCGACGCGGGCGCATCGCGAGCAAGCCAGTCAGTTCATCAAGGATTTGAAGCCCATTGGCGGCACGGCGATTGACGATGCGCTGCAAAAGGCGCTGGCATTGAAATCCGCCACGGACCGACCGTTTGTCATCATCTTCCTAACGGACGGACGCCCTACCATCGGCACGACCGACGAAACCCAGATCGTCGCCCATGTGAAGACGCGGAACGAAAACCGCACGCGCATCTTCTGCTTCGGCATTGGCACGGACGTGAACACGCACCTGCTCGACAAGATCACCGAGGACACGCGCGCCGTTAGCCAATACGTTTTGTCCGAGGAAGACCTCGAAGTGAAGGTTTCGAGTTTTTTCTCCAAGATCAAAGAACCGGTGCTGGCCAATCCGACGCTGAAATTCACGGGTGACGTGCGCGTGACAATGCTCCATCCAGCGTCTCTGCCGGATTTGTTCCGTGGCGACCAGCTTGTGTTGGTGGGCCGTTATTCCGGCAAGGGTGATTCGGCTGTGATTCTCGAAGGTACGGTGAACGGCGTGGCGCGCAGGTTCACCTATGAAGTCAGCTTTCCCGGCGAATCCGGCAAACACGAATTCATCCCGCGCCTATGGGCGACGCGGCGCGTGGGTTATCTGCTGGACGAAATTCGCTTGCGCGGTGAGAACGCCGAATTGCGGGATGAAGTCACCGAACTGGCACGCCAGTACGGTATTGTCACGCCCTACACGGCTTATTTGATCGTCGAGGACGAGGCGCGGCGCAACGTGCCCACGGCAATGCAATCACTGCCGCAACTTCAGGGAGACCGCGCCGCCCGGCAGGTCGCGGCGGAGAACTGGAGTTCCTTCCGGCGCGAACAGGCCGGTGATCGCGCGGTGGCCGGAGCGCGCTACGGGTTGGCGCTGAAATCCGCCGCCGCCCCCTCAGCTGCCGCAGTGGACAGTGCCGTGGAGGCGAATCGTGCCTTAGGCATCACGGCCCTGCCACCGGTCACCTCGGCGCCGGCGCCCGACTCCAGAGTGCGGCTCGCGCAGTATTCGCAAGCGGGACAATTCATCGCGGGCAAGAATTTCTTCCAGAACGGTTCGCAATGGGTGGATGCCGCCGCGCAGAAACTTCAGAACGCGCAGAAGCAGCGCATCCAGTTCAACTCGTCGGAATACTTCGCCTTCGCCGCGAAGAACCCGAGGGCGCTGCCGTGGCTGGCGCTCGGCCAGAACGTGCAATTCGTGTTGAACGATACGCTTTACGAGGTTTACGAGTAGGTTTTGGGTCGCGAAGCGCCGCCGGTTGAACCGTGCAGGTCACAGTTCCGAAAACCAGCAGGTGACGGTCACTGATGCTCTCAACGGTCAGACCGTTCAGGCCGGCCTGACGCAATTGGCGACGCACTTCCGCCGGCGTGAACGCGGCAAGCAGAGAATTGAAGAAATCACGGCGCAGCACTTCCGGTTCTGATCCTGAGTATTTTTCTGCCAACGCCCGGGCCTGGGCCAGCGAGGAGGGTCGCCGCAAATCGGGCACAAACACCAGCGTCCCGCTTCTTGCGTAGCGCCGGACGGTCTGCCAAAGCACTTGCGGATCGTGTAGATGATGCAGGAAGCTGCTCGAAAGAATGACATCGTACTTCCGCTTGGGAATCGGCGCACCCGGAATGAATCCTTCGATGAGTTTGAATCTGCGCGCGAGCGTGGGCTGTTTAGCGAGAGCACGACGCCCGTACCGGAGCATGGCCGCCGAACCGTCCACGGCGTGAAACCGGTAGCCTGGATTGGCTTTCGCAAAGCGGATCGTCACGTCGCACGGACCACATCCGAGGTCCAGCACCGTTGCCTGCCTGCCCCGGCGAGGAAACTTCTCGGCAAACAACCGAGGATAAAGGCTGTGGGCGGACTCGAAATCGGCACCCGCATAAGCCTGCGCCTGCTCTGCTTCCGTCATCAATTCTGGTTCGACCACACGTTTCATTTGTTTTGCTTCCTTCTGTTTACTCAGGTCGTCCTCCGCTACCAGTATGGCCCTTGAGGACCTTCCCCGTAGCACCATACGAAAGCGATGCCGGGCAGACCAAGTTTCAAAATCCCGGTAGGCACAGCGCGCCAAACCACACTTGAGCCATCCCCTCAAATCAACCATGCTGCAATCTTCCGATGGCAAGCTTGGTTGAACCATGTCAAAGCTCCTGACACCAGAACTGCTGCGATACTTGGAGCAATTCCAATTGCTCGCGGCGCGGCGGGCCAAGAGTTCGTCCAAGGGCGAGCGCCGCAGTCGCGCGCGCGGGCAATCCGTCGAATTCGCCGACCACCGCAGCTACGTCCCCGGCGACGATTTCCGTTACCTCGACTGGAATCTCTTCGGCCGCCTCGACCGCCTGTTCCTCAAGCTCTACGAGGAAGAACGCGAACTGCCCGTGCGCATTTTTCTCGATGCCAGCGAGTCCATGACCTTTGGCGAACCGCGCAAATTCGATTTCGCCCGCCAGGTCGCCGCCGCCATCGGCTACGTGGCGCTCTGCGGATTTGATCGCGTGAGCGTCATTCCGTTTCCCAACGCTCAAGGCCGGGCGCAAACCACTCAAGCCAGCGCTGAAACCCTGGCTAACTATAGTCAACAGTCCGCCGTCGAAGGCGCGCTGCGCTCCGTGCGCGGCAAAAAGTCTTCGATGCAATTCTTCGCCAACCTCAACGCCCTCACGGCGGGCGGTGGAGCGGACTTGAACGAAACCTTGCGGCGCGGCGCCTTGGAAGCGCGCCACACCGGCCTCGCCATCGTGCTGAGTGATTTCCTCGATCCCGCCGGTTACGAAGCCGGCCTCACCGCGCTGGTGGGACGCGGCTTTCAGGTGAACTGTGTCCAGATTCTCGCGCCTGAAGAACTCGCGCCCAGTACCTTTGGTGATCTGCGCCTCGTGGATTCCGAGAGCGGCGGCTTGCAGGAAGTCACGTTTGGTCGCTACCGCATGAAGGCCTATCAGCAAACCGTGCAAAATTTTGTGCAGCGCCTGCGGGAGTATTGCACCAAGCGCGGTATGAACTTCTTCATGGCGCCGTCGAATATGGATTTGCAGGATTTGCTGCTGAAGCAATTGCGGAAAGCGGAGGTGTGGGGATGAAGGAGAGGAAGATAGTGTTTTGGCCCGCCCTCACCCCGGCCCTCTCCCCCGGGAGAGGGAGAATCCTTCGCCGCGTATTGAGCAATCGAGAGCTATCAGTTATTCGGACGTTTTCTTCTGCGGACTACCAACCAGCGGCGACAGACAAGTTGACGGTCGAATTATCGAAGTCGCCAGATAGCTGTTCCCTCTCCCCGGGGGAGAGGGTCAGGGTGAGGGCGAGCGTTCCACTAACTTTTCTTCTTCGTTCCAATATCCGGCGGAGTCACCGTCCTCGTGTATTCCGGCAGCGGATGTGGCGCCCGCTCCTGAAGCGCATGGAAGATCACATCACGAACAAATTGCTTCTCTCGCCGCAGCTGCCCATTCCAGAAGCGAAGCTCCTTGATGCCCATCGAAGCAAGAAACCTCGTCCGCACGGCATCGTGAGCCTGTTGCCTGGGAAAACCATGCTGCCCGCCATCAAGTTCAATCGCGAGGCTTGCTTCCATGCAATAGAAGTCGAGGAAGTAAATTCCGACCGGATGGTTGCGGCGGAACTTGTAGGCGCTGAAACGACGATTGCGCAGCCAGCTCCACATCTGTTTTTCAGCCCAAGTTTGTTTCTTCCGCAGCGTGCGAGCGCGTTCCGCATTGGGCATGACGGGAGATTAGGACGCTGCGCGCGATTTGAGAAGGATGGTTTTGACGCCCGCCCTCACCCCGGCCCTCTCCGCCACGAGAGGGAGAATCATGCGCCGGCGCAATGCATAATCAGCCGGTCGCTGAGTTCGCGCGTCCGTTCCTCCGAATTGCCCGAAACCGGAGACAAGCACTGTGATGTGCGAAAGACCAGAGACGCACGAAAGCTGTCCCCTCTCCCCGGGGGCGAGGGTCAGGGTGAGGGCGAGCGTCACACAAACATCTTCAGCGGATTCCGGAAGTTAGTTGAAACGCCCGCCCTCACCCCGGCCCTCTCCCCCAGGAGAGGGAGAAACGTTCGCAGTCGCTCGTCATGTCGCACCGTTCCGGGTGATTCGGCAGCCTCACTGCAATTCTCCAAGGTAAAAACCGGAGGTGCGCCGTGAGTTTCCTGGCACCTCTGGCCTTCGGCTTCGCCGCCAGCATCCCGGTGGTAATCGTCTTCTACTTGCTCAAGCGCAAACGGGTGGTGAAGCTGGTTTCCAGCACGTTGCTCTGGCAGAAGTTTCTCGCCGACACCCAGGCCAGCGCGCCGTTTCAGAAGTTGCGCAAGAATTGGCTGCTCTATTTGCAGCTCCTTCTCCTGGCGCTGGCGGTGCTGGCGCTCACGCGACCCTACTTCGCCACCGAGGCCAAGCCGGCGCAGTTGCGCGTGGTCATTCTCGACGGGTCGGCCTCGATGCAGGCCACCGATGAATCGCCGTCGCGCTTCGAGAAAGCCCGGGCCGAGGCGCTCAAATGGGTGGACAGCCTCGAACCAACCGACCAGCTGATCGTGCTGCTGGCCGGCGCGAATACCGAGGTCAAACAATCCGCCACCAGCGAAAAGGCCGCGCTGCGCCGCGCGTTGCAGTCCGCCGCGCCGGCGGATTCGCCGACGCGGCTCGTTCCCGCGCTCAAGATGGCCGAGTCGCTCGTGCGCGATCGCCGTAGCGCCGAGATTCATCTCTTCAGCGATGGCGCGATCAGCGAACTGAGCGAGTTCGAACTCAAGGCGTTGCCGCTGATCTTTCACAAAGTCGGGCAGCGGGCGGACAATCTCGGGATCACGGCGCTGGACGTGCGCGCGAACCCGGAAGACGCCACCCAACGCGCCATCTACGCCAACGTGGTCAACGTGGCCTCCAACACCCTGAGCACCGACCTCGAACTCTATTTCCAGGGGCCGGGGGGCGAACCGCGGCAACTGCTCGAGACGCGCCCGCTCACCGTGCCCGGGCAGCAAACCGCGCCGCAAGTGTTCCGCGCGTCCCAGGCGAAGGACGGCGTCTTCACCGTTCGCCTCACCGGCAAGGACGATCTGGCGGCGGACAACGAAGCAGCCATCGTCAGTTTGCTGCCCAAACCGGTGAACGTGTTGCTCGTCACCCGCGGCAATCGGTTGCTCGAAAAAGCCCTGCGCGCCGTGGCAAACGTAAACTTGGCCGTGGCGAATGATTTGACTGACGCTGGCGCGGGATTTGATTTCGTCGTGCTCGACGGCGCCACACCCACCGACTGGCCCTCGGGCAATGTGCTGGCATTTCGCGTCGTGAACCCGAAGTGGATCGAGAGTGTATCGTCGGTGGATGGACCGGTGATTGTGGACTGGAAATCCACGCATCCGCTGTTGCGTTATGCCGGGTTCGACAACGTGCAGATCGTGCAGAGCCTGACGCCGGCGCGCGGCACGCCGCCGTGGGCGATTTCGATCCTCGAAGCGCCGCAAGCACCACTCATCCTCGCGGGCGAACTGGGCCGGCAACGCCTCGTCTGGGTCGGCTTCGACCCACTTGAGAGCAACTGGCCGTTGCGCGTGTCGTTCCCGATCTTCATCGCCAACGCCGTGGACTGGCTCAATCCGGCCAGCGCGAAAAGTTCCCAGCTCCTCGTCAAAGCCGGCGACCCGTTCCGCCTCGCGCTCGCCGAGCCGGTGAAGAGTGCCGAGGTGAAATTGCCCGACGGCAAGACGACGACGCTCAACGTTGAAGGCGCGAATGAAATCGTCTTCGGTGACACCGCGAAGCGGGGCATCTATCGTCTGCGCGCCGGGACTAATGAAGTCACATTCTGCGCGAACCTGCTCGATTCCGCCGAGAGCAACATCCGTCCGCGCGACGAACTGAAATTCGGCGAATACACCCGGGTCGAGGCAACCACGGTGCAACGCACGAACATGGAACTCTGGCGCACGCTGGCGGCCATCGGACTGGTTGTGCTGTTGTTCGAGTGGTGGTGGTATCACAGGAGGACAGTGTGAACGTTCCTAAGCAGGGTGTGGTGGAGCAAATCAAAGAGGCGTTCGGTAACGCACTTTTCTGGATTGTTCTGCTTCCGTTGCTCGCATTCGCTTTGTTCTTCCTGTTCCAGCCTTGGAAGTCCACCGAACACCGGCGAATCGTTGTCATTTACGCTGCGCAAGAGCAGGTCTATGCCGAGCCGATTCTGCGCGGGTTCGAGAAGGAAACCGGCATCAAGGTCAAAGCCGTCTATGACAGCGAGGCGGTGAAGACCACCGGACTGGTGAATCGGTTGCTCGCCGAGCGCAGTCATCCCCAGTGCGACGTGTTCTGGGGCAACGAAGAAATGCGCACGCGCCAACTCGCCGCACAGAACGTTTTCCGCGAGACGAATGGTTGGGCCGCGTTCGGCCATCGCAGCCGCCGCATCGTCATCAACACGAACTTTGTTTCAGTTGGCAGCCGCCGAGGTAACGAGGCGGATCAAACTTCTGTCGCGACAAGTCCGCCTCCTCACGTCGGCGGCTACGGCGCTCCGACGTCACTCCTCGAACTCACGAACGAAATCTGGCGGGGCAAGGTGGCGCTGGCGTTTCCTCAGTTCGGCACGACGGCCACCCATTTTCACGCGCTGAAACAGCATTGGGGCGAAACGGTGTGGCTGGCGTGGTGTCGCGCGCTCGCGGCAAACAAGCCGTTCATCGTGGACGGCAACTCCGTCGTGGTGAAATTCGTCAGTCGCGGCGAGGCGCGGATTGGTCTGACGGATTCGGATGACGTGTTCGCCGGCCAGCGGGAAGGCGCGCCGGTGGCAATGCTGCCCATCAACGAGGACCAGCTTATGATCCCGAACACGGTGGGGGTGATCCGCAACGCGCCGCATCCGGCGAACGCGCAGAAATTGTTTGCGTATCTCCAACGCCGCGAAGTGAGAGACATGCTGGTGCAGGCGAATGCGCTGGAGGGGGCGACCGAGTCGAGTGAACCTAACTCACTGACGCCCAATTGGGACGCGTTGTTGCACGATTTGGAGGCGACCACCAAACAACTGCACGAGCTTTTTCCGAAATGAGTCTTGGGCGAGGAATCCAGCAGCCACCATCCATCATTCCGGGGCGGTGGGGTATTGCCGTTTTTTTCGCGTTTTTTCAGTTGCAATCTCCCGCTTCTTCGATAGCTTCTCCGTCCCTTGGAAGAACGGAAAAGAACGGGATTTTACTGTGACCTATTCAATCATAGAAACCGGAAGCAAACAATACCGGGTAGCCCCTGGCGACACCTTGGAAATTGAACGCCTGACCACGGAAGCCGGGCAATCGGTCACTTTTGACCGCGTGCTGTTGGTGAACAACGACGGCAAAATCGCGGTAGGCGCTCCCACCGTCACCGGCGCCACCGTGGTGGCGGACGTAATTGGGCACAAACGCGGCGAGAAGAAGCTCACCTTCAAGATGAAGCGCCGCAAAGGTTATCATAAAAGCATCGGCCACCGGCAGGAACTCACGGTGGTGAAGATCAAGGAAATCAACGGATAGAGGAACGATTTATGGCACATAAGAAAGGTCAAGGCAGCGTCCGCAACGGGCGCGACAGCGTCAGCAAGCGGCTCGGCGTCAAGGCGTATGGTGGCGAGGAGGTCAGTGCCGGCAGCATCATTGTGCGCCAGCGCGGCACCAAGTTCGTAGCGGGCCAAAACGTGGGCACGGGTCGCGACTGGACGCTCTTTGCGCTGAAGGCCGGCAAGGTGCGTTTTGACAAGGATGGTCGCCGCGTCAACATCGTGGCCGAGGTCGCCGCGGCCAACTGATCATCGGCAAACAATTTCATGGCGAGGCCACACGCCTCGCCTTTTTTATTCGCTATCGCCTGCTCCTGATCTGCCACCCAAGCTGAACTGGAGTGAACGGATTAAGATCAAGCGTAAGCAGACACCAATCGGATGTTCATTGACGAGATCAAGATTTTCGCTCAAGCCGGCCACGGCGGCAAAGGTTGCGTCGCGTTTCATCGCGAAGCCTATGTTCCCAAAGGTGGTCCCAGCGGCGGCAACGGCGGACGCGGCGGGAGCGTGATCCTCCAGGCGGATCACGATCTCAACAATTTGATCGCCCAGTATTATGTGCCTCGCCTGGTTGCCGAGAAAGGCGGCGGCGGCCTGGGCAAAGGCATGGATGGCCGCGCCGGCAAGGATCTCATCGTCAAGGTGCCGTGTGGCACACTGGTGTGGCGGCTACCCACGACAACGGCACCGGCAGGTCAAGAGTCTGAGGAGACCGACGATGACTCTCCGATGCTCAAAGCCAGCACCAGCCAGCGCCCGGTAATTCGGGGCGCCGGGAAAACTGCGGCGCGGGAGATTGACTTGAGCGAAGAGGAAGAGAGTGCCTCGGTGACGACCCACGCGACCAAGGGTGAACTGGTCGCCGATTTGACCCAACATGGGCAGCAGTTTGTTTTGTGCAAGGGCGGACGCGGAGGGCTGGGCAACCGCAACTTCGCCACGGCCACCCGGCAGACCCCACGCTTCGCGCAACCGGGCGAGCCTGGTGATGAGGGAGAATTCCTGCTCGAACTGCGCATCATGGCCGAGGTGGGCCTGGTGGGTTATCCGAACGCCGGCAAATCCACGCTGCTGACTGCCATTTCGCGGGCCCGCCCAAAAATCGCGCCCTACCCATTCACCACGCTGCATCCGCAGATTGGCATCGTTGAGTATCCGGACTGGCGCAGGCTCACCGTCTGCGACGTGCCGGGGTTGATTGCGGGAGCGCACCAGAATGTCGGTCTCGGCTACGCGTTCCTCCGCCACATCCAGCGCTGCAAGGTGCTTGTGCTGTTGCTCGACATGGCAGGCACGGACAACCGAGCGCCTTGGGACGACTACCGGCAATTGTTGACCGAATTGGAGTTGTATGATCCAGCCCTCCTCCACAAACCCCGGCTGGTCGTGGCGAACAAAATGGATGAACCGGCTGCGTTGGAAAATCTGAAGAAATTCAAACGCCGGATCCGAAGAACTCCCGTCCTGCCCATTGCCGCTGCCTTCGACGAAGGCGTTGGCCAGTTCAAGAAGCTGATTCGTGAAGCAGTTGAAGAAACTGCCGAGTGAACGCGGCGCTGGAGCGCCAGGCGGCACGCAGTTTTTGCTTCCCTCGTCCCTTGCTTTGCGTTTTCTTGCCGTCGGAGATTTATGCTGCGCGCCGGAATCGTCGGGCTGCCCAATGTGGGCAAGTCCACATTGTTCAACGCCGTCACCCGCTCTCACAAAGCGCCGGCGGAAAACTACCCCTTCTGCACCATCGAACCCAACCTCGGCGTCGTCAGTGTGCCGGATGCGCGGTTGGCAGCACTCGCGAGTGTGGCCAAGGTCAGCACGGTGATCCACGCCGCCATCGAATTCGTGGACATCGCCGGCCTGGTCAAAGGGGCGTCGCAGGGTGAGGGGTTGGGCAACAAATTCCTCAGTCACATCCGCGAAGTGGACGCCCTCGTACAGGTCGTGCGTTGCTTCGACGACCCGGACATCGTCCACGTGACCGGCAGCGTGGATCCGATTCGCGACATTGAAATCATCAGCATGGAACTGGTGCTGGCCGATCTGGAAGCGTTGCGCCGGCGGCGGGAGAAGATCAGTAAAGAACTTAAAGGCGGCGACCAACACGCCGTCGCCGAGAGCCATGTGCTCGACAAGATCGAACCGCATCTCAACGCCGGTAAACCCGCCGCCACCCTGCCTCTGGCCAGGGAGGAATGGGAACTGGCGAAAAACTGTTTCCTGCTCACCGCACGACCCACGATTTTCGCGGCGAACGTGAAGGAAAACGAACTGGCGACCGCCGACATCCATCCGCAGGTTGCCAAAGTGCGCGACTACACCCGCACGCATCATGCCTGTGACACCGTGGTCATGTGCGCGCAACTGGAGAGCGACCTGGCGGATTTATCGCCCGAAGAAGCGCAGCAATACCTGGCCGAGTTGGGCGTCCAGGAATCCGGTGTGGCCGCTTTGATTCGCAGCACCTATCAACTGCTGGGACTGCGGACTTTCTTCACCTTCAACGAAAAGGAAGTCCGCGCCTGGACTCTCCACGGTGGCGACACCGCCGCGCGTGCGGCGGGCACGATTCACACGGACTTCGAGCGCGGATTCATCAAGGCCGAGCGCGTGAGTTGGCAGGACTTGGTGGCCGCCGGCTCGATCGGGCGCGCGCGGGAAACCGGCCACTACTCGCACGAAGGCCGCGACTACGTGGTGCGGGACGGCGACGTGCTGTTGTTCAAGTTCAACGTGTGAGGTTTACAGCCTCCTTGAGCTACGTTGCGTTTGCTGATGGTCATGCACCTAGCTTACCCTGTAGCCATGTTAGCGCGACGATGATGTGGGATACAATGCGGTGCTGGCTTTTCTCTCGACAAACTGCTTGGTCGGACGGAAAGTCAAATCAGTGAATCAGATTCAAATGTGAATTCCAGACTTCGGTTATGAAGACGATATCCACTTCCCTGCAAGATTGGTCGGTTCGCTGGTCTGAGTCGGCAGTTGGTTCTTGGCCGCGCTTTTGCTTGCTCCTAGCGTCAGGAGCGTGGGCCACGGGCTATTCATCACCATTGCCCGTTTCGGGACGCCGGCCCCAGCGTTGTTGACGTTCCGGCAATGACATGTCCACCTTCACGTAATAGGTGTCCTCGCCAAACAGCCGGTCCGCAGCCTCCTGGAGCTGGCGTGATGGGGTTACGGCAAATCGTTCGTGCGGCTCAATGAACACCACCTGGCCGCTGGGTTGGCGCAAACACAGGAGCAACGGACACCGCCCCGGATGCGCGGCCACCAGATCGCGCACGGCTTCCATGCTCTCAGGTTTCAAATGCGCCGTGTGGAGCCGCAGGTGAACCTGTTTGGTGTATTTCTTGGGCGCATCCTCCAACGGCATGATCTCCTGGGGGAAAATCTTCGGACGCTCGTCGGTCGTGTTCACTTCGCCGACGACGAGGATGGCCTGGTTGGGCACGAGTAATTCGCGATACTTGTCATAGTTCTCGTTCATCACCAGCACCTGGACCGAGCCGTGCAAGTCCTCCAGCGTGACCATCGCGTAGGGCTTGCCGCTCTTCTTCGAGACGCCGTGTTGCGCGGCGGCGATGAGCCCGCCAATGCGCGTCAGGCTGCGATTGGGCAGGTCCGCGAGACTGGCAGAATGGTGCAGGCAATACTTCTCCAGGGTTGGCGCGAACGGCGTGAGCGGATGGCCGGTGACGTAAAAGCCGAGCAACTCCTTCTCGTGCGCCAGCAATTCATGCTGCGGCCACTCGGGCAGGTTAACGATGGTTTCGGGCATCGGTCCGCTCTTTTCCTCCAACATGCCGAACAGCGAGCTTTGGCCCTTTTGCTTGTCGGACTGGAGGCTCGCCGCGCGAGCCAGCGTGCGCTCAGTCTGCGCGAACAGCGTGGCGCGGGTCTGACCGAAACAGTCGCACGCGCCGGATTTGATGAGGGCTTCCAGAATCTTCCGGTTCACCGTGCGGCTGTCCACCCGCTCGCACAAGTCGGCGAGGGAGGTGAATTTGCCGCCCGCGTCGCGGGCTTTGAGGATGTTCTGCACCGCCACTTCACCGACTCCTTTAATCGCCGCAAGGCCAAAACGAATGACCTTTCCCCCGCGAGCGGGCGCAAACGTGACCTGGCTTTCATTCACGTCCGGTGCGAGCACTTCGATGCCCATGACGCGCGTCTCGGCGATATATTGACTGAGCTTGGCGGTGTCGCCCATGTCGTTGGTCATCATCGCGCAGAGAAATTCGACCGGGTAATTGGCCTTTAAGTACGCGGTCTGATAGGCCACGATCGCATAGGCGGCGGCGTGCGATTTGTTGAAGCCGTAGCCGGCGAACTTTTCGAGCAAATCGAAAATCTGGTTCGCCTTGGCCTTGGGAATGTGATTCTTCTCCAGGCAGCCCTTGACGAACGTCTCGCGCTGCTTCTGCATCTCCTCGACCTTCTTCTTGCCCATCGCGCGCCGGAGCAGGTCTGCGCCGCCGAGCGTGTAACCCGCCAGCACTTGCGCGGCCTGCATCACTTGTTCCTGGTAGATCAGGATGCCGTAAGTTTCCTTCGCGATGGGTTCGAGCAACGGATGCTCGTATTCCACCTTCACCTCGCCGTGCCGGCGCTTGATGAATTCGGGAATGAGGTCCATCGGCCCGGGACGATACAGCGCCACGAGCGCGGTGATGTGTTCGACGCTCGCGATTTGAAACTTCCGGCACAGGTCGCGCATCCCGCCGGATTCCAACTGAAACACGCCCAACGTGTTGGCCTTGTTGAGCAGGTCGTACGTCTTCGCGTCATCCAACGGCAACTGGTCCACGTCCACGGTGATGCCCTTGGTCTGCCGGACCATCTCGCAGGTGTTGCGGATGACGGTGAGCGTCTTGAGACCGAGGAAATCCATCTTGAGCAGGCCGAGGTCGCCCACCGGGCCCATGGCGTATTGGGTGACGAGCGTGCCGCTGTCGTCCTGCTTGAGCGGGAGCAGGTTCACGAGCGGCTGGTCGCCGATGACCACGCCGGCGGCATGCACGCTGGCGTTGCGCGTGAGGTCCTCGAGGATGAGCGCGGTGTCAATCAACTCGCGCGTGGTTTCCTCCGTCTCGTAGGCCTGCTTGAGTTCGGGCGACTGTTTGAGCGCCTTCTCGAGCGTCATCTTCAACTCGGCCGGGATCAGTTTCGCCAGGCGGTCGCACTCGCCGTAACTCAAGCCCATCACGCGGCCCACGTCGCGCACCACGGACTTCGCGCCCATGGTGCCAAAGGTGATGATCTGCGCGACGGAATCGCGCCCATACTTCTCGCGCACGTACTCGATGACGTCGGCGCGGCGGTCGTCGGCGAAATCAATGTCAATGTCGGGCGGATTGACGCGCTCGGGATTCAGGAAACGCTCGAACAGCAGGCCGTAACGGATCGGATCCACGTTCGCGATCTCGAGCAGGTAGGTGACGAGCGAGCCGGCGGCGCTGCCGCGCGCCACGCACGCGATGCCCTGGCTGCGACCGTAGCGGATGAAATCGCCGACGATCAGGAAGTAGGAGATGAAGCCGGTCTTCTCGATGACCTGCAATTCGGTCTGCAAACGGTCAATCACGACCTTGACGGCGGTTTGGAGCCTGGGGTCAGCAAGTTTGTTGACTGGCTCGCCCTCACCCTGACCCTCTCCCCCAGGGAGAGGGGACAGCACCCGGCGGTCATCACTCACTCCTACGCTCGCTGCGTTGTCGTCAGTCGCCGTTTCGCTTGAAGACAGAGGACGACTCTCCCTCTCCCTTGGGGAGAGGGCCGGGGTGAGGGGTTCGTGCGCCGCATAGGTCGGCAACCGCCGCGGATCATCAATCCCCTCGACGATGAATTCCTTACCCTCGGCTTTCGCATGAATCGTGTATCGGCGGAGCAATCCCTCGGCCAGCCATTGCCGCAGGAAGCCTTCGCGCGTGAAATGTTCCGGCGGATGAAACACCGGATAGTGCAGCGTCTTGAAGTCGAACTCGACGTTGCACTTCTCCGCCACTTCCAGCGTGTTCCTGATGGCCTCCGGCACTTCGGCAAAGCGCGCCTTCATCTCGTCGGCGGAACGCAGGTAGAATTGCTCCGCCACGTAGCCCGCGCTCATGCGCTTGGGATCACTCAGAAGCGTTTGGGTGCCGATGCACACGAGGCAGTCGTGCGCGTGCGAATGGCTTTTCTCGACATAATGCACGTCGTTCGTCGCCACGCATTTCAGGCCGAATTCCTTCGCCCATTGGATCAAGTGCTGGTTGACCTTGGCCTGCTCGGGGATGCCGTGGTTCTGAAGTTCAAGGTAGAAATTCTCCGCGCCGAGGGTCTGCTTGAACCAGTCCACCGCCTCGCGGGCCCTGGGCAACTGGTCCTTGATGATGCACTCCGGAATTTCGCTGGCCAGACAGCCGGACAGGGCGATGAGTCCCTCCTTGTGCGCGGCCAGCAGTTCCTTGTCTATGCGCGGCTTGTAGTAGTAGCCCTCCAGATGCGCGGCGGTGACGAGGCGAACCAGGTTTTTGTAGCCGGTGTCGTCCTTCGCCAGCAGGACGAGGTGATGGTAAACATCGCGCCCGCCGCCGCCGGCAGTCTTCTTTTCGAGCCGCGAGCCGGGGGCGACATACACCTCGCAACCGATGATCGGCTTGATGCCTTTATCCCGCGCCGCTTGGAAAAACTCCACCACCCCATGCATGGCCCCGTGGTCGGTGATGGCTAGGGCGGGAAATTTCAATGCATGCGCTTTGTCCACCAGCCGGTCAAGGCGGCAGGCGCCGTCGAGCAGCGAGTATTCGGTGTGCAAATGCAGGTGAACAAATTCAGCGTGCGACATCACTGGCAAGTTACCGCCCGCCAGCGGCGCGATGCAAGAATGGGATATTCACCGGTGAGATTCTGGCGACCAAGCAGGCCGCACACCGGACTCTTGGCCGTCGCCACTGTGGCCAATGATCAGTTGAATTTGGGACCAGCCTTGCCACAAATGCCGTCCCAAGCTGCACTCCCAAATCAGTCACCGGCCACCAGCACTCTATTCGCCCGCCACTGCCAGCGGAATCTCCGTCACCGGAGCAGTTGCCGATGGCAACGCGGCTGGCTTGGCCGTCCGCAAATGGAATCGCCACAACAGGCCGCCCGCCGCGGCTCCCAGACCCAATGCGAGTCCAATCCAGATGCCGACGGCGCCCTGCTGCCCGGGGAACGCCAGGACTGCGCCAAACGGCACCGCTAGGACCCAGTACGCCAGCACCGCGATCATTGCGGGCACGCGCACGTCCGCCAGCCCCCGCAGCGCCGAGATGGACACAATCTGCACCCCGTCAGCCACCTGAAAAACTGCCGCCACGATCAACAATTGCGCGGTCAGTGTCACCACGCCGGGAGCCGTCACGAAGAGTTTTGCGATCGGTTCCCCCGCAATCGCAAACACCAGTCCGAAGACCGCCATGCAGCCAGCCGCCCAGCCGACGCCGCCGAACCCAATGCGCCGCATCCGCGCGAACTGCGCCGCGCCGTACGCATGGCCGACCCGGATACAAACCGCCGTGCCAATACCCATCGCGAACATGAAAGTCAGCGCCGCGCACGTAATGGCGATTTGATGCGCCGCGATCGCGTCGGCATTGATCCAGCCCATCATGATCGCGGCAAACGCAAAGGCGCTGACCTCGAAGAAATGTTGCACGCCCACCGGCCAGCCCAGCGTGAGCATCCGCTGGAACCGCGACCGGCTCAAAGCCCGTCGCCACCGGACCGGATGGAACGCGCGCAAGGCGGGCGCGCACAGCACGTAACCCAACAGTGCCAGCGCCATCAACGACCGGGCGATGATCGTGGCCCAGCCGGCGCCGTTCAACCCCATCGCCGGCGCCCCCCAGTGGCCGTAAATCAACACCCAGTTCAACAGCACGTTCAGCAGCACACCCCCCAGCATGACGAACGTGGGGACCCAGGGATGTTTCAGCGCCTCGCTGAATTGTTTGCCGCCATGCGCCACCAACGCCGGCAACATGGAGACGCCAAACAACAGCAGATAAGTGTCGGCTTCGGCCACGACCTCGGGTGGTTGTCCCAAGCGATCCAAGAATGGATGCAACGCGAACATGCTGCCCGCGGCGAACAGACCCGCGGCAAAGCACAGGATCAGCCCGTGCCGCAGCACTTCGCCTGCATCGTCCGCGCGCCGCGCGCCGTAAGCTTGTGAAGTCAGCACCGCGATGGACGAAAGCAACCCCAGCCCGAAAACCAGGGGCAGGTGCGCGACCGCGTTGACGAACGCGCACGCCGCCAGTGGCACCACGCCCACGCGACCCACCATGATGGTGTCCGCCAGTCCCATCAACATCTGCCCGACCATGCCGGCCATGATGGGTAGCGCCAGGGCCAGGGTGGGCCGCGCTTCGCGCAGCCATAACCGGGCCTGTCGCAGGCTTCGAGGTTGCATGATTCTCATATTAGTGCCGCCAGCAGGGCCGGCCCGTGGGCAAACAAAAAACCCACCGCCGGAGGCTGGCGATGGGTTCTGAAATTCCTGGTACTTCGTCTAAGGTTTCAATTTTCCACCGCCAAGGTCGTGCTTGCCGACGACCTTGTGCCGCCAGACCGCGCCCATCGGCAGGGCCGGGCGGATCAACGTGCAATTCATTTTGGCGATCAATCGGTTCATCGGTTCAATTCCGTGCAGGCGGAATCTACCGTATCCACAAGGGCGGTCAATTGGTTATTCCAGTGTGGCCATTCCAGAATCAAACGGGCAGGCGGTTGTTCTGGCCGGAGGTGGTTCAGAACGGGATTCGCTCCTCAAACTCCGTTTCAGCTGTAGCGGGGCTGGCAGTTGCGGCGCCCTCGGCCTTGGAAGCCGAACCGCGCCCGAAGCGCTTCGCGTGCAGTTCGCGAATCCACAATTTCACCGGCAGTTTCCAACGTTGGCTCGGCCCCGGATTGTTTTTTATCAGCGACTTCGGCGACATGCCGAGCTCCTTGGCCATGCGGATGTCCTCCAGGTTCAGCCGGCAGAGTTGCTTGGCCTTGGCCCACTGGGGATCGAACTTGAACGGTTTGGCCATCGGCTCAGAAATTGGGATCTCTCACCAGCAAATCAACGCACTCCTCGAATGTCTGGTGCCGGGCAATCTTCACCCAAAACTTCGCGTTAGGGGCTTGGTTCCAGAACAGGTCCTGCACGGTCCAAAGCGGATTGTCCTCCACGCGCGACCAGTCAACCAGCCGACGGATCGAGAGGTTGTAGAGGCCACCTTTAACCGGATGGAGCCGGGCAAATGGAAACTCGGCGATACCACAAGTGTCTCCGTGCCCCAGCCAGGCGTGAAGATAAACGCACGCATCCCTGAACTCCACCGTCAAGTCGTCGTAACGATTGCATTCCGGCTGGGATGCCGTGCGGGCGTTCAGCTTCGGCATCAGGCGGGGTGTGGCGTGAGCCTTCATGGCGGCAGCGAGTTTTCGACCCCGGCGCGAGAACTTCAGATCGCAACCGTTGATGCCGCGCGGGTAGGAAAATTGCGTGGGGCGGACCAGAGCCTCGCGCTTAAGCGAAGCGGTGGGCTTTCGCACCGCCATGGCGGGTTGGCTTGTTGGCCTGTCGGTTTCGCTCACAGCGCCTCCAGGCTATCGGCCACCGGTTGCCACGCGGCAGTCGGATCGGCCTGGAGCGCCCGCAGCAACGTGAGCGACTCCTTCCATGCATGCGACAGCGGCGGCAACAGCGCATCCGCAAGCGAGGCCGGTTCGGGCAGCCGGGCTTCCACGGCCAGCGTGCGTCCGAGCGCGAGCACCGCTTCGAGCAAAGCCGCACGGGCCTCCTCCGCCAACTCACCACTGCCGAGTAGTCTTGCCATTTTGAGTTTGCGCGCGGCCCGAGCTCGATGCGCTTCAGCCCTGGCTCTCTCTTCTGCGGAAAGCGGCGCTGGCGCGTTGTCCTCCCACTCTGGAAACAAGGGACGGTTCGCCCGCGTTGTCACGGCGATCAGACCCGCCGCCGCCAAGCGTTCCAAGGTCTCATGTGTAGCCCGGTCCACCACCTCGAGTTGCACGGGAGCCAGTGGATCGCTCTTGCCCGGCCCAAAGAAGTCCTGGTGCAGTTCGGCCAGCCGGGGTTGCCATTGGGCGGCGTCGCGCTCCACCACCACGTAGAGGACCGAGTGTGCGCCTTGGGATGGGTAGCGTTCTTCGCAGTGAATCAACGCGCCGTTGATGCGCTCGCGGGCTTTGCGGATGAAGCCCAGCGGGCGGTCGGCGGGTAGTTGTGATTTCAGATTAGAGATCTCAGATTTCAATTTGGCGTCCGCCGCCGCAGGTTTCGCGATGGCCAGTTGTTCCAGCTTCGCCAGGAACGCCTGCCGGCCCGTGCGCAGTTTGATGTCATGGAGGTTGCCCTTGAGATCGAGCACGCCGTCGGAGAGCGCCTGTTTGTTGGCCAGCGTTTCGAGCATCTTGTGTTCGATGGTCTTCTCAGAAACGAGGTTGATCACCGTGACCGGCTTGGTCTGATGTTTGCGCCAGGCGCGGGCGATGCGCTGTTCGAGCTTCGCGGGGTTCCAAGGCAAATCGCAATTGATCACGACACTGGCGCATTGGAGGTTCAACCCGGTGCTACCGCTGTCGGTGCTCAGAAAGACGCGGCAATTCGGGTCGTTCTTGAACGCATTGATCTCTGCGCGGCGGCGGCGTTGTGGCACGGTGCCGGTATGCCAGGCGAAACCGAGGTTCAGACGCTCGCACAATTCGCGCACCAGTTCCAGCATCCGCTCCCATTCGGAGAAGACGATCACCTTGGCGTCGTTCTCGCGGCACTCCTCCAGTACCTTCTCCAATTCGCCGAGCTTGGGGCAGACCTTGTCCTCCGGGTCAAGAATGTAGTTGGTGTCGCACACCATGCGCATCATGGCGAGATGCCGCATCAGTTTGTCCTGCTCCTGCTGCGTGAGCGGCCGGCGTTTTGCCAGGTGCGCCAGGCGCGCCACGACTCCTTCGTGGCCTTCGTATTCGCCTTGTTGCTGCGGACTCAGTGGCACGAAATGATTGCGGTCGGTGCGGTCGGGCAGTTCGGTTTCCACGTCGGCCTTCCGGCGGCGCAGCATGTAGGGCGCGATGCGGTCGTGCAACTTGTCCAGATTGCGATAACCCGCCGGCCGGCCGCGCTCATCCAGTTCATAGAATTCGCGGTTAAAGCGGAACAACGGGCCGAGTACGGAGGGATTCAGGAAATCCATCAACGAATGAAGCTCGTCAATGCGGTTCTCGATGGGCGTGCCCGTGAGCACGAACGCGTAACGGCTGCGGAGACGCTTGATGGCCTGCGTGGTCTTCGTGCTCCAGTTCTTGATCCGTTGCGCTTCATCCAAAACGACGATGTCGGGCTGGAGCCGGGCATTGACTTCGAGCGCGTCGGCCAGCATCTGCTCGTAGTTGACGATGGTGAAGAAGGGAACAACCCGTGATGCGTGATGCGTGATGCGAGAATCGGTGGCGGCACGATCATACGCTTTCAGCCGCTCGTGCCGCGCGCCGAACACGAGTTGCAGCGGCAAATCCGTGAACCGCTGGATCTGCTCCTCCCACTCGCTCTTGAGCGAGGCGGGCGTTACGACCAGCACGCGTTGCGCCTGGCCGAGCCGATGCAGCAGCGCGCACGCGGCAATCGCCTGTATCGTTTTGCCCAAGCCCATTTCGTCCGCGAGCAACGCGCGTTCGGTGAACGCCAGATGCAACATGCCTTCGCGTTGATATGGGAACAACGGCACTTTCGTCTCGTGCGCGGGCCACTCGCCGCTTTGCACGCGCAATTCGTAATCGCGGCGCAGTTGCTTGCGCTCCTCCGCGCGCCGCCGGTTTTCCAGCCACGGCGCGACCTCCTGCGAAACGCGCAGTTCGGGGTAATCCGCCTGCCGCAGTTTTTCCAACGCCGCCACAGTGTCTTCGGCGGAACCTTGCGTGAGAGCTCCGTCGGCGTCGAACCAGCCACGCACCGCTTTGGGTAACGACCCGTTCCCGTGGAGCAGCCGCAATGTGCCCAGCGCGGGGTCGGGAATCAGATCAACGCGGGGTGAGCCTTGTTGGGTCGCCGCCTGAAAAAGTCGTTTGAAGCGCCGCTCCAGTTGCAGCAGCACGGCCTCAACGTGTTTGCAGGTGCCGAGGCCGTTGATCCGAAAATCTACGCAGTCGCACGCGAACTGGTGCTCGCGCACGTCGCGAATTTCCACCGAGTAAGTCAGCCCGCTGCGCGACGCGACCCGAAAGTTGGAAAAGAGCGGATGGCGCGGATCGGCGTTGCTGATGGTAAATGCCTCGTCACGGGCGCGCTGGCGGCGCTTGTTGATTTCATCGGTGTCGGTAGTGCGCCAATCGTGCGACGATGGGAGTTTTACTTCGGCGGATTTGAGTTTTGCCATGCGGCCATGATTTGCGCTTCTCCGCCGCGGGTCAAAGCGGAGTTATTGCCGGCTATTCGCTGCTTGTTCACGTCCTGTTCACAGGATGTTTCCGCAAGGAGGCGGCGCGAAAGGGCAACCGGCGAATGCTCGACCGGAAGAACACAGATGGGCCGTGAGGCAGGGTGTCGGGGCTTAATCTCCGTCTCCCCACCCGATCGTCGTTATCGGAAATGCTCTGAGGGTTTCCAGCTTCCAGGGGTCTCGAATTTTGCTGATTGTGCATGAAGATCGCCTTTACATCGCGCGCGCAACAAAAAAACCCCTTCCCGGCGGAACGGGAAGGGGTGTGAATCCAGAGCTCCTGACATACCCCCTGTTGAAATGTCCGCTTTTTCCGTCATGACGGCTCTCGGATGGCGTAGATCAGGCGCAACGTTGAGCCGGGAA
>JAANMV010000531.1_pt1 | contig 47045 bp, 69 predicted proteins | sample 7279661 | NCBI WGS metagenome assembly JAANMV01 (sample SAMN14094540, study PRJNA606508) | bioreactor metagenome | isolation source: A lab-scale SPAN reactor treating ammonium-rich wastewater day 121 | place: Ireland: Galway | collected 2017-05-16
GCCATCTCCCGCTGTGTGTCGGGGTCGCGCAGGCCGGCGTACTCGGGGTCGTCACCGAACCGGTCAATGGCCTCTTTCAGGGCCTCGGGCATGTAAATCTCGTCTGTTGTCGCGTACAGGGGCTCAGGGAATCCGGGGGGATCGTTGTCACCCATGGTGCCCTGGATATCGGGATCGATCGCAGTGGCCGTTGCCAGCCCCGTGACTTCTTCCCACTCGGCTGCAGGGACCTTTAGTGCCTTCCGGATCGCCTCACGAACCGAGAGGCTTGCAGAGGACAAATCGCTGTACCCGCGGGCCAGTTTCCTGAGGTAGTCATCGCTGACCTTCTCACCATAGGCAAGCATCAGCCGGCCAAGTGCAGGGGCATTCAGCCCCCGGTCTTCCATCCGCTCCCGCAGAAAACGGGCATGGTCGCGCGTGCGTTTGTCTTCTGCAGGCATAGGTACGAACCTCGGCGACGGCGAATGGGTTTGAAGAGTCATGCCGTCCTGTACGAATACTGTACCGATATGGTTGCGTACTGGCCCAAAATGATGACTCAGGCGATACGGATCGTGCTCTAGTATTGACACAGTATTAGCCCACCTATAGACTGAGTCATGCCGAGCAAAGAGGAAATGCTGAACGAAATCCGGAGGGAGGCGAGTCACAGAAACCTCTCTGCGCGGGCGCTTTCTCGCCTCACCGGGATGCACAAACAGACTGTCGGGGACGCACTCAAAGGGCGTGAAACAACCCGCCAGTCCACCGTCCTTCTCTTGTACACCGCACTGATACTGGAGCGAGACTCACGCGCTACAGAGGTGGCCTCCGCATGACTTCCGCTGCCCGGGCCCTCTCCCCTGCCGAGTTGCTGGTCCTGAAGCCCGACCAGGCGGCCGCGCTCCTCGGCATCAGCCGCACCAAGGTCTACGAACTGATCGCCGAGGGCGAACTCCCCACCATCACCGTCTACGCCGGCGGGCCCGTGCGCATCACGCGCGCCGCCGTGGACGCCTACGTCGCCGCCCGCGTCCGCGCGGCGGAAACCGAGCACGCCACCTATCTCAGCCTCGTCGCGCCCAAAGCGGCGCGTGGCCAGCGCAACACGCGCTGAAAAAACCGCACCCCTCCGGTCATCGCTGTTCGCGCAGCTCTCGGAGGGGAAAGGAGACACAGACATGGTACACCAGCCCACCCCCCTCCCCCAGGACGACACGCTGACCGTGAACGGCGTGACGTACGGCGTGCGCGAGATGCGCCAGGGGAACACCTACAGCCGCACCGAGCGGTACCAGCTGATCGTCACGCGCCTCAGCGACGGTCAGGTCGTCGCGCGTCACCAGCTGATCGTCAAGGGCGAATCCTTCAGCGTCACCGGCTTCAAGACCGTGGGAACCATGAAGGGCGCGTACGCACTGGTGCTGGAGCAAGCCGCCCAGCAGGCCGGGCAGGTGGCCGCGTGAGCAGCGGCGGATCGAGGTCTCTGTGACCGCCCAGGCCCACCGGCCCGCCCCGCAGTACCTGCGGGACCTCACCCTGCGCCGCACGGCCGAGCGGGGCGCCTTCCTCGCCGCCCAGGAGGAGCAGCTGCTCGAACAACTCCGGGCCGTGCGCCAGGAACGCGCGCAGAACCAGGCCGAGTACTTCGCCCAGCTGATGGAGGACCGTCCTTTGCCCGAGGGCATCGCGCACCTGAGCGGCGGGCCGATGGTCAGCACCGACCTGGTCGTGCTGCAGCGAGTCGTGGCCCGCTGGGACACCACCCCCGAAATGCCCCTGAACCCCAAGGACGAAGCCGCGATCAACAACGCGAGGACCGGATGACCCGCCGCGTGCGTGGCCCCAACCAGCAGGCGCGCCTCGCCGCCCTGTTCCGGACCTTCAGCTACCTGACCGCCACCCAGATCGCCCGCGCCCTCGGCATCAGCACCCACCACGCCCGCGTGCTCCTCGGCGACGCCAGGAAGACCGGCGTGGTCCAGAGCCGCCACTACGCCACCTATCACGCCTACCGCACGCACCGCGTCGTCCCCCAGGAGATCCAACTGTGATGCGTCTTTCCGTGACCGTCCTGTTCATGCAGTGGGCCTTCGACGCTGCCGCCCTGACCACCCTGAGCCCCGCGGACTGGGCTGTGATGGGCGGCTGCACCGTCGTCGCCGCTCTGTCCCTGACCCACTTCTTCATTGATCCGCCCGAAGCCCTCCGGAGGTTCCGCCTGTGATTACCGCCCGACACATCAATGAGGCCTACGACGACCTGAGCCGTGCCACGCGCGCCGTCGCGGCCGTCACCGACCAGGAAGCCGCGCGCCGCGCAGCTCTCGAAACCAAGAAGGCCGAGCTGCTGGCTATGGGCACCATCGACGGCAAGAACGCCGAGGTCCGCGAAGCGCAGCTGCGTGACCGCCTCGCCACTGAGTACGCCGAACTCGCGGACGTGCAGAGCAACGTGGCCGGGGCCCGTACGAACCTCGCCGTCTGCCAGATCGAGGTCGAACGCTGCAAGACGCTCCTGAAGCTCCTCGAAGTGACCCCCTAGGCCCTCGCTGGGGGCGGCGCATCCACCCAACGCCGAGACCGCACGGAGAGCCCACCGACCCATCCAGCCACTCAGGCCGCACAGGCCGCGACAGCCCGCGCAGGGCAAGGAGCACCACCATGGGATTCACCCCTCGCAAGAACAACGCCGGCAGCTTCGAACGCGTCACCTTCCCCCTCGGTGAGAACACCATGACCCTCGACGCCCTCAAGGTCTTCTACAGCGAACCCAGCGAGTGGAAACCCGAAGGCCAGCTGACCTTCATGCTCGTCTGGAAGGACGACGAAGGCGACGAGTTCACCGAGTTCCCCAGCGCCCCCAAAGGCTTCGGCTACAACGAGAAAGCCACCTTCTGGAACCGCATCGCCGCCCTGGCCGGCAAAACCGGATTCGACGAAAGCGACTTCGACGAGGACGGCAACCTCACCACCGTCAGCCTGGAACTCGAAGGCATGGACGCCTTCGAAGCGGCCGCCGATGCGAACCCTGACCTGGACCCCATGCAGTTCTTCATCGACACGGTTCTGAAGGACCGCAGCGGCAAGTTCCACAAGGACGAGAAGGGCAAGAACACCAAGCTGGAATTCGACGTGCTGTACCGCGGCGTGAGCGTCCTGAAGCAGAAGTGCCGCCTGGTCATGGGCGAGAAGAAGGACAAGGACGGCAAGGCCGTCGAGGGGAACAAGGTCGCGCAGAACGGCGCGCTGCCCCTCGCCACTGGCGCCGGCAAGAAGAAAGGCAACACCACCAGCGCCCCGCAGCCTGCGGCCGCGCCGGCCGGCATGCCCTGACCTGAACCGAAAGGAACTGGGCAGGGAGGGATTGCGCCCCTCACCTGCCCGTTTTTCGCCCCACAGGAGCTTCCAACATGGTAATCACCAAACTGACCCAACTGCCAGGCATCGGCGATCAATTGGCCGCGCGTATCACGCGGCACCTCGGAAACGGTCACGAATTCAAAGCCATTGAGGCCGTCCGTCTCGCTCCGTACTCCCTTACGCGGGTGCCCCGCGTGGGGTTCCGGATTGCGGACGGCGTGGCCCGGCGCCTGGGCGTGCACGTGGACAGCCCGGGCCGGCACGAGGCGGGCAACCGCTTCATCCTCGGAGAGGACGGCACCCTTCCCATTCACGAGTTCGACGACCAGCGCCGGAAGCTGGAGCTGTTCAACCACACGCAGAGCCGCCAGGGGGTCGTGGAGGACGCCGGCCGCGTGTGGCTGCCCGAAGTGCTCGAAGCCGAGCAGGCCTTCGCCGCGTGGGCTGCGGCCCTCCCGCTGGGCGAGCACCGGGACCTGCTGCTGGGCGACGTGCCGCCCATGGTGAACCTGCCGGCCGGACTGGACGAAGCGCAGACGAAGGCCGTGATGGACGCCCACTTCGGGCCATCCCCCGTGTTCGGCGTCACCGGCGGCGGCGGCACCGGCAAGACCCGCGTGATCGGCGGGATCGTCCAGGTCGCGCAGCAGTACGGGAAGCTCATCGCCGTGGCCGCGTTCGCGGGGAAAGCCGCGGACCGTGTGCGCGAGACGCTCGCCGCCTGCCACACCCAGGCCACGTACGCCGGCACCATCCACCGGATGCTGAACTACACCGGCATCGAGTACCGCTGCGGCGTCCTCCCGTACGACGTGGTCGTGCTGGAAGAGGCGTCCATGATCCCCACCATGCTGGTCTGGGAGGTCATCAAACGCCTTAAGCCCGGCGCCCGCCTGGTCCTGGTCGGTGACCCTGGCCAGCTGCCCCCGGTCGGGTACGGCCAGCCGTTCACAGACCTGCTCACGCTCGGCATGCGCCGCGCGCACCTGGAGATCAACTACCGCAGCCGGAACGTGCAGGGCATCATCAACGGCGCCAACGCGATCCGCGCGGGGGAGATGCTCACCAACTTTGGGGACGACAGTCTGACCGTGCAGGTCGCCACGGACCTGAGCGAAGCCGCGAACGAAGCCATCGCCCAGGCGGGCGCCCTGCCGCTCGACGAGTGGCAGCTGATCACCTGGAAGAACGACGACGCCATGGCCTTCAACCTCGCCGTGCAGGAGGCCCTGAACCCCACCGGGTTCCCGCTGTTCAGCTTCCGCGTGTTCGGCGTGGAAGGTGTGATGCACGCCGAGGTCCGCGAAGGCGACAAGGTCATGGTGAAGGCCAACGACCCCGACATCGGGATCTTCAACGGTCAGATCGGCACGGCCCTGAACACGCAGCTGGTCCAGATCGACCGCACCCGCGAACCCGAGACGCTGGAGGACTGGGCGGACGTCGAAGCGGACGGCCTGATCCACGACCGCAAAGAGGTTCTGTGCGTCCGCGTGCGGATCGGCAGCGAGATCGTCGCTATTCCCGAGAAGGAAGCGCACGAGCTGCTGACCCTCGGGTACGCCGTGACCGTGCACAAGGCCCAGGGCAGCGACTGGGAGCACGTCATCATCTACCAGCCCGGCGCCGTGCAGTTCGACGCGCAGCGCTGGTGGTACACGTCCGTCACCCGCGCCAAGAGCCGCTGCCAGGTGCTGTACGAGGTGAAGGTCAAGGGCACCGACCCGCAGGCCGGCATGAACCTGTGGTGGGCGAACACCCGCCGGAGCATGGACCTCGGCCCCAGCATCTTCGTCGGCCGCGTCAAGCGTGAGCTCGCGCAGCAGCTGCTCCCCGCCCCCCAGCGCAGCGGTGAGGAGTGGTTGCGGTGACCGCGCCTGCCCCTGTTATTCGCTACCCGGGCGCCAAGTGGATGCTCGCGGACTGGATCATCAGCCACTTCCCCGCGCATGAAACCTACCTGGAACCCTTCTTCGGATCCGGTGCGGTCTTCTTCAACAAACGCCCGAGCTCGAGTGAATACGTCAACGACCTGGACGGCGAGATCGTGCACCTCTTCAAGATGCTGCGCGAACGCCCCGAGGACCTGGCCGCGCTGATTGAGCTGACCCCCTGGGCCCGTGAAGAGTACGAGGCCAGCTTCGACCTCACGGAAGAACCTCTTGAGCGTGCCCGGCGGACCATCGTGCGGCACTGGCAGGCGTACGGCGGGACCGCCCACCGCGGCACGTATCGCAGCGGCTGGCGGCACACCGGGCCCCAGGGTGGCCCCACCAAAGTGGTCACTCGGCAGTGGGCGGCGGTGCCCGAGCGAATCAGAGCCACGGCCGCCCGGCTGCTGGACTGCCAGATCGAGAGCATGCAAGCCGTGCAGCTGCTCGGGCGGATCAACGGCCCGGACGTGCTGGCCTATGTGGACCCGCCCTACCTGGGCAGCACCCGCAAGTGGCGGCGCTTCTATGCCGCAGAGATGTTCGACGAGGCCAGCCACACAGAACTGCTGGAAACCCTGATCGATTTCCAGGGCATGGTCGTCCTGAGCGGCTACGCCAACGACCTGTATGACGGGATGCTGGCCGACTGGCTGCGCGTGGAGCGCAGAGGCTGGGCGGACGGGGGCGCGGCCCGGGTGGAAGTGCTGTGGATCAACCCGCGCGCAGCTCGAGCTCTGGAAGCTGAGCGTGCGCCCCAGCAGGCCTCGCTCTTCGGAGGTGCCCAGTGAAGGCCATCACCTTGCACCACCCCTGGGCCTGGGCCATCGCGCACGCCGGGAAGAACATCGAGAACCGCGAGTGGACCCGCGACTACGCCCAGCGCGCGGGCCTGTTCGACCTCGTCCAGGGCAAGGAACGCATCGCCATCCACGGCGGCAGCGCCCCCCGCGAAGGTGACAACGCCGGGTACCGGGACTTCCTGCAACAGCTGGCCGGCCTGAACCAGGTGCTCAAGAGCGGGAAGCTCACCGCCCGCGGCAAACGCGCCCTGAAGGCCTGGAAGGCCCAGCACCGCCTCCAGCATCCCGGCGTCGAGAAGATCCACCGCAACGCCCTGATCACGCCCGGCATCGTCGCCGTCGTCACCATCGAACGCGTCGAAGAGGACCGCCGCGGCTTCATGCCCAGCGTCTGGGCCATGCCCGGCCAGCTGAACCTGGTGCTGACCGACGTGGTCACCCTCCCCGAGCCCATCGCCTGCACCGGCGCCCAGGGCTTCTGGGAGCTGCCCGCCGACGTGGCCACCCAGGTCACCCGCCTTGATCAGGAGATCCGGGACTTCCCCCCGAAGTGCCCGCACTGCCAGAGCCGGAACACCGTCCTGGACGAAATCTTCCTCAGCGGCTGGGAGTGCGTGTGCAGCGACTGCCACAAGACCTTCCTCTGGCACGACCACTTCCACGCGGGAGACGACGAATGAAACAGGAGATCACTGTCACGGCCCACGAGACCCGCACCTTCTACGACAAGAAGAACGGCCTGACCAGCATCGTTGAGCTGCGCATCCCCGCGGAGGACCTGGACTACTTCAGCGAGGTCCTCCAGGCGCAGGAGAACGACCGGGACGTTCGCAGCACCCTGATCGTCCGCACCAAGGCCGACGGAACCGCGCGGCGCCTCCCGCTCACGCTGAAGAACAGCAAGATGAAGGACTTCGTGCCGGTCGCCATCTTCACGAAGTACGGCCAGTCAACGGACAACCTCACGCAGCTGTTCGACACCGGCTGGTACGGCGGGCACGAACTGCTGCTGATCGTGGAAGTCATCGAGGAGCGGGACCAGAACGAACTGGACTTCAACGCCGAGCCGGCGTCCGTCACGCCCACCTGGGTCCTGGCCGAACTTCAGCACGATGCCCTGGCCCTGGAGCGCCTGATCGGCGAAGGCTGCCCGCACTGCCCGGACGTCGCGGCCGCCATAGACCCTGGGTATGCCCGGGCCGCCGAGGCCATCGCCGGTGCGGACTACCAGGGCGTGTGCAATCTGCTGGCCGACATCGGCATCGACCACACGGACTGGGATGATCCCACCCGCACCCCTGAGCAGGACCTGGTCGACATGCGGGCCACGCTGCTGTTCCACTGGCCGGCCGTGGCAGCCACGCTCGCCGCCGAGGTGGTCGCGGCCCCCATCCTCCAACTCGACCCGCGCCAGCCCGGGGAGGACCTGCCCTTCCCGATTGAGGCGCTGGTCTGATGGACACCCCCTCACCCTGGCAATGGGTGGCCCTGCTCTACGCAGGGACCACCCCCCCGGCCGGGGCGTACGCCGAGTTCCGCCTCCTCGACCCCGCCCCGGAAGACCCCACCCGCAGCCTCGTGGACCGCCACTGGCTGCCCTGGCCCAGCCCCGAACCCGCCGCGCCCCTCTGGGGCCGGAAGAAGTGGACGAAAGGGCACGTGTTCATGGGCATGGCCCTGCGCACCCAGGAAGGCCGGGACGCGAACGAAGGCACCCGCGCCCGCACGCACCCCACGCACCTCGTCTGGACGGACATCGACCTCAAGCACACCATCTACCTCGACGGCGCCCCCGAGGAAGCCAGCCCCGACCAGCTGCGTGCCGCCGCGCAGCAGTGCGCCAAGGACATCCTCACCACCTGCGAGGAACACCAGCTGCCCCCGCGCACCATCGTGTACAGCGGACACGGCCTGCAGGTCGCCTGGGCCCGCCGCGCCTGGAGCACCCTCGACGACACCGAGGCGTTCAACCGCGGCCTCGCCAAACTCCTCGATGGGGACCCGGCCGCCACGGACGCCGCGCGCATCCTCCGCGTGCCCGGCTGGACGCACCACAAGAACCCCGACCGGCCCCTGAGCGTCGAACTCTGGCACCACGACGCGGCCGCCCTGGTTGAAGATGAGCAGCTCGAATCCCACGCGCTGCGCCAGGCCGTCACGCACCGCACCGGGGACACGTTCATCAATAACGGCAGCGTCAGTGACACCGACCTCGCCGTCCTCCAGGACGCGTGGAAGGACGTCGCCGGGCACACGTACGACTTCCACGGCCACGGCCGGCACCACCTCGCCCTCTGGACCGGCGGGTGGCTCCGCACCAACGGGTACGCCGAAGCGGACGCCCTCCAGATCGTTCACGACCTCGCCAGCACCGCGAACGACCCCGCCCTTCAGGACCGCCTGCGGGCCGTCCGGGACGCCTACACCGTCCCCAACCCCAAAGGCTGGACGGGCCTCACCGAAGAACTCGGCCTGCCCCTCCAGGGCATCCCCCTGAAGGAAGCGCCCCGGCCCACCATCACCGGCAAGACCAAGACCGTCACGCCCCCCAGCGGGAAGCTCACCCTCCTGGAACTCGCCGGCCTGTTCCTGGACCACTGCGCCGAAGAAGGCCTCGACTACGCGTACCACGAGCAGTGGGAGAAGTGGTTCGAGTACCGCGCTGGCGTGTACGTCGAAGTGCACGACAACACCATGCGCAAGCACCTCGACCAGGTCATGCAGGGCAAAGGGTTCACGGACCTCACCCGCACCAACCTCAACGAGATCCTTCTCAAGGTCGCCCACACCCCCGGGATCGGCAAGCCCCGCGTGGACCAGACCGCGTGGGAGCTGAACGTCCGCAACGGCATCCTCGACCTGAATACCCTTGAGCTCCGCCCCCACACCCGCGAGTACTTCAGCGTCGTGCAGGCCGCCTGCCGCTGGGACCCGGACGCCGCAGCGCCGGACTGGGCGGGCTTCCTCACCAGCGCCGTGCCCAACCCCCACGACCGGCAGATCCTGCAGAAGTACTGCGGGTACGCCCTGACCGGCGACACCAGCGCCCAGAAGGCCCTGCTGCTCATCGGGGAAGGCGGCACCGGCAAGAGCACCTTCACCAGCGTCATCAGCGCCGTGCTCGGCGGGAACAGCCCCTACAGCCTCGCCACCAGCAGCGCCATCGAGAACATCAAGGACGGGTCGTTCATGGTCGGCACGCTCGTCGGCAAGCGCATGTGCGTCATCAGCGAGCTGCCGCGGTCCTTCGACTGGCTCCCGTTCAAACGCATCACCGGCGAAGACCCCATCGGCGTGGACGTCAAGAACAAGACCCCGTTCACGACGAAGCTGGACGTGAAACTCATCGTCCTGAGCAACGTCCTCCCGTTCCTTGGCGAGGACGCCAGCAACAACAGCCTCCTGCGCCGCTTCCTGCCCATCGCGTTCAACGTCCGCCCCGCACGCCAGGACGCCACGCTCGAAAAGCGCCTCACGGCCCCCGAGAGCCTCACCGGCATCCTCACCTGGATGGTCAAGGGCCTCCGCGCCCTCCGCACCGACAACATGCGCTTCCCCGCCCCCCAGGACGGCGGCCTCGAACGCCAGATCGTCGAGCAGTCCAACCGCGTCATCACCTTCCTGGAAGAGGCCTGCTACCCCGGCGAGCACGCCACCGTTCAGCACGCCGACCTCTGGAAGTCCTACGAAGCCTGGTGCGACGACACGCGCCACAAAGCCGTCAGCGGCACCCGCTTCGGGATCGACCTGCCCGCCGCCCTCAACACCCTCGGCTGGACCGCCACCCAGAAGAAACCCAAAGGCAGCGGCCGCCAGTGGATCGGCTTCGCCCTCAAAGGGGGGATGTACCGATGACGGTCCCCGGGTTGTCCCCGAGTCGTCCCCGGGTTGGTACCCGAGTTTTTCGCCGTCCCACACAGCCTGTCCCCGAGTTCCCCGGGTTTTCTGAAAAGCCTTACACACATGCGCGCATGCGCGCGCACGCACGCAACACCACTGCTTCCCCCACGAAACCCGGCGAACCCGGGGACCGCCCCACCAGCACGCACTTCAACCCGGGGACTGACCCGGGGAACACCCGGGGACAACCCGGGGACGGAGGCACTTCATGGGTCTGACCCCCGCCAAGACCAAACGCCGGACCGCGGCGCCCCCCGCCCCCACCGACCAGCACCAGGTGGACGACCTCCGCCGCGCATGGCTCGCGCAACTCCCCGCCGACATCGACACCATCAAGACCTACACCGAAAGCAGCGACGAAGCCGTCGCCCTCGCCTGGAACGTCGCCGGATGCGCCCGGCAGTTCATGGAATGGACGCACTTCAACCCCGGCAGCTGGCAGGCCCCCGCCTGGTACCCCGAACGCCTCGGCCGCATCTGCACGTGGCTCCAACAGCAGGACCGCACCCAGCTCGCCCACCGCCGGGAAGACGCCCTGCAGATCCTGCTCACCGCCTGGACCCAGTACCACGCCCTCCTCAAGCACCCCACCCTTCTCTACGACGTCATCCCCAGCCTCTACACCCCCGAAGACCTCGGAGAGTTCGGGCCCCTCGACATGCCCCTCCCATACCTCCCGCACTGGCGCGTCACCCTCACGCCCGAACAGGAAGCCGACCTCGGGCCGGAAGAGACCGAAGCCCGCCGTGCCGCTGCTCACACCGGCGAGGAATTCACCCTCTACGCCGGGCTCACCACGTGGCTCAACACGCAGATCGGCCAGCCCCTCCTCGACCTCACGCCCAACCCCTTCTAAGGACGGTGACTTCATGACCCCGAAAAAACCCGAAATTCAACGCCCGCTGACGGAGCGCCTGACGGAGCTGACGAGTGACCTGCGGAAGGTGCAGGAGCTGGCGAAGGGCGGGCTGACACCGCTGGAGCGCCGGGCCCTGGCCATGCTGGAGGAGCTCGGGCTGGAGCGGAGCCAGCAGCGCCCCCCGTCGTGCACGGCCGTGCTGCGCATCCGGAGCAGCCAGTGACCGCGCGCACGCTGATCTGCGGGTACTGCGGCACCCACAACATCCCCGGCGAGCCCTGCGACTGCCCACAGGCGGTGCAGGCCCGGGAGGGCCGCCGCGCGGAGATGGAGCAGCGCCTGGTCGCCGAGCGTCACGGGGTTGCTACGACGGACGGCACGGATCGCGCCTGGGGCCGCCGATGAGCGCCGACCTGTTGACCCGCCTGGACACGCACTGCCGGCAGCGGGAGGCCCGGGGCGCCAGCCAGCAGGAGAAGGAACTTCTCGGCGAGGTGCACTCCGCCCTGGCGCGGGTGACGGCCTTGGAGGCGGCAACTGATCGAGCAGCGGCGCGCATGGAGAGCAAGGCCCGGGAGTGGGAGCGTGGTTTGGTGGACAAGGGTCGGGCCCAGAGCTACCGGGTGTCCGCACTGATGCTGCGCGACGAAGTGGACGCTGCCCTCGCTGGGGGCGAGTCGTGAGCCTCTGCACCCTGCTCCCTGGCAAGCTCCCGCACCTGCTGCTGAGCGTGGCCACCCTCGCCCCCAGCACCACCACCGACCTGGTCAAACGCGTTGAGGCCCGACACGGGAAGCAGAAGGTCGCCACGTTCACCATCCACGCCGCCCTCCAGCGCCTTACCAAGGCCGGGTTCCTGGAGTACGTCGGCATCGCTCCCGGGCCAGGCGGACCGAAGCAGTACGTCCTCACGCGCAAAGGCGAGAAGGAACTCGACCTGCAGTGGTTCGAACGGGAAGAGAACGAAGCCGGGCGAGCCGCATGACCTGGCGCGCATCGTTCACCATCCCCCCCCTCGCCTGCGCCTGCTACTCGGGCAAGGGCAAAGAGCGGAAGAAGACCGGCAAGACCATCCCGAAGCTGGTCGGGTACTACACCAAGGGCGCCCGGCCGAACTGGGCGCGGATGAACGAGTACCACGACTGGAAGGACCACGTCCGCGAGCACGTGCCGGCGGTCCTGCCCGCGCCCACCAAGGAACGGCCGGTGCGGGTGGATGTGCACTGCTACTTCGCCAGCGGCACGCACGCCGACCCGGAGAACGTCCGGAAGGGCATCGTCGATGCGCTGTTCCCGGGCGGGGACAAGCACGTGTACGGGTACCACCATCACCCGCTGTACGACCCGGCGGACCCCCGTGTGGTCGTGGAGGTGGTGGCGCTGGATGCCACCCTCCCCCTGACCGTGATGTCCGAACGCCTGAGCACCCTGTCGGTGCCGGAGGTCCAGCGATGAAACGCCCCCGCTTCACGTACTGCCGCATGTGCGGCGCCAGCTGGATCACTGTGCTCCAGGTCGAGTGGCACAAGCCCAGCTGCCTGCTCAAGCCCGGGCATGGCCGCACGATCACCGAGGCCCCCCGATGGAGGGCGCCCTCGTGAGCCGCCGCAGCCGGCAGGCCACGAAGCGCCAGGTCCAGCAGCGCCAGCAGTGGCAGAAGCTCAACCCCCACCCGCAGGACTGGGCCGACCAGGAACGTCGGCTCGCACACATGGAACGGGAGATGCAGCGCTTCGTGCGGCGCCGTGAGCCCTTCTACCTCTGTGAGATCGGTCTGCTGGACGTCCTGGCCACTGAGTCCGCCCACGACCGCCCGCAGACCATGCCGGACGTGATCCGGACCCGGAGGGACGCATGATTCGGGAAATCACCGACTGGCCCAGCTTCGCCAGCTTCATGAATGCCGTCACGGCCCAAGACGGGCACATGCCTGCCCTTGAGGAGTTCCGCAAGGCGTACGGTCTCAACGTGCCCCGCCAGCAGTTCCGAAACTGGGCACACAAATGGTGGCGAGACCACCCACGCATCCCGCCGCACCCAAACGACAAGGTGAGCCAGCGGCCCACCCGGTATCGCGTCATGCCTACGCAAGGCGGGGGGCGCAACTGGACGGTGTTCGACTTCTGGACCTCCGCGTACGGGAACCAGATCGCGCACTTTCTGGAAGGTGCACTGCCTGACGCGCGCCAGGACGCCGAGCGGTACGCAGCCATTTTGGAAGCTCAGCACCGACTGGAGCAGGACTACCAGGCCGCCCTGAGGGTGGTGAACGCCTACGTCAAAGGCCTCCCGAAGCGGGACGTCATCGACTGGGCCGCCGACCTGAAACGGGGGAAGGGATGAAGGTCGCCATCCTGACCGCCGACGGCTGGGCGGAGATCCGCTCGATCAAGGACCCTGACGGCACCCTCTCCGGGGTCGTGCTCCTGGAAGAGCCGTTGAAGCTCAACGCGGATGACCTGGTGCAGCTGGTGGAGGACCTGGCTCCAGATCCGGAAGAGACCCGCCGCCTGGACGCCATGGGCCTGCAGTGGTCTGGGCCGCCGCGCCTCGCCTGTGTGGAGACCAAGCCTCCTGCCCCCCGCAACCGGGCCGAGCGCCGAGCCGCGCGGAGACGCCGGTGAAGCGCCCCCCACCGATTCGTCCCATCCGGAGGACCCAACACCGATGAGCACCCCTCACCCCTACGTGATCGTGTCCGACAACGACTGCCACAAGTACGTCATCCCCCGCGAGAAGCGCAACGAGTGGTACGCGTGGCTCGACGCCCCCGCCCCGGACCTCGACCTGCCCGAGGATCAGATCGACTTCACCGCCTGGAACGTGCCCGAGTGGGCTGAACCCGTGGGCGGCAGCGCGGGCCTCGTGACCTTCAACCTCGACGGGACCTACACGATCCAATGACCGCCACGACCCTGACCCGCCACGAGGTGACGATGCCCAGCACGCCCCGCAAGAAACGCCCCATCAGCATCAACCGCGGACAGGAACAGATCCGCCGCCTCACCGCGCAGCGCACTGAACATCGCGAAGCCCGCCTGTACGCCCAGGAGTGGTACCGCGTCCTGCGTGCCTGGGAGGTGCGCTACCCGGACGTGCTGCCCAAGATGTCCTACGCCGCCTTCCGGGAACTCGAGTACGCCGACGCCATCACCATGGGCGAGGGCGGCCCACCCCAGAAGACGTACCTGCTCACGCCAGCCGGAGAGATCAGCGAGACGGAGATCGGGCAGGTCATCAGCACCATGGCGCAGAGCAGCGTGCCGGACGTCGTGCAACTGGGCCGCATGCTGGACCGCCTGCGCCGGGACCGGAACGGCTGCGCGGAGAGCCTGCTGCGCGGGACCAGCTGGTCACAGAACAAGGAACAGGCGGTGCGGTACGCGGTGGCCGTGCTGTCCCTGGCAGTCCGCCTGGGCGACGTGTACGCGGAGGGCGCGCTGAAGCAGGTGCAGGCCGAGCTTTCACACATGAATGTTGTGAATCCTGTCTAAATGCGCTACCGTTCTGGTAGGTTCCAACACAACTCACAACGACCGCCCTCCGGGGCGGTTTGTCGTTGGAGCCGACCCCACTCCCTTCCTGAAGCGTGCTGCATGGGAGCCGTTGAACACGGCCACTGAGGGCGCGGGACGTTCCGCTCCTTGCCCCCCTGACCCCATGCCAGCAGCGGAACCGCCGCAGAGAGTCCAGGCCGCTCCCCCAAGGCCAGAGCCGCCCCCGGGCACAGACGCCTGCTCCGCCCCCAGCCACTCACTGCGGGGCGTTCACGGCTGAACCCGCCCAGCTGCACCCAGTGGAATGCGCGCAGCTGGGCCACTTCATTCCTGGAGGTTCTGCCGTGTGACCACACCCTTCCCGCTTCCCCGCATCGGCGACATCGTGTGGTTCACGGAGGAACCCGCCGCCCGCGCCGGCATCAGTGCCGACCGGCCGTACGCCGCCATCGTCAGCAACGACAGCATCGGCGACCAGCTCGAGCTCTGGATCCTGAACAGCCTGCACCCCCGCTTCCTGCTCGCCCCGCACGACCCCACCGGTCAGACACCGGGCACCTGGCGGGAGCGCGAGCCTGCCTGAACACTCACGCACGAACCATTGATTTCCCGGCCCTCCCCGAGCCGCAATCGGGGCGCATGGTGACACGGCTACGAAGCGCGGCCCACAAGGCAGCGCGGCCGCCGTTCAACTCGGCGGGTCACCACCACCCCTGTCACACCCCTGTCAGAGCGGGCGTCCTACAGTCCCAGCACCCCACAACACAGGCCGCCCGGGTGAAGGCGGCCGGGACGCCCCACCTCAGCCGTGGGGCTTTGCTCTGCCCCCCCTTGCTAGGCTGGCCCCATGCAACACACGAGCAAGTACTTCACGCTGGACGTCCCCTCCCTGGACCAACTGCATGACATGCTCGACCAGCATGACGCCTGGACGATGCCGTTCTATGCATTCGAGCAGGCCATCAAAACCACCAGGAACGGGAACGAAACCACCCACGTGACCTACAGCAACAGCGGCGGCGGCCTCTCCCTCAAGGACAAGTGGGAGATCCTGCAGTACACCCGGAAGCACGCCCGCCGGCCGTAACCCCCACCCCGTCCTGACCACCCCACGCGGGTGGTTTTTTCATGCCCACACCAGCGCCCAGAGGAGGTGAACGCCATGCCCGACATGACAGAACTGACAGCCAAGAAAAGAGAGGCGTTCATCCTGGCGCTGGCGAAGACGGGCAACGTCAGCGCGGCCTGCAAGAAAGCGAAGATCAGCCGGCAGACCGTGTACGTGCACAAGCGTGAGGACCCGGCGTTTGCCGAGTTGTGGCGGGAGGCCGAGGACATCTATGTCGAGGTGCTCGAGGCCGAGGCAGACCGCCGGGCGAAGACGGGCACCCTGAAACCGGTGTTCTACAAGGGCGAGCAGGTGGGACAGGTGCGTGAGTACAGCGACACGCTGCTGATGTTCCGCCTGAAGGCCCTGCGGCCCGACAAGTACCGCGAGCGTGCGGACATCAACCACAGCGGTCAGGTGGACAGCGTGATCGGCATTGACTTCATCATGCCGGCCGACGTGCCCGGCGGTGACTCGTGACCGCGGTGACCACGGACCTCACGACCGTGAAGGGCGGGCGCCTGCAGGTGCACATGCACCGGGGGCAGGCCCGCGCGATCCGCAGCCGGGCGCGGCACATCCTGGTCCTGGCCGGCACGCAGTCCGGAAAGACGTCTTTCGGTCCCCTGTGGCTGTACACCGAGATCCAGCGGCGCGGCCCCGGGGACTACCTGGTCGTGGCGCCCAGCTTCCCACTGCTCGAGCTCAAGCTCCGGCCGGAGTTCATGCGCCTGTTCGACAAGCAGCTGCGCCTCGGCGAGTACGTGGGCAGCCCCACCAAGAAGTTCACGTTCAGCGAGGCCGGCAGCCGGAAGACGTTCGGTGACCGCTTCGACCCGGACGTCCCCACGCAGGTGTTCTTCGGACACGCCCAGGACCCTGACAGCCTCGAATCCGCCACCGCCAAGGCCGCGTGGCTGGACGAGGCCGGGCAGCGGAAGTTCAAGAAGGAATCCCACGAGGCGATCATGCGCCGCCTCGCCATTCACCGCGGCCGGGTGCTGTACACCACCACGCCCTACTACGTCGGCTGGTTGAAAAAGACCCTGCACGACAAGGCGGACGGCGTGAACATCGACCTGATCAACTTCCGCAGCTGCGACAACCCGGCCTTCAGCAGGGCCGAGTACGAAGAGCAGAAAGCCAAGCTGCCCAAGTGGAAGTTCGAGATGTTCTACGACGGCGTGTTCACCCGCCCCGCCGGCCTGATCTACGACGTCTTCACCTGGGAAGCGCACGTGTGCGAACCCTTCGACCTCCCGGATCACTGGCCCCGGATTTTCGGGCTGGACTTCGGCGCGGTGAACACCTGCGGCGTGAAGTTCGCCCAGGACCCCGACACCGGCATCTGGTACGCGTACCAGGAGTACCTGGCGGGCGGGCGTACCGCCGCCGAGCACGTCACCGCCCTGCTGGCCGGGGAGCCCATCGCGAAGGTCCGGGCGGTGGGCGGCGCGGGGTCAGAGCAGAACTGGCGGGACGAGTTCACGGCCGCCGGGCTGCGCACGCTGAAGCCGGACGTGAACGAGGTGGAAGTGGGCATCGACCGCTTCTACGCCCTGTTGAAGACGCGGAAGGTGAAGTTCTTCAACACGCTGACCGGCCTGCTGGGCGGGGACGGGCAGGAGGCGGGGGAGATCGAAACGTACAGCCGCGTGCTCGACGAGCAGGGGGAACCCACGGACGCCATTGAGGACAAGGCGAAGTACCACCGCCTGGACGCCTGCCGGTACTTCGCCACGCTCGCCAGCCCCACGCCGCCGCCCCCGCCCCGCACGGTGACCACCGTGAAGAAACCCCAGAGTTACGCGTGAGGATGCCCGCCATGCTGGAACTCCACTGCCCCCTGCCCTACGACCTGAATGACCCGCTGGAACAAGGGGGCCTGCTGTTCGGCACCCGCGACGGCGAGAGAGCGACCGTGCACGCCTGCACCGGCCCCTTCCCGGACGATGACCGCGGCACCCACCACCTGACCCTCTGCAGCCCCCGGCATGGGCACGCGGCCGGAGCGGCCGCCGGGCGCGGCTGGGGGTACCTCGGGTACTGGCACAGCCACCCCGCCGGCACGCCCCCTGTCCCGAGTGGCGTGGACGTGACCGACTTCCACGCGGCCGCCGCCGCGCTGTTCCCCGCCGCGCCGTACCTGGACTTCCCGATCATCACCGGCGGGATCCTGCACGCCTACCGCCTCGCCCACGACCTGACCCTCCAGGAGGTGACCGCCCATGAGCTTCAACCCCGCCAGCCCCAAGCCCGCTGACCTGCAGAAGATCGCCGAGACCTTCAGCGGCCCGAACACCCGGCGCATCACCGACTACCTGAGTGGCCACCAGCTCGGGCCGCAGCGCCCCATGGCGTTCCTGGACAGCGCGGGGAAGCTCACCGTGCCCGACGCCAGCACGGACATTTCCTACTGGACCGGTGACCTCCTGCCCGAGAAGAACCCCGGGTACCGCAACCAGGTGCAGGCCATCCGGCGCAGCTTCACGTTCCGGAACGTGCTGCTCGAAGGCCTGGAGCTGCTCGCGGACGGCATCGGCGCCGACGAGGCGGACTGGTCGTTCGTGGTCACCCGCCCCCTGAAGGACGGGGAGAAACCCAGCGACGCCGAGCAGGCCCTGATCGAGGAGCTGGAGGCGGTTGTCACCACTTGGTGGGATGACCGGGACCTGCCGAGCCTCATCCAGCAGTGCGTGGTGCTGGCCCTGGCGCACAAGCACCAGCCCCTGCGGCCCCGCCTGCCCGCCCGGTTCCGCGACGCGCAGGGCCGCATGGTGCGGCGCCCCACCGAGAAAAGCCTCGACCCCCTCTGGCTGGTCCTGCCCGACGTGGCCGACGCCGGCATCTACCAGGATCCGGACACCATGGAACGCCACGCCGTCACCCGAATCTGGAAGGCCGACCAGACGCTCACCACCGAGTGGGAGATCAGCAGCCTCGACGACCAGGACCGCACCGTCATCCGCACGGTCGGCGAGGACGGCACCGTCACCCCCAGCGCGCCCCTGCCCCTCGGCGGGCTGCTGTGGCTGCTGGACCTGCGCATGCCGCGCAGCATGGTCACCCCGGACGCCCTCACCCAGCAGGACGCCCGGAACGTCGCCAGCACCGCCCTGAACCGCAACACCCGGCACGCCGTGTTCGAGAAGACCATCATGATCGGCCTCGACCCGCCCCTCGGCGACGACGGGAAGCCCGTCCCCATGAGCGGCCCCGGGAGTGAGAGCTGGCTGGCGCCGAGCGAGATCGTGGAGGTCGAGGACACCGGCAAGACCGGCGACGACGGCCGGCCCCTGCAGATCACTCGCACCCGGCTCTACCCGGGCGCGAGTGTCACGAAACTCGACCCGGCCGAACCCAAGGCCATCCAGGCCGCGATCGACCAGGCCACCGCGGACCTGTACGGCATCCTCCGCCAGCAGTTCATGCTGATCAGCGGGGACGCCACGGCCTCGGGCCGTAGCCGCGAGACCAGCACCGGCCCGTACCTGCGCGCCGTGGCCCGCTGCGCCACCGCCGTCGAGGCCTTCATTCGCGACATCCTCACGCTCGCCATGCGCGTCAGCGCGATCGTGCAGGGCGACCCTGGCAAGTACGACGGCCTGCGCCCGAACGTCACCGTCCGCCAGAAGATCTTCGAGCCGAGCGCCGACACCCTCCGCGTCTGGATGGAACTGTGGAAGGAAGGCGTGATCGCCACGCAGACCATGCGCAGCACCGCCGGCATCGCCGACCCCGACGCCGAGCAGCAACTCATCGACAAGGAACAGGCCAGCGGGACCGAATCGGCCCCCCAGCCTGCGCCTGCGCCGACGCCCGGGCCCACCCCCGAGCCGCCCGCCGCCTGACGTTCTGGCGGGCCGGGAGTCCCGCTGTAAGTCCAGAACACCGCCCCAGCCCCACGGGAATCCCGTGCGGGCGCATTCACCTATGCCCGCGAGTCGCCGGCAGGAGGTTCCCCATGACCGCACCCCGCACCGCTGCCCTCACCCGCGCCCTGCGCCCCGCCCCCGTGGCCCTGCACCTCCCGGTCCTCGCCGCCCGGACCTGGCAGGAGTACCTGGACGCCCACGACGGGGACGCCGAACGCGCCGGAAAGGCCGCCCGCGCCGACGTCGCCGACCGGGAGCGCCAGAACAGCGCCGCCCGCCGCTTCGTGGACGCGTACAAGCCGCTGATCCAGCATCTCAAGCTCCCCGAGAGCCCCGAGGATGCCGACGCCGTCAGCACCCAGGCCCTCACCACTGTCAAGGGCCTGCAGAGCGCCGCCGGAAGTTCCAGCGACGCGAGCAAGGCGCTGGAGGCCGCGCACGCCGCCCTGAAGAAACTCGGCATCGACCCCGAGAAGATCACGGAAGGCGTCGCCGCCGCCGAGGCGAAGTTCGCCCGCGCCACCAAGGCCGACGAGCTGGAGCGCGAGGTCACGTTCGGCAAGGCCGCCGCGGCGCTGAAATTCGACGCCGCGAAACTCACCCGGATCCTCCGGGACGAGAAAGGCGTGCCGGAACTGCGGAAAGTGAAGGTCAGCGTGGTCAAGGACGGCGCCACCACCGAGGAGGACCGCGACGTGTGGGGCATCCCCACCCTGGACGCCCAGGGCAAGGAAACGTTCACGGCCCTCGCCGAGCACCCGGACGTGAAGGGCTTCGAGTCCGCCCTGCGGATCGAGAGCGCGCCCGCGACCGTGGACGCGAACGCCGGCATGCCCGTCATCAGCACCGGCGGCGCCAGCACCCCGCCCCCCGCCGGGGCGACGTTCAAGCTCGACGGCGGCCTGAACACCGGAAACATCTGAGCGGCACCCACCCCACTCCTGGAGGACCAGCATGAAATTCATCATCAGCCCGAACGCCGACTACAACGCCAAAGACCACCCCGCCGTGCACACCGGCGCGCAGAAGGCCGGGGAGGACCTGAACCCCTGCACGCCTGTCACGTTCAAAGCGAACGCGAAGGGCCAGTTCCGCCTGTACGCCGCGGTCGCCGGGGAGTACGTGATCGGCGTGAGCGAACCCCGCAAGGTCAAGGCTGAGCAGCCCTGCGCCAGTTACGGCATCGGCATGCGCTTCCACGCCCGTGACGAGGCGGACCTGGTGCCCGGCACGTACGGCCTGACCGCCGTGAAAGGCGAAGTGGACACCGCCGCCACCAAGCCCGTGTTCATGGCCGTGAGCAAGACCGACCTGATGGTCGTCGCCCTGGGGGGGTGAACGCCGGGGGGAGCGCCCCCCTGGCTGAGGGCGACCCGGTGACCGCCCAGGACGGCCACGCGTACACCGTCATCGTCACCACCGACCCCGTACTCGTTGACGTGATCGGACAATCCCTCACCGGCGGAGGCCTGAAATGAGCAACGCTGCACTCACGCACACCCGCCCGGACGGCACGACCGAGACGGTCACGTCACGGACGCCACGCGCCTGACCCTCACCCTGAACGAGCCCGGCACGCACACCCTCGAGGTGAGCGGCCTGGCGCCTGGTGAGGTGATCCTCATGCGCCGCCCGGCCCCCATCCCCCTCGAGCCTCGGGACGCCCCGGATGAGTACTGGCCGCCCAGTGAGCATCACCTGTACCACGCGCGCCTGGAATGGCGGGACGGGGAGACAGTCGCGCCCCTCACGGATCAGGCCGGGGAGACCGTGCAGCCCGGTGAGGTGGGCTGGAACACCGACCTGAGCGGGTACGTCATCCCCAGCCTCGGCGAGGGCGGCCCGTGGGCCGTGTACGAACTCGCCGCCAGCGGCCCCAAGTAACCCCCACGCGCCCGCCCCTGCGTGGGCGCTTCGCCTTCCATCCCTCCCGGAGGAACCACCCATGAAACGACCCCACCTGGGCCTGATCGCCCTCGCGCTCCACGTCCCCCGCCTCGCGCAGACCGGCACGTACACCCTCGCGGACCTGCGCGCCAACGGCACGTACGGCAGCCAGACCCTCGCCGAGTTCGGCGTGCCGAACGCCCTGGCCGTCGTGAACACCCTCACGCAGCAGTACAACCAGCGCCTCACCACCAACCTGACCGCGCTGGCCGACACGACCACCGACCGGTTCGTCAGCGAGACCATCGGCGGCAGCATCCGCATGGAACGCGTCAGCGAGTACACCAACACCCGCACGCAGAAAGGCGGCAAGAGCGTCGGCCGTGGCATGCCCCTGCACGCGTTCAACGTCGCCACCGGCTGGACCGAGCACTTCGAGGCCCTCACCACCATGAGCAGCTTCGTGCAGATGCTCGAACAGGTGCAGGCCGCGAACGACGACATGGTCCGCAGCGAACTGATGGTCGCCCTGTTCAACCCCGAGGAGCGGGACATCGAGGAAGACATCATCAGCGACTTCGAGATCCGCCGCGAGGTGATCGAAGGCGGGAAGGTCAAGCCCCTGTACAACATGGATGACGAGGTCGCCGTGACCGCCAACGGCACGAAACTGGGCGCGCACAGCCACTACCTGGGCAGCAACGGCCTGACGAACGCCGCGCTGGACGTGGCCATCAACACGGTCGCCGAGCACAGCCGCGGGAACCAGATCGTGGTGAACATCAACGAGGCGGACGTCGCCACGTTCATGGCCCTGCCCGGGTTCGTTGCGGCCCGCCTGGACGGCGTGACGCCCAGCCTGACCACGGCCACCGCGAACTTCACGCTGGACCTCACGCAGACCGACAACCGCAACATCGGGTACCTGAAGAGCGGGCACCTGGTCCGCACGCGGCCCTGGGTGTTCCAGGGGTACGCCGTGCCGTGGAACCTGGGCGCGAACGCCAGCAAGGTCCTGCGCATCCGCATCCCCAAGGCCCGCGTGTTCCAGGGCCTGCGCCTGCGCGGCCAGGAAGGCAACACCGTCCTCAAGGCCCGCACCTGGGAGAACCAGCTGGGCGCCGGCGTCAGCAACCGCGGCGGAGCCAGCATCCTGAAGTTCAACGCCGCTGACGGCCAGTACGCGCCGCCCGCCGCCCTGGACGACATCCAGCTGTAACCCCCGCACCCGCCCCGGACCCCTGACAGGAGGCCCGCATGACCAAGCAAGAGAAACCCGTGGTGAGCTTCTACAAGAGCGAGAAGCGCGCCACCCCGACCGCCAGCGCGCCCGCCCCGGGCGCGCCCGACACCGCCGACCTGCGGGCGCGGCTCGACGCCCTGCAGGACCTCCTCGGGCCCCACGCCGAGGAGGAGGAAAGCCCGGAAGGCGTGCTCACCCGCCTGATCGCCGAGCGTGACGAGGCGCAGCGGACCCTGACCCAGGCGCAGCAGGACCTGGAGAGCAAGACCCGCGAGGCCACGCACGCCGTCGAGCAGTGGACGAAAACCACCGAGGACTTCAACGCCTTCCGCGACGCCGCGAACACGGCCGGCGCCGAGGGCACGAACGAACGCAAGCGCCTGGAGGAGGAACTGCGCGAGGCCCAGGCCCGCGTGACCGAACTCGAAGCGCAGCCCCTGCTGCCCACGGACGCCCTGAAACGGATCGAGGGCGTGAAAGGCGTAGGCGACAAGCTCGCGCCCGTCATCCTCGACGCCCTGACCGCCCCGGCCGCAAAGGAGTAACCCCATGGACGCTGCCGCCCTGAACCGCGTGAAGTTCCTGGCCGGTGACGACGCGTACGCCTACTGGCAGGCCAAGGGCGGCACATCCAGCCGCCTGGACACCGCCCTCGCGGAGTACGGGGACCTGCGCCTCGTGGCCGCGTACGTGCTGGAGACCGCCTGTCAGGCCGCCCGCCTGAAGGCCGCTGAGGCCGCCTCCCTGGCCGGCCCGCAGGTCAAGCGCCTGAAGATCGACGGGGAACTGGAGCGGGAGTTCTTCGCCCCGGGCACCCCGGCGCTGGTGGAGCAGGCGGACGCGTGGTGTCGGCAGGCCGCTGCCTTGCGCGCCGAGGTCGCCCGGCCGCCCCGCCCCACCCGCCCCCGCAGCGTGGTGTACCGCCCGGAGGTGGACGGGTGACGCGCCTGGATGAACTGCGGGCCGAGTCGCAGGCCGCCCTGCGGGAAGAAGCGGACTTCCTCTACCGCCGCACCGGGACCTTCCGGCTGAAGGGCAGCGAGTGGGTGTGCCGGTTCAGCGTCCGTGATCCCAGCAAGGTCAAGGCGGACGAGCTGGCGCGGTTGCAGGCCTTCGCCAGTACCCAGGGCGTCACGTACCGGGACTTACGGACCCTGCGCGTTCACCCGGACGACACCATTCCCTTCCCGGGGGCCACGATCCCCTTTGATGACGGGACGCTGCACGTCCTGGAATGGTCCCAGGCCTCGGACTTCACGGGCGTGCGCGTGGGCACCTGCGTGCTCAGGAGGCCATGAAGGAGGACGAATGTTGAACGCCAGCGATGCCACCAGGTTGACGAAAGTCAGTCGGTTCCTCATCAGCCTCGGGACCACGATCGAGGAGGCCGCTCGCAGTGGCAAGACCGCCGTGTACTTCCGTGGTTCGCCCAGCAGCAGCCCGGACATCATTAAGGCCGTCGAGGATGCGGGGTACACCGTGACGGAGGTCCCCGGCTCGGAGGTTCCGGACGCGGGGTTCTTCGACCAGATCTTCACACCGTCCGGAGGCTTCACGAAGATCTCCTGGCCGGACCCTGAGCCCGAGCCATGAGCAGCCCTGCGCACACCCCTGAGGAACTACGCGTGCTGGTTCAGCTCACCCGGAACGACTGCGCCGCTGGCGCGCTGAGCCCTTCCGAAGCTGTCTCCGAGCTCAAGCGGCTCATGACGCAGGCGCCGCCGGACAGCCCGGCATACCGGCAGGCGCAACGCACCGTGCAGACCCTGCTCAGGAGGCCATGATGACCAACCTCAGCTACCCCCTCTCCCTGAACCAGATCGACCAGATCAGGCCCGCCGGTCTGGACGCCACGGTCACCACCCACGACCGGACGCTGGCGCTGCTGCTGCTGGAACCGGGCGCGGTGGTCACGTGGTCCAAGTGGGCGTACCGCGTCACGCACGTGGCCGTCGACCGGGAGACCACGACCATGAGCGTGGAGCGCCTCACGGGCGGCGCGACAACGGAGACGGTGGCCACGCAGTTCCACCTGCACCTGAGCGCGGAGTTGCAGGTGTGAGCATCACCCAGGACCTGCATGACCGCCTCCGCGCGGCCCTGCCGGACGCGGTGCCCGTCCTCCGGCCTGAGGACGCGCAGACGCCCCTGCACGCCGCGCCGGTGGACGCCCAGGGGCGGCCCGTGGTCGGGGCGGGTGAACGGGGCCTCGGCGCGTACCTCCAGCAGCACCCCCAGGGGTACGTGCAGATCGGAGAGGAACAGGGGTTCGGGATTGCTCTCGACGGGGCCGCCGGGTCTTGGCTCATCACGGTGGATTGCATCGCCCCCGACCCGCCCGGCAGGGACGTCCTCCTGCGGGGCGCCCTGGTCGTCGTCACCCGCGCCGGCGTCCGGCAGACGCACTTCACTCTCCTGACCCCGCCCACTACCCGCAAGGACGCCAGCGGCTTCCACGCCGCGCAACTCATCCTCATCGCCCGGACGGGCATCTAAGGAGCATCCCATGACGCAGACCCCCACCCTCAGCACGTACGTCAGCAACCCCGACGCCGCGAAGGCCAGCAACATCGCCGCCCGCGGCTTCCGCCTGTACGTCCGCCCGCATGCCGCTGGTGTTGTGAACAAGCCCGGGACCTTCAAGTTCCTGGGCGCCACCAAGGGCTACGAACCCAACACGGACGAGGAAACCCGCGAATTCAGCGCCAACCTGTACGGCATTGAGGAAACCCTCAAGAAGCAGCTGGCCAAGCGCACCCGCACCTTCAACTTCTACACCGGCAGCACCGGCGATGACGAGATTGCCAGCCTGTTCTACGGCAGCAGTGCCGTGGCCGGCACCGGTGAGTACGCCGACGTGAAGGCCCTCGAGGACACCGGCGCGGCCACGAACGTCGATATGGTCGTGGTACTCGAGCCCAGCGAAGGCAACAGCCTCATCGGGTACTACCCGAGCGCCAGCCTGCGCGGCACCGGTCCCGGGGAGGACGACGGGTTCCAGACGTTCGAGTTCGAGGCCACCATCCAAAGCGTGCCCGGGTTCGAGCCGCCCGCCGCCCTGGTGAACATGGGCAAAGCCACCCCGCAGGGCGTGCTGTACATCGTCCGCAAGGAAGACACCGAGGCGTTCCTGCTGGACCTGTTCGCCGCCGTCAGCGCCTGACCTTTCCCACCCGCAGCCCCCGCCCTGACCGGCGGGGGCTGAATCAAATCGAGAGACGACAATGACCGAACGCAACCCCCTGCTGACGTCCCTGGTTCAACCCGTCACCCTGCAGTCCGGCATCACCGTGCAGATTCGCGCGTGGAGCCTCCTGCACGTGGAGCAGCACACCACCGACTTCTTCGCGTTCCTGCGGTTCTTCGTGCAGGGCATCCGTGGGCAGGACCTGGACACCCAGCCCCGCGCGATGGGCCTGCTGGGCCGCGTGGCCCATGCCAGCCTCGTCGATCCGGCGGACACGGAGCAGTTGACCGTCGCGGACCTTCCCGTGCTCGCGCAGGCGATCTTCGACCTGAACCGGCTGGGTGATGTCGCGGGGGGGCTGCTGGGCCTGCTGACGCACGCGCAGCAGGCCGTCGCCGAGGCCAGCGAACAGGCCGGCAACCCACCTTCCCCGACCTCGCCGCCGAACTCGGAACCCACGAGGCCCTGACCCTCCTCACCCTGCCCGCCCACGTCATCAGCGACGTGCTGCACGCCCGGGCGCGGCACGAGGCGGGCGAGCGCCGCACGCGCCTCCTGGATCTCGCGGTTGCCATGCACCCCGGGAAGGACGCCAAGAGCCTGACCAGGCTCAGCAAGGAACTGGAGAAGGCCAGCAAGCCCCCCCGCCCGAAACTCAGCGTGGAGGCGCAGGGAGACGCGGACGTGAGCGCCGCCCTCAAGCATCTGATGGGGTGAACCATGGCAAAACCACGCGTCCGGGTGACCAGCAACGGCCGGCAGGTGGCCAACGCCATCCGCGCCGTGAAACGCGACGTGCAGGCCCGCATGCGGGAACGCGCGCCGCAACTCACGGCACAGGGTCAGGGCCTGCTGTTCGTGGGTCTCGACGCCACGGTCTACGGCACGCCGGCCGGCCGATACCGCAGGTCTCTGGAACTCGCGCGGGGCGCCTTCTTCAAGGTCACCCCAGGAAATCGCGGTGTCATGAACTTCCGCGCTTGGAATAACCAGCCGTACGCCGTGCACGTCGAATTCGGCACGTACGGCGGAAAGACTGAGGAGGACGTGGCCGTGTCCCGGGCGTTGATGCCTGGGGCGCAGCCGACGCCACTGGTGACGGGCCGCACGGGGGAGCAGTACACCCTGGCGAGCCTGGCGCACACTCGGGCGCTGGTGTGGGCCATGACGCGGTTCCGACTGGACGTGAAGGCCGCTGTGATCCGCTCGTGGAACAAGTGAGTCGGTCACTGTAAACGTTTACAGTGACCGACTGGCATATGGGAGAAAGAATGAACTACTTCGGGGGGCTCCACACGCCGATCTTCTTTTCTTTAGCCCACTCCTGCCCTTTATACAGGGCCTCGAAATACGCGCTGTCCGGGTTGTCAGAGAACTTCGCCCCGCCAAACTCAATCGCCAGCAGATTCACCTGATTGCGCAACTGCCAGAAGTACCCCAGCTCAACGGGCCGAGCGTCAATGCGCTCTTCGTCCCGCGTACCTGTGTCCTCAAAGTAGATGCTGCTGCCCGTGGGCGCCAGCGATGTGAGCAGGTTCAGGGCGATTCGATAGGAGGCCGTGCCCTTGGGCGGTAGCACCACGTCCGCCATGCGGATGTAGTGCATCTGGTAGTCATACCGGACCTGAAGGGTGCGGGCGTCGATCACCCTCTCTACCAGTGCCACCTTCACCCCTGCCGGGAACGTCAGCTCTGGAGAGGTGGCGCTGAGCGGCTTCGCCCCAGCCAAAGGAGGCGGCGCGGGCGGGATAGGAGTGCAGGTTTCAAGGACCGTATTGAGCTTCAGATCAAAGTACCGTGTGCACTTCTGATCCCCGCCGCCGCTGGATTGCGCCAGAGCCATAGCCCCCACGCACAGGATGATTGCTGCCATTTGACGCATGCCCGCCTCCCTTGTCTTTGACGAGACGTGAAAGGCCCAGTGCGCTGTCGCACTTGAGGCAGCTCGTCATCCCCTAACGGTACGCCCCCATTTCTTACGAGGCTTCCTCACATGACCAGCCTAATGGGGGTAGAGATGCCCCTGCTCATAGCACTCAGTGGCCTTTATTTCGTCTGGATAGCTACTTGCTGCCCACTCGGGCGCTGGCTACCTTCGCGTCTGAAGCGTCATCTCCATGCACGACGCATGCGTACCATCCGGCTTCCCCGGATGGCAGCATTAGGTCGCCAGTCCATATCCACTCGGTGGCATCCCAGATTGGCGCAGGCGCGTCGTTGAGCGCGGGCAAATCGGCACCAGCGGCATCTTCCAGAGCGGGCTGACACATGCCGCGCACGCTGCCCGGGTTCATGGCGGAGAGGGCGGTGGAAACGGTGCGCTGCGGCCCCTGCGCTCGCTGAAAGAGATTGCTGCCCCCGGCGTACCAGAACACCAGGCCCGCTAGACCTAGCCCGACGACCATCACCGCGGTGCGTACATCCGCCCTACTCACGGGCTCACCGATACCGCCGGGCGCCTTCCCCTTGTCCTGGCTCATGCCCCTCACCCTACCCAACCTGAAAGGCGGTGAACGATGGAAAACCTGAACCTGACCGGCAGTGCTGACTTCACCGCCATGTTCGACGCGCTGGACACCGCTGAGAAGCGCATGCGGGACTTCGCGCAGATTGCTCCGAACATCACGCCGAAACTGGACCTGCGGGACCAGCTGCGTGCGCTCGACGATCTCGATGCCCGCCTGAAGAAGCTGAGCGATTACGGCTTGAAAGCCCCCAGGGCCCCCTCTGTCCCCGCGACTCCGGGGACGCCGGCCCCGGGCGCCCCGCTCGGGCCGACGCCTGAGGACACCTCGCAGGCTGACCAACTGCGCAAGCGCCTGGTCGAGATCCACAACCTGGCGGCCATCCTCAGGAACGATTTCCAGGCCGCCGGCTCGGCTGTCGACATTACGGACGAGGAAGTGGCGCAACTGCAGGGCCGGGTGCAGACCCTTCAGGGTGAATTGCGGGAACTGCGGCCCATTGCTGAGGCGACGTTCGGGAAGGCCAGCAGTGAGGTCAAGAACCTGACCCTGACGACCGCGCAGCTGCAGCGCACGGTTCTGGGGGCCACCAACCAGATGAGCCGCATGGGTATCGCCTCGCAGTTCAAGCTGGGCATCGACAACAGCGTCCTGACCCAGAATCCGCAGCAGGCCGTGAACGGCGCTGTGCAACTCGTCCGGGTGTATGAGCAGGCCCGCCTGGGCAGCCTCAGCTTCCAGAAGGCTCTGGACCGGCAAAACGTCAGCGTGGCCCAGGCTGAGGCGTTTGTGGAGCGGTACGCCGAGCGGTTCAACGTGGTCCCGTCCGCCGTGCAGAGCACCATGAAGGTCCTGCTGAATAACGGCTACACCGTCGCGCAGGCGCAAGAAACCCTGGAACGCTATGCCGCGTCCGCCCTGGTTGCCGCCAAGGATGTGGGGGGCGCTGTCGAGGCCCTCGCGTCCGACGTGCAGATGGGCACGACCGTGCTCAGTAACCAGTACGGCATCACCGCCAACCAGGCCACCGCGTGGAACCAGTACGCAAAAAGCATCAACGTGGCCGCCGATGCCCTGACCGCGGAGCAGAAGGCTGAGGGGTACCTCCGGGCCCTGCGCCGTGAGACGGCCAATGACATGCGCGATGCGGACACCATCCTTCAGGGGGTGGGCGGCACGCTCGGGAAGACCTCTCAGGAATTCCGGAAGGCCCAGCAGGAACTTGGTGAGGCCCTGCTGCCCACGGTCACGAACGGTGCGAAGCAGCTCACGAGACTGCTGCAGGAGTTCAACAAGCTGGACCCGGCCGTGAAGAACACCGTGGTGACGCTCGGGACATTTCTGGTAGCGATAGGTGGTCTCCGCGTCATCCTGGGACCGGTCCTGGGCCTGTTCAAGTCGGCGGTGCCAGTGCTGAAGCAGCTTACGCAGGGTGCTGGCAAGGCCGGCGCGGCCCGCGCGGCCGGGGAGCTTGGGGAAGGACTCGCCGGCGCGGCTGGGAAGGCCAAAGGCCTGAACAAGGGCCTGATCGAGCTGTCCGAGGTCGGGAAGCAGAAGGGCCTGTGGGCGAAACTCGGCGACGGCGTGAAGACGCTGATCACGCCCATCCGGAACGGCCTGCCCGTCATCGGTCAGTTCGTGAAGTCCCTGGCCGCCAACCCGGCCACGAAGGGCGGGCTGTACGGCGCAGTGGCTGCCCTGGGGTACGGCGTGGGGACGCTCATCAGTAAGTTCGTCACGTTCAAAGGCCTGAGTGTGGGGGAGCACGTCCAGAACTTCAGCCTGAAGGCCTTCAGCGGATACTCGCAGGAGGACGTGAACAAGTTGCGCCTGGAAGAGATTCGGACGGTCGCGACCACAAAGGCCCTCCAGGCGCAGGCGGAAGCTCGGAAGAAGCTGCGGGATGAACAGAATAAGGACATCCGCGCCAGTGAGGGCCGGCGCCTGAACATGGAGCTGGAGCTGGCCGGGGAGCAGGCTGTCCTGGATCGCGCCCGGAAGATCGGGGACCAGGGCGCCGCACTGGCCGCGCAGGACCGGATTAAGACCCTGACCCAGGCCCTCGGGTTCGAGCGGCAGAACCGGGCCACGATCGAGGACAGCATCAAGGCTGCGGAGCGGCTGCAGGACCTGGAAGAGAAGCGCCGCCCAGTGCTGGAAGCCCTCCGGAAGACTCAGGCCGAATTGGCGGCCCGGTCCTTTGAGATTCAGGTCGGCGCGAAGTCGAATTTCGAGCAGGATTTCATCGCGATCCGGCGTGAGTTCGGCGAGCAGCGCAAGCAGCTGGAAGCGCAGCTGAAAAACGAAAAAGACGTGGTCATCAAGGCTGAGATCAAGACCACGCTCGACAAACTGGACCGCGTGGAAGGCCGGGCCATCACGGCCCGCACCGCGGAGGAACTGAAGGCCGGGGCGGACGAAGTGGCCGCCGCGCAACGCGATGTCGAGGCAGCCCGCCTGAATGCCATGCAGGAGGGCGCCGGGCAGCGTGATGCCCAGCTGCAGCAGGAACTCCGGGCCATCCGGGACGAGTACGCCCCGAAAATCAAGGCCGCGCTGGAAAACGCCCTGCTGGTGAAAGGGCCGGATCGGGCCGCGTTCCAGCAGCAGGCGGGGCAGTTGCAGGGCCTGCAACTGCAGGCGGAAGGGTACGCTCGGCAGGCCGCGGCGAAGGACCTGGAACGGATCCGGGAAGAGGAGAGAAAGAAGGTCGAGGAACGCGTCCGGGCGGCGCAGGAGGCGGAGGGTCGGGTCCTTCAGGCTCGGGCGCTGGCCGCCGATTCGGTGGCGCGGGTCGTGGAGGGGGAGAAAGCGCGGGAACTGCAGTTGTATGGCCAGTCCGCCACGGGCCGGCTGAAGATCGAGCAGCGGTACGCGCAATCCATCACCTCGTCCCGGCAGCAGGCCGTGTTGCTTCAGGCCCAGGCGGAAGCGCGGGCTCTGCAGCGCACCTATGACGATCAGATGAAGTTCGCGAAGGACGCCGGCGCGCAGCGGGGGGAGCTGGAGGCCAATGCCCGCACCGAGTACCTGACGAAACTCAGCACCCTGGAACAGGACACCGCCCTGAAAGTCCGGGACATCCAACTGGGCGTGCAGCAGGATGTCCTGAACGCCCGGCTCACCGTGCAGCAGGAGGCCCTGGACCGGGAGCTGAAGAACATCAGCACGGCCACCGGCGCGGAGCTCACCAGCCTCCGGGTGCGCCTCCAGGCCCGCCGTACTGCCGCCATCAGCCGCGGGGACGTGCAGACCGCCGAGCAGCTCGCCGCGGCCCTCCGGCAGATCGAAACGCTGAACACGGACCGCGTGGCGGACCTCAAGCGCCTCATTCAGGAGGCCGGGAAGGGCGCCGTGGATCTCCGGCAGCGCCTCACGGACGCCCTGCCCAAGAACCCGCTCCAGAAAGCCCGGAGTGAGGCAGCCAGCCCGTTCAACAGCATCATCAAGGACGCGCAGGCCCGCGTGGCGGACCTGAACAAGGCATACGGGAAGATCGGTGCGCCCACGGCCGCGCAGACGACGCTGTTCAGGAAGGCCGTGGCGGAACAGAACACCATCATCCGGGACGCCCAACTGGAGCGGAATCAGGCCATCCTCACGGCCGAGCAGGCCACGAACCGCCAGTTGCTCGCGGATCGCCGCGCCCTGGCGCGTGAGGAGATCGAGGCGGCCCTCAAGGTCACCCAGTCCGACGAGAAGCGGGAGGAACTGCGCCTGCGGCTGCTGGGCCTGGACCAGAGCCGGCTCATGGAGGTGAACGCTGAACTCAGGGCCCTGAACGGCCGCGCGAATGCCGAGGAACGCATCGCGGCCCTGCGACGGGAGCAGTGGACACTGGAAGGCCGGATCGCGGAGTACTCCGAGGGGCAGCAGCAGCGGGCAGAGGCGCTGGAGGCCAGCCTGCTGAACCTCACGCGGGCGCAGGTGGACCGCATGGAAACCCTCGCACTCACGGACCAGGAAGTGACCCGCAGCCGGGAGGCGCGCCTCGCTCTGGCCCTGCAGGAACTGACCATCCTTGACCAGCGAATCAAGAAGGCCCGGGAGGAGAAGGCCGCCGAGGCCACGCAGAATGACCTCCAGGCCCAGCGGATTGCGGCGGCCGTTCAGGTGGCGCAGGCGGAACGGGCACTCATCGATCAGGCCCTGCGCGCGTCCGAGCAGCAGCTCGCGACGGACCAGGCGCGCGCCCGTGCGAAGGGCCGGATTCTGGCCCTCGGGGATGACGCCGTGGCGGCGGCCCGCACGGAACTGCGGTTCATCCGGCAGGGCATGGAGTACCACGCGGCCCGGCTGGCGAACGCCAAGGACCTGAAGCTCACCAGCGACCAGGTACGGGAGTCCGAAGAGGCCCTCATGAACGGGCAGGCGGACCTGGCCGAGGGGGAACGCACCCTCACGCGCGCCATGCAGGACCGCCTGACGCTCGCCCGGAACATCGAGGACGCCCTCCGGGGCGTGAACGAGGCCAGCGTCGCGCAGGGCACGGACCTTGATCAGGCAATCTTGCGGATGGACGAGGCCACCCGGAAACTGCAACGCGCCCGCACGGGTGTGACAGAGACCCTGGCCCGCGTCACCAACGGCGAACTGATGACCGATGAGGACGTCATCCGCCTGAACAACCTCACGGACGCCATCCGCGAACAGCGGGACGCCGTGCGGGAGCTCGGGGACGAGTACCGCAAGCAAGTGGAAAGCATCGGCGGGCTGAGTGACGCCATCGGCAACCTGAACGAAACCATCCGCCCCAAGACCGCGAGTGGCGGGAAGGAATTCAGTGTTCAGAGAGAAATTCAGGACCTGCGCCGCCTGGAGTCCCGCCGCTCCATCGCGCTCAGTCAATTGGAAAAGGCCATCCAAGAGGGTGACCCGGAGAAGATCACGCAGGCCCTGAACGCCGTGAACACGCAGGAACAGGCCTACCGGAAGGAAGTGGAACGCCTGAACAAGGAGGGCTACGGACCATATCTCAACCTCGTCGATCAGCAGAAACGCCGCGTGATCGGGAATGTGCAGGCCGCGCAGGACGTGCTGGACAACCTGATTGCGGACGGCATGACCAACCTGAACGAGGCGGAGGCCCTCCAGAAGAAGGCCGATGCCAACTCCGGGGATTCCGTGCCCCTCCGCACCGCGGAGGCCCTGGCTGACGCGATGAACAACGGCAGCGCCCTGCTCGCCGACCGGGTGCTGGAAAGCCTTGCCAGTGGCGCGGACCTGATCGAGCAGGCCGTGAAGCGCGTGCAGGCCATTCAGGTCACCGTCCCGGACGCGGACGTGCGCGCGCAGGGCGTGCAGGAGGGAGACGTGACGACCTACGGTGATTTCATCGTCTACTGGCAGAACCAGCAGATGCCCACTCCAACAGACTGGCGGGCCATATACCGGCAGTTCGAGCAGTGGAGAAAAGACGACGAGCGGAGGAACCCCCCGTGCCGCCGCTGACGCCCCGCTACCCCCTGAAGCTCATCATCCAAACCCCGCACGGCACCGCGGACTTCCACCCCGCGGTGCCGCCCCCTACCGCCCTACAGGCCCGCCCGCAGCAGCGCACCGCGCGGGACGTCAGCATCACCGGTCAGTCCATCCTGAGTTTCGGCCCGGGCGTGGAAGGCTGGGAGCTTACGCTCGCCGTCACGGACCGCAACGCGCAACCCCTCCCCGTCGCCCATCCCCTGCAGCAGTGCCGGGCGGGTGACGTGGTCACCATCACGGAAAACCTCACCGACCGCACGCAGGACCGCGTGTGGACGGCGCGGGTCATGACGCCTGATCAGGGTGCGTGGGTGGCCGGGAACCCCCGGGACGGGGACCGGTTCACGCTGCAAATGCAGTTCTTCGCTGCTGGATTCATTGAGGAGACCCCATGAAATTACTTCAACTGCTGGACGCCGACGGGCAACCCGTGACCGCCCACTCGTTCGGGGAGGTGCCACCCGGGCAGCTGAGCGAGCCCTTCCCGGTCACCCTGAAGAACACCGGGGATGAACCTGTCACGGGCCTCAAGGTCTGGATCGCGCAGGTCAACGCAGGAGACGGGGAGTTGCGCGTCACCCTGGCCGGCGTGCCCATCACGGGCACCAGCCTGGAGACCGCGATCGAACTTCCCGACCTCGCGCCTGGGGCCGGGCACGCCGGGCACGCCGAGTACACCAGTCCCACGGTCAGCGTGGATACGGGCACCCTGCACTGGCAGGCGATCTGACGGGAGGTGAGTGAATGCCAATCGTGATCTTCCCTGAGGAAGCCATGCCCAGCACGTCCGGCAGCGCGGCGTTCACTGCCCGCGCCCCAGTCAGCGTCCGGGGCCGCGTCACGTTCAGCGCCCTGCAGGCCCAGCCGGTTGCCGGCAGCGCCGTCTTCCTGGCCTACCCTCTGCCCCCGGCCCTGGCGGCCGGGCCGACCGTGGCCGACTCCGAGGCGGTCCTGACCGGTTTGCCCGGCCAGGTGTTCGCCTGGACGTACGTTCACTCCGGGCTGTACGAGGAACTGGAGGTCACCGTGGAGGGCCTGCACGGGCTAGCCCTCCCCACTGCGTCCCTTGAGGTGATCAGTCGCGTGAACGGCGCGGAGTACGCGCGGTTGCCCCGGCGGACCTTCGCCGTGCAGGGGCAGGAGGCGCAGACAGACGAAACCCGGGGCCGCACCACGTTCCGGTTCCGCAACGATTTCGATTTGGCGCTTGAGAGCGTGAAGTTGCCTGAACTGATTCCCTGGCGGCTCGAGCCCCCCAAAGAGGAGTGTGTGACAGCCCGCCGCACGGTCAACATCAGCGCGCTCGTGCAGCGGATGATGCGGGATCATGTGGACGTTTACTTCCGAATGGAGAATGACCCCCTGCGGAGCGTGACGTGGGAGGAAACGCGGCGGGACTACTCCACTCGCGGGAAGACCCCGCGTCAGGTCTGGGACGACACGTTCGGGGCGCTGGGTATGGTCCTGCATGTCCGGCCCCGGGGCGCCGGCATCCGCCTAGTCGGCTGCTGGCCCAACCCGCACCGCGCCCAGGTCGGCGCCACCCTCCCGGCCCGTCTGGTCCTGAGTGACCCTGCGCCCGCCAAGGCCAGGGAAAACCGGCAGACGCCCGCCCGCCTGACCCTGCGCGGCGGGGATCACGTCACGGAACTCACGCCCGCCAGGTTCCTGTCCTGGGTCGGCGCGGACGAACCCGCCTACCAGGAGATCGCCCGGCAGGTCATGCCGGAAGGGGAGTACATCGACCCGCCCACCGGCAGCGGCGCGGCCCGCACGCAACGCGGCTGGCGGAGAACCATCGGGCAGCTCGTCGGCGAGATCCTGATCAGCACGGACGACGTGGACGTGCAGGAGACCGTGGATGGCAAGGTGCAGACCAAGACCTACCGCGGCTTGGCCGTCGGGTACTCGAAAACCGTGATCACCCTAGATCCGGACTGCCCCACCCGGCCCCTGATGAAAAAGACGGAAACCATGTCCTGGGGGTACGCGGTCGACACGAAATTCAAGACCTTCAGCACAGGCGGCCCCGGCCTGTACTGGAACCTGACCGTGGGCGACCTGACCGCGCACGAGGAGACCATCACCACCTACACGTACAGCCCGCAGGGGCATGAGTCCACCAACACCGAGAGCAGCACGGTCCTGGCCAGCGTGCAGCAAAAAGACGCCGAACTGCCGCCCGGGCAGCGCGGCCCGGTGGAAGGCCGGGAATACGTCCGCCTCGTCAAACTCACGTCCCGCACGCCCAACGGCGCTGGGAAGTGGCAGCGGAGCACCCTGCCTGTCCGGCAGAAACTCGTGCCGCTGTACGACGTGGAGACTGGCGAGGCCATCCGCACGCAACTCGTGACCGCCACCACCCCCATGCCCACCGAGGTCTCCGACGAGGCCCCGCCCTCGTTCGACTGCAACCTCTGCCCGAAAGAAGTGCGGGATCCGACCGGCGTCGTCCTGAGCGCGGGGGACGCGGGGCTCGGGCCCGAGCGGGACGCCGCGCTGGACTTCCTTCGGCCGGAGGACCTCATTCCGGTCGCGCGGGCCATGCTCACCAACGACTGGCACCGGATCGTCACCCGCTGGACGCTGCGCGTGGCCGTGCCGTACCACCCGGGCACATGGGTGCATGGAGGGCTCGTGCGGGAACTGCGGCTCAGCCAGGCGGAAGCCGATTACCGGATCACCACGGAGCTCACCACAGCCGAGCTGGATACCAGACTGCTCAGCCCCGCTCAGGCAGGCGTGTATGACCTGGAACTGCCGGATGACGAGGGCCGGGCCATCATGCTCGCCGGACGGGGCGGCGGGGCCCGCGTGCGCCTCGTGAAGGGCTGGAAGGCCCAGGCGGGCCAGCCGGACGTGGAAGACGCGTTCGTGGCCTTCCGTACAGGCTCACCGCCGCAGCCGATGGACGAGATCGATTGGACCCGGTACGCCGGGCGACTGGAGGCCCGCAATGCCAGGTGACCTGCTCGGCTGCGGCTGTCGAAAACGCTGCTGCTGCGAAACGAAGGAAGCCCCCCGCCCCCCCGCCCCGGGGGGCAACCTGTTCCAGACCAAGGGCAAGGGCAGCCCCCCGCCCGCGCTGCCCGACGACCCGCCCTTCATTCCGCCCGTGGCGAGTTTCGACAGTCCGCAGCGGCCCGCGCGGTATGGCCCCGCCCCGCACCAACCCGGCACGGACGCCCACGGCGAGTTCACCGGGGAGACCGGTACGCCCCCCGCCCGCGTGGCCCTGCTGCGCGACGACGGCACGCCCACCGCCCTGCCCGCCTACGCCCGGATCGATCACGCCACCCGCACCGTCACCGGGACCGTCACCGACGAGATCGTCCGCACGCCCGGCCTCACCCCCGGCGCCCTGCACGTCCCCGTCATCGACGCCGCGGTCGGCCGGGGGGAGGCCACCCGGCACGACCCGTACCCCGTCCCGGTCGGCAACGACACCGTGTGGGTGCGGGACCTCGCGGACCGCCCCGGCGGCACCGCCACCCGCCGCACCCGCCGCGTCACCCTCGGCTGGGACCGCACGTTCACCGAGACGACCCTCGGCACCGAGGCCTGGACGGGCACGGTCGGGCAGGCCGTATTCGGCGCGCCCACGCCCCTCGCGCCCACCGCCCCCGGGCGCCTGCTCACGGAGTACCGCGTGCAGGACGACTGGACCATTCCCCTCGGGGACGGGTCCCTGCGCACCCGCGTGCGGACGTTGCAGGGCCGCGCGCCGTCCCCGGACGCGGTGGCGTGGATGAACCTCGCGCCGCTCGGGACCGTCACCCGCACCGTGAGCGACTGGGGCGCGGAGTTGCAACCCCCCGGTTCACTCATCCACACGCCCGTCACCGGGCCACTCGAAGGGCAGGCGTTCCCGCTGATTCCCCCGCCCGCCCCGCCCGCCCCGGGGGTGCGGTGGGTCAGCCCGGACGGGCAGGTCACCGTCACCGGGCCCCTGACCGCCCCCGACCCGGCGGACCTCACGGACGCCACCCTCACCGCCTACGGCACGCCCCTGGAGGGGGGCAGCTGGACGGCCCTGCGGGACACGCCCGTGTGGGTGCCTGGGGACGGGGTGACGCCCGGACACTGGGAGTTCGACCGGGTGATCGTGCTGCACGAGGCCGGGGGCACGATCACGGCCCTGCGGCCAGGGCAGCCGGCGGAGAGCGTGACGCGGGCGGTGTTTGAAGCCGAGTGTTTACGCGGGGCCACCTTCACCCGCTTCTCTCCCCTGGGGGCCGCGCATCACAGCTGGCCGCCCCAGTGGGCGTTCGCCACCTGCGAGACGGACACCCGGGCCCTGACCGCCTGGGACGCCTGGCGGGACGCCATCAAACGCCCCCCAGCCCCGGACGCCACCCCGCCGCCCGGCCCGGCGTCCTGGTCCTGGCCTGCCCGGCCCGGGCGGCGCCCGCTCACCCTGCCGGCCAGTGCGTCCCGGGCCCCGCTGGGCGTGACGCTCGCGGACATCCTGGAGGCCTCGGACGAGGAACCCCTGCCGAAAGGCGCCGCCCCCCTCTCCCTGCCCCTGACCGTGGAGGTGTGGCGGGAGGACGTCCAGGCCTGGGCGGTCAGTGAGTCCGCCCGGCTGGCCCTGAGCAAACGCGTCCTGTACGCCCCCGCCCAGTGGCCCGAGGAACTCGATGACCGGACGAGCACCCGCGGCCGGGTGCGGGTCACATTCCCGGCCGGGGACGGCCGGGCCGTGCTGCTCCTGCGGGCCAGGGCCCCCACTGGCCGGCCGCTGGTCATCGAGGTCAACGGCGTGCCGGTCACCGCCCGCCGCCTGGGGCACAACGCCCCCCGGCGCGGCTGGCACCCGTACGTGCTGCGCACCGGGCAGACCGGCGCGACGCTCACCCTCATCGCCCCTCACGCCCGGTTCAGTCGCGTCCTGCGCCTGAACGAGGCCGACACGCAGGAGTCCTGAATGCGCAACCAGATTTACCTCCCGTCCGCCATGGTGCTCGTGCTGCCCGTCGATGCCCTGGCCGATAACGGCCTGAGCGGGTTCCGGGTCACGTCGCAGTCCGGGCCGCCCGTCACGCTGGAGTGGAGTGCGGACGGCACCGACTGGACGCCCCTGGACCTGCCCGTCACGCTCGCCCCGGGGCTGTTGCGCCTGAGCCGGTCCAGCACCGCCCCGCTCGCGTCGTGCCTGAACGGTGAGTACACAACCGCGGATGGGAACCCCCCGGGCGGCCCCCCCGCCCCCACCTGGGAGGCGCTGACTGAACTGCAGCGCACGGACCTCGGGGACGGCACGACCCTGGTGAGTTTCACCATCCCGGCGGACATCAACGTCACGGCGGACGCCACCGGCCTGCGGGGCGTCACGGGCACGTCCCCGGTGCTGTTCGCACTGAGCCTCAGCACGCCCCCCACGCCCGCCGCCCTGCCCGTGGGCGAGTGGGCCTCCACGAACGCCGACGTCGGCCAGGGCAGCGGGTACGCGTTCATCGCACGCGTCCAGACCGCCGACCTCGCGACGATCACGGCATTCGAGTTGCAGCACACCCCCATCTGAGCCCCTGGAGGCCCCCCATGATCGAAGTGACCCTCACCCCGGAACACCGCCTGAAACTCGGGGTGGATTACCCCCTGCACGTCACGTACCCCGCCGCGCACGGCATTCAGGGCACGGACACCGCCCGCCTGACCCTGCGCCTGGACGTGTATGACCCCACGCCACTAGACACGCTCAGCACCGCGGACGGCACCCTGACCCTGACCGTGCACGGGGACGGCCGCGCCACCGTGCAGGGCCTCCTGACCGGGGAGCACTCCCGCGCGTACCCGATCACGACGCCCACCGGCGAACCCCGGTTGCGGGTCCTGGACCCGGAGGACGCCCCCACCCTCGCCGCGGACGCCGAACGCTACCGGGTGCTGCCCGTGTACGGCACCCTCGTCGTCACCGACGCCAGCGGCACCGACCGCCTCCTGACCGCCCTCGATTTCCGCCTGCTCATGGAGGCCAGCTATGCCCGCGAATGACCCGATCATCGTCACCACGCCGGCCGGGACGCCCCCGGCTGTCATCGTTCAGCCCCCCGGCCTCGTGGGGCCTCAGGGGGAACCGGGGCCGATGGGCCCTCAGGGCCTTCCTGGACCCGTGGGTCCGAGAGGGGACAGGGGCGAGACCGGTGCCCAGGGCCTCCCCGGCGCCACCGGTCCAGCCGGGCCGCAGGGCCCTGCCGGGCAGAAAGGTGACCCGGGGGCGCCCGGCGTTCAGGGGCCAGCCGGGCCTCAGGGGCAGCCCGGTGAGCCCGGTCCCCAGGGCCCCGCTGGACCGAAGGGCGACCCGGGCGCACCAGGTCCCGCCGGCGCCAAGGGCGACACCGGAGCGCCCGGTCCGGCGGGCCCCGCGTCCACCGTGCCCGGCCCCCAGGGCCCTGCGGGGCCTCCCGGTGCGGATTCCACGGTGCCCGGCCCTCCCGGTCCGGCTGGCGTGAACGGCCGGGGCGTGCAGTCGGTCACGGTCACGAACGGCCGCCTGATCGTCACGTTCACGGACGGCGCCACGCAGGACGCCGGGGCCCTCCCCACCACCGGGGAAGGGGGCGGCACGCCCGGCGCGGACGGCGTGAGCGTCACCGGGGCCGACATCAACGGCAGCGGGCACCTCATCATCACGCTCAGCACCGGCGCGACCATCGACGCCGGACTGGCGCGGGGCGCGGACGGTGCGCCGGGCGCGAAAGGGGACACGGGCGCCCCCGGGCGCGGCATTGCCACCGTGGGCCAGACCGGCGGTCACCTGACGGGCACGTACTCGGACGGCACGCCCTGGGACGCCGGGGCGCTGCCCGGGTCCACGCCCGGGGGCGGCACGGACCTCGCGGCCTACGTCGCCAAGGCCGAGGTCGGCGTCACCCGGCCCGGCAGTGCGAACTTCGCCCTGAACCGACCCTACGTGAGCCATGCGCCGGCCTCGAACAACCCGGATGCGGGCGGCACGCAGATCACGGATGGCGTGACGTTCACGCCGTACGTGCAGCAGGTGATCGTCGCGTCGGACCACGCGGACGAGGCGGTGCACACGTTGAGCGCCGCGGGGGACGCGCCCGTGAACGCCCGGTACGTGCACGTGGAGGCCCCCCGGGGCGGCGAGTGGACGGCGGTGGATGACGTGAGCGTCAGCGGCGGGGTGTTCCGTGTGGACGTCACGGCCCTGAACGCGGCGGGCACGCCGGCAGCGAACACGGTGCTCCGCGGGGACGGCCGGTGGGAGGTGATGCCCCGGCACACGGTGGGCACCACGGCCGAGCGGCCTGCAGCGCCCGCGGTGGGCGACATGCACAGCGACACGACCCTGGGCAAGCCGGTGTGGTGGTTCGGGGCGTGGAAGGACGCGACCGGCGCGAACGCCTGACCCTCGTCCCCACAGGCCCGCCCTCACCCGGCGGGCCTGCCTCATTGGAGGCCCCATGTCCATCAACGCCCGCCGTGTGGCCCTGGCATCTGTGCTGGGGCTGCTGCTCGTGCTGCTGACCGCGCTGTACCTCCTGTAGCCCTCTCCGGCCCGCCTGCTTCCGCCCAGGTGGGCCGCTTCCCTCTCAGGCGGCTGAGGTGTTCATGCGACAACTTCGACTCCTGGCCGCCGTGGCAACACTGGCGGCCTTCCTCCTGCCCGCCGCCCTGGCGCTGCCCGCCCCGCCCCTGTGCCGCGTCACGGCCATGTACACGCCCCTCTGGTGGGGCACGAGCCTCGGGCGACTCACCGTCACCCTGGATCCCGCCTGCCCCCCGGACGGCGTGGCCTTCATCCGCCTCGGACAGTACGGCGGCCCCGGCAGCCGCGCCACCGGGCCCACCGAGACCCTGAGTCCCGCCCGTCCCGTCATCACCTGGACCGCTCAACCCCGGCACCGCACGGTGCTGTGGGTCAGTCAGAGCGGCCGAACGTACACCGTGCCCACGCGGGAGGTGAGGGCCTATGCCCCGGAGGATCAATGAAGAACCTGGACCCCTTACTCCTGCTCACGGCGGTGGTCGGCGCGGGCCTGCTCATGCTGCTCGGGCGGTTCGCCGTGACCGGGGAACTCAACGAGGGCCTGCTGAGCGTCATGGCCACCATGATCGGCGGGTTGATCACGGCCCTCAGCACCCGCAAGAAAGACAAGGGAGGTGACGAGGATGGCAGTTGAATTCATGGACCTGCTCGGCGTGCTCGCGGTCGTGGCGTTCCTGGCAGGCCTGGGCGCGGTGAGCGTCCGGGCGATGCTGCTGCGCCGGCAGCAACTGGCCGGGTCGTCCGGCGTGACGGGGCCGCTGCTGGTGGCCCTGACGGCCCTGTACATCATCCTGGTGGCGTTCGACGCGACGAGTGTCGTGGCGGTGCTGACCAACCGCGTGGATGACATTCCCCCGGCCAGCACGTTCCGCACGGCCCTCATCGCCGGGATCATGTGGCTGCTGCACGCGGTCCTGCTGCGCCTCGCGTACGGGCGGGCACCGTGACCGCGTGGCTGGGCCTGCTGGCCCTGATCGCGTACGCGTACGGTCTGGGCGCGGCGGCCGTGGTGGTGTGGCGGTACTACCGGGGCTGGCTGCGGTGGGCGCCGGGCGTGGCCACCCTGACGTATTACGGGCTGGCGCTGTTCATCGCCCGGCCCCCGGCGTACCAGGCGGTGCTGGACGGCGTGCCGTACCCGATGGGGGACGCGCTGCGCAGTTGCGCGTCGGCAATCGCGTTCGGGTTGAGCCTGCTGCTGATCACGCGCCTGCTACAGCGGGCTGAGGGAGAGAAATGATTACGGCTGACCTGATCCGCACCCTGCACCCCAGGCACCCGAACCCCAACGCCGCCGCCGATGCCCTCCAGCAGGCGGCGGCGCGCTTTGACCTCACCGACCCGGAGAGCGTGGCCGCGTGGCTGGCGAACCTGTCGGTCGAGTCGAGCCTCACGCCCTGCCGCGAGAACATGAACTACACCGATGCGGCCCGGGCGCGCAGGATCTTCAGCCAGCTGCACGGCTACCCGGACAGCGCCTTCGTGCGCAACCCGCGTGGCATGGCGAACATCGTCTACGCTGGGCGACTGGGGAACGGCAATGTCGCCAGCGGGGACGGGTGGCGGTACCGGGGCGGCGGCATGATCCAGACGACCGGCCGCAACGGGTACCGGACCACCGGCCGACTGATCGGCCTGGACCTCGAAGCGCACCCGGAACTGCTGGAACAGTACGGTCCGGCCGCCCTGGCCGCTGCCGCCTACTGGACGCGCCTGAGCAGCGCCGACCGGCTGGCGCAGGCCGGGGACATTCGGGGCACGCGCCGCGCGGTGAATGGCCCGGCCATGCTGCACACCGATGAGATGATGGCTGCGTACCGCCGGATTCTGCCGCTGATCCAGGCCCGGCCTGCCGAGCGGCCGCGGCTGCTGCTGGTCCCGAAGAACGGCGGGGAGTTGGTCGAGTGGAACGGGAAGGACAACCCCTACGGCGGCGTGACACTCAGTGACGCGCTGGCCGAGCAGCTGCGCACCGTCTACCCGGCCGGCACGGGCCCCCACGACCACCAGGGGCTGCGCGTGTGGCACCGCCGCAACGGTGACCTGGTATTGGAACGCGGCACGCCGCCCATCCCTGCCCTGCCCCCGCGCAAGTAAGCCCGTCCATCTCCCGGCCCTGCCCATCGTGGTGGGGCCGCGCCCTTTGGAGGCACCCCATGACCCAGCACGCCACGAAAGCCGACATCGATGCGATTTTGAAAGCACGCCGCGAGGCTGCCATTGAGCAGGCCACGCAGATCGCCGTGCCCGCCCTGCCGCAGAAGAAGACCCCGACCCCGGAGACCGCGGCCGTGATCGCGCAGAGCATCACCCAGCCGGCGAGTCTGCCGAGCGTGCAGGTGGCCCCGGCCAACCCGGACAACGATCAGGACATCACGCGCTTCCTTGAGGACCACCTGCCCATGCTGATCAAGGCCGCGCAGGACATCGCCACGCCGCCGTTCCATATGGGTGAGGTCGTGCAGCTGGCCACGGTGGTCAGTCAGGCGGTTGCCGCTGGCCTGCCGCAGGTCAAGGGGGCGGAAGCGCGGGCCCTGGTGGTCGTGCTGGTCCGTTACCTGTGGCGGAAGTACGCCACGCCCCTCCTGCCGCCCTACGCCAAGCCGTTCGCGGGGATGCTCGAAACGCTGATCGTGACGGGCATCGAGGCCGCGTACCAGCTGTACGTGAAGCGCAAGCCTCAAGGCTAAACTGAGGCGTCCTGAATCAACCGGGACACGCACCGCCCCCGCCCCGGCTTCCCTGCTCGCGGGGGCGGTGCGTTATCGGACGGAGCACCCAATACAGCGCCCCCACCTTGCCATTGCGGCGGGTGGGGGCGTTTCGCGTTTTGGGCCTGAAAAGTGAACACCCGCCCCGCCCGGAGGCGTGCAGGTGTGGCGCGTGAGCGCTGGTGATCGGTGGTTACCCGTCCCGCAATCAGTGTACCACCAGCCGGGAAAACCGCCGTTGCGAGCGGGGCAGTTTGCTTGATTCATTCCCGCAAATCATCAATGCGGGGAACAAAAGAAATGCGGGAACGCCGTCTGGTACGGCGTCCCTTTTGATCGAACTTGTTTGATGGGTTTCAATGCTGGGCAGGGCAGGTGGGCTGATCGGTGTCCGGGAGGCGCTTGACGAACGAGGTATTGCCTGCGCCGTGCTCGACGTGGAACGCGCAGCCCTTCGCATCCCAGAGAATCCGCCCGTCAGCGGCAGCGTATTCGGGAGTCCGGCACGCTGTCAGGAGGCAGAGAGCGGTCAGGGGCAGGACGCGCCTCATCCCTGCGTCCTCAGTCGGTAAAACCGCCGCCGTGGGCGTCCCTCGGCGGCCGGATTGATGTTCTCCCAGACGCTCTCGACCCGCCCTTCCTGCTCCAGGCGGGCGAGGTGCACGTACACGCTGCCGATCCCAACGCCCGTCCGCTTGCTCAGGTCCAGAGCCGATTGCACGCCGCTGCAATCCAGTTCCCTGAGGATGCGCCGCTCTGCCTGGAGGCGTCGGTTGGTGCTCACCACGCCCAGCGCGTACCCCAGGGCGAACACCACGAGGGCGGTGAGCAGGAGAGCCGCCCCGCTCATCCGTGCACCTCTGGCGTGAACTGGAACGCCCCCACGCCGTCCTGAGTGGACGTGAGGCGCAACCGTCCGGCCGGCAGGGTGACGCCTTCCCCGGCTTCCAGGGCGAAGTGCCGCACGTCGGCGTCCACATCAACGGGCACCGGCGAGCGATCCACGGTGAGGTCCTTGGCGCGGCGCAGTTTCGTCACGAGGTCCTCAATCAGGTAGTCGCGACGCTTGCCCCGCGTGAGGTCCGCCAGGTACTTCTCGAGCGGGGCTAGCGTCTGCTCCAGTGCGTGCCGGGCGTCCCAGTACTGGGACGTCCACTGCCGCCCTTGGGGTTCATCCAGGAGGGGAATCAGGGATTCGGCGTGCTCTCGCAGGGCCTGGACGCTCAGGCCCTTGCCGATCTCCGCTTGCTGCGCGTAACTGATGAGGGTGTTGAGTTCACCGCGGAGGGTCAGGTAGGCGTCGGTCAGGGCCGCGCCAGCTGGAGTGTTCCGCAGGACATCCTGGGGCTGCTCTGCCGCGTCCGCCGCTGCCTGCGCGGGCAGGGCGAGGGCGGCACGGAGAGGTTCAGCGGCCTGCTTGAGTGCCGCGTAGGAGTACCCGCCCTGACTCAGCCGCAGGTATTCCTCCAGCGCCTCCCGGTCCACCAGCACCCCGCTCACGACGGGCTCCCGAGGGCGGCGCGTTCGTCTTCTGCCCGCCAGCGGGCCTCATGCCATTTCAGGCTCTGCGGGGTGAGCGCGAGGGCTTCACGGAGCATCGTGGCGGCATAGTCGCTGACTTCCATCCCGGCACGGGCGTACTGCCCCAGGCCGTCCCCAGTCGTGCCCCGCTTGATGTGGTGGTTCCAGTCAGCCGTGTAGTCCCGCTTGTGCTGTTCGCAGTACCCGGCGATTTCCTCTATGCGGCGCAGACGGGCATTTGCCAGCCGCAGCTCCGCCTCTGCCCTCTCAGCGCGGGTAAGCAGGGATAGGGTTGTGGGAGCCAATCCCAGGGGAACGAACCGCCCGTCATCGAACAGCCGCGCAGGGCGTGCGTACCCGTCACCCGTGAGGACATCGCGGTAACAGACGATCTCCTCATCCTCAATCACGTCATCCGTCACCTGAATGAGGGGGGCGCCCATGATGCCACTGAATACAAGCTCGCCCGCCTCCTGCCCGAATCCCGGACGACGGGAGTATTCGAGGTACACGCCTCCGTTCTTATGCTGGTACAGCTTGCCTCGCAGTTCCCGGTTCATGAGCCGGGTGGCTTGTTCAAGGATGCTCAGCGCCTCGGCGGGCGCGGGTGTGTCAGTCATGGCGTGCCTCCTTGAGCGCGTCGGGTATCGCACGGCCACATGTCCAGCAGCAGAGCGTGCCGTCGTCAAGCGTCAATCCGGCGCAATCCTCGCAGCCGCGATCATGCGTCACGGCGTCCGCCGCGCTGAACAGCTGGCTCAGCATCTCGGGCGTGATGGCCTGCGTGGGGTAGTTGGTGCTGAGGTTCGCCAGTTTCGTCACCACACCCCGGTAGGCGTCCCGCTCTGCCTGTAGTCGCTCCACTTCCTCCGCGAGTTCCACCACCTGCCGGGCCTGGGCGCGGAGGGCAATCGGCCCCATGTCCGTGAGGTCCTTATGGAGCCGCCACATCTCCTGCTGAGCCTCATGGGCTTCCGGGCTGCCGTGCTTGGTGCGATCCCAGGTGCGGGAGGCGTCGATGTAGTCCGCCAGTGCCAGCAGCGCCTCTGCCTGCGCCTTCACGCCGGTCACGCGCGGGCCTCCGGGTTCAGGCAACCGCCCCGCGCTTCATTCGGGTGGGCGGCGTAATACTGCTGCCCGTACTCGCGCATGGTCGTCCAGTTGATGCACATGAAGCGCGACCACGCCCGGTTCAGGGCCTTGTCGTCGTAGTCGCTGATGAGGCGGCCCACCCAGGACGGGTGCGCTTCACGCGGGCCTTTCGTGCGGGTCTGGAGAATCCAGCTGTCCCACCCGTTTTCCCCGTGGCTCTTGCCGACGCGTTCTTCCATGATGGTCAGCACCTCGTTCATGACGCTCACGGCGGTGTCGTAGTCGTGCTGGAGGTACCCTTCGCCGTTGCTGAAACCGATGTGCTCAGGCAGGGCGGGGAGGCGGGAGAGAACGGCGGTCAGGCGCTCGGCGCGGCTTTCGTAGGCGGTGGCGTCTTCATGGGTGCGGAACTCGCTGCCGTCAGTGGTGCGGTACAGGGTGGTGGGGGTAATCATCGTCATGTCTCCTTAGCGGCCGTGTGCCGCGTGCGGGGTGAGGTCGTGGGCGGGGTGCGTGCCGTCCCAGGCCACCAGCAGCAGCAGGATCAGGGCGGTGAGGACGCCGCCTGCCACGGCGATCACGGTTCCTCCGGGGCGTCCTGGTCGGTCTGGTGCGGCATCTCCGTGAC
>JAANMV010000533.1_pt1 | contig 47034 bp, 37 predicted proteins | sample 7279661 | NCBI WGS metagenome assembly JAANMV01 (sample SAMN14094540, study PRJNA606508) | bioreactor metagenome | isolation source: A lab-scale SPAN reactor treating ammonium-rich wastewater day 121 | place: Ireland: Galway | collected 2017-05-16
GGCCGCGACGCTCATGGAGATCAAGTCGCGCCTGCTCCGGCCTCCATCCGAGGGGGGGGCACGGGCGGGTGAGGGTGAGGGGGGGAGCGGGGGAGGAGAGTCGGGCCGCGAGGCGGACGACCCGCGGGCCGAACTCGTCCGCCAGCTGCTCGCCTACAAGATGTACCGCGACGTGGCCGACGAGCTGGCCCGCCGCCACGACGAGTGGCAGCGGCGCTTCCCCGGCGGGCGGGCGGGTTTCGACCGGGCGGCGGCCGACCCGCAGGGCGATGAGCAGATCGACCTGGAGGACGTGCAGCTGATCGATCTCGTCGAGGCGTTCCGGCGCATCAGCGAGACGGTGGCCTTCGATCGGCTGGGCGAGCACGAGGTCGTCGCGGACGACACGCCGATCGAGCTGCACGCCGAGGACGTGCTGGACCGCCTGCGCCGCGAGCCGGAGGGGCTTGAGTTGCGGGGCCTGTTCACGGGGCGCACACGCCCGGAGGCGATCGGGTTGTTCCTGGCGGTGCTGGAACTGGTGCGGAGGCGGGCGATCTCGGTCACGCACGATCGGGAGAGCGGGCGGTTCGTGCTGCGGCAGCGCGAGGAGGACGACGCGCTGCCCTCGCCCGCGCCGGGCGGGGATTCTTAGTTTCCCTTCCGCCTATTTGCCATTTGCTCATTTGCCATTTGCGATTTGCCCAACGAAACAGGGCGACGGGCCTTCGCCCGACGCCCCGCGTGCTTCCGATCGTGTCGGCTTGCTAGGCAGCCAGGCGGACGCTCTCGCCCTGTTCGGCGTTCTCGTCCTGCTCGCCCGCGGAGGCGGTGAAGACGGAGACGCCGCCGACGCCGAAGTTGACGACGAAGAGGGCCGGCTCGCCGCGCTTGGTGGAGCGGACGGCGGTGACCTTGTAGACCACGCTGGCGGATCCGGCGGGCAGCGACTCATCGGCGAAGATGCGCTCGCCCACGGACCCGACGAAGACGTACGGCCCGTCGCCGACCCGGCGCTGCACCTCGTACATGGTGCCCGTGGAGCCGGTCGGGTTGTCGCACTTCCAGCGCAGGGCCAGTTCGCCGCTCTGCATCAGCGAGACGCGCGGCTGGTAGGGCGTGCCGGGGGCGGGCACCGGCGACGGCTCGGCGGGCGGCGGGATCTGCGCCAGCACGTAGACGTTCGGGTCGTCCTGCGTCTCGGCGTAACTCTTGATCGTCTTGATGAGGCCCGCCCCGTGGTCGGCCATCGTGCCGACCGCGTTATAGAAGGTTTGCGTGGCGGCCTTGGCGGCGTCGCGGGCGGCCTGGGCCTGGTTGTAGGCGACGCGGGCCGCCGCGGTCTGGCTCATGAGCGCGGTGACCTGCGCCGACGTGAGGCCGATGTTGGCCGCGTTGGCCGCCCACGGCTGGATGTGCGCCTCGTAGAACTCGATCTTGCCAAGCCGCGTGTTGGGAACGATGGCCATGCGATGTCTCCGTGTCTTGCCCCGCGCGCGGCACGAGAGGGCACGCGAGGGGGGGGGTATGAAAGGCCGTCGCCCCGCGCGGGACGGCGTGGCCTCCCGAGTCGTCTCCGTCGATCGGCGCAGGTCGCGTGCGGCTTGAGCGCGAGTTGGAGAAAGGAAGGCAGGAACGCGAAGATCGCGGAGAGGGGACGCGGAGGGGGCGGAGGGGGGAGGGGGGGAGAAGGGGGTGGAGACTGGAACCCCCCGGCCCGCCGTACCCCGGTGGGGCGGCCGTCCCGGCGCCGCCTTGGCCTCCACACCTACCGCCTCCCGACCCTAGGCCTTGACGCACCCTAACCCGTCCAGTACAATCCTCATCGATCCCCTTCCAGAACCCGTTCGACAAGGAGACTCCAATGGCACGGAATGAGCAGACGTCGAAGCGTGTGGCTGCGAAGGCCTCGAAGCTCCTTCGAGACCCGAAGACACCCAAGTCGGTCAAGAGCGTGGCCGCTTCCGCGCTCACCCAGCGGCCGGATGGCAAGCGGAAGTCCAAGTAGCCGGAGGGACACGACATGGAGGTCTTGATTCTCGCGGAGGCTCCTCGGATGCTGCCGATCGTGTTCCCCATCGCACTGGGCACGTTCGTCGCGATGGTGGTGGTGTACGGGCTTGGGCGCATCGCCATCGAGTGTGTTTTCGGTGTCAGCGGGAGCATCGCGCGATCGCGCCCGTCTCGCAGGCGGCGACGGCGCTGGTAGGGGATTGGCTCGCCGGCTTCGCCGAGGAAGACCCGTTGACTGCCCGTCGTTGAGCGGGCGGAAAGGAGTCGATCATGGCCAGTTACTACGTGAACAAGAACCCGCAGGCGAACGGCGACCACGAGGTCCATAGGGGAAGCTGCGACTGGTTGCCTGAACCGCACAACCGTGAGTTTCTTGGAGACTTCTCGTCCTGTCGCCCCGCGGTGCAGGAGGCGAAGCGGACGTACCCGAGGGCGGACGGCTGCAAGTACTGCTCGCCCGAGTGCCATTCGAGGTGATCCCGCTCGCGGGGGTAAAGCATGAAGGCAGTCTCACTCACGACGTTCGTCGACTTCATCAACAAGGCCGGTCCGCCCAAGATGACCGTCGTTCGGAACTGGCTTGACGACGACGAGTACGACCCTCGGAAGGACTACTGGAAGCGTCTTCGCGATGGGATCGTGAACGTCCACAGCCGAGGTCTGTCTTTGGACTCCCTTGATCGGATCGCGTCGCAGGTTCCGCAAGTCAGGCAGGCGAACTACAGACTGGCCGCAGGCGCCTACAAGCGATGGGCGAAGAAACTGAATCTGGGGTGGTTCAATCCGCCGAGTGGCAAATGGCGCCGCCCAGGAGTCGTCGTTTCTGTGAACCCCGAACTCGGGCTTGAGTTTGACGGCGACCGGTGCATCACCAAGCTCTACTTCAAGGGGGACAAACTCCCGGCCAATCGTGCCGCCCTGATCCTCCAGATGATGTGCGAGACATTCTCTCGCGCGACGGCGACGGGGACGCAGGTCTGTGTCCTCGACGTGCCGAATGGAAAGCTGCACCGTACCAACAAGCAGCGTGACGAGTACTCGACGCAGTTGGTCGGAGAAGCTGCTTACTGGGGCGCGGTCGTGGCTCGGCTGGGCCGCGCGTCCTGAGCGAAGCGGTGCGGATGGTGATTGCTGCTTCGAGGTCTACGTCCCCGGGAGTCCGTCAACGCCGTAGAGGCGGAAGACGGCCTCGTCGATGCGGCGTTCGTGGGCTTCGACCTCGGTTTCGAGGCCGGTTCGTTCGCGGTCGGAGAGGGGGGGCGTTGCGCCCGGGCGGAGTCGCGTCTTGGCGACGATGATGGCGCGGACGGAATCCGTAATCCGACCTGCCAACTGCTTGTCCTCGACCGTCGATGGGATCTTAATGGGGAGGTGCTGCAGGTACTGCTTGTTCGCAGGGTAGTAGCCCCCATGGAAGTGATTGCTCAACCGCCTCATTGCATAGTCGAGCAAGGCGCTATTCAAGAGGCCGACCATGTACTCCATCGCGAGGTCACCCAACTCGGGCAGGACAGCCGGTTGAAGTGTGAGGCCATAGCCGCCAGTGGTCACGTTGACAAAGAACCGGCCCTCGCGGTCAACGACGGCCTGCAGCCTGTCGATCATATAGGGAACAAGTATCTTGCTCGTGCTCCACCGCTCGATGTTCTTTGCTCCAGAGAAGCCCCACCAACGATGAGCAAATTTACCTTTCTCGCGCTCTGTCAGCGTGCTGCGGAACTGAGACACATACTCGGCACACAGCGGGTACCGTGTGCACAAGTCCGCCCACGAAATGAGCTTGCCATTCGCACGATCGTATGGCAACAACAACCAGTGGTCGGCATTGGCGAGATAGGACTGAAAACCCTGTCGGCGCACAACTGGAACCAACAGAGCGGCTTCAACGGGAACGAACTGGCCAATCTCTGCCGAGTATATCTCAGCGGTTGAGGAATCAGGCCTAGGCCGCTTGACGTTATTCGTAAGGAAGATTGAATCAGCTCCTGTGACAATGCCCTGAAAAACCGCTTCGCATACTGTTGGATACAAAGACTGTCCGGCCGCCTTAATTGCTGCAAGGAGCTTCTCGGTCGCTGGGTCGTGAAACCGCCATGTCGCCCTTCCGGCCAAAGGCAAGACCGTAAAACGCGATACACCAGAGATTGAGTGCCCTGCGTCGATGCCAGCGCACTGCGCGACACCGTCGTTCAGTGAGATGACCTTTGCAACATCCACGGTGTCGTTTGTGCTCGCCGTCAGAATGTGAATGGCCGTGTACGTCGTCGCACCCTTGAATACCTGTTGGTCACCGAAATCCACGACTGCCTTCAAGTGCATCCCGTCAGCAATCAACTGTCTCAGACCAGAGCCATACTCGGCCTGCCAGAACTTGTGGGGCATGATGAAGCCGAGCAGGCCGTCAGGCGCGAGCAGGCTCAGAGCCTTCTCCGTGAAGACGACGTAGATGTCGTAGTTGCCCTTCTTCGCGCTCGCGTACCGCCACTTGTAGAACTCGCACGCCTCGGGCACAGACTTGTTCAGTTCCTGCACCCGGATATACGGGGGGTTGCCGATGATGCAGTCGAAGCCCGCGCGGCCGCGCTCTTTCACGGCTTTCTCGTCGAGGATGCGCCCGAAGCCGCCCGTGCGGCTCGTCCAATCGAAGCGATTAATGCGGAAGGCCGTGTCCGCGTCCTCCCCGAACAGACCCTTCTTGGCGAACGTGAGGTAATCGTCGTAGGACTGCGGGTCGATCAGGGAGTTTCCGCATCGGATGTTGTTGTCGAGGGGCGGCAGCAGCCGGTTCTCCACCCACTCCTGCTGCCAGTTCTCCGGCAGTTTGCTCTCCAGCATCTTGAGGTAGAGGGACATGATCGTGACCTCGACGGCCTGCTGGTCGATGTCCACGCCGTGGATGCAGTGGGTCAGGAGCGCGGAGCGGAAGTCGGGGGCGAGGTACCAGCGCCCATCGCGCCTGTCCTGGAAGGCGATCTCAGACTTCTTCCTGCGCTTCCCCGCGCCCGGTAGCGGCGCGATGGCGAGCGACGGGTCGGCCTGCACGGCGGCGATGCAGTGATCGAAGAGGTACTGCAGGGCCGCGACGAGGAACGAGCCCGAGCCGCACGCCGGGTCGAGGATCTTCACGTCAAGCACGTCGGCGGGAGCCTTGCCCTCGACCTTGGGGCCGACGACGCGTCGGATGATCGTGTCCACCACGAAGCGGGGCGTGTAGTAGACGCCCCCCGCGTGCCGCACCTCCGGCTTCTCGACCACGTCGGCCTGATGGCGCTTGACGGTGACGACGTTACCGAGGAACCGCTCGTAGACGATGCCGAGGATGTCGTCGCCGATGGCGGAGAAGTCCCACGGCCCGTCCGGCGGGTAGAGATCGCGGATGAAGTCCGCGAGAACGGCGTCGTCGACCGCCGCGGCCTCGAGGAGGGGGTGGGCCTTGAAGAGGTAGCCGTTGTACGACTTGTCGAGGCGGCGGAACTCGGCCTTGAGCGCGTCGTACAGGCCGCCCCCCTCGCCCGCGATGCGGTCGAGCGTGGCTCGGAGTTCGCCCCACGGGGCGACGTCGCGGTCTTCGCAGACGCGCATGAAGACGAGGCGGTCCATGAGGCGCTGCACGGCCTCGGTCAGTGCGGCAGCGCCGTGGAGCGTGTGGGCCTCGGGGAAGAGCTTCCGGTTGTCGCGGTAGAGGGCGCGGGCGAAGTGCTTCCGGTGGCCCTCCAGGCAGTCGAGGAACTCGCGGTCGACCGGCTCATCGCCGCGAAGGTCGATGAGCATCCGGTCCACCGACCGGATGCGCCGCCGGGGCGAGACCTTGCGGACCTTGGCGCGCAGGCGTTCCAGCGAGCCGCCCGCGACGGCCTCGCGGCCGAATGTGGCGGTCAGCACGTCCCATTGGGCGGGGTACTGATGGAAGTCCAGCCTGAAGTCGTCGATCAGGCCCCGGACGGGCGCGGTGAGGATCGGCTTGAGCGTGGTGTCGAAGAGGCGGAACTGCTCGAAGTCGGTGAGGACGGCGAAGGGGATCGTGGAACTCCATGCGTAGCGCTTGGCCTGGTAGATGGCGTCGTGGTCGGCGTCGAGGTCCACGGCGGGCTTCTTCGCCTCGACGACGAAGCGCGGGAAGCCGTTGAGGCGGAAGATGTAGTCGGGGCGGCGGGCGCGGAGCCTCTGGCCATCGGCGACGTCGACGGTCGGCTCCATGATGACCTCGGCGTCCGCAGGACCGAGCTGGGCACGGTTGTCCACGTCCCAGCCGAGCAGCCGCCAGAAGGGGTCGATGTACTGCGATCGGACCCGGGCCTCGAGGTAGTCCGGGCCTTTCAGTTCGCGGATGTGCTGTGCAAACCCGCGGACAAGGTCGTCGATGGTCATGGGACGGTCAGGCATGAAGGCTCCGGCCGCCAGAGTAACCCGTCTTCAGCCGCCGCGGCGGCGGCGGGCCGCACGGACGACGCCTTCTCCCTCCTCGCCCCCGCCCTCGCCCGGCCGCCCTTCCCCCTCGCCGTGCGGGATTCGCTCGTCCACCTCGTCCGCCGCATCATCCCCCTCGAAACCGCCCGCGGCGACATCCCCCGCACCCGTGCCACCCTGCCGATTCGGCGAAGATCAACGGCGCGTAGTTTACTGCGTTCGGTGGCACGAGGTTAATACCACTCCGCTGTTTGATGCCACCCCTCCGACAACCTTGTGTAGTGGATCGGGAAGAGTTCAGTCCACGCGACTTGCCTCTACCTCCGCGTCTGCAGCGGGCAGCAGCTTGCCACCACGCATCTGCAGGAGTATCGTGCGGAACTCCTTAAAAAGCGCTTGCCGCATGTCATCGATGACGTCCGCCATGTCTCGCAGGTGCTGCTCCAGATACTTCTTCGCATCGCCCTTCACGTCGTGGTAGTGCAGCGCCCATGCAACCGACAGATAAACCATAAATACCAGATCGCGGTCTTCGGGGCGAAACTTCTTGATTCTAGCAACGGCAAGGTCCATCTCGCCCGCTTCCAGCAGACCGATGATTCGCCAAGCCTCTATGCGCAGTGGGGCCACGGGTTCGAAGAGAAGATCTTTCGGCTCGCTCACATTCGGCAAATCATCGGGCAGCCGCGCCAGCGTCCGTGTGGCAATGGCATCGCGCCCGAGCGCGACGACCGCACAAAGCGCCAAGGTCGCCTTCCCACCTCCCTCTCGGTTGTCGATCATACTCCTGAACTCCTGCATCGACTTCGCGAAGGACTCGACAACCCATGCGAGAGTCTTGGTTTTCTGCCGTATCTCCGCGAGGTAGCATGCCTGCACCGACAGGCCGATCGTGACTGCTGCATCGAAGAGAGCTGCAAGGTTCAGAAAGCCCGCTTTTTCCACGATCGCCCAGAGTTCGGGAAAGGACTCGGGCTTGTCACCGAAGTAGAACACCATAGGCGTCCGCCACCATTCGTCGCTGACGACCGTGGTGAAGAACTGGGCATTGGGGACGCCGCGGCCCGCGAAGTACTCCTGCAGAAGGTGGTGGCGCCACTCCACGACCCTGCCGTCTGTCCGTAGGAGTCCCGACCGATGCACGACTTCATCAAACACTCGATCTGTGTCAATGTCGAGGTCACGCTTCTGCAACGTGCCCTCGAACATCCGCCTCACATCCACCTCGTCGATCGAGCGAACTCTGTTATTGTGCATATGGAAGGCAAGCTGGCGCAACAAGAAGTCCTTCGTGTTCGCCTCGAACTGCTGGCGGAGGCCCTTGGTTGTGTCCCACCGACCGATCAACTGCTCAGTGTATTTCTTGAATATCTCGGCGATGTTCGGCGGCAGATCCTGCTTCGTAAAGTCTGACGATGATAGGAATACGGAGATTAGCATCGGGCTCAGGTTCAGACCGTGCGCCTCGTTAAGCTTCTTCAACGTGGATCGCACCATCGATTTGTCGACGTGCTTGTTCTCAATGACCCGCGTGATCAGTCCGTCTGCCTCTTTTAGGGCCAAGGGCAGGATCCAGTAGTGGACGAATCGTGCCACCTGTGTGAGTTCGAGGATTGAGCGGTAGTCGCGGGATGTGAGTGCCACGACGCATTTGGGGTAGGACCTGTGAAACTCGGCGATGTTGCCCAGCACTCGGTCTCGTGCATCTTCGTCGACTTCATCGAGCGCATCGATGAGCAGCGCGATTCCGCCACCCTCCAAATCGCTGGTTGACACCGGGCACTTGCCCCCGGCGATCGCCGTTGTCTCCTCGACGATCAACTCGGTCAGGGTCCGCGGGAAGGCCGCGATCTGCTTCGCCCTCAACACCACGGGCAGCAAGGCGGCGTTCGAGCCCGAAAGCACCTCATCAATCAGCGTTACCGCGAGACGGCGGAGTGCCGTGGTCTTGCCTGCGCCGCCCTCGCCCGTAATGAGTGACAGCCGGTGATGCTGCTTCGGAAGTTCCTCAACAGAGATGTCGACGAATTTCGGCTCAATCTGCTGCTCCTTGGTCTGGAACGAGCCTCCGCGTTTCACTTTGTGCTGTCTCACCTTGGTGACCGTCTTGTGCTCCATGTGCGTCAGTCGGAGCCGCAGGTAGTTCTCGTCAATGACCGGGCTGTCTGTGCCTGGTTCACCCGACAGTGCCAGCACCTTGATAACGTCGTCTGCTGTGCAGAGGTGCCGTCGAAGCTCGCGAGCATAGGGGAAGCGGTCTGCATCAACCCCCAGCCAGAACTCCGGGTAATACTCGTCGAGGGCTTCGATCAGTTCGTCTGAGCCGAAGAGCTTGATGCGATGAGCCTCGAGCCTGTTATTCAAGTGCGTGCGGGCGCTGTTGCTGATCTTGCCGCTGGCGCATAGGTGTGCCTGGGCGGGCTTCAATGTCGTCGCGTTGTCGCTAAGCAATATGGGCGTCTTAAGGGCCATGTCCAGTTGTGTTTCGATGACCGTCAGGGCGTTGGATGGAGTCGTGCCGCCCATGTTCACGGGCCCCTTCTTGGTCTGGATGGCGATGACCATGGGAGAGCCGAGCGGGTCTTTCCCCACGAAGATGCAGTCGCTGCCATGCTCGTCGGTGCCGTGTGTGTCCCGAAGATGGGTGAGCGTGCGGCGGCGGTAGAGAGGTCGTACAACTTTATCGCGGAAGTCCTCTTCCGACATTCCTTCGAGCACTTCCCGCTTCTTGGCATCGGTCAGCTTCTGTGCGATCATCGACGACTCTGACTTGGCGTAGCCCTGCATCAGGATCTCCCAACGAGAGGTGAACGCAAACCCCGTCGCAAGACGCGGCGGAGAATCGCCCACAGTGTACGCGATATCCTGTTAGGTGGGTGGCATTACTTGCAGAGCATACCCGCGCTCGGGTGCAACCAAAAGCCGTGAACTGTTCGTCCAGCAGTCTGGCGGGGTGGACACCTTCCACGCGGACTGGGCGTCCTTCTCGGGCAGCCTCCGCTCGTACTCCGCCCGCGTGGCCGCGAGCAGCGGCGCGGCGAGGGATTCCGTCAGCCGGATCTCCGTCTTGCAGTTGGGGCAGGTGATCGTCGGCTCGGACACCGGGGCCTCCCATGAGATTCCGGCCCAGTGTACCAAAGAGCGAGACAAAGGGCCAAAGGGGGAGGGCGGGCGGCAAATGGCAAATGGCAAAGGGGCAAATGGCAAATGAGAGGCAGCCCCCTCCGGCCTCGGGGACTCGGCCACCTCCCCCGCGGGGCGCGGGGGAGGGGGGGCACTTGCTTGCGCTTCGTGCTCTGTTTGGGGGGCTGGCCGCCGTCGGGGGTGGGCGGGAGTCGGGCCGCGGTTATCGCGGACGTCGAAGGTCCAACGCCGTTCTCGCCCCCGAGAACGCGGTCGGACCCGCGCGAAGGCCCGCGCACGCTCGTTGTTCATCCATCAACAGCCGCTGTTCATCCATCAACGGTCGTCGAGCATCCATCAACGGTCGCTGTTGATCCATCTCCGGTCGCTGTTCATCCATCCACGGTCGTTGTGCATCCATCCACGGCCATCGTTGATCCATCCACCGTCGTCGATCATCCATCAACGGTCGCCGTTGATCCATCCAGGGTCGTTGTGCATCCATCCACGGTCGCCGTCGGTCCATCGACGCTCGGCGTTCATGGGCCGGCAACGGGCGCGGCTCCGGCATCGGACGGGTATCGCGGATGGTGCGCGGGGACACATCGGCGCAGGGCCGCACGGCCGCGGGGCCGGGGGCCTCACGCCAGGCGCGAGAGGAACCCGCCCAGGGCGGCCACGCCGCGCTCGATCTGCTGCTCTCCGCAGGCGAAGGTGATGCGGACGTGGTTCTTCGCGCAGCCGCCGAAGTCTTCGCCGGGGACGATGGCGACGCGGGCCTCGTCCAGCAGGGCCTCGCACAGGGCGAGCGAGGAGTCGATGCGGCGGCCCGCGGGCGAGGTGCGGCCGAAGTGCGATGAAACGTCGGGGAATACATAGAACGCGCCGGTCGGCCGCACGGTGCGCACGCCGGGCACGCCCGCCAGCAGCCGCGTGATGAGATCGGCCCGGCGGGCGAAGGCGTCGCGCATGCGATCGGCATCCGCGCTGCACTCGGCGAGGGCGGCGCGGATGGCGGGGTAGACGAACGACGTGATGTTCGTCGTCATCTGGCCCTGCAGCGTCGCCATCGCCCCGATGAGCCGACGCCCGAACTCCCCCGGCATCGCCGCGTAGCCCACCCGCCAGCCGGTCATGGCGAAGGCCTTGCTCATGCCGTTGACCGTGAGCACGCGGTCGGCGACCCCGGGGACCGAGCCGATCGAGAAGTGCGCGATGCCGCCGTAGACGATCTTCTCGTAGATCTCGTCCGAGATGACGACCAGGTCCGGCGCGGTCGTGCGCGCGGCGTCGTCGATGACGGCGGCGAGCGTGCGGAGTTCGGCCTCGGTGTACATCGTGCCGCAGGGGTTGCTCGGGCTGTTGAGGATCAGCAGGCGCGTGCGGGGCGTGATCGCCTCGCGCAGCTGCGCCGGCGTGATCTTGAAGTCGTTGGCCGGGAGCGTGGGCAGCTCGACGACCCGCGCCCCCGCGAGTTCCGCGATCGGCGCGTAACTCACCCAGCCCGGGACGGGGATGAGGGCTTCGAGGGGCGGCTCGCCCGGAGGTGGGGGGTCGAGGAGGCACTGCATGGCGACGTAGAGCGAGTGCTTGCCGCCGGCGGAGATCGCGACGTGGTCGGCGGTCAGGCCGGGGATGCCGTTGTCGCGCGTGAACTTGTCCGCGATGGCCTGCCGCGTGGCCGGGTCGCCGAGCGTGGGCATGTACTTGGTCTGGCCCGCGAGCAGGGCGTCGATGGCGGCCTGCTTGATGGGGTGCGGCGTGTCGAAATCCGGCTCGCCGAGCGTGAAGTCGAGGACCTCGACGCCGGAGCGCTTGAGGGCCTTGGCCTTGTTGCCGAAGGCGACGGTGACGGAGGGCTTCAGGCCCTCGACCCGGTGGGAAAGCCGCATGAAAAGTCCTCCCGGCCGGCGAGCGGACGCCGGACGGGTGAGGATACGGCCATTGGGGGGACGGGGAGGCCCGGTCGGTTGATGGCCGGGCAGCCTCGGCCTAGGATCGGCCCTCGACGGGATGGCCCGGCGCGGTGGGACTGCGCCGGGCGACCGTGCCACCCTTCAGGCCAGGAACCAACGCGCCATGGCGACCGCCGCCGAGACCCGCAGACAGATCGTGACGGACTTCGCCCGCCGGGAGGGCGACACCGGCTCGCCCGAAGTCCAGATCGCCCTGCTCACGGACCGCATCAAGCAGGTCTCGGAGCACCTGCGCTCGCACCGCAAGGACTTCCACACGCGGCGCGGCCTGATCATGATGGTCGGCAAGCGCAACCGCCTGCTCCGGTACCTCGCCAGGACCGACCGCGACCGCTACCTGGACACCATCCAGCGGCTCGGCCTGCGGAAGTGAACCAGCACGGGCCTGTCCGCGCGAGCGGGGAGGCCCGATTCGTTTGAGAACGCGGCCTGCCGGTCCTCAGCGGCAGTGGGCAGGCGGCAGCCGATCGTCGTGGGAACAGGCTGCATCCTGCCTTCTGCCTCTCGGGTCGCCGGGGGAGCCGCACACGCACGTGCCGGCCCGCGATGCGCCCGCGAATGGGCGCGCCGACCGGCGATGATGATGAAAGAGGCGGAAGCACATGGGTCAGTATGCGTCGAAGTTGGGCGCGGTCCGCGTCGAGCGCGAGATCGGCGGTCGCACGCTCGTCCTGGAGACCGGCCGGATCGCACGGCAGGCGTCGTCGGCGGTGTTCGCCACCTACGGCGAGAGCACGGTGCTGGCGACCGTCGTCCGCGCGCCCGCACGCGAGGGGCTGGACTTCTTCCCGCTCACGGTGGACTACCGCGAGAAACTGCCCGCGGCGGGCAAGTTCCCGGGCGGGTTCCGAAAGCGCGAGGGCGCGCCGAACGAGAAGGAAATCCTCACGATGCGGATGATCGACCGCCCGATCAGGCCGCTCTTCCCCGACGGGTTCGTGGACGAGATCCAGGTCCAGGTCTGGGTGATGAGCCACGACGGCGAGAACGACACCGACGTGCTCGCGGGGACGGCGGCGTCGGCCGCGCTCGCGATCTCTGACGCGCCGTTCGAAGGGCCGACGGCGACCGTTCGCGTGGCGCGCATCCACACCGACGACGGGCCGCGATTCGTCGTGAACCCCACCGTCAGCCAGATGGACTACTCCGACCTCGACCTCGTGCTCGCGGGGCACAAGGACGGCGTGAACATGATCGAGGTCGGCGCGGCGGAGATCACCGAGGCGGACATGGTCGAGGCCATCCGCTTCGGGCAGTCGCAGATCGCCGAGACGCTCGCCGCGATCGAGGAACTGGCCGCGAAGGCGGGGCGCGAGAAGCGCGTCGGCGACCTCTCGCTCCCCGACCCCGAAGTCGTTGCGAAGGTGAAGGCGGTCGCCGAGGCGCCCCTGACCGCGGCCCGCAGACTGCCCGGCAAGCAGGAACGCAACGACGCGGTCGATGCCCTGCGGGCGAGGGTGCTCGACGAGCACTTCCCCCTCAGGACCGGCGGCACGTACGAGGAGTACGCGAAGTCGGCCAGGGCGCGCGCACAGGCGGTCGAGGCCTTCCGCACGCTGGAGAAGAAGATCACCCGACGCCTCATCGTGGAGAGCGGCGTGCGGGCCGACGGACGGAAGTTCGACGAGATCCGCCCGATCGAGTGCGAGGTCGGCGTCTTCGCCCGCACGCACGGGTCCGCTCTCTTCCAGCGCGGCGAGACCCAGTCGCTCGTCTCCTGCACGCTCGGCACCGCCCGCGACGAGCAGATCGTGGACGGGCTGATCCCCGAGTACTCCAAGAAGTTCACGCTGCACTACAACTTCCCGCCCTTCTCGACGGGCGAGGCCAAGCGCATCATGGGGCCGGGGCGGCGAGAGATCGGGCACGGCGCGCTCGCGGAGCGGTCGCTCATGGCGATCCTCCCTTCGCCCGACGTGTTCCCGTACACCATCCGCGTCGTCAGCGACATCACCGAGTCGAACGGCAGCTCGTCGATGGCCTCGGTCTGCGGCGGGTGCCTCGCGCTGATGGACGCGGGCGTGCCCATCACCGCGACCTGCGCCGGCATCTCCGTCGGCCGGTTCACGGACGACTCCGGCGGGAGAGAGGTCTTCGTCACCGACATCATCGGCGAGGAGGACTTCTTCGGCGACATGGACTTCAAGGTCTCGGGCACCCGCGGCGGGATCACGGGGATTCAGCTCGACCTGAAGGCCCGCGGCCTGAACGTCGAGCAGATCACCCGCATCTTCGAGCAGGCCCGCGTCGCCCGGCTCAGGATCATCGACCGCATGGAGGCGTGCATCGCCAGGCCGCGCGAGTCGATCTCGGTCTACGCCCCTCGCCTCATCACGCTCAACATCCACCCGGAGAAGATCGGCAAGCTGATCGGGCCGGGCGGGAAGACCATCCGCGCCCTGCAGGACAAGCACGGCGTCACGATCGACGTCGAGGACGACGGCACGGTGATGGTCTCCGCGCCGAACGGCGAGTCGATCGACGCCGCCCGGGCCGAGATCGAGGCGCTCTGCGAGGAGATCAAGGTCGGCACGGTCTACAACGGCAAGGTGATCTCGGTGAAGGACTTCGGCGCGTTCATCGAACTTGCGCCGGGCACCGACGGCATGTGCCACATCTCCGAACTCGCGGAGGGCTACGTCAAGAGCGTGACCGACGTGGTGAAGGTCGGCGACATCGTCAAGGTGAAGGTGATCCTCGTGGACGAGCAGGGCAGGATCAAACTGAGCCGGAAGCAGGCGATGTCGGAGCGGGCCTCGGCCGCGGGGGTTTGAGCAACCTGGGCCGTCGGGGGTGGTGTGCGCTAACCCCATTCGTGGAGGGTGTTTGCGCGCGCTTTGCTCCTCCTGCGCCTGTCCGGTTGACCGCCGGCGCGTTTCTGGTAATCTGGACAAGGTCCGTGGTCGGGCTGTCGTGGCGTCGCGACCGCGGCGCTCGCTCGTGCGTGCCGCGATCCGCGGCAGATGGTGCAGGGGGTTTGTGTTGAAGTCCCGGCATGACAGCAAGTTCTCGTCTCTGCCGTTCGTTGGTGCGGGTGTGGGCGTCTTCACGCGACGTTGGGGGATCGTTGCATGACCGAGTTGCCGCCGCAGACCATCACGGAGACCGAGGGTGTCGTGAAGTGGTTCGACCCGCGCAAAGGGTTTGGTTTCATCATCGGCCCCGATGGGCAGGACATCTTCGTCCATTTCTCCGCCATCGATGGGGATGGGTTCCGCGCGTTGAAGGATGGCTCGTCGGTTGTCTACGACGCCCAGATATCGGACAAGGGCTGGAAGGCTACGAGAGTTCGCCGCTCGGACCCGGTGGTGACGGTGATGCCGAAGCGGAACTACGCCCGCACACCGAGGCGGTGAGCGAGCCGGCCCCGGCGCGGGGGCGCGTCTCGCGGTGAACGAAGGTTGGCCGGTATCCTTCGGCACGCTTGATCCTCGTCAACACCGCCATCGCGATCTCGACCGAAGCCCGACTTCTCCCGGGGTGGTTTGCGCCAGCGATGATCGGCTTCGCCGTCGGGGTCGCCTTCGCCGCGCTGATGGCGAGGGGGCTGCTCCGACGGCAGGTCAGGCGGGTCCGGGCCGCGGAACGCAGGGCGCGGGGGGCAGAGCGACTGGCCGAACTCGGAGCGATGACGAGCGGCCTGGCGCATGAGATCAAGAACCCGCTCTCAACCATCGGCCTGAACGTGCAACTCCTCCGCGAGGGCGTCGGCGAGATTCCGGGCGAATCGGACGAGAAAGGACGGCTGCTGCGGCGACTCGACTCCCTCGGGCGCGAGGTCGATCGGCTCCGGGGCATCCTGACGGACTTTCTGGAGTACGCGGGCGAACTCCGCCTCGACCCCGCGCCAACGGACCTGAACCGGGTGGTCAGCGAACTGATCGACTTCTTCATGCCCCAAGCCGAGCGGCATCGCGTGCGGCTTCGGGCGGACCTGGCGCCGGGTTCTCTCGCTGCCGTCGTCGATGCGGCCCATCTGAAGCAGGCGCTGCTCAACCTGATGCTCAACGCCGTGCAGGCCATGGCGGGTCTGGGCGACGACCGCCCGCGTGAACTGATCGTTCGAACAGGGCACGAGGGCGCGAGTGACGGTGCATCGTTCGTCATCCACGTCATCGATACTGGCCCGGGCATCCCTGCGGAAACACTCGGTCGAATCTTCAATCCCTACTTCACCACGCGATCGGGCGGCACGGGACTCGGCCTGCCGACGGCGCGGCGGATCGTCGAAGCGCACGGCGGCCGGATCGAGGTCCACTCCGAGGTGGGCAAGGGCACGGACTTCACGGTCGTGTTGCCGGCGCAGGGCTCGGAGGAAGAGGAGCGGGAGTAGCGTGGCCTGGAAAGGGACTGCCCCATGACACGGGAGGAAGAGGAGGGGAGCGGGCGAGTTTCCATCATCGGCGCATGGTTAGAGTGTGCCGTACACACCACCGATGATGGTCGCAGCCCGGCGGAGTTCGTCCCGCGTGTTCAGGATGTCGGGGCAGAGTCGCACGTAGCCGGAGGAGGGGTCGTGCGGCGCTGGTCTGCTGTCGGTGTTCACGCCTGCCTCGTGCAGCCGTCGCGTCATCTCGGCGTGCTGGGGAGTCGGGACGAGCAGGAAGGCCCCGTGCGGCTCGACATCGAGCACAGGAACGCCTGCTCTTGCCATCTCATCCTCGAGGTAGGCCTGCTGTTCAAGGCTGTAGCCGCGCAGCCGCTCGACACCGAGTGCGAGCGTGAGCTCCAGCCCTGCGAGCGACTGGAAGCAGGTGAGGACGGCCGGGGTCGCTTCGAGCCAGGCGTCCCCGCCGGGGCTGAGTTCCGGCCGCTCGGGTCGCCGGAACGCGAAGGTGTCGCGTTTGGCGAACCAGCCGGTGTCCGTCGTAAAGAGAGCGGGGAGCGGGCCTTGTTCGAGGTGCCTGGGGTTGATGGCAAGCCATCCCGCGCCGGGGCCGCCGCGCGTGTACTTGTAGTTGCCGCCGATGGCGAAGTCCGGGCCGAGACGGTCGAGTTGCAACGGGATTGCCCCGGCGGCGTGGTAGGTGTCGAGCAGGATGAGGGCGCCGGCGTCGTGGGCTCGCGCGATGATGCGGTCGAGGCCTTCGAGAACCTGGCCAGTGACGAAGTAGACGACGCTGACGACGACGAGGTCGGTGTCGGCATCGATGGCGTCCATGATCGCGTCGGCGGAGAAGAGGCCGCGATCGTCCGGCGCGACCCAGCGTACGTCCGCCCTCCCCTTGCGCTGGTAGGTCTTGAGGATGAAATCGACCGAGTCGAACTCGCCCCGCGTCGTGACGATCCGCGGACGGTGTGTCGGGAGCGAGTTGATCGCGGCTCGCAGCCCCTGCCCCGCGGAGACGCGCGGCACGACGGCGTCCGGCCGCGAGCACCCGACGAGCGCGGCGAGCATCGCGCGAGAGCGGCTCGATGCCTCGATCCAGGACGGCCATGCGCCGTCGAGCCGCTCGTACCACAGGTCGAGGGCGTGTCGGATGTCGTCCGCGGTTCGGTCGAGCGGGCGGCCGAGCGAATGGTTCGAGAGGTAGATTTCATCCCGGCGCAGCACGCGAGAGAAGAGCGGGTGGACGTGGCGAACGAGGCCCTCCTCGGTGAGCGCGCCGTCGCCCATCGCTCGCACGGCATCGGCGATCTCCGCTCCGAACGAGACACCGGGCGGGGGGGATTCGAGAACCTGCGTGCCGTGTGCCATCACATGCCCCCCGGGCCTTGGACGAGGGTACGGACGTCCCAGAGTTCCGGGAAGAACGTGCGTTCGGTGGCGTGCTTCAGATAGGCGACGCCGGCGGTGCCGCCCGTGCCGCGCTTGAAGCCGATGATCCGCATGACGACCTTGAGGTGGCGGAACCGCCAGAGCGCGTACTGCTCGTCAACGTCCACGAGTTTCTCGCACATCTCGTAGGCGTCCCAGTGCGAACGCGGCTCGTCGTAGATTCGCTTGATCACGTCGATCACGCCGGGGTGCGACTCGTGCGGGCGCGAGGTATCGCGGCGCAGCACGTCATCGGGGATCGGAAGCCCGCGCCGAGCAAGGTGGCGGAGGAACTCGTCGTAGAGGCTGGGCGCCCGCAGGGCCTGCTCGAGTTCGGCGTGCGTCTCCTTCTTGTGGCGGAACACGGCGAGCATCCGCTCGTCCTTCGCACCGAGCAGGAACTCGACCATACGGTGCTGGGCGGATTGCAGCCCGCTCGCCGGGCCGAGCACGTGGCGGAACTGGACGTACTCGCTCGGCGTGAGCGTTGCGAGCACGCTCCACTGGTCGAGCAACTGCGACTGAACATGCTTGACGCGGGCGAGAATCTTGAACGACGGTTCAAGTTCATCGCGCCGCACGTGCTCGATCGCGGCCCGCAACTCGTGGATGATGAGCTTGAACCAGAGTTCGGTGGTCTGGTGCTGGATGATGAAGAGCAGTTCGTCGTGGTGGGGGGGGGAAGACAGCGGGCGCTGCGCGCTGAGCAGCGTGTCGAGGGACAGGTACCCGGCGTAGTCGAGTCGGCCTTCGAGGTCGGTGGTCATGTCCACCCGCGACGGCGGGCCGGATTGGTCGGAGGGCATCGGTCGCTCCCGTCGTGCTCGCGGGGCGGCAGTGCCCACACGCCCCGGTTCGGGAGCCTAGACAATCGGTCAGACAGCCGGTGGCCCGAACGGCGGCTAGCGAACGATGCTGTCCAGCGAGCCGCGGTCAGCGGCGGCGAGGTCGTTGCGGAGCAGCGCGGCCCGGCGGGCGTGGACCGGCTCGATGCTGGAGCCGTCGCCGGCCAACGGCTGGAAGACCACGCCCCGCAGGAGCATGGATTCCTCGGCCGCCGAATACCCGCAGCCCGTGGCGGCCAAGGCGAGGGCGATGAGGCCCCCGAGGGCGGCTCTGCTGCTCATTCGCGGACTGATCATGGGAGTCTCCAAGCCTCGCAACCTGTGCAGTCTCCCTGCCATACCGATATCACCATCGGCCGTGGCGGGGGGCCGCTTCGGTCGAGTTATCGTGCGCAAGTCGATTGCCGGGTCAGGAGTGCCGCCGAGGCGGGTTGTGGGGGCGGCACCTGTCGCTAAGTCCTGTATTCCCGGTCTCTTACAGATTGTTCGACATTTTTGTGACCTCCGGTTCCAGTCAATATCGGACTTCAGCCCGCTTGGCCATGCGCTTTCGATCGGTTTAAGTTCGGGTATCGCAGTCGGTCGGTGAGGCCGATCGTGGGCTGTTTGACGGTTCCCGACGTGGCACTACCATCGAGCCGCATTCACCCGATCCGCGCGATCGACGACTCACGGACGACACGAGGCGATGGCATGAAGACGGCATTCAGCACGGTGGCCTGTCCGGAATGGACGCTGGGGCAGGTCTTCGACTTCGCCGCCCATCTCGAGTTCGACGGCGTCGAACTGCGCACGCTCGGGTCCGCATCGACCGATCTGGCGTGCGACCCGGCCCTGACTGACCCCGACAAGACGCGACGGCTGGCCGTCGAAGCGGGTCTGGCGATCCCGTGTCTGGCTACTTCGGCGAGGTTTGACGCGCCGATCACGCCGCCGGTCGTGGGGCTGGTTCTGGGCGACCCCATGCGGCAGGTTCGCCTGGCTCAGCGAGAGGTTGAACTGGCGGACAGCCTTGGGTGTGCGTTCGTGCGTGTCTTCGGGTTCGAGGCGCCGAAGCGGGAGAGGGTTGAATCGTGCATGAGCCGGATCGCGCCACGACTTCGAGCTGTCGCGGACTCGGGGCGTGCGCGCGGGGTGCGGATCGTCGTCGAGAACGGCGGATCGTTCCACACCGCTTCGGACCTCATGGACCTGATCGACCGGGTGGGGCATCCGATGCTCGGAGCCGCCTACTCGGTCGCGGTCGGGCATGCGGCGGGCGAGCAGCCTCGCGACGCCATCCGCACGCTCGGCGATCGGCTCTGGATCGCCAGAGTGAAGGATCTGGCTGGCGGACAGCCGTGTGCGCTCGGCCGCGGCGACGTGCCTTGCCGGGCAGCGGTGGACGCCCTCTCGGAAGAGAGCTTCGGCGGCTGGCTCGTCTACGAGTGGGACCGGCTGTGGTTGCCGGGCCTGGAACCCGCGGAGCAGGCGCTGCACGCTGCGGACGAGACGCTGCACAAGTGGATCGGCGCGACGCGAGCGGCCGGCGGTGCCGTCTCCGGCAGTCGATCATTGGCCGTGGTCTGATCGTGCTGGAAAGTCGGTCGGCGTGGTCTCTAGTGTTGCGACGGACGCAACGACAGTCGCGGCCTGAGCAGGCCCGGAGGTGCGGTCATGGCCATTCGGATCGGGATCAACGGGTTCGGACGGATCGGTCGGCTGGTGTACCGCATCGCCGCGGAAGACCCGCGTTTGGAGATCGTGTGGGTCAACGACCTGGTGCCCGCCGACAACCTGGCGTACCTGCTGAAGTACGACACCATGCACGGCCGATTCACGCTCGGCGGCAAACCGGCGGTGATCGAAGCGACGGATTCGTCGTTCACCGTGAATGGGCGCGCGACACGGACGACGGCCGAGCGCGACCCGTCGAAACTGGCGTGGGGCGATGCGGGCGTGCAATACGTGCTCGAATCGACGGGATTGTTCACCGACTACGAGGGCGCGCATAAGCACGTTGAGAACAACGGTTGCCGGCGGGTGGTCATTTCCGCCCCGACGAAGAGCACCGAGCAGGTGCCGACGCTCTGCTACAAGGTGAACCACGAGCAGTACGACCCGGGGAAGCACGACGTGGTCTCGAACGCGAGTTGCACGACGAACTGCCTCGCGCCGGTGGCCAAGGTCATCCACGATTCGTTCGGGCTTGATGAAGGGCTGATGACGACGGTGCACGCGGCGACGGCCACCCAGCCCACGCAGGACGGCCCGAGCAAGAAGGACTGGCGAGGCGGCCGCAACGCCTACCAGAACGTCATCCCGGCCAGCACGGGCGCGGCCAAGGCGGTTACGCTCTGCATCCCGAGCCTCAAGGGCAAACTGACCGGCATGGCCTTCCGCGTGCCGACCGCGGACGTCTCGGCCGTTGACCTGACATTCCGCACCGCACGCCCGACCACCCTCGACGCCATCCATCAGGCGATGCGCCAGGCGGCGGAAGGGACGATGTCCGGCGTGCTCGGGTACACCGACGAAGAGGTCGTGTCGAGCGACTTCATCGGGGATCGCCGCTCGTCGATCTACGACGCCAAGGCGTGCATCCAGTTGAACGATCGGTTCTTCAAGGTCGTGTCGTGGTACGACAACGAGGCCGGATACGCAGCGCGGTGCATCGACTTGATCCGCTTCATGGCAACACGCGACGGCGTCGCCTGAGCGGGCAACCGCGGGGAGTCCCTCGGTTCGGCGGCATCGGTCGCGTCCCTGGTTCGATTGCCTTTGTCGGCCCGGGCGCCTCTGGTACAGTGGCTTGGCGGGAACGCCGCGAGTCTTCGGAGGCCGCCCGTGCGGAGAGCAACAATCGGTTGCGCGTTGGTCGCGTCGTGCGCTGCGGGCGGGCTTTCGCGCGCTGTGGATGAAGCGATGCTCGTGGCCGCGCGCGACAACACCCTCTGCGAAACGGACGACGGCTCGCTGAGCAACGGTGCAGGGCAGCACTGCTTCGCGGGCACGACCGCGCTGGGAGAAAAGCGGAGGGCGTTGGTCGCGTTCGACGTTGCGGGCGTGGTGCCCGAAGGTTCGGTCATCCTCCGCGTGACGCTCACGCTCCAGATGTCGAAGACGATCGTCGGCGGCGTCGATGTCGCCGTCCATCGCGTGGTGCGAGACTGGGGCGAAGGAGCCTCGGACGCCGTTGGGGCCGAAGGCCAGGGTGCGGCCGCTGAGCCTGGCGACGCCACGTGGCTCCACACGTTCTATCCGGGCGAGTTCTGGGATGCGTCGGGCGGTGACTTCGATCCAACGTCTTCCGCGAGCATCGTGGTCGGCGCTGTCGGGCCGTATGTCTGGGGTTCGACCGGCCGCATGGTGGCCGACGTACAGGCCTGGCTCGATGATCCGGCGTCGAACTTCGGCTGGATCGTGATCGCCGACGAGAGCGTGATTCCCGGCGCGAAGCGGTTCGACACGCGCGAGAACCCCGACCCCGCGGTTCGTCCGGCGCTGTGGGTCGAGTTCCAGCCGCCGTGCGTCGCGGACTGGAACCGCGACGGCGAGGTCACGACGCTCGACTTCCTCGCGTTTCTCAACGACTGGGCCGGGGGCGAGGAGCGCGCCGATCTGAACGGCGACGGGACGGTGAACACGATCGACTTTCTGGCGTTCCTGAACGCTTGGAGCACGGGCTGCGGCTGAGCGAGATCGGGCGATCTGCCGGGGAGGTGCGAAGATGGTGTTGAAACGTGCGATGATGACCGCAGCGACGGTTGCGGCAGCCGTGCTGGCGCCGATAGCGATCGGGCAGCGGACGCCGGAGGTCGCTCCTCCTGCCGCGCTTGTTCAACCGCGCTTCGCGGTCGAATCGGTCGTCCCGCCGCCCGAGTTCCTGGGGTTCGATCGCAACGGCGTCGTCATCGTCCGTTTCACGCTGCCGATCGATCCCGCAACGCTCGACGCGCTCACGCTGAATGTGGCTGGGCGTTGGAGCGGCCCGGTCGCGGGCGAGCACGTGCTGCTGGACAGCCGCACCGTGGCCTTCGTGCGCCCCCGGCCGTACTCGCCCGGTGAGCGTGTGACCGTTCAGGTCTCGCGTGGGCTGAAGGCGACCAACGGTGACTCGCTCGATCGAGGGTTTACGTCGGGCTTCTGGGCACGCACCGGGCCGGGTTCGCTGAACTTCACGATGACGGGCGTGCTGATCCCTGGCGACGTTCCCTACGGCGCGCACGGCGGGGATCTCGACGACGACGGCGACCTCGACCTCGCCGTGCCGAACGAGGCCACTTCGAACGTTTCCGTCTTCCTCAACAACGGCGACGGCACGTTCACCGCACCGGTTCACTACGGCGCGGGGCTTCACTGCAGCCCGAACGAGGGGCTGGACCTCAACGGCGACGGCATCGTGGACCTCGCCGTCGCCAACATCCTGGACCACAACGTCTCGATCCTGATCGGCGTCGGCAACGGCACGTTCCTGCCGCAGGTGAAGTACGCCGTGGGGCAGCAGCCTCGCGGGCTGGCGGCGTTCGACGCCGACGGCGACGGCTTCCCGGACCTCGTGACCGCGAACCGCGTCTCCTCGACGCTCTCGTTCCTGCGCAATCGCGGCGATGGAACCTTCGACCCAGCCGTCAGTTTCGATGCGGGCGTGAACGGCGAGACCGGCGTCGTCGCAGCGGACATGAACGGCGACGGTGTCATGGACCTGATCGTGATCGGGTGGAGCAACTCGCGCATCTCGACGATGCTCGGCAACGGCGCGGGCGGATTCACGCTCCACGGGTCGATCCCCACCAGTTCGCGCCCGTGGATGGTCGCGTGCGGCGACCTCAACGGCGACGGCATCCCAGACGCCGCCGTCGCGTGCTCGTCCGCCGGGCGTGCCGCCATCCACTTCGGCGACGGGCTGGGCGGGCTGGGGCCTGAGACGTGGTTCGATTCAGGCGAGTTTCCGATCGCCATCGATCTCGGCGACCTCGACGGCGACGGCAGCCTCGACATGGTCACGTCGAGTTACGGCTCCGGGGACTTCCACGTCTACACCAATAACGGCAGCGGCGTCTTCACGATGCGCTTCACGCTCCCTGCGGTCATGGCCGGCTCGTGCGCCGTCCTCCACGATCGCGACGGCGACGGGGACACCGACATCACCGGGATCGACGAGAACGCGGACCGGATCATCCTCTACCGTCAGGACTGACGGACCCGACAAACGAAAACAGCCCGGGCGCGCGTGGCCCGGGCCGGTGTGGTTGCGCTCGCATTGAGCGATCGGATCAGTTGCGCCCGTACTTCACGGAGCAGCCGTAGGGCTTGGCGTAGGGCGTGGCGACGGTGCTGCCGGCGAGGACGGCTTCCAGCGCGTCCTTCACGTAGTTGGTCTGGCCGAGGCGGTTGGGGCTGGAGTCGCTGTCGATCGCGCCGGCGTACGCGACGATGCCGTTCTTGTCGATGACGAACATGGTCGGCGTGTTCTTGGAGCCGTAGGCGCGGCCGGTCTCGCCGGTGTAGTCGTGGAGAATCGGGTACGCGATGCCCCACTCCTTGCGGAACTTCTCGTTCACCTCGGGGCCGGTCGTCGAGTTCCCCTCGTGGCCCGAGTTGATGGCGAGCCAGACGACGCCCTTGTCCTTGTAGGCTTTGGCAAGGTCCGCCATCGTCTTGTTGTGGGCGTGGTGCTTCACGACGTAGGGGCACTCGCCGTTGAACCACTCGAGCACGACGACGTTGCCCTTCTTCACGTACTCGCTCAGGACGTGCGTCTTGCCCTCGGTGTCCACCAGCTTGAAGTCCGGCGCCTTCTGGCCGACGAGTTTCTCCGTGTCGGCCATCTTGACGGCGGCGGGTTTGACGGCGTCCTGGGCTGAGGCGAGCGGCGCCGCGAGCGTCATCGCGCACGCAGCGACGAGAGCGGCGATCGCGCCGGACTTGCGGGAACGGGTCAGCATGAATGGCCTCCTTGTGCGTTGTCCGGGAGGGCCGGCGCGTCGGCGACGCGGGGACCGGTTACACACCCGGGCGAGCCGCGGACGGCGGCTCCGTGAACACTCGGTACACGGCCGACGGCCCCTCGCCGATCGGCCACACTTCCATGACGCCGTGGACGGGTTGATCGCCCTCCCGGAAACGCACGGCGAGCCGACCCCCTTCGGCCACGCCGTCGTCAATGATAGATACCGGCTCCAGCGAGTCGCGCCGCGGATAAAAGGCCACGCGGGAGGCGTTTGAGGCCGTCAGCACGAGCGTACGGTTATCCCATTGGAGCGAATCAGGGGGAATCTCTCGGGGGAGGCGTGCCCGCGCCTCCTCGAAGAGCCGCAGGTCCCGGGAGACTCGCCGAGGCTCGCCGGGTCGGCCGATCAGGACGCGGGCCTCGAGATAGGTCGACTCCGGCAGGCAGAGGTCGGCGCAGACCAGCCAGGAAAGCGAAATCCTGAATCGCTCGACCCGACCCGGGCGCGCGGATGCGGGTATTTCCAACGGCAGCAGGAGGGTGGCACGATCCTCGTAGACGTGGTCGAGGATGCCGGCGGAGGGAAAGTAGCGCTTCGGCGCGGGCCAGTGGATGTCGCCCAGTCGCCATCCCTCCGGAAGGTCCGCTTCGATCTCGACGGCCATGCCGGAGTCGTTGATGCCGTCCCAGTAAATGTGCCATCCTTCGTCGATCTCGAACGTGACGCCGATCCAGGCGACTTCGCCGGGAGACGCGGCGAGATGTTCGACCACGATCCGTGGCCTGGCGTGCAGGGCCTGCTCGGGCTGGGTGTGCGCGAGTGTCGCGCAACACGTCGCGACCATTATGGCGCCGAGCTGGAGCATCAGGTCTCTCCCGGGGGCTCACCCCGGTCGTCGGGCGGATCATGCCGTACAGCCCGACTATTCTCCCCGCATGAGGACTCGGAATCGACCGTCGGGGGCCTGGATTCTGGCGTTCGGGATCGGCACGGTGGCCGGAGCCTTCCTTTCCGGCTGCGGCACGACCACGAGCGACCGGCACCTGGAGCGAACGAGGATTTCGACGGACGAGGTTCGCCGTCTGACACAGGAAGCAGAGCGGCAGCCGAGAGCGATCGTGCTGCTGGACACCCGCTCCGAGCAGGAGTTCCGAGCGAGGCACATCGCGGGCGCGCGCCGGATCGACCTGACAAAGCTCCCCGTGCGCGGCGGGCGAGACCCCGATCTGGAGTCGTTCCGCAACCTGGTGGTGTACGGGAACAACCGCGGTACCGCGACGACGAAGGCTGTCGGCAAGCGGCTCATGGAACTCGAGTACAAGAACGTTCGCTGGTTCGCGGACGGGCTTGATGCGTGGGTCGCCGCGGGCTACCCGACGGCAACGAGTGACTGAACCCCTCAGATCGGCGCTTTGTTTGCTCGCGAGCGTGATGGCGAGTGAGATTCGCTGCGGGTAAAGGAAAGCGGAGCGGGGCCAGATGGCACACCGCTCCGCGAGGGGGGCGTTGTTGGCTGGTTGAGTCAGCCGAGCGTGGGAACGGCGTTGGTGAGTCCGAAGGGCGCGCCTCCGGTGCCCCAGCCGCCGCGGAGGAAGAGGTCGTAGTGGCTGAAGCCCACGATAACGGGGATGGGCGCGGTCGCGGAGATCGAGAAGAAGTTGAGTCCGGGTCGGCCGAGCACGGCGAAGGGATCGAAGTGGGCCGGACGGTTCGCGTTGGCCTGGAAGGCGGAGCCGAGCACCTCGTGGAGTCGGACCTCGGTGAAGGCGCGTGCGCCGACGGGAACGACGAGGGTGTCATCGGTGCCGTCGAGGAAGAGCAGGCGGACGGAGATGTTCGTGGAGACGGGCGTCGGATTGTAGAGGGTGAGGGTCTCGAAGTAGGACTCGCCGGCGAGGACGGTGTTGATGAAGGCGTCGCCGAAGAACCACCCGGTCGCGGCGAGGTTTGCGCCTCGGACGTCGTGGCCTTCACCGAATCGGCGTTCGGAGCCGAACGCGCTGACGGGGACGTTCGAGGTGAAGCGGACGCCGACCGGCTGGCCGGCCGCGAAACCGAGGTCGCCGCCTGCGAGGACGAGGGTGCCGCGCGCGGGGATCTCGACGGTCTTGACGACGTCCGGCAGAGCGACGCGGGTGTAGCGCCCGCGGACGGTGACGGAGGCAGGGACGGGGTTGGAGTTGTACAGGACGAGTTCGGCGGTTGAGCCGTTGCCGTTGGTGAGTCCCGGGACGGCGCCGATCGTGGTTCCGCCGGTGGAGTCGCCGAGGGAGCCGAAACCGGCCATGCCGGGCGAGTCGTAGTGGCTGATGGCGGCGACGATGCCCCTGAAGGCGGCGGCGTTGGCCGGATCGGCGGCGGCGGCGGTAACACGCGCGCCGAAGACGCCGGTCGGGAGCGTGTTGATCTCGCTGATGTTCCACCCGCCGCGACGCAGCCCGCCGACGGTGGACGTGAACGAGATCTCGTTGCCGTTGGTGTCGTGCGCCGTGAAGGTGACGTTTACGTCGAAGTCGAACGGGTTGTAGAAGACGATGAAATCGAAGATGGAGCCGGGCACGCGCTCGACACGCGCGAAGGTCCAGATCGTGGAGATGCGTCCGGTGAAGGCGTCGCCGATGGCGCTGTTGAAGTCGTAGCGGGCCATGGTCGCGGCGAGCGGCCCGCCGATGGACTCGACGATGACGGAGTACGGTTCGGTGCGCGCGCCGACGGGCGAGCCGTTGGCCGCGTCGCTGATCGTCACGCCGCCGCGGCTCCCGGCGGCGATGGTCTCGTTCTGGACGATGACCTGATCGCGGTCTCCGGTTTCGTAGCGGAGGGTGATGGTGTAGGTGACGGGGAATGGATTCGGGTTGTTGAGCGAGACGAACTCGCGGATCGTCGAGCCGGTGAAGCCCTCGGGGTAGTACAGCTTGAAGACAGCGGGCGGCGTGTCGAGTCGCAGGGTGTACGAGCCGACGCCGTTGCCGAGGCCGGTCACGATGATCCAGAACTGCTGGCCCGCACCGGCGACGTCGTAGGCAAGATTCGCGGACGCACCGGGGATGCCGGTCGCGTCGAAGGCGTGGACGGCCTCGAAGTTCGGTGCGTTGAGGATGGTGACGCTGGCGTCGAGCAGGGAACCGGCGGGGGTGACGACCTGGACGTAGACGCGGCCGACGCCGAGCGTGGTGAAGGTGAAGAGGTCGCGTTCGCCGGGTCGGGAGATGACGCCGCTGATGGAGCCGTCACCGTCCTCCGTGCTGAGGGTAATGACGGTGGGGTTGTCGAAGTCCACGTCTCCGTCGCCGCCGCCGGAGCCGTCGCCGGGCGGGCCGTCGACGTGGAGGCGGTACTCGCCGGTGCGGTTGTTGAGGTTGGCCTCGACGAGGACGTAGTAGCGCTGGTTGATGAAGGTGTTGGTGAGGACGATCGCGACGGCTTCGCCGGGTCCGGTGCCGATGACGGGGTTCACGGACACGTCATCCGTCACGAGGTTGAAGTCGGCGTCGAAGATCGACAGCTTCGCCGTCATGGCGATCTGGGTGGTGTCGAGCGGGGTGAGGGTGACCGTGACGACGCCGTTCGCGATCGTCAGGAAGGTGAAGAGGTCGGAATCGCCGAGCGGGAAGATCGTGGGGTTCGACGGGTGGCCCATCGTTGTCGTGCCGACCACGCCGTCGCCGGTCGCGGCGTCGAGCGGGATGGGGGTGGCGAGGAACCACTCACCCGCGTTCGGGTGGTCGTCGATCGGGGGGACGAGCATGTTGACGGTGTACGCGCCGGTGCGTTGCGAGCCGGACGCGATGGTGGAAGCCTCGATGAGGATGAAGTAGGTCTGCCCGCGGACCACCTGGCCCTGGATGGCGGCGGGGATGACGCCGTCCACGGGCGCGACCACGTCGTTTCCGTTCGAGTCGAGCAGCGAGACCTTCGGCAGGAAGCTGCTGCCGGTGGGACGGCTGATGGTGATGCGAGCGAGGCCGCCGGCCGGCGCGGTGAAGCGGAAGAGGTCGGTATCGCCGATGACCTCGATGATGCCGCTGGACGCGCCTTCGCCCGTGCTGGAATCGACGGCGATGGGCGTGGCGAGCGAGAACTGTCCCTCGTCGGCGTGGTCGTCGGTGGGGGGGAAGCCTATGTCGAGCCGGTAGTTGCCGAAGTCGGTGTTGGCGTTGGAGCCGCGAACGACGAGGTAGTACCAGGGGTACTCAAGCCCGGTGGCGTCGCTGATCCGGTCGCCGTTGACCGCGAAGACGACGCGGGCGTTGGTGTCCGTGCCGCTGATATCGTCGTTGCTGCCGATGCGGAGCAGGATCGTGTGTCCCGCGGGATCGACGGAGGTCTCGTAGACGTCGAGCCTGGGGTTGAAGCCCTGCGTCAGGCTGGTGACAGTGGCGGTGAACTGGGCGAAGTCCTTCGAGCGAACCTTGAAGACGTCCGAGTCGCCCGAGCCTTCGATGCGCCCGGTGGCGGAGCCTGAGCCGAGGAAGTCAAAGACCTCGATCTCGGTCGCGTTCTGGACGTCGCGCCACATCGCATGGTCGTCAACGTATCGCAGTCCCGAGAGCGTGAGGTCGTAGACGCCGGACGTGCCCCCGCCCGCGCCGATCTCGATGAAGAAGCGTTCGCCCTTGGCGACGGGGAAGGTCAGCGTGAGTCGCCCGTCGCTCGCGGCGGTGCCGAACGCGAACGGGTTGAACGCCCCGCCCTCAAGGCGATAGACGACGACATCCGGGATGAGCGCGGAGCCTTGGGCGCGGTTGACCTGGAGAGTCGCGGTGCCGTTGATCGGGGCGATGAAGTTCAGGAGGTCGGGCGTGGTCGAGCTGGCCGTGCCGGAGTTGGTCGCCACGCCCTGGTCGTCGATGGCGAGCGTGGGCGAGTTCTGGAGTGCGTTGTTGGTCGATGGGACCGTGTGAACGAGCAGGTTGTACGCGCCGGTGAGGTGCTGCCACTGGACGGGGAGGGTTGGGTCGTCGAGCCAGGCGGCGTAGTTGTCGCGCTGACCGCTCTCGACCTGGATGTAGTAGACCTCGCCCTGGGTGACGGGGAAGACGATCCTCGCATCGCGGTCGTGGAAGGTGAAGGTGCCGAGCGAGCCGATGAAGGCTGCCTCGGTGACGCCGACCATGGCCGGGTTGCCGGCGTTGAAGGCGATCTCTTCGAGGTCGCGGTTGAAGATGCGCAGTGCGGAGTGGAAGTTGCTGTTGTAGGTCTTGCTCTTGCTGACCGTGCGGACGGTCGGCAGTTCGGCCTTCTCCTGGTCGGGCCGCTCGTCCCAGTCCACCTCGATCTCATCGAAAGTGCGCGTGATGGCGGTGCTGTTGATGCGGACCTCGGCGAAGCCGTTGCGGGGAGCGGTGATGAAGTACAGGTCGGAGTCGTTCGGGTGCATGATGACGCCGCCCGAGGACTCCTGGATGATGCCGATGCCGTTCTCGACGATCATCGGGTCCTGGTAGTAGCCGGGGAAGCCTTCCGGGATGACCGCGCCGTTGATCGAGTAGGCGCGTTCGTAATGCGCGGAGCGGTCGAACCATCCGCTCGGCCCGCCGACGGGAGCGGTGCCGTCCCCTGTCGCGGGGTTGAGAGCGATTTCCGCGGCAGCCGTCCACTGCCCGGCGTTGGTGTACTCCTTGATGCGCGAGAACGGGGCGCCGTTGAAGTCGCCCTCGCCGATCGTCCACTGCTGCGGGTCAACGATGTTGGCCGGATCGGTAGGGTCGAAGGAGGCATCGACGATGACCTCAACGGAATAGCGGCCGGTGCCGGTGCCGGAAACCTCCAGGTAGTAGGTTTCGCCCGCCCAGGCCTCGATGCCGATGACAGGGCCGTTGAACGTCCAGTTGGGGTCGAACCACGGATCGACGGGGACGGCACGCCTGGGGTAGCGAGCGGGATCGATCATGCCCGCAGGCTCGCCGCCCATGGAGGGATTGAAGATGAAGTCGTTGAACGGACCGCCCGTCGGGTAGACGACGTCGCCGTTGGAATCGAAGACGCGGATCTGCGTGTTCAGGAAGTTGAAGGGCGGATGCAGCGGATCGACGATGTCGTCCGGGTACATCATCACCTGGATTTCAATGCGTGTGGAGGGACGGTAGCCCTCCCACCAGATGCGGTCGTCCGTGCCGCCCTCGTCCTGCGGCCGCGTGTCGGTGCGGCCGGCGAAGTCGCCCAGCATGTCCACGGGCGGGACGAAGGCGAAGAGGTCGGTGTCCGGCTCGCTGTGGAGGCGCCCCGTGGCGTGGCCCGTGAAGACCTGCGCGTGGTCGGCGACCGGCGCGTAGGTCCAGCCGGGGATCATGGTGTTGAAGTCGGTCGGGCTGGTGGCTGCGCGCGGCGTCGTGTCGCCGATCCAGTTCCACACGATGGGCGTCGCGTTCGGGAAGTCGCCTGCGTTCGCGTGGTCGTCGACGTTGCCGTTGTTCAGCGTGTGCGGCGACTCGATCTGGATCGCGTAGGTCGCGCCGCCGGAGACAAAGTTGTCGATGGTGACGAAGTAGGTCTGGCCGCCGATCAGGTCCACGTCGAGTTGGGGGCTGTCGCCGAAGAAGTCGGTGCTGATGGCGATGAGGTTCCCATTCGGACCGTAGAGGCGCATCGTCGGGTCCACGACGAAGGCCATGCCGACGCCGGTGGCGGAGATGATGGTTCGGCCGGTGCCGAGCGCGACGAAGGCGTGCGACTCGATCCCGCCGCCGTTGACGCCTGTGAAGCCGACGAAGCCGTATCGCCGGACAGGGTCGAGCGAGAGGCTGGCAGCGGAGGCGTCCGTGACCAGGGAGAAGTCGCCCGACCACGGCCGACCGGGCGCGAACTCGTCGCTGCGGACGCGCACAAAGTACGTGGAACTCGGGCTGCCCTTGAACGAGGTGTAGGCGTTGGTCAGGAAGGCGGTCTGGCTGTCGCCGGCGATGAACTGGCCGGTCGCGCTGTAGACGTCAAGCCGGGTGTCGAGCTGGGCCGCGTTCGCGGTGGCGACGGCGGTGACGAGGCTGTTGAAGACCTCCGCGCTCCCCGTCTCCAGCCGGTAGATGCGGTCCTGCAGCTGGCGGTTCAGGTTGCCGTTGGTCGTGACCGGGTTCTCGGATGGTGAGGGGGTGATGAGCGTGCTCTGGGTGCTCACGCGCAGGGTGTAGTCGCCCGTCGCGTTCACGCCGGTCTGCTGGTCGCTCAGAACCCGGATGTAGTACGTGGCGATGTTGGTCTGCGGGTCGAAGTGGCCGGTGGTCGGGACGAAGCCGACCCAGGCCTCGGTCGGGGTGCCGGCGGAGAGCGTGCCGCTGTTGGACGAGGAGAAGATGAGGGCCTGGTTGCGGTCGAAGATCTCAAGGCGCGTGTCCACGCGGGCGTTGAAGTCCGCCTGGCTCTGGCCCGCGCCCTTCAGGGCGTCGGCGAGGATGGTGATGAAATCGGAGGCGGTGACCTCGATGCGGTAGAGGTCGTCGTCGCCCTCGAAGTCGATGGCCTCGTCGAAGGTTCCGTTGCCGCTGCCGTCGAGCGAAACGAACTGCGCGTTGTCGAAGTCCGGCCATCCGGGCACGCCGTCGAGGAGCACCCTGTTCTCGAGGTGTTCGAGCGGCGCGGCGTGCGCACGATCGCCGAACGGACGCCCCGCGCGTGCGCGGACGCGGCGTGCGGGAGCGGTGTTCGCGTGTGCGCTGGCGTGTGCGAAGTGGCTACGACGCTCCCATCGGCTCATTCGAGTGCTCCCGTCTGTCGCCGTTGTGTCGGCGTGGTTCGGCGTCCCTGTGGGCCATCCGTCGTTGGCCGCCCGTTGTGCGCCCCGCGTCCGGGGCCTGCATCATGCGTGGGCGGGGTGTCGGGCCGGCGCGGGTGGCGGGGTTGGTCGTGGGCTGGCCCCGCTGGCCGGGGCCTGTCGGCCGGCTGCCGCCTCAGCGTATCACAAACCGCATCGGCGCGTCCAGCGGGTTGCGCCGGGTTCCGCCGAGGAGTTTGTTCGGCCCCCGCCTCGCGCGGGAGCGACGGGCACCCCCGGTGCCCCACGATCGGACTGTTCGGCCTGCGGGCATCGAAGGTTCCCCGGGTTCCTGCCTCAGTTCGCCACTGCCCGTCGGGCAGCCCCCTCCGCGAGGATCGCCACCGCATCAAAGACCGGCAGCGGCGACTGCTCCGCGGTCACCAGCAAGGGGGCCTCGGAACAGCCCAGGATCACCCCCTCGCAACCCCTCGCGCCGAGGGTTGCGATGATGTCCATGACCTTTCGCTGCGATTCGGGCACCTGCCGGCCATAGATCAACTCGTTGAAGATGATCGCGTTGATGGCTTCCGCGTCCCGCTCATCGGGCGTGAGGACATGGATGCCCCTGAGACCCAGCACGGTCTGGTAGGTGGAGCCTGCCATGACCAGCCGGGTGCCGATGAGGCCCACGGTTCGGAGCCGGGCCGAGACCACCGATTCCGCCACGAGGTCGGTGATGGTCAGCCAGGGGATCGGGGAACCGACCTCGGCCAACTGGATGGCGTGCTGAACGGCGTTGTCCGGTGTGAGGCAGAACTCGGCGCCGCACCCGGCCAGTTTCTCGGCGGACCGACGCAGCAGGCCGCCGATCCGCATCCAGTCGCCGACCTGAAGGGCGTCGATGTAGGCGCCGAGCGGCTCGTTGTGGATCGAGATGCGTGGGTGGTCGCGTGGCGCGAGTTGATCGGGCGGAATAGCGGCGAGCCGACGGGAGAGGCTGCGGTAGAAGAGGGCCGCACCCTCGGGGCTGACCGCGGCGATGCCGATGTGACGTGGCACTGGCGGCGTGTCCCTTCCGAGCCGGCCCCGGCTCGCTGCCAACCATCCTCGACGGGCGGCGAGCGGATGTCAACGGGAGCGACTGCGCCGGGTCTAAAGTCGGTCGTGGATCCCTTTGAAACCCTCGGATTGCCGGCCCGGTTCGATCTTGACGAGGGCGCCATCCGCCGGGCGTACTTGGCGAGGGTCGCTGCTGTCCACCCGGACGCTGCGGGCGGTGAAGGCGATCAGGCGTCGGTTCTGAACGAGGCGAGGACGGTCCTGAGCGACCCCGAGCGACGGGCGAACGCGCTGCTCGTCCGGCTGGGAGGGCCGTCGAAGGAAGCGGACCGCTCGCTGCCCGGAGGGTTCCTTGCCCACATGATGGAGGTGCGAGAGACGATCGAATCCGACCTTGCCACGGGTGGCGACGAGGCTCGTCAGCGGTGGGAGGCGTGGGCGACGCAGCAGCGTTCGGAGTACGCACGCCGCGTGGGCGAGATGTTCGCCGAGCTGGCCGATCCGGCACCGATCGATGCACGGCGCGCGATCCGAACGGAACTGAACGCCTGGCGGTACGTCGAGCGGCTGATCGAGCAACTCGACCCGCAGTATGATGCGACGCGCGAGGCCTGAGCGGCGACAACGCCCCGCTCCGGCCCGGAGATACAGCCGGGGTGTTCTTCTGCTCCGGCGGCCGACATGCTCCTTGCCGACCTGCCGCTGATCCTGATGCTTCCGGCGCTCGTGGTCGCGTCCGCGCTCTGCTCGGGGAGCGAGACCGCGGTCTTCGGGATGTCGCACGCGGAGCGGGTCAGGCTCCGCCAGCGCAGCCCCGGCTCGGCGGCCGCGCTGGCGTGGCTGCTGGAGAAGCCGCGCCGGCCGCTCATCACCATCCTGCTGCTGAACATGGTGGCGAACGGCGGCTACTTCGTGGTCTCGTCGGTGCTCGCGCTGCGGAGCGAGTCGGTGGGCGTGCGGGTCGCCGTGAGCGCGGCGTCGCTGATCGCGATCGTGCTGATCGGAGAGATTCTCGCGAAACTCGTGGCGGCGGCGCACCGCGCGACGTGGTGCGTCGTCGCGGCACGCCCGCTCGTGCTCGTGGTGCGGGCGCTGGGGCCGGTCGTCGGTTTCATCGACGGGTGGCTGGTCGCGCCGCTGTCGCGGCTGGCGCTGCCCGGCAAGCACAGAGCGGAACGGGGGCGACTGTCGGCCGAGGAGCTCGAGGCGCTGATCGATCACAGCGCACGCCGAGGGGTGATCGACCCCGGGGAGCAGCAACTGCTCGCGGACGTGCTTGGACTCGGTGAACGCCGCGTGCGCGAGGTGATGGTGCCGCGGCAGGACGTGCGCTGGGTGGACGCCGACGCCGCGCCGGACGAGGTGCGCGCCGCCGTCGAGGAGACCGGGCACACGACGCTCCCTGTCGCGCGCGGCTCGCTCGACGACGGCGTGATCGGCATGCTCGACGTCAAGCGGTACCTGTTCACCTGCGAGCGAGCCGGGTCCGCGACGGTCGCTTCGCACCTGCGCCCCGCGCTCTTCGTGCCCGAGAACGCGAGACTCGACCGGCTGCTCGAACGCTTCCGCGAGGCCGAGAGCAGCGTGGCCGTGTGCGTGGACGAGTACGGCGGCGTGTCGGGTCTCGTCTCCATCGAGGATGTCGTCGAGGAACTCGTGAGCCATCAGCCCGACGCGGAAGGCGAGCCGGAGAGCGAGGTGCGCTCGCTCGGCAGCGGGCGGTGGCTGGTGCCCGGCCGGCTGGGCGTGCGTGAATGGGCGGAGCTGCTCGGCGTGGAGACGGCGCTGCTCGGCGCACACCCCAGGGTGGCGACGGTCGCGGGCCTGCTGATCGCGCGCCTCGGGCGCATCCCGGCCGTGGGGGACGAGGTCTCCATCGGCAACGTGCGGCTGCGCGCCGAATCGGCGCGCGACCGCGTGGTGGACACGGTGCTCGTCACGCTCGAAGGGAGCGCGGCGTGACGACGCAGGAGTCGCTCTTCTGGGCCGCGCTCGCCGCGACGGGTGTCGTCGGGTCCGCGCTCTGCTCCGGGCTGGAGATGGGGCTGTACTCGCTGAGCCGGGTGCGGCTGGACCTGCGGGCCGGCGCGTCGCCCCCGGACCGGTCCGCGAGGATGCTCCACCGGGAACTGGAGCGGCCCGATCGGATGCTGACGACGCTCCTGCTGGGCAACAACGCCTTCAACTACCTCGGCATCCTGGGCGTGACGGCGCTGCTGGGGGGAGCGGGCTACTCGGAGGCCGCGATCATCGCGTTCAGCGTGCTCGTGGTGACGCCCGCGCTGCTCGTCGTGGCGGAGAGCACGCCGAAGGAGGTGTTCCGCGTCGGCGCGGATCGGCTGACGCCCGCGTTCGCCGCGCCGCTGGCGGCGATGCGCTGGGCGTTCACGGTCTCGGGGGCGCTCCCCGCGCTGCTGGCGATCGGGCGATGGGCGGCGCGGCTGCTCGGCGCCCCGACCGGCGATACGACCGGCGACGCGCGGCAGCGCGTGGCCGTGCTGCTCATGGAGGGGGCGGGGCACGGCGTGCTCAGCGAGTCGCAGTCGTCGCTGCTGGACCGGGCGCTCGCGCTCCGCAACGCGCGTGTCGGCGACGAGATGGTGGCGTGGTCCGCCGTGAGAACGGTCGGCGCGGACTGGCCGCGCGGGCGGGTCGTCGCTGCGCTGTCGCAGGTTCGGCACACCCGGCTTCCCGTGGTGGACGGTCGCGGGCGTGTCGTCGGCGTGCTCCGGCAGATGGACGTCCTGCTCAGGCCGCGGGCGTCGGTGCGCGAACTGGCGACGCCGGCCTTCCGGCTCGACCCCGGCGCGTCGGTGCAGGAGGCCCTGGGCGCGATGAGGCGCGAAGGGGCCACGCTCGCGATCGTCGAGCGTGGGGGGCGACCTCTGGGGATCGTGACGGTCAAGGATCTTGTCGAGCCGCTCATCGGGGACATCCGCGAGTGGTAGGGAGGGGCGCAGGCATGAAACGCAGACCCTGGCAGACCGCGATGATCGTCGTGTCGGCGGCGGTGGTCGTGCTCTCCGCCCTGCACGTCCTGCGGGGCGGGACCGCGCCGATGCCCGCCCCGTTCGCGGGCGGGGCGACCGTCGATGACGCGATCGCGGCGTCGCGCGAGAGCGGCAGGCCCGCGCTGGTCTTCGCGACCGCCGACTGGTGCGGTCCGTGCCGGTCGTTCAAGCGGGGCGCGCTGGCCGACGCACGGGTCGGGGCGTGGATCGAGGCGCACGCGCACCCCGCGCTGGCCGACCTTACCGGCTCGAACGACGCCGGGGCGAGAGAGCTCGCGGAGCGGCTGCGCATCAAGGGCGTGCCCGCGCTGGTGATGCTGCGGGACGGGCGCGAAGTGGCGAGGCTCGAGGGCGTCGTCGGCGCGGACGAACTGCTCCGGTGGCTGGAGCGGGCCGCTACGACAGGGGGTTGATGAACAGGCCGGTCGCCAGTTTCGGGTAGAAGAAGGTCGATTTCTGGGGCATGAGCTCGTTGGCGCGGCTGACGTCGCGCACCGCGTCCAGCGGCGTCGGGCGGACGATCACGGCCAGCTGCGCGAAGCCGGCGCCGCCGCCGGCGCCGGTCTCGACGCCCCGCCCGATCTCCATCGCTTCCGCGACCGAGTGCGGGAACGCCCACTTCACCGGCTTGCCGCCGTTGAGCATCGGCTCGCAGATCTGCTCGACGATCAGGTGCTGCACGATCGCGACGTCGAGCGTCCGCCATGCCCGGGGCTTGTCGGGGAACTGTTCCTCGAGCGGATCGGCGACGGCGGGCACGGCGACGGAGCACAGCCCCGTGGCGAAGTCGATCAGCCCGAAGACGTTCTCGTGCCCCTCGGAGGCGACCTTGCGCATCTCGGCCTCGATCTTCGCCGGGTCGTTCTCCACCGCGCGCACGTCGAGCAGACCCGCCGCCTCTTCGATGAACCGCTCGACCGAGTAGTCGCGCATCCCCCCCAGCACGCGGTGCGTCGGCCCGATCACCAGCCCCGGGTCGGACATCCCCACGAGCACGATCATCACGCGGCGGGCGGGGTGGTCCGCGGGGACCTCGCCGCGCTCCTCGAGGGAGCGGAGGTAGTTGAGGGCCGTGTTGTACCGGTGGTGCCCGTCGGCGATGAAGACGTCCTCGCCCGCGAGCGCATCGGCGTAGGCGCGGATGGCGGCGTCGTCCTCGACCGTCCAGACCTCGTGCAGCACGCCGTCGCCCGTGCGGGCGGTCATGTCCGGCGCGCGGGCGGAGGCGACCGACGCGAGCAGGCGCGTGGCCGCGCCGTCGTCGTCCGCGTGCAGGCCGAAGATCGGCGAGAGTTGGGCGGCGGTGGCCTTCATCAGGGCGAGCCGGTCCTCCTTCGGCCCCGAGAAGGTCTGCTCGTGGGGGAGGATGCCGCCCCCGTCGCGCGGGCCGAACGGCACGGCTTCGACCGCGCACGCCATGCCGCTGCGCTTGTGCGTCTTGCCTGCGAACTCGAAGGTCTGGCGGTAGGCGAACATGGCGGGCTTGTCGCGTTGCGCCAGCGTGCCGTCGGCGAGCCACGCGCGGTAGAGGTCTGCCGAGCCGGAGTACGCCGACGGCGGGCCGAGTTCCTTGGCGGGCGTGTGCGGCAGGTCCACGGCGACGACGTTGCGGGCGTCGCGGGCGAGCAGGGCGTGCTTCGCCTCGGCGTCGAGCACGTCGTACGGCGGCGAGACGAAGGCGCTCACGTCGCCCCGGCCGTGGGCGTACTGCACCGCTCGGAATGGATGCACGTTCGGCATGGTGGTCCGACCCCCACGACCCCCCACGACCCCCACGACCTCCACAAGCCGTGCGGGCTGTCGCGTCGTCGAGTATAGGCCGCCGCGCGTTCGTCCCGGGCTATGCTTCGTCGATGCCGCGTGCGCTGGTCATCCGGACGGCGGGAACGAACTGCGACGCGGAGATGTGCCGCGCCTTCTCGCTCGCCGGCGCGGAGCCGGAACTGGTCCACCTGGACCGTCTCGTCGCCGAGCCGGCGCGGCTCGACGCCTACGACCTGATCGGGCTGCCGGGCGGGTTCAGTTACGGCGACGACGTGGCGTCCGGTCGCATCTTCGCCGTGAAGGTGCGCGAGCGGCTGTACCCCGCGCTGCGGGCGGCCGTCGAGCGGGGCGTGCCGATCATCGGCGTTTGCAACGGCTTTCAGGCGCTCGTGCAGTGCGGGCTGCTCCCGGGGCCGGCCAAGGGCGAGCCGTGGCCGCGCGACCGTGCGCCCGGGCAGCGGCTCTCGCTGCGCGACAACGCCTCGGCCCGGTTCATCGACAGGTGGGTGCGCATCCGCCCCGAGCCGGACTCGGTCTGCGTGTGGACGAGGTCGGTGGCGGCCGTCGGGGGCGCGGACGACGTGCTCATGCTGCCGATCGCGCACGGCGAGGGCCGGCTCGTCGCGGATTCGCCGCAGACCATCGCGGAACTCGAGCGCGCCGGGCAGGTCGCCCTGCGCTACGCCGAGGACGTCAACGGCTCGGAGGGGCGCATCGCCGGCGTCTGCGACGCGAGCGGCCTGGTCTTCGGCCTGATGCCGCACCCGGAGCGCTCCCTCGACTGGACGCGGCACCCGTACTGGACGCGGCTGCCCGCCGACGTGCGGCGCGGCGTGACGCCCGGGCTGTCGATCTTCCGCGATGCGGTCGGGGCGGCTTCGCGCGTCTCGGTCTGAGGGGGGAGTGAGGGGGGAGAACGCGGAGGCGCGGGGGTGGAACGCGAAGGCTCGAAGAGGGTGAAGGGGATTGAACGCGGAGGACGCGGAGGGGGACGCGGAGTGCGCGGAGGAGATGGGGGGCGTGGACGCGAAGGGCGCGAAGAGGGGAGTCGGGGGGGGAGGAAGGATCAAGGGATCGAGCGGGGTGGGGAGGATTGCTCGCCCCTCGGACGCTTTGCGGCCATGCTCCCCCAATAGCGCTTCAGCGTGTCCGGATCATATGATGTGCCGCATTCCGGACAGGAACCCGAATCGGGTAGCCCCGTGAGATCGTAGCAGCAGCGTGAGCAGAGTCTGCCCTTGGCGGCCCTGACATCTCTTACGAGAGAAAGTTGCGCGAGTGCGGACATGAGTTGGCCCGCCAGAATCGCCGCACAGACAATCCACGGATGTACGGGCAGATCAAAGGCATAGCCGCCGAGCAAGACAACCATGCCCACGACAAACCCGGCCAACAGCCACACAATAACCCACCGTCGGCGAGCCATGACGTGCTTCTCTACGGCTCAACGATCACCACGCCGCACGCTTCGAGGTCGAGAGCGAGTTGCTGCTTTGCTGCGTCAAGCGCAATACTATGCTGTGTCCCGCATGCTTCATACATAAGCGCCGATGTAGCGACACACAGACCTACACAGACGACCGACGCGATCCAACTCACGCCAGGAATGACGGTTGCCACAACACCGCATCCAGTCATGCAAATGACGAACACGGCCCACGCGTTGTCGTAGCAAGCCTCGGCGCTCTGGTTCGCGGCATTCACCGCGATATTGTACCGTCTGTAGGCACGCTCAACACAGGCGACGTCGACGCCAGGGACATTCCCTCCCTGCCTGAAAATGGTACTCACGTCCGAACCGTGAATCCACATGGCCTCGGCACTAGTGGCCAGCGCCAACGGAGTCGATGACAAGGTTGTTGCATCGATGATCCTCACGCCGCCGGCGATGCGTCCGGCCTGCGCGAAGACCTCGAAATCCGCTTCACTGAGAACCGCGTTAACGAGGAGCAGAAAGACGTCCTCTTCAACGAGAATCACTCCCCTCGTCCGAATGACTACTCCAGCGATCGGAACCTGTCCCTCATCACCTGAGAGGCGACCGATGACCGGATGGCACGTGACTCCCTGCGCGGCGAGTTCCGGCGTCACGCTTTCGACGTCAACCTGGACTACCCAGACGGCCTCGAACTCGATCTCCCTCTCTTCGTGGTTGATGCCCGTGTAGTAGCCTGGTCCCTGCACGGCCGTGTCGATGACGTATGCCGCGCTCGGTTCCGCAGCGTCGGCGAAGATGGCCTGATGAACTTGGCACTGGAGATCGACCCACGGCTGAATCTCAGGTGGCACTGAGACGCCGCCGTTACAGACAGGATGCTCATCGTCCCACACTGCTCCGTGGGCCATCAGGGGAAGCTGAAGTGACAGAATCAGACCGACCGCGATGCCCATCCCGAACGCGTTCGATGCGACGCGGCGAGCGATGCTGATCATCTTCGATCCTCCCTTTCGATGCGGTCCGTGGTCCGGCTTTCCCCGCTTGGCCGGTTCCTGCTTCAACGGTCGGGCTCACGCGACCCTCGGCGCCGCGGAGTATACCGGCTCCGAAGGATCGTGCAACCCCCTTCCCGGCCAAGCCTCACACAAGAGTCGGCGTGGCGAAGGGAGGAGATCGGGGCGGAACCTGACCGGTCAGAGGGCTGATGTTCGGGCCCACGTTCGGGGGGAGAGTTCGGTGGCGCCGGACGCGGGGGTGAGAGCGGCTACGGGGGCGGCGGGGGGTTCGTCGCGGACCTTGCGACGGCTGTCGCGGCCCTTCGGGCGGTGGGCGCGGCTTCCGCGGCGTCCGTCGCGGCCCCTGCGCCGTCTGTCGCGGCTCGCGCGGCGGCCGTCGCGGCTCCTGTGACGATCGTCGCGACTCTCGCGACAGCCGTCGCGGCTCCCGCGTCAACGGGCGTACAGGGACCGGACGGCGCGGCGCATGGCGTTGTAATACGGAACGCGGGAAGTCCTTGCGCGGCGGTAGGAGTGGAAGCGGCAGAGCCGCCACGGAGTGGCGGTGTACCCGAGGCGCAAGGACTTCCCGCGTTCCGTATAAGGTCTTGTCCGGCAGCAGGTTGGAGCGGAAGAGAGGGGGCCAGCAAGGCCCCGCCCCGCGAGGAGGAAGCGGCCCTATCCCCTTCGCGCCCTTCGAGCCCTTCGCGTTCACGACCTCGGGCACGACCGTCGGGAAGGAAGGGAAGAGGAAAGGGCAAGAGGCCGACGGTCGTGGCCGACCCCTTCCCCCCCTCCGCGTCCTCCGCGTTCCCCTCCGCGCCTCCGCGTTCTTCTTCATTTCGCTCAAGCCGCGCGCTGCGCCGGCCGATGCCGCGTCATCCGCACAGAGGGCGGAAGAAAGGACACGATCATGGCAGTGCTTCCAGGCTCGCGCCTTGCGCGCATCGAGTGGTTCGAGCAGCGGCTGGCCAACTGGGCCGCGAACGCGGCGGCGATCGGGCTGAACAGCGCGCAGGTGATCGCGCTCCAGCAGCGCGTCACCGCCGCCCGCACCGGGTACAACGGCGCGCAGCAGTCGCGCAACGGGTCCAAGGCGTCCACGGTGACCTTCCACACGTCCGAGGACGAGATGGCCGACCTCGGCCGCGACCTCATCAAGACCATCAAGGCCTTCGCCGAGACGAGCAACGACCCCAACGTCTACGCGCTCGCCGAGGTGCCCCCCCCCGCGCCGCCCACGCCCGCCGGGCCGCCCGACGCCCCGACCGACCTGCGCGGCTCGATCAACAACGACGGCGCGGTCGAACTGAAGTGGGAGGGCACGCTCAGCCACCGCACGTTCTACGAGGTCTACCGACGCGCCGAGGGCGAGAGCGCGTGGTCGTTCATCGCCAGCATGGGGGCCAAGTCGTTCCTCGACGACACGCTCGCGTCCGGCTGCTCGGCGGTGCTCTACCGCGTGCGCGCCAAGCGCGGCGACCTCGTCAGCGAGTCCGCCGACCCCATCCTCATCCGACTCGGCGTCGAGCCGGTCGGCGCGGCCGGAGCGGGCGCGCAGGACGAGCAGACGCCGCAACTCGGCCTCGCGGCCTGACGAAGAGCGGCAAGGCTCGGAACAGCAGGGCGGCGGGTTCGGAACGCCCTCCGCAGCCTGCCGCTCTGCTGCTTTCGAGGCGGTACATTCCCGGCGTGAGCCCCGTCGATCCGTCCATGCTCAGGCCGGTGGGGGAGGACCGGCCCGTCGAGCCGGGACGGGCGTGCCCCAGGTGCGGGTACGACCTGCGCGGCCTGTTCGTCGGCGGCGCCTGCCCCGAATGCGGCACGATCATCGCGAGGGCAGGGAGCAAGGCGGCGGTGCGGGACTCCCTCACGCTCGCCCCGCTCTCCTACCTGCGACGGCTGATGTGGGTGTGCGTGGGGCTGGCCGTGCTCGGGCCGCTCAACGGCGTCGCGTTCCTCATCGCCGGGGCGACGCGGGCGGCCTGGCCCGAGGCCGCGCTGGCCGCGGTCGGCGTCGCGTGGGCGTGCATCGTCCGGCAGGTGACGAAGCCCAAGCCCCTCCGGGCGGGCGTCTCCGAGCCGCCCGAGAAGGAGATGCGCCGCGTGCGGCGAGCGGCGCGGCTCACGCAGTGGGCGTGGCCGGTCGCGGCCGCGCTGAAGACGATCGCGGCGGGAATGGCCGGCACGGGCGCGCCCCCGCCGGTCGTCCTGCCGTTCCTGATCCTCGCGGGCGCGCTCACCGTGGTCGCGTTCATGGGGTTCGTGCCGCTCTCGCTCTGGCTCGCCGACCTCGCCGACTGGGCGATGGATATGCCGCTCGGCGACCGTCTGCGCGTCGTCGCGTGGCTGATCGCCTTCGGCGGCTCCGTCGCCACGATCGCGTGGAGCGGCGCGGCCGTCGCGGCGGCCGTGGGCGCGGTGGTCGGGCCGTTCGCCCTCGTCGGGTACTTCGCGACCATCGCGGCGCTCGTCGGGCTGCTCCTGCTCATGGTCGCGGAAGTCCAGCTCTTCAACATGGCGCGGTGGGCGAGACGCAACGCCGTGGCCGGGATGGACCGCGACCTGCGCGTGGCGATCCGCAAGGCGCGAAGGTTCGACGGCACCGGGCCCAAGGCGACGGCCGACGCGCCGATCCCGGCCGGGGCGGGGGCGCACCTCGGCCCGTTCAGCCCCTGCCCGAACTGCGGGTACGAGCAGGAGGGCCTGCCGCCGGGGGCGCCCTGCCCCGAATGCGGCCGAGAGCCGGAGGGCGGGCCGGGGCGAGGCATCGTGATGCGGCCGCTGAAGCGGGACCCGACGCTGGACGTGCCGATCCCGCTCAGCGAGAAACCGCCGCCCCGGCCGTAGTTCGTGGGGCTTCCGGGGGTCGCGGGCGTCGTGGGGGTTGTGGGGGTTCGTGGTGGTTCGGGGGCGCGGAGCGTCGAACAATCACTCATGGACGGCCTGCCCCACGGGGCGAAGGTGCTGGTGGCGATGTCGGGCGGCGTGGATTCCTCCGTGGCCGCGGCGATGCTGGTGCGCGCCGGGTGCGAGGTCGTGGGGTGCTTCATGCGTCTAGGCACGCCGGGCGAGCCGGCCGAGGGGATGGTCCGGTGGGACGCGAAGGCCGAGGCGTGCGCCGCCAACCGCGAGCGGCGGCAGGGCTGCTGCTCGGTGAACGACGCCGCGGACGCGAGGCTGGTGGCGGCGGAACTGGGCATCCCGTTCTACGTCTGCAACTTCGCACGCGAGTTCGGGCGCGTCATCGACTACTTCGTCGATGAGTACGCGAACGGACGCACGCCGAACCCGTGCGTGCGCTGCAACGACTGGCTGAAGTTCGGCCGCCTGCACGAGTACGCGCGCCGGATCGGGGCGTCGTTCATCGCGTCGGGGCACTACGCGCGCGTCGAGCGGGGAGCGGGCGCGGACCGCCGGGGGCACGACGGGCCTCGGCTGCTGCGGGGCGTCGATCGGGGCAAGGACCAGTCGTACGTGCTCTTCGGCTCGCCGCGCGAGAGGCTGGGCGAGATGCTGCTGCCCGTCGGCGGGATGCCGAAGCGCGAGGTGCGCGCGCTGGCGGAGCGGTTCGGCCTGCCGGTGTTCGACAAGCCGGACAGCCAGGAGATCTGCTTCGTTCCCGACGGCGATTACGCCGCGCTCGTCGAGTCGCGCCGCCCCGGCGCTGCCGCGATGGGGCGGATCGTGGACACGGACGGGAACGAAGTCGGCGCGCACGCCGGTCAGCATCGCTACACGATCGGGCAGCGGCGGGGCGTGGGCGTCGCGCTCGGACGCCCGATCTACGTCATCGGGCGCGACGCGGAGACGAACACGGTCGTGGTCGGCTCGCGCGAGCGGCTGCTGGCGAACGGGTGCCAGGCGGGACAGGTGAACTGGCTCACGGAGCGGGAGTCGTTCGACGACTGGAGGCCCTGCCTCGCGCGGTGCCGGTACAACACTGAGCCGGTGGCGGCCCGCTGCCGTCTGTCGAGCGAGCGGCTGGAGGTCCGGTTCGACGAGCCGCTCGCGGCGGTCGCCCCCGGGCAGGCGGTCGTCGTGTACGACGCCGAAGAGCCGGATTGGGTGCTCGGTGGCGGTTGGATCGACCGGGGAGTCTTCGGGGGATAGCCACGCGAAGCGCCTGAGGGGCGTGTCGCGGTCCGGCGGGGATGTTCGGGGGTTTCCGGCCGAGGTTACCCCTTTCATTCCGCGAACCGATGGTGTAGATTGGTTGAATCTCCTGTCCGGGGAATCCCGGTGTGTCCCGCTGCGCCGGACGGGGAGGAGTTGGACCGACCATTCAAAAGGGGGCTTGTGGTGGAGAACGGCGCGGGAACGGACCTGTCGTACGACGTGGCGATCATCGGCGGCGGGCCGTCCGGCTCGACGGCGGGATCAATCCTGAAGAAGTACAACCCTGCGTTGCGCGTGGGCATCTTCGAGAAGGAGAAGTTCCCGCGCGAGCACGTCGGCGAGAGCCTGCTGCCCGCCATTTCGCCGATCCTCGACGAGATCGGCGCGTGGGACAAGATCGAGGCCGCGAACTTCCCGATCAAGGTCGGCGCGACGTACCGCTGGGGCCAGAATCACCAGTTGTGGGACTTCGAGTTCCTGCCGCTCGGGATGTTCAAGGACGAGCCGCGGCCCGCGAAGTTCGAGGGTCAGCGGAAGATCACCGCGTTCCAGGTGGAGCGGTCGAAGTACGACGACATCCTGCTCCGGCACGCGGCGGAGTTCGGGTGCGAGGTGCACGAGGAGACGATGGTCCGCGGCATCGACCGCGACGGCGACCGGGTGGCGGGGCTTCGGCTCGGGGACGGCCGGCGCGTGACGGCCCGGTACTACATCGACGGGTCGGGATACAACGGCACGCTCCGGCGCGGGATGGGCATCGGGCGCACGATCCCGACGCACCTGATGAACGTCGCCATCTGGGATTACTGGGAGAATGCGGACTGGGCGGTCGAGATCGGAGTCGGCGGGACGCGGATCCAGATTCTGAGCGTCGGCTGCGGGTGGGTCTGGTTCATCCCGATCGGGCCGACCCGGACCTCGCTCGGCTTCGTCTGCCCGGTGGAGTACTACAAGACCTGCGGCAAGACGCCCGCGGAGTTGTACGAGTGGGCCGTCAACGAGGAGCCGCGCGTGCGTGCCCTCACCAAGAACGGCCGACGCGAGAACAACGTGCGGACGACCAGCGACTGGTCCTACGTCTCGGACCGGCTCGTCGGCGAGAACTGGTTCCTGGTCGGCGAGTCCGCGGGCTTTGCCGACCCCATCCTCTCCGGCGGGGTCACGCTGGCGCACACCAGCGCCCGCGAGGCGGCGTACTCGATCATGGAGTTTGACCGGGGCGAACTCGACGCCCACTGGCTCAAGGCGAACTACGAGGACCGCCAGAAGAAGCGGGTGATGCAGTACATCCGCTTCGCGGAGTTCTGGTACGCGGCCAACGGCTGCTTCACCGATCTCGAGGACCACTGCGCGAGGCTGGCGAGCGAGTCCGGCCTGAAGTTCACCCCGCGAGAGGCGTTCCGGTGGCTGAGTTTCGGCGGCCTCGCGCACGAGGACTTCCTCTTCCCCGGTGTCGGCGGGTTCGACCTGCTGGCCGTGAAGGAAGTGACCAAGATGTTCACGAAGGAGGAGGGCGGAGGCGACGCGGCGCAGTGGGAGATCAATCGCTACAACGTCTTCAGGCTGAATCTCGCCGACGCGAAGAAGGGACACATGCCCGTCTATCACGCGGGGAGGATCACACGCACGGAGGCCTACTTCCGCGGCGGGCAGCTGCTCCCGGTCGCCGGCCTGTACGGGCTGATGATCGGCATCCTGAAGGACGCCCCGGACATGACGACGATCGCCAACCGCCTCAACGAGTTCGTTCGGCGGGGCGGGCGGATCGGCGAGATCACCGGCACGCACCTCGTCGTGCAGGCCGCGGCAACGCTGGAGGCCATGCTGCTCGAGGGCTGGGTGACGGGCAAGCTCGACCCGAAGCGCCCCCGGATGTCGTACGCCCCGCGCGCGTCGGGCGCGAGCAACTTCCATCCCAACTACGACAATATTGTCGAGGAACCCTCGCCCAGGCAGAAGCCCACCCACTCCAAGCCGCGTGAAGGTGTCATCCTCGGCGCTTCGGCGGGCGCGGCGTCGACCCCGAACGGCGGACCAGCAGCAGGTGGTTGAACCCGCGCAGGAGCGGGCCGGCTCCCGTCGCCGCTCGCTTTCGACCGGTGTCCTTCAGGTCCGCGTTGCGGCGGACCACCGCGATCCAGTCCACGAGTTCGAAGCGCGGTCGGAGCAGCGACCACAACTCGGCTCCGATCGGCAGCAGGCGGCCGCTCGCCCATGAATCACTGACGTAGACGGCCGCGTGGCGACCCGGGCGCAGCACGCGGTGCATCTCGGCAAAGACCTGCCGCATGGCATCGTAGTACGCGCGGCCCTCGTCCTGTCCGCCCGCGTCGAGTCGGCCGATGCACGCGGGGTCGTCCGAGTAGCGCAGGTGCGTCGAATACGGCGGATCGATGAACACGAAATCAACGCTCCCGCGGGCCAAGGGGAGACTGCGAGCGTCGGCACGACGAATGTCCGTCCTGCGGGGGGCGAGATCGAAGCCCATGCCGACACGACCGAGATCGGCTGCGACGTCGAGCGTGGTGCCGGAGCCGCACATGGGGTCGAGCACAGTCTCGCCGGGCGAGGTGCAGCGCTGGAGGAGTTGCCAGACGACCCAGGAGGGCGTTGCACCCTCGTACTTGGGATCGCCCTGCACGCCCTGGGTCGAGCTGGTGCGCACGATCCGGCCGCCGGGCAACTCTTCGTAGTCGAGGTAGTGCTGGCTGGGAAACTCCCACAGGGAGGTTGTGAAGAGGCGCAGGATGGGCTTGCGGAAGGTTGTGCCGCGCTGGCGGGAGGGCGTCACCTTGGGTCCGTGCCGACCGGCCATGGAGCCTCCATCAGCGGAGGGCCTGGGTAAGGGCTTCGAGCAGGCGCGTTCTGGTTTCCGCCAGCGGCGCGGCGACGCGGGCGCCCGCGGCACGGGCGTGCCCCCCCCC
>JAANMV010000536.1_pt1 | contig 46973 bp, 36 predicted proteins | sample 7279661 | NCBI WGS metagenome assembly JAANMV01 (sample SAMN14094540, study PRJNA606508) | bioreactor metagenome | isolation source: A lab-scale SPAN reactor treating ammonium-rich wastewater day 121 | place: Ireland: Galway | collected 2017-05-16
TAGCGTCCCCGTTTTGCCTGCGTGCTCGTCGTCGGGGGCGCGGGTCTGCGGCATCCGCCGGCCGGAGTGGTGCGCGTCCCCGGTTTTCCTGGGTGCTCGCCGGCGAGGGTCGGCGGCGTCGGTGCGGCCGACTCCTGCGTTGACACAGCCGATGAAATCGTCCACAATGGCGGGCCAATGGTCGGCATCCGGCGACAACCCGGCTTCTGGACGATCTCCCTGCTGTCCGCCTTCGTGATCTTCCTCGGCGGGCATCGCGACTGCTTGTGCCCCGAATTGGGCACTTCCGTCCACGAGGTTTGCTGCGGGAGCTGGCAGGACTCCGGCCGGGACTCCTGCTCGGACCATCACGGCGACTGTACCCCGACCGTCTCGGCCGCTCGCGGCGGGGTGGCCGACCACCTGCCTCCGGTCGCCGTCACACCGGCCGCCGCCGCGCTGGACAGCGGCCTCAACGGCCGAACCGTGGTCGCCGTCGTCGCGGTCGCTCCGCCCCTTCCGCGGCCCTGGTTCGCGGGCCGCTCCTTGCGCGCGCCGCCCCTCGTCTAGCGCTCGGTCGATTTCCACCATCCGCTGACGAGAGGAGGCGCCATGCCTGTCCCCTCCCGGTCGCCCCGCCGCCTGTCGCGCCGGGTTTGCGATCCTTGCGTCGGGCCGCTCCTGGCCCTGGTACTGATGACCGCGGGTCCCGCCCGCGCCGACGGCGAGCCGCTCGCGCCGCTGACCGCGATCGAACTCGCGTTGGCGGCCAGCCCGCGGCTGCGCGCCGCCGAGGCCGAGGTCGCCCGGACCGAGGCCGCGTTGCGTGCGGCGCGGGCCTGGCCGGCGCCCGAGCTGACCGTCTCGCCGCTGTATTCGGACGAGCGCGCGCTGGATCTCGAGGCGGAGCTGGCGCTGACCCTCCACGATCCCGCTCTCAAGCCCGCGGCGCGCGTGGCGAGCGCGGCCCTGGCGGCCAGCCTGGTCGCCCTGGCCGAGGCGCGACGGGAGGTGGCGGCGGAGGCGCGGAGGTCCTACTTCGGTCTGCGCTCGGCCGAACGGCTGGTGGCCGCCCAGGGCAAGGACGTCGAGTTGCTACGCCGGCTGCGCGACGCGGCCGGGCGCGGCCGGGACCTCGGCGAACGGCCCGGGGTGGACGTCCTGCGCGCGGAGCTGGAGCTGAGCCGGGCCGAGCAGGAGCTGGCGGCCGCGGTGGCCGAGGTCTCCGTGGCCCGGGCCGGTTTGAACGCCACGCTCGGCCGCCAACCCGACACCCCGCTGGAGGTGGCCGCCACCGGACCGGCGCCGACGACGGTGCCGAACTGGTCGGACCTGGCGCCGCTTGTGCCGGGCCAGCCCCGGCTGCGACTGGCCGACTCGGCCGTCGAGCTGCGCCGCCGCGAGGTAGCTCTGGCCCGTGCCCAGCGCGGGCCGTCCCTCGGGCTCGCCGGCTTCCGCGAGGACCAGGAGCACGGCGTCCGGCTCTCGCTGCGCTGGCCGTGGCCCGATCTCGGCCGGGTCCGGGGCGAGGTTGAAGCGGCCGAGGCCGCCGTGCGGCAGGCCGAGCAGGAGCGCGACGCGGTCCGGCGGGAGCTCACCGCCGACCTGGCCCGAGTCCACCTCACGCTGGTCTCGGCCAGCGAACGGCGGCGGCGATTCGTCGACGAGGTGCTCGGCCGAGCCGAGCGCCTGGCCGAGTTGGCGGAGAGCGGCTACCGGATCGGCGAGACCAGCATCCTCGACGTCCTGGACGCCCGGCGGCAGTTGGCGCAGGTCCGCCGGGAGGCGGTCGACCTGGAGCGGGCGGAGGCCGACGCCTGGACGGACCTGGCGGGGGCGCTGGACGCGGTCACCGAGTGGCTGCCGGCCGTCGAGGCCGACGCCACGCCGGCGACCGCCGCCGCGCCGGCGCCGCTTCCCGCCGCGACTCGCGTGCTCGGCCCGCCGCTCCCGCACTCCGTCGTCAGCCCGAACCGCACCTCCGGAGGTGAGCGATGAACATCGCGATGACCTTGCTGCTGCTGAGCGCCCTGACGTTGCTGCCGGCGCGGGCGCAGGACCACGTCGAGCCGGCGCCGTCGTCCGGCCAGGTCGCCGGCCACGCCGACGAACCCGGCGCGCACGCCGAGCACGAGGCCTCGGTGCCGACCGGCTCCTCCGCTCGCCCGGCCTGGGCCTGGCCGGCGATCCTGCTGCTCTTGGCCATCGGCGCCGCGACCCCGGTCGCCGCTCGCCGCGGCGGGCGGCGACTCCCGCTGCCGGCGGTGATCGGCACCTGCGTTCTGGCGGCGCTCGCCATCCTGGTGGTGACCAGGCCCGGCGCCGAGGCGCCGGGCGGCGCGGCCGGCCATGACGAACACGAGGACGAGCACGCCGAGAGCAGCCCGTTCGTGTCCGTGAGCGCCGAGGCGGCGCAAGCGCTGGGCCTGCGGACGGTGACGGTGGCCCCCGCCGAGTTCGCCGCCGGGCTCGCGGCGACCGGCCGGATCGTGCCCGTGGAGTCGCGTGAGGCCCACCTCGGCTCGCGCATCTCCGGGCGCCTGACCGCGGTGCGCGTCAAGATGGGTGACCGGGTGGCCGCCGGGCAGGTGGTGGCGACTCTCGACAGCGTCGACGCCGCCCAGGCGGCGGCGGCCTGGCGGGAGGCCGGGGCCCGGCTGGCGGCCGCGCGGAGCAATCTGGCCACGCGCCGAAAGCTCGTGACCAGCGGCGCGTATACGGCGGAGCCTGTGGAGGGGGCGCGGCGACAGCTCGCCGACGCACGCGTGGAGCAGGCCAAGGCGGACTCCGAGCTGGCCCAGGCCCGCAACGAACTCGACGCGGCGACGGCCGAGTTGGCGCGGACGGAGCGGCTGGTGGCCGGCGGCTCGTTCACCACGGCGGCGGAGGAGGAAGCCCGGCAGCGCCTGGCCGAGGCCGAGCGCAACCTGGCCGAGGCCCGCGCCCGGGTGGCCGAGGCAGAGGCCGCGGTGACCGACGCCGAGGGCGCGGTGGAGCTGGCCCGGCAGCGGGTGGCCGGCGCGGAGTCCCTGGCCGAGCGCACGGCGCGGCTGGCCGCCACGGGCGAGCTCGACCGCGCGCCGCTGGAGCAGGCGCAGAATCACCTGGCCGAGGCCCGCGCCCGGCGGCAGCAGGCCGAGGCCGCGCTGGAGCAGGCCCAGCGCCAGGCTCGGCGCGGCGAGGAGCTGTACCGCGCCGAGCTGATCTCACTCAACGATCTGGAAGGTCGCCGGTCCGCCGTGCGCGAGCGCGAGGCCGAGCACCAGACCTCCATCACGGCGGTTGCCAACGCCGAGTCCGCCCTCAAACGACAGGAGCAGATCGCCGCCACGCGGCTGACCAGCGGCCGGGCCGAGCAGGAGGCTCAGAACACGCTGGCCGAGACGCGCCGCGAGCTGGCCGCCGCCAACGCTCGCCTGACCCAGAGCGAGTCGCGGCTGGGGGTGGTCCGCACCGGCCTCCCGCCGACCCAGGCCGCGACCGAGGCGGCGCGCTCCGCGCTGCTCCGCGAGCAGGCCCTGGCCGGCGACCAGACTCGCGCCCAAACCGCCGTGGCGGAGGCGCGCCTCCGCGTGGCCCAAGCCGAGCGCGCGGCGCAGGGCAAACGGGGCGAGGTGACCGAGGCCCAGGGCAAGGTGCGGGTCGCCCAAGCGGCCCTCAAGCGTGAACAGAGTCTGGCCGCCGGGCACGTCCGCGGCCGGGAGCAGCTCCTCGGGGCCGAGGCCGAGGTCAGCGCGGCGCGGATCGCCCGGGACAACGCCGCGGAGGTGCTCCACCTGCTGGGGGCCTCGACCAAGGCCGCCGGCGGGTCGCGCGGGCCGGTCCAGATCCCCATCCGCTCGCCCCTGTCCGGCCAGGTGACGGAGATCGACGCCACGGTTGGCGAGGCGATCAGCGCCGAGCAAAGCCTGATGTCGGTGGTGGATCTCTCGGAGGTCTACGTCGAGGCCGACGTCTACGAGAAGGACCTGCCGCGGATCCAGGAGGGTCAGGCGGTCCAGGTGGCGGTCAGAGCGTTCCCCAACCAGCCGGCGCTGGGCTCCGTGGTCAGCATCAGCGGCCGGCTCGATCCCGAGACTCGCGCCGCTCACGTGCGCGCCCTGCTGCCCAATCCGGAGTGGCGGCTGCGGCCCGAGATGTTCGCCGCGGTCCGCTTCACCACGGAGGCCGGCGCCGGCGCGCTGAGCGTGCCGGCGGAGGCGGTGCAGGAGGTCGAGGGAGGACCGGTGGTGTTCGTCCAGCACGCGCCCGAGCAGTACGAAATGCGGCCCGTCAGGCTGGGGCGGCGTGACGGCGAGCGGGTCGAGGTGACCGACGGCCTGAAGGGTGGCGAGGTGGTCGTGACCGCCGGCAGCTACCTGCTCAAGTCCCAGCGGCTCAAGGGCGAGCTGGGCGAAGGCCACGCTCACTGAGCGTCGAGGAGCATCCAGACCATGATCGAACGCGTCGTCCGCTACTCGCTGGAGAACCGCGGCCTGGTCCTGATCGGCACGGCGCTGCTGGTCGCGGCCGGGCTCTACTCGGCGACCAGGCTGCCCCTCGATGCCGTGCCGGACGTGACCAACGTGCAGGTCCAGGTCAACACCGAGGTGCCGGGGATGGGCCCGGTCGAGGTCGAGAAGCTGGTCACGGTGCCCATCGAGACGGCCCTCTCCGGCTTGCCCGACGTCGAGGAAGTCCGGTCGCTGTCGAAGTACGGCCTGTCGCAGGTGACCGTGGTCTTCCACGACCACGTCGACATCTACTTCGCCCGCCAGCTCATCGGCGAGCGGATTCAGGCGGCCCGTGAGGAGCTGCCGAGCCAGCTCGACCTCAACCCGGCCATGGGCCCGGTGTCGACCGGACTGGGCGAGGTCTACCAATACACCCTGCGGCGCGACCCGCGGGTGCCGCCGGCGGCGATGATCCGGGCCGTGCAGCAGCACGTGCCGGGCTTCGATCCTGGCCGGCCGGATGACCCGGCCACCTTGGAACTGGCCGAGCTGATGGCGCTGCGCTCGGTCCAGGACTGGATCGTCCGGCGCCAACTGCTCGGCGTCGCGGGCGTGGCCGAGGTCAACGCCTTCGGCGGCCACGTGCGCCAGTATCAGGTCCGGCTCGAGCCCAGCCTCCTGCTGGCTTACGGACTGAGCCTGACCGACGTGATGGAGGCCCTGGAGCGGAACAACGCCAACGCGGGCGGCGCCTACCTCGAAAAGGGCGGCGAGGCCCAGGTGGTGCGTGGCGTCGGGCTGGTGCGGACCGTCGAGGACATCGGCGACATCGTCCTCAAGGCCGAGCACGGGACGCCGATCCACATCCACGAGGTCGGGACCGTCGGCTTCGGCGGCGAGGTGCGGCTGGGCGCCACGACCCGCGACGGCGAAGGCGAGCAGGTCGCGGGGATCGTCATGACCCTCCTCGGCGCCAACGCCCGCACCACCGTGGCCGCGCTCAAGGAGCGTCTCGAGGTGGTCGCCAAGACGCTGCCGGAAGGCGTCGAGATCGTTCCCTACTACGACCGTCAGGAGCTGGTCGACCGTACCGTCCACACCGCCTTCAAGAACCTTTTGGAGGGTGGCATCCTGGTGGTGATCATCCTCTACCTGGTGTTGGGCGACCTCCGTGGCAGTCTGATCGTGGCCGCGGTCATCCCGCTCGCGATGCTCTTCGCGGTGACCCTGATGGTCCGGGCAGGCCTCAGCGGCAACCTGATGAGTCTCGGCGCGATCGATTTCGGCATTCTGGTCGATGGGGCCGTGGTGGTGGTCGAGAACGTGCTCCGGATGCTGCACCAGCGCGGCCGGCGCGGCCGGCTGCAGACGGTGCTGGACGCGACCATCGAGGTGACCCGCCCGGTGGCCTTCGGGATCACCATCATCCTCATCGTCTACCTGCCGATCCTGACTCTCCAAGGCGTCGAGGGCAAGTTGTTCAAACCGCTGGCGTTCACCGTCATGTTCGCGCTGCTCGGGGCCTTGACGGTGGCCCTGACCACCGTGCCCGTGCTGTGCTCCTTCTTCCTCGGAGCGCGCCCCCCGAGCGGGTCGGAGGAGGAGGGCGCCGACGGCGACGAGGATCCGAGCGACGAGGATACCTGGCTGGTGGCCGCCGTCCGGCGGGCCTACCGCCCGGCGCTCGACTCCGCCCTGGCGCGGCCCGTCCCGGTGGTGGCCGCCGCGCTGACGATGTTCGTCGGGAGCGTCTGGCTCTTCCCCAGCCTCGGCAGCGTGTTCATCCCGAAGCTGGACGAGGGCTCGTTCGCGATGCAGATCATCCGCCTGCCGGCCACCTCGGTGACTCAGACGGTGGCCATCGATCTGCTCGCCGAGCAACGGATCAAGCAAGTGCCCGAAGTCGACACGGTGGTCGCCCGGGCCGGCCGGGCCGAGATCGCCACCGATCCGATGGGACCGGAGATCAGCGACGTGTTCATCATGCTCAAGCCGCCTGAGACCTGGGCGCGAGGCGTGACCAAGGAGACCATCAGGGAGGCCATCGAGCAGAAGCTGGAGACCATCCCCGGGATCAACGTCGGCTTCGGGCAGCCCATCGAGCTGCGCGTCAACGAGCTGATCAGCGGGGTGCGCAGTGACGTCGCGGTGAAGGTCTTCGGGCCGGACTTCGACGAGCTGGATCGGCTCAGTGATCAGGTGGCGGACCTCCTCCGCGAGATCCCCGGCTGCCGGGAGCTCCAGGTCGAGCAGACCGAGGGCCTGCCCTACCTCAACCTCACCATCGACCGGGGGGCCCTGGCGCGGCACGGGCTCAACGTGGACGACGTGCGCCAGCTCATCGAGGTCGGGATCGGCGGTGGCGAGGCCGGTGAGGTGCTCGAGGGCGACGCCCGCTACGCCATCGTGGTGCGGCTCAAGCCGGAGGCCCGGAGCGACGCGGAGAGCATCGGGGCCTTGCTCCTGTCGTCGGCCACCGGCGAGCGGGTGCCCCTCCAGGACGTGGCGCGCCTCGAACGGGCCGAGGGGCCGGCGCAGATCAGTCGCGAAGCCGCCTCGCGGCGCAAGGTGGTCGAGTTCAACGTGCGCGGGCGGGACATCGGCTCGTTCGTGGCCGAGGCCCAGGAGCGGATCGACCGCGAGGTGAAGCTGCCGGCGGGCTACAGCCTCGATTGGGGCGGCCAGTTCGAGAACCTGGAGCGGGCGCGGGCGCGGCTGATGATCGTGGTGCCCCTGGCCCTGTCGCTGATCTTCACGCTGCTCTACCTGAGCTTCGGCTCGGCCCGGAACGCGCTGCTGATCTTCCTCAACGTGCCTTTCGCCGTCTCGGGCGGCATCTTCGCGCTGTGGTTGAGGGGCCTGCCGTTCAGCATCTCGGCGGGCATCGGGTTCATTGCCCTGGCCGGCATCGCCGTCCTCAACGGGGTGGTCATGATCGCCTACTTCAACACCCTCCGCGACGGCGGCATGCCGTTGGGCGAGGCCATCCGCCACGGCGCCCAGGTCCGCCTGCGGCCGATCCTGATGACGGCCCTGACGGCCATGCTCGGGTTCGTCCCGATGGCCGTGTCCCAGACCGCCGGGGCCGAGGTCCAACGGCCGCTGGCGACGGTGGTCATCGGCGGGCTGGTCACCGCCACGCTGCTGACTCTGTTCGTCCTGCCCGTGCTCTATCGCGCCTTCGAGGCGCGGCGGCTGGAAGTGGAGGTCTGAATCGATGAAGGAGATCAAGGCCATTCTGCGGCCGGAGAAGGTGACTCCCGTGGTCGAGGCGCTGGTCGAGTTGGGCGACCTTCCGGGCGTCACCATCGGCCCCGTCCAGGGTTTCGGCAAGGGCCGCTGGCGGCACGACCCGAGCAAGACCAGCGACGGCCCGCTGGCCTATGTCGAGCGGGTGAAGCTGGAGCTCGTAGTGCCCGAGGCTCGGGTGGCCGAGGCCGTCGCCTGCATCGCCCGGGTGGCCCACACCGGCCATACCGGGGACGGCAAGATCTGGGTCATCCCGGTCGAGGAGACCATCAAGATCCGCACCGGGGAGCGCGGCGAGACGGCGCTGTGAACGAAAAGGGGTCAGGAGCCTTTTCTGGATTCAGCAGCTCTGTAGCGAAGCGGGAGGAGTCGAGGCCAGAAAAGGCTCCTGACCCCTTTTCGGCCTGGGTGTTGACAGATCACCGGGCGGCCGTTACAAGACCTGTCAGTCCACTTGGAGGAGAACGGGGATGAGCGACGCCGGCGGTTTCGGGACTCGGGCGATTCACGCGGGACAGGTGCCGGATCCGGCCACCAATGCCCGGGCGGTGCCGATCTACCAGACCACTTCGTACGTGTTCAACGACAGCGCGCACGCGGCGCGGCTGTTCGCGTTGCAGGAATTCGGGAACATCTACACCCGAATCATGAACCCCACCACCGACGTGCTGGAGAAGCGGCTGGCCGCGCTCGAGGGCGGCGTCGGGGCGCTGGCCCTGGCCAGCGGGCAGAGCGCCATCACTCTGGCGATTCTGAACATCTGCCGCGCCGGCCAGAACATCGTCTCCACCTCGTACCTGTACGGGGGGACGTACAACTTGTTCCACTACACCTTCGAGAAGCTGGGGATCGGGGTCAAGTTCGTCGACAGCAGCGACCCGTCCGCCTTCGCGGAGGCCATCGACGACGACACGCGGCTGGTCTATACCGAGTCGGTCGGCAACCCGAAGAACAACGTCGACGACTTCGAGGCCATCGCCGACATTTCCCACGCCGCCGGGATCCCGTTCATGATCGACAACACAGTCCCGAGCCCGGCGCTGTTCCGGCCGTTCGAATGGGGAGTGGACATCGTCGTCCACTCGCTGACCAAGTACATCGGCGGCCACGGCACCAGCATCGGCGGGGCGATTGTCGACAGCGGCCAGTTCGACTGGGCCGGCAGCGGCAAGTTCCCCGAGCTGACCGAGCCCGACCCGAGCTACCACGGCGTGCGGTACGTCGAGGCGCTGGGCGAGCTTGCCTACATCGTCAAGTGCCGGGTCACCGGCCTGCGGGACATCGGCCCGTGCCTCAGCCCGTTCAACGCGTTCCTTTTCCTGCAGGGCCTGGAGACGCTCCACCTGCGCATGCCGCGGCACTGCGAGAACGCGGCCCGGGTGGCGGCCTTCCTCGATGACCACCCGGCGGTGACCTGGGTCAACTACCCCGGCCTGCCGTCGCATCCCGATCACCAGCGGGCGCTCAAGTACCTGCCCGACGGCCAGTGCGCGGTGATCGGCTTCGGGATCAAAGGCGGCGCCGACGCCGGCCGGACGTTCATCGACCAGGTCAAGCTGTGCAGCCACCTGGCGAACATCGGCGACGCCAAGACGCTGGTCATCCACCCGGCCTCGACCACGCACCAGCAGCTCACCGAGTCAGAGCAGCTCTCGACCGGGGTGACGCCCGATTTCGTGCGGGTCTGCGTCGGGCTGGAGGACGCCGAGGACATCATCGCCGATCTCGAGCAGGCGCTGGCCGCGTCGCAGAAGTAGTCCGGCGCGGGGCGGGGAACGGTCCCGGCGGCGAGGGCAACGAATGAGTGATCCCATCGATGCGCTGATCGGCCAGCGGCGGGCCGAGACCGAGCCGCCGGACCACCCCCGCAGCGCCGGCTGGACCCGGCCGGAGCGGGTCATCCTGGCCGACGAGCAGAACCCGCTGCCGCTCGACGGCGGGGGCGAGTTGGCGCCTATCACCGTCGAGTACGAGACCTACGGCGAGCTGACCGCCGCGCGCGACAACGCGATCCTGATCTTCCACGCCCTGTCGGGCGACGCCCATGTGGCGGGCTGGTGCTCGGCCTGGCGCGAGGATCGGCGGCCGTGGCGGGAGCAGCGGCCGGGCTGGTGGGACACCATGGTCGGGCCGGGGAAGGCGTTCGACACCAGCCAGTATTACGTCATCTGCGCCAACGTGCTGGGGAGCTGTTACGGCACCACCGGGCCGAGCTCGCCGCGGCCCGACACCGGCGAGCCGTACGGGCTGAGCTTCCCGGTGGTCACCGTCGGCGACTGGGTGCGGCTGCAGATCCGGCTGCTCGACCACCTCGGCATCGATGTCCTGCTAGGGGCCGCCGGCGGCTCGCTCGGCGGCCAGCAGGTGATCGAGCTGGGGCTGGCCTACCCGGACCGGATCCGCGGGCTGATCGTCCTGGCGGCCTCGCCGCGGCTGAGCGCCCAGGGCCTGGCCCTGAACACCGCCGCCCGGCACGCCATCACCACCGACCCGGGCTTCGTCGGCGGCGACTACTACCGCACCGAGAGCCAGCCCGAGCACGGCCTGGGCGTGGCCCGGATGCTGGGCCACATCAGCTACCTGTCGCAGGCCGGGATGGAGCTCAAGTTCGGTCGCAATCTGCAGGACAAGGAGCGGCCGGGGTTCAGCATCGGCGAGCTGGACTTCCAGGTCGAGAGCTACCTGGCGCACCAGGCCCAGTCGTTCGGCGAGCGGTTCGACGCCAACTCGTACCTGTACATCACCAAGGCCATGGACTACTACGACGCGGCGGCCTGGGGCGACGGCGACCTGGTCCAGGCGGTCGCGCGGGCGAAGGGCAGTTGGCTGGTGGCCTCGTTCACCAGCGACTGGCTCTACCCGCCGCACAACTGCCGCGAGCTGGTCGAGGCGCTGGTGCAGAACCGCAAGCCGGTCAGCTACATCAACATCGAGTCCGGCTACGGTCACGACGCGTTCCTGCTCGAGGTCGAGACCGAGGAGCAGTTGGTCCGTGACTTCCTGGCGGGAGTGGCCCGATATGGATGATTCCCTGGACCTGACTCAGCGTGACCTCTTGGCGGGGATCGCCGATCGGCATCCCAAGCTGGCCGAGGCGGTGGCCTACCTGGCCAGCCTGGACATGGGCTTCGACCGGCCGCTGGACGATTCCCGCGAGCGCTGGGACCATGAGCTGATCGCCTCGATGATCCCCGACGGGTCGAGTGTGCTCGATCTCGGCTGCGGCGGCGGCGGCCTGCTGGAGCGGCTGATCCGCGACAAGGGCTGTTGGGGGCAGGGCGTCGAACGCGACGAGGCGCGGGTGCTGCAATGCGTCAAGCGCGCCGTGCCGGTGCTCCAGGTGGACTTCGACCGCGGCCTGAAGGGGTTCCCCGACCACAGCTTCGAGTACGTGGTGCTGGAGACCACGCTGCAGACCGTGGGCCGGCCGGAGTTGGTCCTCAACGAGATGCTGCGGGTGGGCCGGGTGGGGATCGTCAGCTTCCCCAATTACGGGCACTGGTGGGTCCGCACGCAGTTGCTGATCGAAGGCCGGATGCCGGTCACGCCGCGCTTCCCGCACACCTGGTACGGCACGCCGGACATCCACGTCCTGACCATCCGTGACTTCGAGACCTGGTGTCAGAACAACCAAGTCTCGGTCCACCAGCGCTACGCCTACGCCGAGGGCCGCTACCACGTCCTCTTGCCGGCCGACAACGTGTTGGCGGAGGAAGCCCTGTTCGTGATCGGCCGCGACCCGGCCTGAACCGGTTCGGGCCCGTCGGCGCACGGTTCCCAGGCGGCTCCGAGCGCCGCTCAGCGGCGCTCGCGCATCCGTTCGAGGTCGCGCTTCATCTGCTCTTCCAACTCGGCCGGCAGGGCGCCCAGGCTGTAGTTCTTGTCGAACTCGAGCTGGTACTTGTAGCTGAACGTGTGAGCCTCGGCGTTGGCCGCGCCGGGCGCCACCTTGACGTCCCACCGCAGCAGGCCGCGCGGCTTGTCCTCGGACACGTACAGCGGGTCGTCGCTGAGCGGCGGGCCGGGCTCCAGCAGCGTCACCGCCACCTGGTCGTCGGGCGCCTTGGGCAGCCGGTCCCAGACCCGCACCAGGGCCGGCTGATCCATGAAGTTCTGCAGCCGGATGCGGTAGGTGTAGTGGAGCTGCTTGTTGCCGCCGCGCAGCTCGGTCTTCTTGTCCTCCAGGTCGCGGGTCGCCTTGAGCCGCGGCTCGGTGCCGAACCCCAGGGTCATGCTCTGGCCGCCGGCGGTCAGCGGGATCGCGCCTTGTCCGGCGAAGGCGCCGTCGACGTAGGCATTGTAGGTGCCCGGCAGGAGGGCCACCTGGCTGCTGTTGACCGCCTCCACCGCACGGTAGACGAAGTTGCTCAGGAGCGGGACCGCGGTGTAGTAGAAGCTGGGCTTGAGGTCCAGCGCGGCGATCCGGAAGACCTGCTGATCGTCACGGCTTTGGAGGCTGACCTTGCCGGGCAGCGGGTAGTCCACCGCCAGGCCCTCGCTGGCCGAGCCGGCTCGCCTGGCGCCGCGGATCGCGTCGTCGCTGGCGGTCAGCTCGAGCTGCTGCAGCCGCGCGGCCAGGACGTTGGCCGTGGTCAGGTCCGGCGCCGCCTGGGTCGGCAGAGCCACCGGCGCTCCCGCCGCGGGGCGAGCCGCGGGCTTGCCCGGCGCACCCATCTGCCGCTCCGCCTGCTTGTCGCCGCGGATCTGCTGCTCGATCTCGCTCCGCTGGGCGGCGTACTCCTTGGCGTTGGCCACCCGCCCGTCCTCGGCCTGGGTCCCCAGCCGGACGTACAGCGGGGCCAGGATGGGCGAGTCGGCCTGCATCGTCGGGAAGCCGGTCGAGAGGACCATGTCAACGTTGTCCCACGGCTCGCCGCTGGCCTGGGTGACCACCGCGTGGTACTCCAGCACCAGCTTGTCGCGCTGGCCCGAGAGCCGGGCGATGTAGGCCGGGTCCCAGGTCACGCCGCCGACCAGATAACTCAGCTCGATGCTCGCCGCGCCGGCCTCGGTGGCGTCGAGGAAGAGCACCGCCTGGCGGCTGGTGGAGGCCTTGCCGGGCGCCAGCGCCTGCCGCTTGCGGGTCAGCACCGACAGCTCCTCGCGCACCGTCTTTTCGCGCCGGCCGAGCTCCAGCAGCTTGGCCGCCGCCTCACCGCGCTGCTTGTGGGTGAACTCGGTCACCTGAATCAGTGCCTCGGGGTTCAGCACGCCCTTGCTCAACTCGGCGGTGGCGGTGGGCGCGACGAACGCCTCCAGCTTGTCGAGGTAGGCCAGGTGCTTCTGCAAGACCTCGCCCTCGCCGTCGATCTGTGCCAGCTCGTCCTCCTTGGCGGCGATCTGCTGGTCCAGGTCGCGCAGCTCCGGCCGCGGCTCGTCGCGCACGGCCTCGGCACGGTAGCGCACGGCGCGGACGCGCAGCCGGTCGTCGCCGGTGGCGTAGAGCGAGTCCGGCAGCACGCGCTCCGGCAGATCGGCCACCACCAGGTCCTGCGCCCCCTTGACCGCCGTGAACGCCAGGGTCCGGGTCACCAGCGCCTGGCCGCGGTAGACCCGCACCGAGGTCACCGTGCCCGGATTCTGGGCCGCCGCAGCGCCGGCCAGCGCCAACGCCAAGACGGCCGCACGCCGCGAGATGATGGTCATCTTTCACTCCTCCACTGGGTCAGCTTACTTCCCCCGCGGTCCGCGCGTTTACTCAAGGTCGGTCCGGCGGAATAAACTGGGGGACGGGTGAACCTTGGGCCGGGTGGCGACCTGATCCGGTAGGAAGCGGCGATGCGCGAGCGGTTCAGCGACGCGGAGCTGATGGAACAGGTCCGGGACCGTGAGGACCCGGAGGCGTTCCGCCTCCTGACGTCGCGCTGGCGGCCGCGGCTAACCGCCTACTTCCGGGCGCTGAGCGGGGATGCCGACGAGGCCGACGATGCCGCGCAGGAGATCCTGCTCCGCCTCTGGGTGCGGCGGGACTCCTACCGCGCCACGGGCCGGTTCGGGGCGTATGTGATGACCCTGGCCAAACACCACTGGCTCAACCTGCGCCGGTCCATGCGCCGGCGGGAGGCCGAGCAGCTCACCGCCGTTGGGGCCGCCGGCGACCCGGCCGCCGAGGTGCTGGCGAGGACCGCCCGCGAGGCGCTCGACCGGGCCGTCTCGGGCCTGTCGGAGGCGCACCGGTCGGTGGTCCGGCTGGTGGTCCACGACGGCCTGTCGCAGGAGCAGGCAGCGGGTCGTTTGGCCATTCCGGTGGGCACGGTCAAGTCGCGGTTGCACGCCGCCAGGCGGCAGTTGCACGCGCTGCTCGAGGAGGACGACGATGCATGAGGGATTCCCGACCGAAGACGATCTGGTGGCCTATGTCCAGGGCCGGCTGCCGGCCGACGAGACCGACTGGATCGACGCCCGCGCGGCCGACGACGCTGGGCTGCGCGAGGCCGTCGAGCGGACCCGGACCGTGGTCGCGATTCTCGCGGAGGCGACGCAGGAGGCCACCGTCCGGCGGGTCAACAGTTATCTCGAACAGGGCTTCCGCAGCCGCGCCAGCGACCTGCACCTGGACCTCAACCACGACGGCGGAGTGGTCCGCCTGCGCATCGACGGCGTGCTGCACGAGATCGACCGCCTCCCGCTGGACACCGCTCGGGCCGCGGTGGCCAGGCTCAAGGAGCTGTTGGCCATGCCGGTGACCGATTCGCGCCGGCCGGCGGATGGGCGGCTCCTGTGCGAGATGGACGGCAAGCGGCTGGACCTCCGCGGCAGCTACCTGCCCGGCATCAACGGCGGGCGGCTGTGTCTCCGCTACCTCGACCGCAGCGGCGTCTCGTTGGGCCTGGACCAAGTCCACCTGCTGCCCGAGGAGCTGGCGGCAATCCGGAGGATGATCCGTCAGCCGTACGGGATCATCGTCACCTCGGGCCCCACCGGGTCCGGCAAGACCACCTTGATGTACTCGATGATCAGGGAGCTGGCCGGGGAGTCGCTCAACGTGCTGTCCATCGAGGACCCGGTCGAGCTGGATCTGCCCTGGGTGGCCCAGACCGCCATCTCGCCGGCGGCCGGGGTGACCTTCGCCACCGCACTGCGGGCGGTGATGCGGCAGGATCCCGACGTGATCATGGTCGGTGAGATCCGCGATCGCGAATCCCTGGACGGCTGCGTTCAGGCTGCCCTGACCGGGCACCTGGTGCTGACCCAGCTCCACGCCGACACCGGTGTCGGCGCGATTCGCCGGCTGTTGGACATGGGCGTCGAGCCCTTCCTGCTGCGCAGCAGCCTGATCGGGGTGACCGCGCAGCGCTTGGCCCGCCGCGTCTGCGACCAGTGCGGGCGCGAGGTCGAGTGCCGCTTCCCGGCCGCCGCGGTGCGGCTGGGGATCGAGCCGGAGGGCTTGGTCTACCGGGCCGGCGAGGGGTGTGAGCATTGCCGCCACACGGGCTTCCGCGGCCGGACCGGGCTGTACGAGGTGGTCGAGGTCACGCCGGCGTTGGCCGACGCTATCGGCGACGGGGCCGAAGACCACATCCTGCGCGAACTGGCCTTCTCGGGCGACCTGCCGGACCTGCGCGGCCACGCCGCCCGGAAGGTCGCCGACGGGGTGACCTCGGTGGAGGAGGCGGCCCGGGTGCTCAGCCTGACCTGACCGCCGTTGGCGCAATGGTTGCAGGACCCACGGCCAACTGGTCGAGGAAACTACCATGCCCCATGCCCTGCCGATTTGCCGGGTCGCCGAACAGGCCGTGACCCCGCGCGACCGGGTGCTGGCCGCCTTCGCGCACCAGCAGCCCGATCGCTGCCCGCACCAGATCGGCTTCACCCAGGCCGCGCACGCCAAGATGGTCGAGTACTACGGCGACCCCGGCTGGGCCGGGAAGATGGGCAATCACTTCGCCGTCACCGGGCCGGCGCTGAAGTGGACCGAGCCGCGGCCGGGCTACGCCCAGGACGCCTTCGGCGTGCTCTGGAATCGGACCGTCGACCAGGATATCGGCGTGGTCGACCACCCGCAACTGAGCGCGCCCAGCTTGGGCGATTACCGGCTGCCCGACGTGGACGATCCGGCGCTGTATGAGCACCTGCCCAAATGGGTCGAGACACATCCGAATCACTTCCGGCAGGGCAACATCGGCTTCTCGCTGTTCGAGCGTGCCTGGACACTGCGGGGCATGGACAGCCTGCTCATGGACATGGTCCTGCACCCCGAATTCGTCGAGGAGCTGCTGGACGCCATCTGTGACTGGAACGTGCGCGCCGTGCACCACCTGGCCCAACACGATCTGGACTGCATCGGCTTCGGCGACGACTGGGGTCAGCAGCGCGGGCTGATCATGGGGCCGAGCTACTGGCGGCAGTTCATCAAGCCTCGCCTGAAGAGGATGTACGACGCCGTGCACGAGCATGGGATGTACGTCTGGATCCACTCCTGCGGCGACGTCGAGGAGCTGTTCGGCGAGTTGGTCGAGCTGGGCGTCGACTGCTTCAACCCGTTCCAGCCCGAGGTGCTGGACGTGGCCCAGGCCAAGCGTGAGCACGGCGACCGGCTGTCCTTCCACGGCGGCGTGTCGCTGCAGCAGACGCTCAGCCACGGCACGCCGGAAGACGTCCGGGCCGAGGTCCGCCGACGAATCGAGGTGGTCGGCCGCGACGGCGGGTACATCGTGGCCCCGTGCCACGCCGTCACCGGCGACGTGCCGGCCGCCAACAACCACGCCTTGCTGGCGGAGATTCTGGCTCAGTACGAGGACTGACCGGCTGCCTTAGTAGCCGAAGACCCCGCTGAACTGGCCGGTGGACATGATCTTGGTGGCCAGCCAGCGCTTGCCGCGCAGCTCGAAGCGGGCGATCACCGGCGCCGGCTCATCGACCCCGATGGCCGTCTCGCGGTCGCGCTGCCAGGCGCTGAGCATCACGCCGACCATCGCCTGCGCCTGCCGCCCGTCGGGCGAGAGCTCGATCTTCAACGTCACGAGGTGGACGTTGACGCGGTGGTACTGCCGATTGAGGGAGATCAGCCCGCGGACGATGTCGGGCCGGCGGAAGCCGTCCGCCTCGCAGTCCGGCGCCAGCACCTTGGCCGCGACGGCGACGCGGCGGGACTCGATGCCCTCGATGAACTGATCGATGGCCGCCTTGACGCCGTCCTCGGGCGACGCGGGGTGACGGGGCCTGAGGAGCAGGGCCAGACTCACGGCCGCGGTCAGCACCAACCACCACCGCACCGCGCCGCGCCTCCGCTTGCCCATCGACCCGCTCCCTCGTCCAACAACAATCTTACCGTAGTCATGGACCAACGAAACAAGGAGTGCTCGCCGCATGGCAGGGCGCGGGCGGACAATGGTCCTGACTCAGCCCTGCGGTTCGGACTGTCGCGCCGTTGACACGCGCCTCGGGGCGAGGTTCAATCGGCGCTCATGGATCGTCCGCCCCGGCCTCGGCTCCGCGCCGTCGTGCTCGGCACGCTGCTGATCCCCCTCAACGCGGTATTCGTGATCCAGGTCGAGGTGGTCGCCGCGGCGATGCAGGCGACCAACCTGTCGCTCTTCTACAACGTCGTGGTCACCCTGGCCCTGGTGGTCGCCGCCAACGCGGTGGTCCGGCGGTGGTGGCCCAAGGCGGCGCTGGAGCCCGGCGAGCTACGGGTGATCGGGATCATGGTCTCGGTCGCCACGGCCCTGTTCGGGGTCGACATGCTGCAGATCTTCATCGGTCTGATGCCCCACCCCTACCGGTTCGCCACGCCGGAGAATCATTGGGACACGGTCATCCTGCCGCACCTGCCGAGCTGGCTGGTGGTCACCGACGCCGAGGCGCTGAAGGACCTCTACCAGGGCTGGTCGACGCTTTACACGGCCGAGCACTGGCGGGCCTGGTCGCGGCCGGTGATCGTCTGGGGCGTGTTCCTGGCCGGTCTGTTGGCCTTCTGCCTGGGCCTGGCCTCGCTGCTGCGCAAACCGTGGGCCGAGCACGAGCGGCTGACCTTCCCGATCATCCAGCTCCCGCTGGCCATGACCGCCGACGGGGAACTGTGGCGGGACGGGCTGTGCTGGGCCGGGTTCGCGCTGGCCGCCGCGCTGAACCTGTCACGGGCACTGCACACCTGGATCCCGGCCTTCCCCGAGATCCACCAAAAGTGGGAGATCGGCCGCCAGATTCAGGCCTCGCCGTGGAGCGCGATCGGCTGGACCCCGATCTCCTGGTACCCCTTCGCGGTCGGGCTGGGCTACCTCATGCCGCTCGAGCTGTCGTTCAGTTGCTGGCTCTTCTACTTACTCTGGAAGGCCCAGTTGGTGTTCCGACAAGTCTTGGGCTGGGGGCCGCTCGAAGGCGCCTGGATCGGGGCGCAGGGGGTTGGCGCGTGGGTCGGGCTGGGGGCGATGGCCGTCTACGTCACGCGCCGCGAGCTGGCGCGGACTTGGCGGCAAGCGCTCCGCGGCGGCGGCGAGGGCGAGGGGATGTCGCCCCGCGCGGCCTGGGCGGCCATCCTCGGCGGCCTGGCGGTGGCCTGCGCGGTGGGGCACAAGGCGGGCTTCGACTGGGCGGCGGTCGGCGGCTACTTCGCGCTCTACGCGCTGATCGTGGTCTGCATCGCGCGGATGCGCGCCGAGCTGGGCCCGCCCAGTCACGACCTCCCGCGCGGCGGGCCGGACCGCATCCTGACCGCCTTCCTCGGCCCGGAGACCTTTGGGCCGCGGAACCTGACCCTGTTCACGCTGCTCGACTGGCTGACCTACAGCTACCGCGCCCACCCCGCCGGGCACGCCCTGGAGAGTTACCAGATCGGCCACCGCAGCGGGCTGGACGCGCGGCGGCTGACCGCCGTCATGGTTTGGTCGCTGGCGGTGGCCTACGTCGCCTGGATGATCCTGTCGCTGGACGCGGTCTACCGCTACGGGTTCAGCGCCAAGATCCGCAGCTACCTCGACGACGCGGCGGGGCAGGCCTGGGGCGAGCTGGCGACGGTGCTGCAGGGCGAGCCAGGGCCGAACCTGGCGTACGTCAAGCAGTTCACCGGCGGGCTGCTGGTCACGTCGGGCCTGGCCCTGCTCCGCCAGCGGTACGTGTTCTTCCCGCTCCACCCGGTCGGGTATGCGGTCAATGGGAACTGGACCTTGTCGCACCTCTGGTTCAGCCTGTTCCTGGCCTGGCTGTTGAAGACCGTGCTGGTCCGCGCCGGCGGGCTGAAGGCCTACCGACGGGGGCTGCCGTTCTGCTTCGGGCTGATGCTCGGCGACTGCCTGATCGGCGGCGGGCTGTGCCTGATCTCGACCTGGACGCCGACGCCGGTCCGCGGGTTCTTCCCCTGACCGGGTCGGCGGCTCAGGAGGTCTGGCCGTTGAGGTTGTTGGCCAGGCCCGGGACCTCGCCCTCGGTGACCTCGATCGCGCCGGCGAGGCCGGGGTCCAGGCGGCAGTCGCAGACCTGGCAGCCGGCCACGCGGTCGAACAGCACGGCGTGCTCCATGGTGTTCGGCTCCCGCGCGTCGACGATGGTGCAGGAGGCCACCCGGACATTGGTCGAGCCGGCCACCCGCACGCCGTAGCGCGCCGGCTCGAGGATCTGGCAGTCGCCGATGCTCACCTCGCGGCTGTCGACCACCTCGATGGTCCCGTCGGGGTGGAGGATATCGCTGAACTGGCTGCCGGTGATGATGGCGCCGCGGACCCGGGTCAGGCGGATCCCATCGAGCGTCTCCTTGGCGTAGTCCGGGTTGTGGTCGAAGACGTTCGAGCCGATCACCACGCGGCTGCTGTCCTCGACCACGATGGTGCGCTGATGGCCGCTGAAGAAGGTGTTGCCGGCGATGGTCACGCCGCGAGCGTAGCGGAGGTGGATCTGTGTCTCCTGGCTGCTGATCAGGTTGCCGGTGATGCTGAACAGCCCGACCTTGTGGGCGACTTCGTCACTTTCGCCGATGAACCGGATGTTGGCCCCGCCGGCGCTCGGCACCGCCTGGATGGTGCAGCCGACGATGGCCCCCTCGCGAAGGCTCTTGCCGCGGGTCTCGACCCACACGTCGGCGCTGGCCTCGGTCCGCCGTTCGCGGTCGCAGTTGTACTCGATGTCGCAGCCCGAGATCTGCAGGTTGCGGATCTCGCTGCCCAGCACGACGATCCCGCCGGCTTGGTTGTACGAGATGTGGCAGTCGCAGATGTTGATCTGGTGGAGGTTGACCTGGTCGAGGAAGATCCCCTGGCGGCGGTTGTCGTAGACCTGGCAGTGGTCGATCAACACGTCGCGATTCAGCTCGACCAGGTGGATGCCCACGCCGCAGCGGCGGATCAACAGCCCGGTCAGGATCGGCTTCAGGCACCGGTTCAGCTCGATCCCGTCGGCCTCGGGGTGCTCGCCGACGAGCTCCAGATCGGCGATGCGGGGCAGCCGCTCGTGGGCATAGGTCAGCGGCGTAACGCTGCTCGGGTCGGCGGTGCCGTGATGCGAGCCGACGAAGCGCAGCGCCGGACCGGGCCCGGCGTTGAGGATGGTCGCGCAGCCCCGCCCGGTCAGGCTGGCCGGCCCGTGGAGCGAGAGATCGAAGACGATCGGCCGGGTGATCCGGTAGCAGCCGGCCGCCAAGCCGATCGCGCCGCCGGCGTCGGCACAGCGCTGCAAGGCGTCGCTGCAATCGGTCAGGCCGTCCGGTACGGCGCCGAAATCACGCGGATCCACCATCGCCACAACCCCTTCCGGTCTCCAGATTCGCCCTACCGACGGGTGCTGCAACGCTTCGGCCGCCGGCTCAGGAGCCGTCGTCGCGCGCGCCGATGGTGGCCACGGTGTCGCCCAGGGAGACCATCGGGTCGCGGCCGTGGGACCAGAACACGCCGTCGCACGGCGCTGTCACCGCCGCCGGCTGGCGGCCGAAGATGTCGGTCACCGTGGCGATCTGCTGACCCGCCGCAAGCCGTTCGCCGAGCTCGACGTGGTACGCGATCACCCCGCCCCGGGCGGCGATCACCGGCACCAGCCGGCGGGCGATGTACGGCCGCTCGACCGGCTCGGGCCGGCCGGGCAGCAGACCGTAGGCGTGGAGCACGCGCCGCACGCCGGCGACGCCGACCGCCACGGCCCGCGGGTCGACCCCGGCGTTGCCGCCCAGCTCCGGGTCGATGGTCGGCACCCCGCGCGCCGGCGCCGCGCGGGCCAACTGCCCCTGTGGCCCCTGCTGGTCGAGCACGAACCGCGCGCCGAAGGCCAGTGCCAGCTCGAGGCAGTCCGCGTGTTTCGGCCCGCGGGCGCCGGTCCGGACTCGGACCTCGTTGACCATCGGCGTGGAGCCGTTCTGGTGCAGGTCGATGGCCAAGTCGCAGCGCAGCGCCAGCTCGTGGAACAGGGCGTAGGCCAGCCGCTCGGTGACCGTCCCGTCGGCCTGACCGGGGAAGCAGCGGTTGAGTTTCCGGCCGTCGCGCGGGTCGGCCGCCTGCCCCGCGGCCAGCGCGCCGGGGTTGGCCACCAGGACGCAGACCACCGTCCCGGACAGCTCGCCAGGGTCCAGCTCGCCGGTCACCTGCCGGGCCACGGCGAGTCCGTTGAGCTCGTCGCCGTCGCTGACCGCTTGAAGATAGACCGTGGGTCCCGGACGGGCGCCGTGGACGATCACGAACGGCACCGAATCTCGCTGTCGACGCCAATCTTCGCCCACCGGCAACCATGCCGCAACAACCTCGCCGGGGCTCGCAACCGCGCTCCCGAAGCGGACTGAACGGGTACCTTCCAGTGCCATGCCATCGCCTGTCGCAAGAAGCTCTCAAGACCAGCCGAAACTCGGCCTTGATCCTGATAGTTAACCGGGTTACAAATCGGCCCAGAGGGAGCCGTCGCTGGTCTTCGCGCGGGTCTCGCAGCGCGGAGTTCGAGTGCGGAGGCGACCTGTCCTTCCAGAGACGGAAAAGGAGCGGACAGATGTCAGTGCCGGAAGTGCTGAGTTGGGATGCGAACCTGGCCGAGGACCTGTTCGAGGAGGGCACCGAGGAGGACGGCCTCGCGGAGCGCAGCCACGGACTCGATCCGAGCCAGATGCCGGTGATGCAGACTCCATCGCATCGTCGGCTGCTGACTCGAGAAGAAGAGATCGAGTTGGCCAAGCGCATCGAGCGCGGCGACCTGGACGCCCGGCAGACCCTCATCGACGCCAACCACCGGCTGGTCTTCAGCGTCGTCAACAAGTACCGCTATAGCGGTGCGCCGCTCGAGGATCTCATCCAGGAAGGATTCATGGGTTTGATCCAGGCGGCCGACAAGTTCGACTACCGCCGCAACTGCCGCTTCAGCACCGTCGCGACCATCTGGATCCGCGCCCACGTCTTGCAGGCGATCCAGAATCTGCGGCCGCTGGTGCACGTCCCGCAGCGCGTGGCCAACGCCGCCAAGCGGCTCTGGCGGGCCAACGAGGAGCTCTCCCACGAGCTCCACCGCAAGCCCACCACCGAGGAGTTGGCGCAGAAGCTCAACGTCGAATCCGAGCGGGTCGACGAGTTGAGCCGGATCACCCAGGACTGGCTCAGCCTGGACGAGCCCATCGGCGAGGACGGCGACACGGTGATGATGGAGATGGTCACCGACGACGGTCACCTGCTGCCCGATACCGAGGCGCTGCTGTCCTGTCTGCGCGACCAGCTTCAGGTGGCGATGGCCCGGCTCAGCGAGCGCGAGCAGATGGTTCTCCGTCTGCGCTTCGGCCTGGACGACGGGCAGGAGCGGACGCTGGACGAGATCGGCAAGCACTTCGACCTCACCCGCCAGCGGATCAAGGAGATCGAGACCGCGGCCCTCAACAAGCTGCGCTCCGGCGGTCCGGCCAGGCAGCGGGTCGAGCCCGTGTGGGCGGTGGCTTGACGATTGCCTGCCGCGACGTGACAATGATCATGACCCCGGCCCGGCGTCGGGCTGCCTGAAGCGCAGGGAGCAGAGACAGCGATGTTGACCTTGACGGAGCGCGCCGCGAGCGAGGTGACCGGACTGCTGGAGAAGCAGGGCAAGGAGGATCACGCCCTGCGCGTGTGGATCGCCGGCGGCGGGTGCAGCGGCTTCCAGTACGGCATGGCTTTGGACAACGAGCCGTCGGGCGAGGACACGCAGTTCGAGTCCAACGGGGTCAAGGTCCTGGTCGATCCGCAGTCGCTGCCCTACCTGGACGGCTCCGAAATCGACTTCGTGGACACGCTGATGGGCGGTGGCTTCAAGGTCAACAACCCCAACGCGGTCAGCACCTGCGGCTGTGGCCACAGCTTCCAGACGGAAGACCAGGCGGGCGAAGGCGGCGGCTGCAACTCCTGCTCGTCGGCGACCTACTGAGCCGATTCCCCGACGTCCGACCGGCCAGGCCACCGACTGGTATAATCTGGTGCCGGGAGTCCGGCGCATGAGTTCGTCCGCCCGGCCGCCGGGGCGCATCCTGACCGGATCGCGCGCCATCGAGATCGTCCGCGAGCCGGAGCGGGGGCGGGTGCGGTTCGCGCTGTTCGACTTCGACGGGACCATCAGCCTGATCCGCACCGGCTGGCAGGACGTGATGATCCCGATGATGGTTGACGTGCTCCGCGCCACGCCCACCGACGAGTCCGACGCCGCGCTGCTGAACGTGGTCCGGGACTACGTCGATACGTTGACCGGCAAGCAGACCATCTACCAGATGATCCGGCTGGCCGAGGAAGTCGCCCAACGCGGCGGACAGGCGCTCGACCCGCTGGTCTACAAGCACCGCTACCTGGACCTGCTGTGGGACCGGATCCAGCACCGGGTGGACGGCCTCCAAGCGGGCAGCACCGCTCCTGACGAGTTGATGGTGCCCGGCAGCCGGGCGCTGCTGGAGGGTTTGCGCGAGCGCGGCGTGGTCTGCTACCTGGCCTCCGGCACCGACCTCCCGTGCGTGCTCAACGAGGCCCGGGCGCTGGACGTCGAGCGGTACTTCGACGGCGGCATCACCGGCGCGCTGGACGAGTACCAGAACTTCTCCAAGGCGATGATCATCGCCCGGATGTTCGCCGACCACGGACTCCACGGGCCGGAGCTGGTGGCCTTCGGCGACGGCTACGTGGAGATCGAGAACACCGTCGAGGTGGGCGGGATCGCCGTCGGCGCGGCCACCGACGAGGTGCGCCGCGAGGGCCTCAACGAGTGGAAGCGGCAGCGGCTGGTGGGCGCCGGCGCCCACCTGATCGTGCCGGATTTCCGCGAGCACGACAAGTTGGTGCGGTATCTTCTGGCGGAGTAGCGATCATGCCCTTCCCGCAGTTTGACCGAAGCAGGCTGGTGATTCGCCCCCTGGCCGAGCGCCGCCACGACATGGGCCTGGCGGACCTGCTGCCGCTGGACCTGTCGCCGGCGGCGCACCCGGCCATCCCCTCCATCGCCGAGGCGATCCGCGCGGCGCGGGCGGCCGACCGGCCGGTGATCCTGATGATGGGCGCGCACGTGCTCAAGGTCGGGCTGTCGCGGCAGGTGATCGATCTGCTCCAGCGCGGGCTGGTGACCCACGTGGCGATGAACGGCGCCGGGCCGATCCACGATTTCGAGCTGGCCCTGGTCGGCGGCTCGACCGAGAGCGTGGCGCACTATATCCGGTCCGGCGAGTTCGGCCTGTGGCGCGAGACGGGGCGGATCAACGACATCGTCAAGGACGGCTACGCCGAAGGGCTGGGCTACGGCGAGGCGGTCGGGCGGGCGATCCAGACCGGCGAGTTCGCCCACAAGACCATCAGCGTGGCGGCCTGGTGCTACCGCCTGGGTGTACCGCTGACGGTGCATATCGGGATCGGTTACGACATCATCCACGAGCACCCGAACTGCGACGGTGCGGCGTTGGGCGGGGCCAGTTACCGGGACTTCCTGATCTTCTGCGAGACGGTGCGGCGGCTCGAAGGCGGCGTGCTGCTGTGCTTCGGGTCGGCGGTGATGGGACCCGAGGTGTACCTCAAGGCGCTGTCGATGGCCCGCAACGTGGCGTGCCAGGAGGGCGAGTCGATCGCGCATTTCACTACCGCGGTGTTCGATCTGATCGAGCTGGGCGACGAGTTGGACCAGGAGGCGCCGAAGAGCGACCCGCGGTACTACTACCGGCCGTTCAAGACCATCCTGGTCCGCACCGTGCGCGACGGTGGGCGGAGCTACTACGTGGCGGGCGACCACACGGCGACGCTGCCGGCGCTCCGCGCGGCGCTGGTGAGCGGCTGAGGGCGGCTACTCTTCGGCGAACGGGTCCGATTCGTCGTCCTCGAAGACGGGCTCGGCGGGCGCCTCGGTGGCGTCTTTCTCGAACCGCTGACGCCGGGAGCCGCCGGAGCGGTCGTCGCGGTCGTCGCGCGCCGGAGCGCGGTCACCCGAGCCACGCTCCTCGCGCGCCGGAGCGCGGTCACCCGAGCTACGCTCTTCGCGCGCCTGGCCGCGGTCGTCGCCGCGACCCGGCCGCGCGCGGGAGTCGTCCTCTTTGTCTTCTTCGTGGTCCCAGTCCCGGTCGCGGCCACGGCCACCACCGCCGCCACCGCCGCCTTCGGAGCGGGACAGCTTCTGGACGTTGTCGGCGCTGATCTCGACCCAATCGCGACGGTTCCCGTCGCGGTCGGTGTACTGGTCGATCTGCAGCCGGCCCTCGACCCCGACCAGGTCGCCGCGACTGCAGTACCGATTGACGAACTCGGCGGACTTGCGGAAGCAGACGATGTTGAAGAAGTCGGCTTCCTTCTCACCGTCGGAGCCGCGCCGGAAGCGGTCGACGGCGATCCGGAACTTGGCGATGGCCACACCGTCGTTGGTGAACCGCTCCTCGGGATCGGCCACCAGCCGTCCGACCAGCACGATGCGGTTGATCATGACACCACACTCCCACGCGCCGCCCAGGCGTCGCGACGCGCCGACTCTCCCCAGTTCGACGAGACCATCGGCCTGCCTGCCAGAGCTGCTTGCGGTCGAGGGCTACTCGCCGGCGGTCGGCTCGGCCTCGGCGGCCGGTTCGGCGGACTCGGCCGGTTCGGCGGACTCGGCCGGTTCGGCGGACTCGGCCGGTTCGGCGGACTCGTCGCCGGCGTCGTGAGCCATGGCCGCCTCTTCCAACGCGGCGCGCTCGGCGGCGGCGCGGGCCAGCCGCTCCTCTTCCGAAAGCTCCTCGTCGGCCGCCTCCGCCTCGGACTCGGTCCCAGGCAGCGGCTGCGCCGGCGGGCGCATCCCGCGCTTCTCGTCCTTGACCAGCAGGTAGCGCAGCAGCGTATCGTGCAGGTCGACCTGCATGAACCGTTTGATCTCCTCGATAGCCGCCCCCGGGACGGAGAAGTTCAGCAGGGCGAACATGCCCTGGGTGACCTTCCGCACCTCGTACGCCAGCCGGCGACGACCCAGCAGGTCGCAGGCGCTCAGCTCGCCGTGCTTGACGATGGTCGCCTTGAGGGCCTCCAGAGCGGCGGTGATGCCGGCGGCATCGAGCTCCGGATGGAGGATGATCATCAACTCGTAGTCGCGCATCGAAGCGGTCCCTTCCCACGGGCAGTGGCTCCCGTTCGCCGGGAGCGAGAAGGTCGGCCCAGTACCTCGGCCGAGCGGGCGCATGATACCATTGAAGCCAGGGCCGGTCAACGACGGCGAAGGCCGCGGGCCATGTGCTTTGGCCGCTCCGCGGCCAAGACGTGGCCGGTACGCGCCGGCCGCGGAGCGGCCGGGGATCATGGCCCATGGCTTCAGCCATGGGATCGCGAGGCAGCTGATTCTCATTCTCACGCGCCCCGCAGGGGCGCGAGGCCATGGCCCATGGCTTCAGCCATGGGATCGCGAGGCATCTGATTCTCACGCGCCCCGGAGGGGCGCAAGACTCGGAGAAGAGGCGATGAGGTGGCGGTGGCTGGCGCCGGTAGTGCTGGCGGCGGTGGCCGGGTGCGGCTCGGGCGGCGGCTCGGCCCCGGTTACGACCGACCCGGCGGCCGATCTCAAGGCCGTTGACCGCGGCGTGCCGGTGGCCGGCGACGTCGGCGAGGCGACCAGCCTGTGGCTGCCGGCCGGCGACGAGTACTTGCTGGCGCTGGTCTCGCTGGCCGATCCGCCGGGCGACGCCAGGCTCACGGTCAACGACGGCACCGCCGTGCTGCCGATGCTGACCCGGTCGGCCGGCCGCTCGCTGCCGCGCGACCGGGCACCACGCGACGCCGGCCGGTACGAGCCGCCGCCGGTTGATCGAGCCCGCGCCGAGGTCGGCAGCCAGCGCTCGTTCAACCTCCTCGGGGCCGGCTTCAACGTCGACGTGACCGCCACGCTGCGGGTGGTCGGCCAGCACTGCGCTCTGTACGTGGACGACGACACCCCGCGCGCCGACTTCACCGACGCCAACCTGAGCGATCTGGCCTCGGTCTTCGACGGCACGCTGTACCCGTCCGACGTGGCCCTGTTCGGCCAGCCGAGCGACGTCGACGGCGATCAGCGGATCACCGTGCTGTTCACGCCGTACATCAACCAGCGCGGCTACGGGGTGTTCTATCCCGGCGACATCAGCAGCCTCTCGGGCAACCGGACCGACCTGTTGTATGTCCTGGTCCCGCAGCCGGGCGCCGGCCGCGACTACGCCACGCTCCGGCCGGCGCTCCTGGCGACGCTGGTGCACGAGCTCCAGCACCTGATCAACTACGCTCAGAAGGCCATCTTCCACAGCCCGTCGACGTTCGAGGAGTCCTGGCTGAACGAGGCGCTGTCGTTCAACGCCGAGCAGCAGGCCGAGCTGCTGGACACCGCCGGCGGCTCGCCGGAAAACATCGAGTTCTACTTCCGCAGTCCGGAGCGATACACGCTGCTGGAGCGCACCGGCGACTACGACGACGGCCACGCCGGGGCCGGGTACCTGTTCGTCCGGTACCTGGTCGATCGCTTCGGGACCGGCGTTCTGGGCCGGCTCGCGTCGTCCGGCCTGACCGGTGTGGCCAACGTGTCCGCGGCCACCGAGACCGACTTCGGGCAGCTCGTCAGTGACTGGGCGGCGGCGCTGATGCTGGATGAGAGCCCGCTCACGGTGAACCCCCTCTACCGCATCCCCGGGTTCGACAGCCACGGCGCCTACGCCGGCGGCATTCGGTTGACCGGGGTGGGCGCGACGGTGGTCGACGCGACCGCGGGGGAGCCGGCCTTCCAGGCGGGCTGGGCACGGGGCGGGCTGCGTTTCCTGCGCTGGCGGCCGGCGGCCGGGGGCTCGTTGCTGAAGCTCTCGGCGGCCGCCGCTGAGCGGGTCCGGGTGGTCGCCGTGCGGGTCCCGCCGGCCGGCTCCCAGCGCGGTCAGCCGGCCTCCTGAGCCGCGTCGCGGCGTTGTCAATTGGCGGTCGCTCGGTTATCCTTGATCGTTACGGCGGGCCGCGGCCCCCGTGCGTCGCAGCCTGCCGCGCCCGGCGCACCCGCCACGCTGCCGCTTGGAGGCCGTTGTGGACCGTGACTGGAGTGACGCGCCCGAAGACTTGCTCTTGCTGGTGCCGGGCCCGACGCCGGTGCCGGGGCGGGTGCTGCGGGCCGGGTCGCGGGCCATGATGAACCACCGCGCGCCGGCCTTCCGGAGCCTTCTCAAGGCCGTCACCGAGGGTCTCAAGCCCTGCTTTCGGACCGCCACCGAGCCGCTCATCCTGACCGCCTCGGGCACCGGCGGGCTGGAAGCCGCCATCGTCAACTTCCTCTCGCCCGGTGACCCGGTCCTGGCCTTGGTGACCGGCCAGTTCGGCCAGCGCTTCGCCGACATCGCCGCGACTTACGGCGCTCAGGTCGAGCGGATCGAGATCGAGTGGGGTCGCGCCGTGTCGCCCGACCAGGTCCGGGCAAAGCTGGCCGAGCGCTCGTACCGGGCCGTGTTGTGTACCCTCAACGAGACCTCGACCGGGGTGGTCAACCCCGTCCAGTCAGTCGCCGCGCTGGCCCGCGAGGCCGGCGCGCTGTGCCTGGTCGACGCCATCAGCGGCCTGCTGGCCACTCCCCTGGAAGTGGACGCCTGGGGCGTCGACGTGGCCGTGGCGGGGTCGCAGAAGGCTTTCATGATGCCGCCCGGGCTGAGTTTCGTGACCGTTGGCGAGCGGGCCTGGCAGGCGGCCGAGACGGCCACCATGCCGCGCTACTACTTCGACCTGGCCGCCGCGCGCCGGTACCTGGGGCGGGGCGAAAACCCCTTCACCCCGGCGGTGTCGCTGGTCTACGGCTTGTTCGAGGCGCTGGCGATGCTCGAGGAGGAGGGCCTGGAGGCCGTCCTGACCCGCCACGCGCGGCTGCGCGACGGGGTCCGGGCGGGCGCCCGGGCAATGGGTCTGCAGCCGCTGGCCGACGACTCCTGCGCCTCGCCGGCGGTGACCGCGCTACGGCTGCCGGACGGGTTCGACGCCGACGCCCTCCGGCGCACGCTGCGGGAGACCTACGGCTGCGACATCGCCGGCGGGCAGGGCGCGCTGAAAGGCCGGATCCTGCGGGTCGGGCACCTCGGCTGGTGTCACGAGCCGGCGGTGCTGCAGGGTCTGGCGCTACTGGCCGAGGGGCTGCGCGACCACGGGCTGGCGGCCGAGGCCGGGGCGGCGGTGGCCGCCGCGCGGGAGGCGATGAGCCGATGAAGGTCCTGGTCACCGAGCCCATCAGCGAGAACGGGCTGGCCATCCTGCGCCAAGCGGCGCCGGTGGATGTCCGGCTGGACCTGTCCGGCGACGAGCTGGTCGCGGCGATCCGCGACTACTCGGTGCTGATCGTCCGCAGCGCGACGCAAGTCACCGCCGCGGTGATCGAGGCCGCCGAGGGGCTCAAGATCATCGGCCGGTGCGGGGTCGGGGTGGACAACATCGACGTCGAGGCGGCCACGCGGCGCGGGGTGCTGGTGGTCAACTCGCCGTACGGCAATACCCAGGCGGCGGCCGAGCAGACCATCGCGCTGCTGTGCGCCCTGGCGCGGAACCTGACCGCGGCGGCGGCGTCCCTGGCGGCGGGCGAGTGGAACCGCTCGCGCTTCGTGGGAACGGAGCTGCACGACAAGACGCTGGGCATCGTCGGGTTCGGCAAGATCGGCAGCGAGGTGGCCCGCCGCGCCCATGGCCTGGGGATGCGGGTGATCGTCCACGACCCGCTGCTCAACGCCGAGCGAGCGCGGCTGCACAACGTCACCGTGGTCCCGCTCGAGGAGCTGCTCGCCCGGTCCGACTTCGCCAGCTTCCACGTGCCGCTCAATCGCCATACCGAGCATCTGCTCAACGCCGAGCGGATCGCCTTGATGAAGCCGACGGCGCGGATCATCAACTGCGCACGTGGCGGCGTGGTCGATGAACTGGCGCTGGCCGAGGCGTTGCGCGCCGGCCGGCTGGCCGGCGCGGCGATCGACGTCTGGGAGCACGAGCCGCCGCTCGGCGAGCACCGCTCGCCGCTGCTCGACGCGCCGAACGTGATCGCCACGCCGCACCTGGGCGCCAGCACCGCCGAGGCGCAGGAGATGGTCGCGGTCGACGTGGCCCGGCAGGTGCTCGACGCCTGGCGCGGCGAGCCGGTCCAGGGCGCGGTCAACCTGCCGGCGCTGGAGGCCGAGGAGCACCGGCGGCTGAAGCCGTACCTGCACCTGGCCGAACAGCTCGGCGGCCTGCTGGCGCAGCTCGCCGCGGGCAGCCGGCTGGCGCGGGTCGAGATCGGCTACCTGGGCAAGCTGCACGACGCGCCGACGGCGCCGCTCAGCCGGGCCGTCCTGCGCGGGCTGCTGCGCACCTTCCACGGCGACGAGACCATCAACTACGTCAACGTCCCGTCGGTGGTCCAGGAGTGCGGGATCCAGGTCGCCGAGACGCGCTCGCTGGAGTCGACCACCTATCACTCGGTGTTGCGGGTGAAGCTGAGCTGCGACACCGTCGAGCACGTCGCCGAAGGCTCTTGCTTCGGCACCGACCCGCGCGTGGTGTCGCTCGACGGGTATCCCTTCAACATCGTCCCGGAAGGCCATCTGCTGGTCTGGTGGAACACCGACCAGCCGGGCGTGATCGGCAAGGTGGGCACCCTCCTGGGCGACGGCGGGGTCAACATCGCCGGGATGCAGCTCGGCCGCGACTGTGTCGGCGGGCGGGCCATCAGCATCGTCGAAGTGGACAACGTGGTGGCCGAGGAGCTGCGCCACAAGATCCTCGCGATCCCCGGCATGTTGGAGGTGCGGGCGGTCGATTTCGGCGGCGGCCCGGGCAACGGCCTGCGGCTGGCGCTACCGGTCACCGCCGGTGACTGAGCCGGTTGCCGGCCAAGAAACGGTGTCTGACACCGTTTCTGCCGATTCTGGCCAAGAAACGGTGTCTGACACCGTTTCTGCCGTTTCTGGGGAAGGCTGACGATGCGGATTCTGGTCACCAATGACGACGGCATCCACGCGCCCGGGCTGTTGGCGCTGGTCCGGGCGCTGCGCGATCTGGGCGAGATCACCGTGGTCGCGCCGGAGCGCGAGCGCAGCGCGGTCAGTCACGCCATCTCGCTGCACGATCCGCTGCGCGCCTGGCCGGTAAGCTATGAGGGAGCGACCGCCTGGGCGGTCAACGGGATGCCCGCCGATTGCGTGCTGATCGGCTCGCGCGAGCTGATGGAGGAGCCGCCGGACGTGGTCGCCGCGGGGATCAACCGGGGCGCCAACCTGGGCGAGGACATCTGGTATTCCGGCACGGTCTCGGCCGCCATGGAGGGCGCCATCCTGGGCCTGCCGGCGGTGGCGTTCTCGGTCTGCTGCGGCGATCAGCCGCCGGACTTCCGCGCCGCCGCCCTGTGCGCGGCGCGGCTGGTGCCCGAGGCGCCACGGCGGCTGCCGCCGGACACGCTGCTCAACGTCAACGTGCCCAACCTGGCGCCGGAGCGGGTGGCCGGCCTCCGGCTCAGCCGTCAGGGCCGCCGGAGGTACCAGACGGCGTTCCACCGCCGCACCGATCCCCGGGGCGGGGTGTACTATTGGATCGGTACCGGTGAGCCGCTCGACGAGCCGCTGCCGGGGACCGATCTGGCGGCTCTCCAAGCGGACTGCATCGCCGTCACGCCGGTCCGACTCGACCTCACCGCCGACGAATCGGTGGCCCCGCTGGCCCCGTGGATCGAGGCGGTGCCGCTGGTCGCGCGGTAAGGGTTGGCGTGATTGGCTGCTGGTGAGGTACCATGTGGCGGGGAGCGCCACGAATTCCGAGGTAGGGCGAATGGACACGTCACAGCCGATTTTCGTCACCGGCGCCGCCGGCTTCATCGGGTACCACCTGTGCGAATCGCTGCTGGCCGAAGGCCGGCGGGTGATCGGGCTGGACTCGGTCAACGACTACTATCCGGTGGTGGTCAAGCGCCGGCGCCTGGAGCAGCTCGAGCGCCACGACGGGTTCAGCCTGGTCGAGGGCGACCTGGCCGATCCGGAGACGGTCAACCGGGAGTTCAGCCGGCACCGGCCCGAGCTGGTTTGTCACCTGGCCGCGCAGGCCGGCGTGCGCCACTCGCTGCAGTTCCCGAACGTCTACCTGAAGAGCAACGTCGACGCCACGCTGAACATCTTGGAGGCCTGCCGGCACCACAACACCGGTCGGCTGGTCTACGCCTCGTCCTCCAGCGTCTACGGCGGGAACACCAAGCTGCCGTTCGCGGAGTCGGACCGGGTGGACACCCCCATCAGCCTGTACGCCGCCACCAAGAAGAGCTGTGAGCTGATGGCGCACACCTATACCCACCTGTTCGGGCTGCAGACGGTCGGCCTGCGGTTCTTCACCGTCTACGGCCGCTGGGGCCGGCCCGACATGGCGATGTGGATCTTCACCGAGCGGATTCTCAACGGCCAGCCGATCCAGGTCTTCAACCGCGGCGAGATGAAGCGCGACTTCACCCACGTCAGCGACATCGTCAAGGGCATCCGCGGCAGCCTCTTCAGCGACGGGCTGGACGATTACGAGATCTTCAACCTGGGCAACCACCGCTGCGAAGAGCTGACCCGGATGATCGACCTGATCGAGGAGAGCTGCGGCCGGCCGGCGGTGCGCGAGCTCAAGCCGATGCAGCCGGGCGACGTGGCCGCCACCTGGGCCGACGTCGACCGGGCGCAGCAGAAGCTGGGGTTCGATCCGGCCACGCCCATCGCCGACGGCGTGCCGGACTTCGTCGAGTGGTACCGCTCGGTGCCCGAGATCACCGCCGCGGTGGCCGCCTGGCGCTCGTGAGCCGGGGTCGGGCGCCGGGCCGTCGAACCGGGAGGCCGACATGCCGCTGCTGGGATGGTCGCTGCTGGTAATCTTGGCGCCCGGCCCCAAGCTGCTCCTGGTGGCCGGGTCCGAGGAGAGTCCCACCGCTCGCGGCCTGCGCGCGCTGGGCGTGCCGTACGAGCGGACCGCGCCCGGCGACTTCCGCCGCGTCTCGCCGTTCGACTACGACCTGTTGGTGCTGGGCATGGACGAGGCCCGCGCCCCGCTGGCGGCCGCCGCCGCGCCGCTGGCCGCGTTCGTCCGGGCCGGAGGCGTGGTCCTGGGCTTCCGCGCCACCGGCGACGAGACCTGGCTGCCGGTGCCGGTACGCCACGGCAAGGCCTACCATCTGGGCGCCGTGGAACAGCCCGCGCACCCGCTCTTCACGACCCCGCACCGACTCGACCCGAAGCTCCTGGCCGACGTTCACGGCGGCAGCATCTACGGCGCGCTGCACGCGCTGGGCGAGGGCTGGCGCCCGTTGCTGGGGACCGGGGCCGAGCAGGAATGGGACCGCAGCCCCGCCGGCGAGCCGGGGCCGCGCCATGGTCTGGCCGAGCTGCCGTGGGGGCGCGGAACCATCGTGCTGTGTCAGATGATCCCCGCCTACCACTGGTTCAACGACCGCCAGGGCGAGGCCGGCTGCGCCGGCGCCAAACTGTTCGAGAACCTGGTGAGGTACGCCATGAGCAAGGCGGGCACACGCGCCGCCGAGCGCCCGCCACGGCGGGTGCCGGACGGGTTCCACCGGCGCTGGGAAAACGTGGTCGCGGCCCCGCGCCGCGGCGACGGCGCGCGACTCGACGGCGACGGGTGGCGGTTCAGCTCCCAGGGCGCCTGGTCGCGCACGATCGACCGCCGCGGCGTGCTGACCTTCACCCACGCCGATCAACCGAGCGCCGCCGGCGGCTTCGCCCAGCTCACCGGGACGCTCACGCCGCCCGCCGACGGGCGGGTGGTGCTGCGCTGGTACTGCACCGACACCTACTGTGGCGGCCGGGAGATCGTCCTCGGCGGCCAGCAGCACGGCCAGACCGCGCTGGAGAACTTCCAGCGCGACCAGCGCTTCGCCCAGGTGCTGGTCAACGGCCAACCGGTGTGGTCGCAGGACGTCTGCGGCCGGAATCCGCAGCCCGCCCGCGAAGCGTTCCGGACCGCCGACGTAACCGACGCGGTGCGCGCCCAGGGACGCTGCGAGGTCACCTTGCGGGTTGAGGACCGAGCCGGGTCGGGCGACCAGCCGTTCGCCATCGACGTCTTCTTCGCCACCGTCGAGCTGCTCGATGGCTTGTCTCGGGAGCCGGCCGCGGAGGCTCTGCGCGGGACGGGCTTCACCCCGGCCGACGGAGCGCTGCATCTGGCCGCCGACCACGGCGTCCTCACCGCCCGGCACGCCGGCCGGCCGGGGCCCCACGCGGTGGCCGTCAAGATTCTCGACGAGCCCACCGGCCGGTCGCGGCTGCGACTTGGCGCCGCCGGCCGGCCGCTGGCGGACTGGACCCTGACCGCCGACGACCAGCGCGACTACTGGGCGGTCAGCCCGGTGACCGAGCTGCGGGCCGGCGAGGAGCTGAAGCTGGAGCTGACGGCCGAGGGCGACGAGCGCCCGTTGCTCGGCGAGCTGGCGGTGATCCCGGAACGCTGGCTGACCCGCGCCGCGGCCGCACCCACCATCGCGGCCGCCGCACCGGCGCGCTCGGTGGCGGTGACCCTGACGGTGCCGGAGACCGCCGGGGTGGCGCGCGCCGGCGAGATCGCCTCGCAGGGCCTGCCGTTCCCCGCCGGCTGCCTCAAGGAGCCCACCGAGCTGAGGCTCACCGGCGACGGACCGGTGCCGCTGCAGACCCGGACCATCGCCCGCTGGCCGGACGGCAGCGTCAAGTCGGCGCTGGTTTCGTTCCCGGTCACCGTCGCCGCGGGCGGCGCCACCGCGCTGCGGCTCTCGACCGGCGCGGCGGCCGCCCCGACCGGCTCGCTCGCGGTGCGTGAAGAGGCCGAGGCCGTGGTGATTGAGACCGGCGCCATCATCGCCCGGTTCAGCACCCGGACCGGTCGGCTGGTGGACGAGGTGACGCGCGGCGGGCAGGTGGTCAAACCGGCCGGCGAGCTCTGGTCGATGGCTTTGGCGACCGAGTCCGGGCGGCTCCTGGACAGCGCGGGGGCGACGGTCGAGCGCTGCACGCTGCTGGAGCGAGGGCCGCTGCGCGCGGTGCTGCTGCGCACCGGCAAGCTGGCCGACGCGGACGGCCGCCTGGTCGACTACCGGCTGACCACCACCCTGACCGCCGGCTCGGACCTGGTCCGCTGCGAGGCGACCATCATCAACCGGGAAGCGACGCCGGAGATCTACCTGAAGCGCTGGTCGGTGGACCTGCAACGCGCGGGGGCGGCCGGCGGACGGGTCTGGCTGGGCGCCGACGAGCCGCGCGCCGCGGGCGACGGCGCGGTGCTCTACCAACACCGCGAGGACACCTTGAGCTGGACCGGCGCGGACCGGCCGGTAGCGCGCGCGGAGGGCAAGTCGCCCGGTCTGGTGCGGCTGCCGGGTCTGGCGGTGGTCCCGCGGTGGTTCTGGCAGCGGTACCCGCAGGCGGTGCGGTGGCGGGCGGACGGGGTCCGGTTCGACCTCATCCCGGAGGCCTTCGACGACGGCGATCTGCCGGTCAAATGGCGCGACCGGTTGCTCGAGCTGACCGACAAGTATTCATTGGGCGGGGTCGGCTACCCGCAGTCGCCGGGGAAGATGGGGCTGTTCCGGCTGGCGCAGGGCGAGGCGCTGAGCTGGGAAGCGGGGTTCGTGTTCGACGGCCTGCCGGCCAGCGCGGCGCCGCCGGCGCGGGCGGCCGAGCTGACGGCGCCGCTGCGGGCCTGTCCCGAACCGAGCTACGTCGCCGCGACCCAGGTCTTCGGCGCGCTGCAGCCGGCGGACCGGGAGCGGTTCGGGCCGTACGAAGAGTCGGTCGAGCGCGCCTACCGCGGCTATCTGGCGGCGCGGGAGAAGCGGCGCGAGTACGGCTTCGAGAACTTCGGCGACGACACCTTCGAGTGGGGCTACGGGCCCAGTTACACCTTCTGGAGCAACAGCGAGTACGACCACCACCACGGGTTCGCGCTGCAGTACCTGCGGAGCGGCGATCCGAAGTGGTGGACGCTGTGCGAGGAGACCGCCCGCCACTACCGCGACGTGGTGGTGATCCACCACGCCACCAACGAGCGGCTGGTCGGCGGACCGCACCATCACAACGCGGTGACGATGTGGATGCCGCAGCACGATGAACAGTACTGGATCGCCGACCACACCATGGCCGGCGCCAGCGCCGGGCATAGCTGGGTCGAGGGGCTGATCGACTACTGGCTGCTGACCGGAGATCCCTGGTCAGAGGAGGTGGTCGGCGAGCTGGAGCGCTGGTACTGCGGTATCGCCGAACGCAACGAGTTCGGCGCCGGGGGCCAGGAACGCGGGCCCGGCTGGGCGCTGATCGCCATCTCGGCGCTGGCCCGCGCAACCGGCGGCGAGCGGATTCGAGAGGCCGGCTGGATCGTCGCCGACTGGCTGCTGGACTGGCAGGACCCGATCCGCGGGGTGATCTCGGTGCCCATCTCCGAGCAGCCCAGCTACGAGGGCGGGTCGACCTTCATGCACGGCATCGTCGGCCGCGGGTTGGGCCGCTGGCACGAGGTCACCGGCGACCCGCGGGTGCGGGACGCGCTGGTCGGCGTGGCCGAGTGGATCACCACCGAGCCGATGGGCGAGATGGGCCGGTTCTGGTACAAGCAAAGCCCGCAGAACAGCAAGCGGTTCGGGGCGACCGACCAGTGCCTGAGCGCCCTGACCTATGCCTATGCCGCCACCGGCGACGCCTGGTTCGCGCAGGTGGCCGAGAAGCTGCTGGCCTTGACCAGCGCCAACGTGCGGTCGATGAGCTGGTACCCGCAGGCGCTGGGCCAACTGCCGGCCGGTCGGGCCGCGCCGTAGGGCCTGAGCAGCCCGCCGGCGCGGCCCGCGGCGGCTATTGCGGGATGGGCTCCGAGTGCTTCACGGCCCATTCCGGGCTGGCGTCCAGGTACTTCTGCGGCTCCTTCGCGAACTTCGGCGGGCAGGCCGCGCAGCAGAAGTAGTACCGCCGGCCGTCGTGGTCGGCGAGGTAGGTCTTGCCGGTGATCTTGCCACCCTCGACCGGGCAGATGTCCGCCTTGGCGGTGTCGGCGCCGGCGGCCATGCCGTCCGTGTGCTCGCCGGCCTTGGCGCCCTCCGGCGCCGGGGCCATCGCCCCGCCGGCGGCCTCGGCCTCCTGCTGCCGGGCCACCGGATCCGACTCGGTGGTCATCGCCGGCTCCTGCTTGGCGCAGCCCGCCATCACCACGCAGGCGGCGATCACGCTCAACATCCATCGCTTCATGGTTCGAGGTTCCCTTCCCTTGTTGGTCTGCCGCGTCGGCGGCGTCTGCCAGAGAGACGGCTCGCGCCGCGATGTTCCACGGAGTTTTCGTCATTATGGGTCGGCGCCCGAAACCCGCCGACCGGGAGGCCGGCGTCGGCGGGAGGCGAAGCTGGCAGTTCGCCCGCGGGGAGGCGGGTGACAACCCGCAGGAGGTGCTCGTGACACGCACGTTGTGCTGGGGTCTGGCCGCGCTGACGCTGGCCCGGACGGCGATCGCCGCCGAGCTATCCATCGCCGCCGAACCGCCGCTGCCGGTGGCCAACCAGGTCCGCAATCCCGGCGCGGAGAACGGCCGGGACCTTCTGCCGGAGGATTGGTCGTTCACCACCGCCCGCCCGGACATCTACACCACCGGGTGGGTCGACGGCGGGCGGAGCGGCAAGTGCCTGTGGGCCAAGTGCCGGACCTCCGAGATGTCCGGATACTGGAGCCAGAGCGTGCCGGTCACCGCCGGCCTCAAGCACCGCTTCTCCGGCTGGTACCGGCTGGCCTCCGGCCGGCTGATGTGCTATGCCCACGGGCGGGGGACACTCCCCGACGGGCGCACCCGGACCATCGACCAGCGCGTCTATCAGGGCACCATGCGCGGTCATTGGCTGGCGCCGGTGTTCCTCGCGCCCGAGGCGCTGGGCGGGCCCGACCCGGCGCTTTGGTACCCGTTTCGGATCGAGGTCGAGGTGACCGAGGGCTTCACCTCCCTGACCTTCAGCGCCGGGCTCTACTTCCAACCCGGCGAGGTCTGGTTCGACGACCTCTTCGCCGGCCTGGCGCGGACCACGCTCCTGCCGGTGGTCAAGGCCGGCGAGGGCGAGACGCTGCGCCGGGTGGTGGTCCGCCAGGCCGGCGTGGACAAGCCGCTGCACGACACGCGCGAGCTGCCGGCCGGCGCCCGCGAGTGGCACCAACGGCTGGCCGACCTGCCGACCGACGCGGTCTACGAGGTCGAAGCCACCCTGACCGACGGCCGGGTGGTCCGGCAGGGCTATCCGACCACCGAGGAGGCGCGGCCATGAGCCACCGGTTCAGAGCCTGGCTGGTCGTTGCCCTGCTCCTGGTCACCGGCCCGGTCGGCGGCGCCGAGACGGTGGCCGCGGGGGCGCTGCGCCTGGCGGTCGACCCGGCCGGCGCGATCACCGCCTCCGCGGCGGGCGATCCCCGGCTGCTGCGCTCGGCCGCGCTGCACGTCTACGACGGCGCGACCAAGGCGGCGGTGGCGCTGACGCCGACCGGGGTCAAGCGCGCGGGAGAGGCGGTCGAGGCCGGGTACCGGGGCGCTGCCGGCCTGACCATCGCGCTGAGTCTGCGGCCGATGGGCCGGTGCGTGGTCTGGGCGATCACCTGCCGCAACGGCGGCCCCGCCGAGCGGCGGCTCGAGGTCGGTCCGACGCTGCGGCTGACCCGCGCGCGGGTCGAGCACTACTGCGACGGCTGGGACGAGTTCGACGCGCCGGCCTCCGAGCGCAGCTCGACCAAGCTGGAAGGGAACTTCCCGCTGCCCGGCGTGTGGAACAAGGCGGCCGCGGTGGCGGTGGGGCTGGAGCCGTCGGCGCTGGTCTCCTACCTGCGACACGACTACCGGCCCGCCGGCGACGACGCCTGGCTGGCGGCGGTGACCCGGCTGGCGGTCCGGCCCGGCGAGTCGGTCACGGTCCCGTTCGTGACCTGCGCCGCGCCGGGCGAGTGGGGCTGGTACGAGTTGCTGGAGGCCTACTACGACAGCTTCCCGAGTTGGTTCGTCGCTCGTGACGACGTCGATCCGCGGGCCACTGCGGGCAGCGCGCAGTACCGCGCCTGGCCGGCCGGGCCGTGGTCCAGGGAGATCTCCCGCCGGCTGTACGGCGGGTGGGAGTGGTGCTACGCCCCGTTCCGCCGCACCGGCGACATCGTCGGCCGGGCCGAGCTATGGGACTACCAGCCGGTGCGACCGTTCGGCGCGCCGCGCGGCAAACCGCGTGAGGAGTACCTGGCCTGGCGTCGCCACGCCTTCGCCCAGGGCGAGCGCGGCGCCGGCGTGGCGATGATGTTCTACATCCCGTCTCAGGTATGGTGCGAGCAGCGGCTGGCCACGGAGCGCTACCCCGACGCGCTGACCACCGATCCGAAGGCCAAGATCCTGTTCGACACGCCCTGGGTCACGGGCCACGACGACGAGCTGCGCGTGTTCCCCTACCAGACCTCGTTCGGCGAGGCCACCTACCGCGATCTGGGCGAGGTGGCCGAGCAGCTCGACCTCTCCGGCTTCGCCTTCGACACCGCCGGCGACGCGGTGCGCTACCTCGGCCCGGCGCTGGGCAAACTGGACTGCCGGGCCTGGGACGATCAAGTCGGTGTCTACTGCGCCGAGTCGGTCGCCATCGCCAGGCTGATGGACTACGTCCATACGCTGCGGAAGGACGGACGGACGCTGGCGGTGGTCAGCAACCCCATGGCCAACGGGACCTACGCCTCGTGCTTTCGCTCCGACAGCGCCATGCTGGAGCGCAATCCCTGGTCGCACACCCGGACCGAGTCCGACCGGCTGCGCTGGAAGATGGGCCACAAGACGCTGGTCTGGTGGGAAGGCTACGAGGTCAACGACTTCATCGACCCGGCGCACATCCGTCCCGAGCAGTTGGCCGGCGTCTACCAGGGCCTGGCCGACTTCACCCTGCTGCAGAGCCTGCGGGTCGGCTACATCCCGACCCCGAACTTCACCCAGGGCGTGGCGCGGCTGGTGCGCTGGCTGCCGCTGATCGTCGAGTGTGTCCGAACCGGGTGGCAGCCGGTCCCGGCGGCGCGGGTCCCGCCGCCGCTGTGGAGCGCGCGCTACGGGCGAGGGTTGGCGACCATCCTGGCCGTGGCCCACGAGACCGGCGAGCCGGTTGACGGCGAGGTGGCGGTCGAGAACGCCCGATTGGGCGACGGCGCGTTCCTCTTCTCCGGCCACGACGGCCGGGCCGTCAGCCAGCGGCTGGCCGGCGGCGAGACCCGCTGCGCGCTGTCCGTGCCGGTACGCACCCCGGTGGTGCTGCGCGCTTGGCTGAACGTCCGGCCCGCCGCCGCGGTCGCCGCCGCCACCGTCAGCGCCGCCGACGGCGCCACCGCGGCCACGCTGACCGCCGCTTTGACCGGCCGCGGCGAGACGGCCCTGACCCCGCGCGTGCCGCCGGGCATGCGCCTCGACTGGGCCCGCTGGAACGGCGCCGCCGTGCCGCTCGTGCCAGGGGAGCCGCCCGAGGTGAAGATCACCCTCGCCGGCGCCGGTCGGCTCGAATGCCGGTTCGTCTCGCGGACCCTGAAGCTGACCGATGAGCAGTTGTTCGACTACCCCTTCGTCGCCGCCGGCGCGCCGGGCTGCGCCATCGTCCTGGAAGCCGCCGACCCCGAGTCGCTACGGCCGACGGCACTTTCGTTGCAGGAATACTTTCGGTACTGGTTCGGCCGCGCGGCGCAACCGGCCGCCGAGGTGCTCGTGCCCATCGTCACCTCGCCGTCCGCCGCGCCTCGCCAGGTCCGGCTGCGGCTCGCCGCCGGAGCCTCCCCGACCGCCGCGCTGGCCGGTGACGACCTGGTGCTCGAAGCCGGCGACGCGGCCGCGCTGGATGACCTCGTGCAGGCGCTGCTGCGCGTGCTGGATCGGCGGTACTGGACCCCGGACCAGTTCCCCGGCGTGGCCGTGCGCGAGGCGCTGGCAAGATACGACCCCGAGGGTTAGACGCCCGTGGCGGTGGTGCCAAGAGCGAGGAGACCACGATGAAGGCAGCGGTCGCGCGTCGCGTGGGGTGGCTGGTGCTGGCCTGCGCGCTGCCCGGCGCACGCGCCGTGGCGGCCGAAGCCGCCGGCCCGCCCCCGACCGCCGAAGAGATCGAGCACGAGATCGAGGTCTTCCGCACGCTGCACCGGATGAAGCTGGACGCCGCGCAGGCCCGGGAGATCGCCTTCCAGATCAAGCCGGTGCTGACGCTGCGGGACGACCTTACCCGGCAACGCAACCAGCCGGAGGTGATCGCCGTGATGCTGGCCATGCGCGCCGCCGCCGTGGCCGGCCAGCCGATCCCCGACGGGCTGTGGGAGAAGCTGGTCGCGGCGGAACGGGTTGCCGGAGCGCGCGGGCCGGAGGGTGAGGACGATCCGGGGCCGGCCGATCGCCTTCAGCACACCGCCCGGCAGGCGGCCGACGCCATCGTCCAGCAATTGCGCGACGAGCAATTGACGCCGATGATCGACCCGTGGCTGTACGACCGGACCGAGGACCTGTTCCACCAGATCGCCGAAGCCCGCGGCCGGCCGCCGCGGGAGTGGCAGCAATGGATGGACGAGTTCGTGGCGGAGGTCGCCGGTGACCGCGAAGATGCCGGCGAGGCGTTCGTCCTGGGCCTGCGCACGCTGCTCGATCGCCTGCGCAAGCTGACGCCGGACCAGTTCTACGAAGAGCGCGAGGGCATCCTGTCCGACCTGCGCGGTGCCCTGGCCGAGAAGCTGCCGCGGCCCGAGCGGCTCGAACGGGCCGCCTGGCACCTGACCGACTGGATGCTCACCCACCACCGGCTGCCGCTCTGCCTGACCGAATACGCCGACGCCGTGGAGGGTGGCCGTTGACCCTCTGGCGTGATGTCGGCATGGTCTTGACCGCCCTGGCCGTGGTCCTGGCGCTGGCCGAATCGCTGCGCGCCATCCGCCGCCGTGGCGTCACCGGCGCCGTCTGGCTGGGCCTTCTGTTCCTCGCCTCCGCCGTCTACGCCGCCACCACGCTGGCCGAGTTTCTGGTCGCCGACCCGGCCACCAAGGTCCTTTGCTCGAAGCTGTCGTACCTGGGCATCGCCACGGCGCCACCGCTGTGGCTGACCTTCGCCGCCACCTACAGCCGGCGCTGCCCGGGCCTGCCGCGTTGGCTGGCGACCTTCCTGTGGCTCGAGGCCGTGGTGACCATCGCTCTGGTCGCGGTCAACGAGCGCCATCATCTGATCTGGGCGTCGTGGCGGCTCGTGACCGATGACCCGCACGCGCAGATGGTCTACTACTACGGCCGCTATGCCTGGTTCCACATCACCGTCAGCTACCTGACCATGGCGGCCGGCTCGGTCTGCCTGATTCTTAGTGCGCTGTCCGAACCGCCCATCTACCGCCGGCAGGCCGTGCTGATGCTGGTTGGCGCGCTCACGCCGCTGCTCTCCAACGTGGCCTATGTGCTCAAACTCGGGCCGCTGCCCGGGTTCGACTTCACCGCCGTGGCGTTCACCGTCTCGGCTCTGCTGGTCCGCCTGGGCGTCACCCGCCACGGGCTCCTGGACATCGTGCCCGTGGCGCTCGACGCGGTCTTCGCCAACTTGTCCGACGCCGTGCTGGTGATCGATCCAGGCGGCCGGCTGATCGATCTCAACCCGGCCGCGACGGAGCTGCTGCGCGTCCCGCCGGAGGCGGTCGGGAGCCATCTGTCCGCGGCGCTGGCCAGCCTGCCCGAGGTGGTGGCGGCGATCGAGCAGGGCCACGCCGAGACCGCCCTGACCCGGGCCGGCCGCCGGGTGTGGCTGGAGGTCATGGCGTCCGAGATGCCGGGACGCGGCGGCGCGCCGACCGGGCGGATCGTGGTCCTCCACGATGCCACCGAGCGCCATCAGCTCGCCGCCGAGCGGCTGGCCTTGGAGGGCCGGCTGCACCGCGCCCGGCACGACCAGAGCCTGGCGGTGCTGGCCGCCGGCATCGCCCACGACTTCAACAACATCCTGCTCAGCGTCCTGGGCAACGCCGAGTTGGCGGGGATGGGCCTGCCCGAGGATGCCCCGCAGCGGCCGTTGCTGAAGGAGATCGAGTCGGCCGCCATGCGGGCCTCGGCCCTGACGCGCAAGATGCAGGCTTACGCCGGGACGGGCCGCGAGCAGGGGACCCTGATGCCGAGCGAGCAACTGCTCTATCGGCTCCGCTCCGATGCGGAAGTGCTGCGCGTCGCGCGGCCGATCACCTGGCAGGTCGAGTATCCGCTGCCCCTGGTCGAGGTCGACGAGGTGCAGCTCGGCCACGCGGTGATGGAGCTGTTGCAGAACGCCATCGACGCTGTGGGGTCGGCCGGCGACATCACCGTGCACGCCGCCTCCCGCCACCTGGCCGCCGCCGAGCCGTCGGGTCTGCCCAGCGGCAGCCTCCTCCCCGCCGGCGACTACCTGGCCTTGGACATCGTCGATACCGGCCACGGCATGGACCCAGAATCGCTGTCGCGCGCCTTCGAGCCGTTCTACTCGACCCGTTTCGTCGGCCGCGGGCTGGGCTTGCCGGCGGCCATGGGCATCGCCCGCTCGCACCACGGCGGGCTGCGCCTGTCCAGCGTTCCGGGCCAAGGGACCACCGCCAGCCTGCTCCTCCCGGCCGTGCCCGACGGCGCCGCCGGTCACGGGTCGAGCGAGTAACTCTCCAGCAGCCGGCGCAGATTGCCGCCGAGGATCAGCCGCTTCTCCGCCGGCCGGACCCGCGCGAAGAGGATCGGGCCCAGGCCCCAGGCGATGGGCAGGTCCTGGAGGTCGGAGCCGAACAGGAAACGCTCGGCGCCGATCGCGGCAACCACGTTCTCGCAGGCGCGCGGGTCGAGCAGCGGGCAGGAGCAGACGTACAGGTTCGCGTGCCGGTGCATCACCTCGGCGTAGGCCGTGGTGGTGTGGCCGGTCAGGAAGCAGGCCTCGGAGTAGGTGCTCACCAGCCGTTCGACCTGCTCGGCCGAGCCCCAGTGGTGGTTGAGTATCAACTGCCGCCGCTCGTGGGCCCAGAGGCAGGCGGGGTCGATGTTCGGGCCCTCGGGCGGGTAGCCCTGGTAATGCGGGATGAGCTTCACCCCGCGCAGGCCCAGGCTCGCGCCGCGCTCCAGCTCGCGCCACATCTCATCGGGCCCGCGGTGGGGGTTGACCATGGTGAAGCCGACGAATCGCTCCGGGTAGGCGGCCACCGCCTCGGCCACCACATCGTTGCCGTACCGCTCGTCGCTGGAGACCCCGGCGAAGCTGAACACGCAGACCTTGGCCACGCCCTGCCGGTCCATCTCGGCCACCGTCGCCTCCAGCGAGGCGTCCGGCAAGTGGTAGTGGCTGAACCGCCCGCCGAGGTGGCCGTGGCAGTCCCAGATGGGCTCCGGCAGCTCAGGTGGGTGGGCGCTGGAACACCAGCCGGCGCGGGCACAGCCGACGTACTCGTCGGCCGCCTCGGGCGGCTGCCAAGCGGCGTGCTCGGGACCGCACCAGGCGCTCAGCCGGCGGAGGTTGTCCCCGGCGATCAACTCCTTGTCGCGGTCGTCGATCTCGGCCCGGGTCAGCGTGGCCAGGGTCATGTGCTGCCCGAAGGCCGGCCAGCCCGACCCGAACAGCAGCCGCTCGGCGCCCCAGCGGGCGGTGACGTACTCGATCCCGCGGTTGAGCCAGTAGCAGCTCAGTTCGAGACGCAGGTTGGGGCAGGCGTCGAAGGCGCGGTAGAGCATCCGCTGCCCGCGCCGGATGCGGTGCTCGCTGAGCACCACCGGCAGGTCCGGCCAGCGCCGGCAGAGGTCGATCACCTGCTCCCACTCGCAGGCGTCCGTCGCCGCGCCCTGCGGCCCGACCTCGACGAAGCTGACGAAGACCGGCACCCGCGCGGCGGCCAGCGGCTCGAGCAGCGGGTCGAGGCACCAGTCGGACAACCGGTACCGGTACTGCTGCGGCAGCAGCCACAGCGCGCCGACGCCGTGGCGGCGCATGTCCTCGACCAGCTCGGCCGGCTCCGGCTGCTCGTCGGTGCCGGGCGGCAGGGCGACCCAGGCCGGGTGCAGCCGGGGGCTGCCGGCGCAGGCCTCCAGCACCCGGCGGTTGCCGTCCAGCGGGTGCATCTCGCGGCTCAGGCAGTCCAGCACCAGGGCCTCGGCCAGGCCGTAGTGATCCATCTCGGCCAGCAGCTCGTCGGCCGAGTGCAGACCGCCGGCGGTCCAACGCACGTGCCGGCCGATCACCGTATGCGCGTCGAACAGCGGCCAATGCGTGGGGGCGGAGGGTCCGTCGCTCATCGATCTCTCCCAGGCCGAGGGCCGTGGACGAGACCCATTCCGCCACCAACACGCGGCTTCCTGCCGCCGGCGAGTCCGTCCCCGGCCACCCCAGGGACTGAGCCCTTTTCGCCCCGGTGCGGGGCCACGGCGTCTGGCGGATCCCCAGGCGAAAAGGGCTCTGTCCCGCGACGAGGAGCCGCTGGCAGTCGCGGACACGCGGTCGTTGACGATCCTCGTGGCCACGGAAAGCAGGGCACCGGTACACAAGACGCCCGCCGGAACGGCGTGCCGGTCGTTATGTGTACCAGTCCCCGTTTTCCTGGTGGTCGGGTTCGGCCGCGCCTACCCGGTCCCGTTCGCCAGCCAGTACATGCCGTGGCTGGCCGGGGTCGGGTGGACCACCTGGGCGCTGGCGTTCTTCTGGAGCGCCATCCACTTGACGTGGCTGTCGACGAAACCGACGTTGGCGCCGTCGTTGTGCCGTGGCGCCATCCATCGGGTGGTGCCGGAGAAGCTACCACTGGTGGTCACCAGGTAGCTGCCGGTGCCGTCGGCGTCCATCGACTGCAGCGTCTGCGCCGGGTAGACCACGGTGGCCAGGTTGACCCGCGGCAGGTTGGCGTTCATCCCGACCCGCACCTGCGTGTTGCCCGGCGCGCCGGTCCAGATGTAGGTAGTGTCGGACGGGCAGTTGAACAACTGCACGTTCTTGACGTACGGGAAGACCCGCATGGTCCAGTTGTTGGAGCCCGTGGAGCCATTGGGAAAGACCACGATGTCGTTGGCCGCCCAACCGCCTTCGGGAAAGGTCTCGTCATAGTCCTGCACGTACTGGACGATGGCGATGTTGACCTGCTTGACGTTCGACTGGCAGCTCGACTGCCGGGCCTTCTCCCGGGCCTTGGCGAAGACGGGGAACAGAATGGCCGCCAGGATCGCGATGATGGCGATCACGACCAACAGCTCGATCAAGGTGAACGCACGGCGTTCACGACCGTTGGGGACGATCACAGCTTTCTCCTTGCACGCCCTTCGGGGCGTGTCTACAGTATCGCGCCGGAGGCGCGGTGGCGTCTTAGCTGCAACGTGGCTTCCAGGCCCTCGCTAGAAGTTCCAGACCGCGCTGCGGCCGGTGCCCAGGTTGATCACGCTGGTCGGCTTGACCCATTTGGTGTGCCCGTCGACATAGGCCCAGTTGCCGCCCTCGTTGTGCCGGTCGGCCGGCACGCCGTAGCCGTTCCTTGGTGTCAGGTCGTCGTACGGATAGCAGATCCCGGCCGTCACGCCCCGGTTGTCGCCGAGCATCATGATCATCGACGGCGAGTCCACCTGCGCCAGGGCCACGCCGCCGTTGTTGGTCGAGGCGGCCACGCCCAGCGGGCTGTACTGCAAGCCGTAGGTGTTCCCGCCGTAGTAACCGACGCCGGTGGTGGCGTTGTAGCCCGTCTCGCTGGGGCAGATGAACATCTGGTCGTTCTTGGCGTACGGCCGGACGATCAGCGCCCAGTAGCGGTTGTTCCAGTACTGCGGCGGGAGCCGCTCGTCGTAGTCCTGGCTGTACTGCAACCAGGTCAGGGCCAACTGCTTGACGTTGGACAGACAGCTCGACTGCCGCGCCTTTTCCCGCGCCTTGGCGAACACCGGGAACAGAATTGCCGCCAGAATGGCGATGATAGGTACTTCACACCGCTCCTCCTGCCTCGCCTAACCGTTCGAGCTGCCAGCCTTCACCCGGCGGCCTGGCCAGCCAACTTAC
>JAANMV010000537.1_pt1 | contig 46886 bp, 40 predicted proteins | sample 7279661 | NCBI WGS metagenome assembly JAANMV01 (sample SAMN14094540, study PRJNA606508) | bioreactor metagenome | isolation source: A lab-scale SPAN reactor treating ammonium-rich wastewater day 121 | place: Ireland: Galway | collected 2017-05-16
CCTGCCATCATTCAATCACCACGCCAACATTCGCAGGCTCAAATCGCTGCCAGACTCCATGCTGACGCACCGGTGGAAGGTTTATCTGCAAACACTATTTAGCATTGGCCTCGTCGCTTGGTTGTCAACGACTTTTGCCGTGTACCGGCTGGGGTTGTGGTACTTGGGCTGGCAAGAGGGCTGCCAGTGCCTTGGACAGCTAACTGATGCGCTGCACTTGTCTGCCCACGCGTCAGACGGGATCACGAAGGCACTGCTGGCTTTTTTGCTCATCGGCAGCTACATTAAGCTGGGCGTGCATTGGAGAAAAGATCGAGTGGCATGTCCGAAAGCCCTCGAAATTGACCAACAACATCCGGCGCCCTAGATTTCAATGCCTTGGATTCCTGCCCATCAACCATATGCACAAGTGGCTGGAAATCAACCGGAGCAGTTTCCTTCGGTTCAAGGACGCAAAGCACGTAACTGTTCAGGGGAATCCCTCTATGACTACACAGCGGGGGAGATTACATCGCAGATTAAGATTGTTAGCAGTCGTTGCGTGGGGCTTTTTAATGCTGCCGGCACTACAGGTTGCGTACGTGGGAGTGGCTGATCCACCTACAACTGCGCCGATGATTCTAAGGTGGATCAAAGGCCAGCCGTCTGTTTATCGCTGGACTGCAATAGAGCAAGTACCCGAGGATTTTCTGACCTGCGTTTGGGTGGCGGAAGACCAGCGTTTTTTTGAACACGCTGGCTTTGACTTGGAAGAAATCAAAGCCGCGCGGGTTGATGCTAGAAGAAATAGAAAGCCTCCACGCGGCGCGTCCACGATCACGCAACAATGTGCGCGATCATTGTTTTTGTGGCAGGGACGTTCTTGGGTACGGAAAGCCTTCGAAGCCTATTACACGCTGTGGATGGAAACCTTTCTCTCGAAACGGCGGATTCTTGAGCTGTACGTGAACGTCATTGAGACAGGCGATGGTGTTTACGGGATCGAAGCCGGAGCGAAGCACCACTACGGGATCCCCGCACGCGAGCTAAGTCTGGATCAGGCGGCGATGCTGGCGGCCATTCTTCCCAGCCCGAAGCGGTGGGATCCAAACACTCCCAGCGTACGCGTGCAGATACGCAAGACAAACATCTTGGAATGGGCTGAACATGCGAAACTCCCGGCCGACAAGATCAAATAAGCTTCCAGTTCGATGTCACGGTCTGCTGCGTGGCCTTGAATGCCTTCAGCCGTACTGCGCATTCACATTGCTGGAGTTGTTGTCGGTTATCGGCATCATCGCCGTCTTGGCAGCCTTGCTGTTGCCGGGAATGTCGCGTGCCAAGGCCCGCGCACTGAACACCGCATGTATCGGCCATTTTCGCCAACTCACGACGGCGTGGAGAATGTTTGCGGATGACAACCAAGGTCGGCTTGTACCGGTGTTTTATTTCCATGCGGGCATGGTCAACTCCAACGCCTGGGTGCGGGGCAGTATGGACGATGATACGAGGGTTTATCCACCTGTGGCGCCGGCGGTCTTGGATTCGACGAACTTGAGCGGAATCAAACTGGGAAGCCTCTACCAGTACGCTGGCAGTCCGGCGGTATATCGTTGTCCAGCGGACCCGAGTCAGGTGAACGGCGTGCGGCGGGTGCGAAGTTACTCGCTCAATGGCTGGATGGGCGGAACCTACGTAAAGGGTCAGAGCAACTACTGGGTGTTCAAGCGCGAGGCGGACATCGTAAACCCGGCGCCGCCGAAGGCGTGGGTGTTCATTGACGAGCACGAGCGGAGCATAAATGATGGTTGGTTCGCGGTGGACATGGTGGGCGACAAAGGCTTGCTGGACGCGCCGGCGACCCGACACGCAGGGAGCTACGCGCTGTCGTTCGCCGACGGGCATGTGGAGGTGTGGAAAATTCTCGACCCGCGCACACGGCATTGGCGCAAATTGCCCATCTCGAATAATCCGCACAATCCCGACTGGCTAAAACTACAGGCGGCCTCATCAAGTCTCCGGTAGCAATTCAACTCGCGTTCTCGGCTCGTGAGTTGCAGGCGGGAAGGCAGCATCTACGAGTTCGACCAGTCCAAGCTCATCCGCGACGGTTGCACGCGTTGCATGATTGACTGCTACCGCGACCCGAGCGTGCTCCAGCGCGTGGCCATCAACGCCAGTGACGCCTGGCAGGCCGCGAAACGCGGCCAACTGGTCACCGCCGCCAAACATGTTTTCGACCCACGCAATGTGGCTTCGCTCAAATCCGTTTGGGAGGAGCGCAAGTGGATTGGCGGGGTGTGAACGCTGGGCTTTAATCCGAAAGTCGCTGGCAGCGTTCAGGTTTAATTGCTTGGCAGCCCGCTTCACGTCCTTAGAATAACTCCCTGAAAACCCTCGGCGTGCGTGTTGATGGAAGCACTTTTCCAGCTTTCGTCGTGGGGAAATTGTTTTGAGCCGGAATCATGGCTGTTGGTCCTTTCATTGGACGCTTTGGTTGGGTGCGGTTGAGCGCGGTCGCGTTTGCTTTCGCCGCCGCGACCAGCGCGTTTGCCACCAACGGAGCGAATGCAGCATCCGACGATGCCCAGGTGGACTTCCTGCGCGGCGTTCGCCCGATTCTCTCGGGACATTGTTTCCAATGCCACGGCCCGGATGAGGCAGCGCGCAAGGCCAGGTTTCGCCTCGATGAGCGGGACAGCGCCCTGAAGCCCGCCCGATCCGGTGAAGTGCCGATTGTTCCCGGCAAACCCGACGAGAGCGAGTTGGTGTCGCGCATTTTCACGGATGACGAGGATGACGTGATGCCGCCGCCGGCCGCAAAAAGGCCGCTGACACAAGAGCAAAAGGAACTCATCAAACGCTGGATCGCGCAGGGCGCCGAATACAGTCCCCACTGGGCCTTCATCAAGCCAGCGGTATTGGCATCGCCGAAAGTCGGCGACCCATCGTGGCCGCAAAATGCGATTGATCATTTCGTCCTCGCACGACTGGAGCAGGAACAACTCAAACCATCACCGCGCGCGGACCAGCACACGCTCGTGCGCCGCCTTTATCTCGACTTGATCGGCCTCCCACCGACACCCGCAGAGGCTGACGCTTACGTCAACGATACTGCTCCCGACGCTTACGAACAGCTTGTGGAAAAACTGCTGGCTTCGCCGCATTACGGTGAACGCTGGACGCGGCGCTGGCTCGATCTCGCGCGTTATGCCGACACGAACGGTTACGAGAAGGACAAGCCGCGTTCGATCTGGCCGTGGCGGGACTGGGTCATCAACGCGCTGAACGCCGACATGCCCTTCGACCAGTTCACCATCGAGCAAATCGCCGGTGACATGTTGCCCGACGCGACATGCGAACAGTTGATCGCCACCGGCTTTCACCGGAACACGATGCTCAATGAAGAGGGCGGCATTGACCCGCTGGAGTATCGCTTTTATTCGATGGTGGACCGGGTGCATGTCACTTCCACGGCCTGGCTCGGCCTGACGATGGCTTGCGCGCAATGTCACACACACAAATACGATCCCATCCAGCACACGGAGTATTTCAGCTTCCTCGCCATGCTCAACAACGCCGACGAGCCGACCATGGAGATTCCCACGCTGGACATCGCGAAGGAGCGCAGACGGATCCAGACCGAGATTGACGCACTGGAGGCGGCGCTGCCGGACAAGTTTCCGGCCGAACTCAGAATTGACTGGCAAACGCCCGGTTCGGCGGAATTCGCCTCGAAGCACGGCGCTGAGGCTGAATTCCTTTCCGATGGCTCGTTCCGTGTCGGCGGCAAGAATCCCGAGCGGGAAGTTTATACGATCAAGTTCGACACGGCGTCGCCCCGTATCACGCATCTGCAAGTGGAAGCGCTTCCCGATGAGAATGTCGGCAGGGGCGGGCCAGGCCGGACCGACCACGGAAACTTCGTGTTGAGCGAAGTGGAAATGGAAGTCCAGGGAGGTGCGAGCCGGCCGCGCGCGCTCAAGTTCGCGAGCGCTGAAGCGGATTTCTCCCAGCAAGGTTTTCCGGTCACCCACGCGATTGACGGCAAAGCCAACACCGGCTGGGCCGTTGGTGGCGCTGACAATCCGCGAGCGCACCGGCACGCGATCTTGAAATTGGCGGAGCCGCTTGTCTTGACGGAAAAGACCGGCGTAACCATCCGGCTTGTGCAGAATCATGGCGGTCAACACACGCTGGGGCGCTTTCGCCTCAGCCTGGGCAGTGAATTGCCTGACTCCGCGACGACCGTGGACCGCAGACTTGAGGTGCGCGACCGCAAGTTTGCGAAGTGGCTCGAAGTCGAATCTCAGAAAGTGGTTGCATGGAAAACACTGCGCCCCGTCGAGGCAAAAAGCACCACGCCGTTCCTGACGATTGAGCCGGATGATTCCATTTTCGCCAGCGGTGATTTTACCAAGCAGGACACTTACACGCTCAGGTTTCAGAAGGTTCCCGCCGGCGCGAAAGCCTTTCGGCTGGAGATGTTGCCCGACGAGCGCCTGCCTCTGCATGGTCCGGGTTCGGTCGCTTACGAAGGGCCGGTCGGGGACTTCTGGCTTTCCACCGTGCGCGCCAAGACTGACGGCAGGGAAATCAAACTGCAGAGCGCGACGGAGAGTTACGCCAAGGGAGGCAATAACGCGGCCAAGGCCATTGATGATGATTTGCAGAGCGGCTGGTCCGTGGATGGCGGCCAGGGTCAGGCGCACAACGCGGTGTTTCAATTCGCCGAGCCGCTCGATGGCGGAGCCGAGCTGGAGTTGGAACTGATCTGCGAACGTTACTACGCCGCTGGCTTGGGAAAATTCCGCGTCTCCTTCACCACCGAAGCCGACGCAAAAGCCTCGACGTTGCCGGACGATGCTTATGCCGTGCTGCTCAAGTATCGTGAGCGGAAGACGCTGGCCTCACTGCTTGAATCCTCCTCGACGGCGGCCGACCGTGATTTGCTGTTGCGGCAGTTTGCGAAAGTGACGCCCGAACTGGCGAAAGAGCGGCGCAAGATGGATGAGTTGCGGGCGAAGCTGCCGAAGTTTCCCACCACCCTGGTCATGCGCGAACGTCCGCCCGGCCACACGCGCAAGACGTTCCGACTGCATCGCGGCGAGTTTCTCCAGCCCAAAGAAGCAGTATCGCCTGGCGTGCCTTCGGTGCTGCCGCCTTTGCCCGCCGATGCGCCGCCCAACCGGCTCACGCTCGCGAAGTGGCTGGTGTCGGAGGATAACCCGCTCACCGCGCGCGTAGTGATGAACCGGCATTGGGAGGCGTTCTTCGGCCGCGGCCTTGTTCGCACGTTGGAGGACTTCGGTTTTCAAGGCGAACTGCCATCGCATCCGGACTTGCTGGACTGGCTCGCCGTGGAATTCATGCGGCAAGGCTGGTCGCAGAAAATGATGCACAAGCTCATCGTGATGAGCGCCACGTATCAACAGTCGAGCCGCGTCACACCTGAATTGCGCGAGCGCGATCCGCTGAACGTGCTGCTGGCGCGCGGCCCGCGGTTTCGGATCGAGGCCGAAATGGTTCGCGATGCGGCGTTGGTGGCGAGTGGATTGTTCTCCCACAAACTCGGCGGGCCGAGTGTTTATCCGCCGCAACCACCGGGTGTTTCCACCGAGGGCGCGTATGGGGCGTTGGCCTGGAAAGCGAACGAAGGTCCGGATCGTCATCGGCGCGGGTTGTACACGTTTGCCAAACGCACGACGCCTTACGCAATGACTGCAACGTTTGATGGGCCGAGCGGTGAAGCGTGCCTGGCCAAACGTGAACGCTCGAACACCCCGTTGCAGGCGCTCACGCTCTTGAACGACACCGTGTTCATGGAATGTGCCCGCGCACTTGGGCAAATGGCGGTGAAAGCGGACGGCGACGAAGCGGCGCGGGCGGAGATGCTTTTCCGCCGTTGTCTTACCCGTCCGCCGTCGCGAGACGAACGGGAAAAACTGGTTCAGTTTTACAGAACCCAATTCGCGAGGTTCGCCAGTGGGGAATTGAAAGCGGCGGAATTGTTGGATGTGAAGGAAGGCGAACGCTTGAACGAACAAGCCGCGTGGACGGCGGTTGCGAGAGTGTTGCTGAATCTTGATGAAACGATCACGAAGAGTTAGACCGCCTCAGCAAGCAATGAGCAGCGACGATTACGATGGCCCGAAGTTCGAGGCTCAATGGTTGGCTGAACAGCGTGCGAATGTGCAGCGGTATCTTCAGGATGAAGGGGTTCAGCATCGCGGAGTCGCTTCCGAGCCGGAGTGGTTTGTTGCTCCTTACGTTTCTGTTTGGACAGTTGAGTCTATGAAAGTGCCGGGGAAGGTTGGGTGGTGGGCCATTAGTGGTGACTTGCCGACCGACCATTTGAGCGGTCATGAGGCTACCGACGCCCGTGCTGCCTTGGCTGCCTTTGCCAAGCGCTGGAACGAGGTATCGGTTTACATGCGGCGCGGAGAGGAACATCCGACGGTGAAGATTGGGCGCCCCGATAATCGCCACGAGTTGGGCGATTTACTTAACAGGCGAGCAAAGCTCATCCAGGAGTGGACACATGATAATGAAATGTGGCAGAAACCGGCGGCCTAGGAGACACGTATGAACTGTCATGACCATCTCTACGGTTGCAGCCAGCCCCGCGTGAATTCGCGGCGTTGGTTTCTCAAAGAGTGCGGCTTCGGCCTTGGCAAGATTGCGCTGGGTTCGTTACTCACGAATGCGTTTGTGACCAACGCACGTGCCGCGGCAAATGCGGGAGCAGCCGAGGTTCTTCAACCGCGTGCGCCTCATTTTCCCGGCAAGGCCAAACACGTCATTCATCTGTTCATGGCCGGCGCGCCAAGCCAGCTTGATTTGTTCGATCACAAGCCCGAACTCGCAAAACTCGAAGGTAAACCCTTGCCGCCGTCCGTGATCGGCGGACAACGCTATGCGTTCATCCGGCCGGACGCGGCGGTGTTGGGGCCGCAGTTCAAGTTCGCCAAGCACGGCCAGTCGGGCGCGGACCTCTCCGAGATGCTGCCGCACCTGGCCGAAGTCGTGGACGACATCTGCCTCATCAAATCCATGAAGACGGATCAGTTCAACCATGCGCCGGGGCAGATTTTCCTGAACACCGGTTTCTCGCAACCGGGCCGGCCCAGTCTCGGTTCGTGGGTGATTTACGGTCTGGGCAGTGAAGCGCAGGACCTGCCCGCGTTCGTGGTCATGTCCACCGGCTCGGGCATCAGTGGCGGGTCGGCCAACTGGTCCAGCGGTTTTATGCCTTCGGTTTATGCCGGCGTGCGCTTTCGCAATCAGGGCGATCCCATTCTCAATGTCAGCAGCCCGAATGGTGTGGACCCAAAACTCCAGCGTGATTCGCTGGACCTCATTGCGGAGATGAATCATGCGCGTCTGGGCATCGTCGGCGATCCGGAAATTGAAACGCGCATTGCCTCGTATGAAATGGCCTATCGCCTCCAGACTTCCGCGCCGGAGTTGATGGATTTGAAGAGGGAGAGCAAAGACACGCTGGAGATGTATGGCTGCGATCCCGACAAGCCGAGCTTCGCGCGCGCGTGTCTGCTGGCGCGGCGCATGATCGAACGCGGCGTGCGCTTCGTGAACATTTACCACGAGGGTTGGGACGCGCACTCGGATGTGGTGGGCAATTCAAAGAACAATTGCGGCGCGACGGACAAAGCGTCGGCGGCATTGGTCAAGGATCTCAAGCAACGTGGTCTGCTGGACGAAACGCTCGTCATCTGGGGCGGGGAATTTGGTCGCACGCCCATGGTGGAAAACAACGTCGCACTGGGCCGCAGCCTGGGGCGCGATCATCATCCGCAGGCGTTTACCATCTGGATGGCCGGCGGCGGCATCAAACCCGGGTTGACCTACGGCGCGACCGACGACCTGGGATTCCACGTGGTCGAGAACGAGGTCCACATTCACGATCTCCAGGCGACGATTCTGCATTGCCTCGGCTTCGATCACGAGCGGCTCACCTACACGTATCAGGGCCGGCAGTTCCGCCTGACGGATGTTCACGGCAAGGTGGTGAAGGCAGTCCTGGCGTGATCGCCGGTTCCATCAACCGCGGTTGGTAGCCGCCGGCGTAAGGAGGCGGACCCTCGTGATTCGCAACTCTTTCCGCCTCCTCACGTCGGCGGCTACGAATCACCGAAAGCGCTTACTGCCGTTCGTATTCTCCTTTGCTGACGCGCTTGAGCACGGAAAACCCGGCTTTCTTGGCGTCAGTGACGGACAGCGGTTTGAGTTTGGTGGGCGTACTGAAGCTGGAGATGATCTTGCGCACCGGCTTTTTGCAGGCCGGACAATGCGTCAGCGGTTTGGCGGACAATGGCCGGTTCAAAGTAAACTTGCCACCGCAGACTTTGCAGTCACCTTCGCAGAGTTCGTATTCGTAAAGGGGCATCAAACAATGCTATCGACCTTGCTGACCTTGAAAGTTCTCGTATCGCCCGCCTTACTTCTTCATAAACGGCGTGAACAAATCAATCGGCACGGGCAGGAACGTCGTCGTGTTGTGCTCGCTGGAAATCTCGCGCATGGTTTGCAGGAAGCGCAGTTGGAGCGCAATCGGCTCCTTGCTAATCAAGGCGGCGGCCTGGACCATTTTTTCCGCAGCCTGAAATTCGCCTTCGGCATTCACGATCTTGGCGCGACGTTCGCGTTCGGCCTCGGCCTGCTTGGCCATTGCGCGCTTCATGCTGTCGGGCAGTGCCACGTCCTTGACCTCGACGGATGTGACCTTGATTCCCCATGGGTCGGTCTGCCGGTCAATGATCTCCTGCAATTGCAGGTTGATTTTCTCGCGGTGCGACAGCAACTCGTCCAACTCCGCCTGCCCCAGCACACTGCGCAGCGTGGTCTGGGCGATGAGCGAGGTCGCTTTCCAGAAATTCTCCACCTTGACCACGCCGGCAATCGGGTCCACGACGCGGAAGTACAGCACCGCGTCCACGGTCGCGGGCACGTTGTCCCGGGTCATGATCTCCTGCTTGGGCACGTCAATGGTCACGACGCGCAGGTCCATCTTCACCATGCGATCAATGACCGGTATGAGGATGATCAGGCCGGGGCCTTTCGCGCCGAGGAGTTTGCCGAGCCGAAAGATCACGCCGCGCTCGTATTCGCGCAGCACGCGGATCATCTGCGGCAGAATGATGGCGCCCAGGATGAAGACCGGCACGACCCACGCGCCGAGATTGAACAATTTACGAATCATTTCTTCCATTTGGTCCTCCTTCAGGTTTGTTTTGGTTTCACTTTCAATGTCAGGCCTTCGATCCCGACAACCTCAACGAGTTGGCCGGTTTCGACCGGTACATCGCTTACCGCGTTCCAGTATTCGCCTTCGATAAACACTTTTCCGTTCCGCTCGTCAATGTGTGCCAGCGCCTTTACCGTCTGGCCCACCATGGTTTCCTTGCCAACTTTCACCGGGATCAACTGCGCCCGCAGGCCCGCGCCCACCACGAACGCGAAGAACGCCGCGGTAATGAGCGTGCCGGGAATGATGTAGGCAAAGGAGAGTTGGAAACCCGGCTCGGCGCGGTTGAACAGCATGAGCGCGCCGAGCAGAAAGGCGATGACGCCGCCCACCGTCAACACGCCGTGGGTGGGCGCGAAAACGTCAGCAATGAAGAGAACGATTGCCAGCGCAATCAGCGCGAAGCCGGCGATGTTCACCGGCAGGATCGAAGACATGTAGAGCACAAGGATCAAGGCAATTGCCCCCACCACCCCCGGGAAAATCGCGCCCGGATTGCTCAGTTCGCCGATGATCCCGTAAATCGCCACCAGCATGAGAATGAACATGACCTCGGGCCGCCAGAGCAACTGAAAGACTTTCTCGCGCGCGATCATGGGGATGGCTTGAATCTCGGCGCCCGCAGTCTGGAGCTTCCGGTCCCCCACGGTGCGTCCGTCAATCTGCTTGAGCAGATCGGTCATGTCGGTTGCGATCAGATCAATCACGTTCAGCTCCAGCGCCTTTTCCGCCGTGGTGGCCACGCTGTCAATGACGGCGGATCTCGCCCATTCGACGTTGCGCTGGCGCTTGTCCGCGATGGACTCAATGAAACTGGAGGCATAGCTCTGCATCTTCTGCTTCATCACGTCGTCGGTTTTCTCCGCGCCACCACCACCGCCAATGGACACGGGATGCGCGGCGCCGATGCTGGTGTGCGGGGCCATGGCGGCCACGTCGGCCGCCATCGTGATGAACACCCCGGCGCTGCCCGCGCTGGCACCCGTTGGTGATACATAAACCACCGTGGGAACGCGCGCGCCGTAGAATGACTGGACAATTTGCTTGGTTGATTCCAGCAGACCGCCCGGGGTGTCGAGTTCGATGATGAGACACGCGTCCTTGCGTTCGCTGGAAACTTCGATGGCGCGGGAAATGTAGCTGGCCGTGGCCGGCCCGATGGCGCCCTCGATTTTAATCAAGCCCACGTTCGCGGCCCCGGCGCTGTGCACCGCACCGAGAACCGCCGCCGCCAAGATTAGAGCACCATGTCTCATAACGTCCTCGTTCCCCTGCAACTTAACAAAACATCCCCCGTCTGCAAACCCTATTAACACCCTGTTAACTCCTCTCCGCAGTCGCCGACGGCAGCCTTCGCGGCGCGGTGAACCGGCGTCACTCCGTGGCTTCCGTCACGGCGCGGAGAATGTTCGTCTCCCGCCGCTGCAACAAGCGCCCCAGCGGGCGCAGCGTGATGACGTAGAGCCAGGCGAAGCCGGCGGCCATCAGGAACGCAGCCAGTAGATTTACCAGTGCCGCGGGCAGCCCGGCCAGGCGTTGGGCCAGGAATCCTAGGGCCGGCGGGAGAAAGACGGGGGAAACCACGAGCGGAAACACACAATGTGCCACCAGCGCCACCAGCGCCGTCTGCCACGATTGTTTGGTGGGTTTGAGCGAACCCGCCGCGATGCGATAGGGCGCCAGGATGGAGGCCAGGTTTCCCAGCGTGCAGAACAGCAGAAACGCCGCTCCGAATTGAAGCAGCGTTGCCATGACGACCAGAACGTTCAGTTTCGCCAGAATCGCGACGCCGGTCAGCGGAATGAAAGCCACTGCCGCCGCCATCGGCAGCAGCGCAAGATTTTTGCCCGCCAACAACCGGTCACGCGGCGTGGGCAACAACACCAGCCCGCGAAAGCCGTCGCGGTCGCAACCGAATTGGTTGCTGACCAGTTGCAGCAGAGCAAACAGCACCATCACCACGGCTATGGTGCCGAAGAACGGCTTGCCGGCTTCCGGAAAACTCACGCCGCGGCGCAGTAAGATCATGCCGGGAAGGAGAATCGCCATAAACAATCCCATCCCCAGCATCATCTTCACTTCCGGTGCGCGGGTCATGGAACGAAGCTGCGCCAGCGCCAGTCCGGCGATGTCGTCCGGGACATGCGGCAGTTGTCGTTCAACCCAGTTCGGCACGGCTTTGGCCGGCTTGATTGGTCGGGAGTTTGCGCGCGGTTTTTCCTCGGCGCGATAGAAGCGCAGGGTGGTTCGATAAGACCTTCGCAGTCCAAACCAGCCAAGTGCGATCATTCCGGCGGCGCCCCAGATTGCCGGCAGGAAATTCCCTTCCGCCAGACGGCGTGCGCCGTGCGGCAACCAAAGCAGGGGCACCCACGGATGCGCCAACGTTATCACTTCCGCCATCTGGATTGCGTGGCTTGCGTCCGGTTTGGCTTCAGGGAGGGTTGGCGAGTTGGTGACCGCCGCGTTGGTCGCCGATGCCGTTGATGCGTCCGGACTCAGCAATTGCTGCACCTGCGTTGCCCGGCGGGCTTCGCGTTCGGACCGGGACTTGCGCTGATAAGCGAGGTTGATCAACTGCGGTGATTGCGCGATCAAAATGATGCTTACCATGATCCACATGGCGATTGCGCGACGGCGGCGCGGATTCACCATGAGCGACAAGAGCCAGCCGCGCAGACAATAGACCCACGCGGTGAGCATGAACACAAAACCCAGGACCAGGGGCATGGCGAGCACGAAGCGCAGCCCATGGCTGACGGTCAATCCGACGACCAGCCCCAACATGAACGCGAGTCCGACCACCGTGCCGAACGAGATCAGCGACGCGAGATAATTGAAGACGAACACCTGCCGCAAACTCACAGGCAGGTGCAACAGTCGGGCCAGGTCCACACTCTCGGAACGCTGCACTTCACTCAGCACCCCCATGAGCGAGAAGAACAATACCGCGAGGATGACGCCATCCCAAACCCACATCAAGGTGGGAGCGGGGGTGCTTTTCATTGCCACCGCGCCGACGAAGATTGCGCCTACCCCGCCGCCTACTGCAACCAGCACCAGTGCGACAATGGCCAGTGCAGCGATGACAGCGCCCAGACCGCTGCCGCGGGTCATTTGATTGCGCGAGAGCCGCCAGCGCAGCCAGAGGATGGCGCGAAATTGCTCCCAATTCATGGGGCCTCCGCCAGCCAGCTCAAATGTTGCGTGCCGGTCTGATCGCCACCAACGGCGCTTATGAACCGATCTTCCAGCGAACCATTCTGCTGCTGCACTTCGTCCATCGTGGCCTGGTAAACCAGTTTGCCGTTGGCAATGATGCCCACGTCCGAACAAAGCTTCTCCACGATTTCGAGCACGTGCGACGTGAGGAAGACCGTCGCGCCACGTTTAACACAACTCCGCAAGACATCCCGCAGCACGCGGGACGACACCGCATCCACCCCCTCGAACGGTTCGTCCAGAAACAGCAGTTCCGGCCCGGGCAACAGCGCGGCGGCGAGGGCCAGTTTTTTCTTCATTCCATGGGAGTATTCGAGCGTGAGTTTCTTTTCCTCGTTCTCCAGCCCCATCATGACCAGCAATTCATCACAGCGCGTCCGCACCGTGGCGGTTGGCAAAAGATACATGCGCCCGATGAAGGTCAGGTATTCGCGCCCGGTGAGGTTGTCGAAGAGCGCCAAATTCTCGGGCACGACGCCGATGCGGCGGCGCACCTCGCGGGCGCGGTTTTCGTCGGCGAGGTCTTCCCCCAGGATGCGCATCTGGCCGCTGGTGGGCGCGAGCAATCCCGTGAGCATCTTGATGGTGGTGGATTTGCCCGCGCCGTTGGGCCCGAGAAAACCGAAGAACCTTCCCGACGCGACGCTCAGGTTTAGGCCGTCCACGGCGCGGACGCTGCCGAACACCCGCGTCAGCCCGGTGGTTTCAATGACAACACTCATGGCGCATCTGATTTGAACTCTGGCGCAAGGCTACGCGGCCCCGCGCGGCAAGTCAGTTACAAAACCGGCCGCCGTTTTCAACCCGCCCATGCACAATCGTGGGAGGCAACTTGGAACTTGGAACTTGGAACCTGAGACTCTATAACAGCCACATGTTGCAGGACCTGTTAGCTGCGAGCGCGCTGATGTTTCCCCCACTTTTGGCCGAGGTGGCGACCAACGCGACCGGCCTTGCGGCGAAGGAAACACCTTCCTTGCTCACCGGGGGCGGGCCGATGTTGTGGGTGATCCTGTTCACCGGCGCAGTCGGGATTGCCACGTTCATCGAGCGCCTGCTCCATTGTCACCGGGCGCAGATCAATTCCACCGAATTCCTCAATGGTGTGCGGACCGTGCTCAAACGGGATAACGTGGTCGAAGCGCTCTCGATTTGCGACGCCACGCCCGGGCCGGTGGCACGACTCGTAAAGACGGCGATCCTGAATCGCGACCATGGACGAGAACGGGTGCGCGAGGCGCTGGAAGAGGCCGGGCTGGTGGAAGTGCCGCGTCTGGAGGAGCGGCTCAATCTGATCGCCACCATCACGCAAATTGCGCCGTTGCTGGGCCTGCTCGGTACGGTGCTGGGTCTGATTGACGTGTTTACGGAAATGCAGCGCGCCGGACTCTACGCACACGTCGGCATGTTGTCCGGCGGCGTCTGGAAGGCACTGTATGCCACCGCCGCCGGACTCGCGGTGGCCATTCCCGGCCATGCCAGTTACAACTATCTCGTGAGCCGGGTGAATTCCATCGTGCTCGACATGGAACGCGCCGCCACAGAAATTGTCCACATCGTGACCGAAACCAACGGGACGAAGTCCGCATGAGATTTCCCCGCCATGCTCGCATTCTCCGGGGGCAGTTCGACGTGTCGCCCTACGTCTCGGTGTTTTTTCTCGTGGCGCTGTTCATGATGCTGGGCTCGCTGGTCTATACGCCGGGCGTGCGGATCGAGTTACCGGCGGGCGATGACCTGCCCGGCACGGATCGGCCCATGGTTACGGTAGCGGTGGACGCCAGCGGGCGTTTGTACTACCGAAATCAACTGGTTGCGGAGGCCGAACTGAAAGCGCGGTTGCTGGAAGCGGTCGAATCCGCCAGGGAACCCCTCACGCTGGTGGTGCAAGCGGACAAGTCGGTGCGGCAGGAACTCCTTGTCCGGCTGAGTCTGCTGGCACGTGAAGCGGGGATTCACGACGCCCTGCTCGCCACGCTGCCGCGCATCATCTCCGCTCCCAACCCGCCGCCCACCGAGCCATGAACGCGCCGCAAGTCGGGCCGCTTCCCTGGTCGCGGCGAAAATGGTGGATCGTGATCGGGGTGGTGTTTGCCGTGCATCTGGGTCTGGCTTATGCGCTCAGTGAGCGCAAGCCGCTAGCATCCCGTCCCGTGATCGCCGCCCCCATGCTGCGCGTGGTGAGTGAACCTGACGAATTGCTGGCACTGAATGATGCCACCCTGTTTGCGTTGCCGCACCCTCGTAGTTTCGCGGCCTCGGCATGGTTGAGCACGCCGAAGATTGACTTCCCCGTGTTCCGCTGGCGCGAACCGGAACGCACGCTCGCCCTGCCTCGCACGGAACCATTGGGAGATACATTCCGGCAGTTCATGCAGACCAACACCTTCGTGCGCTTCGAACTGGAGACGCTGCCCGCACCGCGGCTTCCCCGCACCGAAACACCGCCCGGACTATCGCTCGCCGGTCGCTCCGAACTGCTCGTCCAAGGGGAATTGGCCACCCGGCGCCTGCTGAATCCGCCCGAACTTCCGTCGTGGCCCGCCACCGATTTGTTGACGAACACCGTGGTGCAGTTGCGGGTGACTGCAACCGGCAATGTTTTCACGTTCGCCTTGTTGCCGCCGGGCAGCGGTTCCGCGGCGGCTGATCAATTTGCCTTGAACGCGACGCGCTCCGCCCGTTTTACCCCGTTGCCACAAACCGGGAATCCCCTCGCCAGCCCGGCTGCGAATCTTACGGAAGGCACGCTGGTCTTTGTCTGGCACACGATCCCACTACCGGCCACGAACGCGCCGGCAGCCACTCCGTAAGATGACCGCGTCCGAGCTAATCCAAGCTTACGTGGTCACTCTGCTGGCGTTGCTGGCCTTCATGGGAATCTATTTCGAAATGCGGCGGCGGCGTTTTCATCCCACACCGACCGAGGACCGCATCTTTCGTTGCACCGATTGCGGTTACGTCTATACCGACGACCCGGACGTGGACCGCTCCCGCTGCGCCCAATGCGGGAAGTTGAATGAGGGGATCAAGTTTTGAGCCGGCAGGTTTTCAACCGATCAAGCACGGGGATGAAACGAGGATTACCGTGACCACCGAGTTTCAACACGTCATAACCAAGCAGGTAGGGCGCGTCACTCTGTGCGCGCCGCAATCTGCAACCGGTGTACCGCACGACGCGTACGGAGTGACGCGCCCGCGCTGGTAACGAAATCCAGTTGTCACAGTACGAGTTCGAGCGCCAAGGCCGGGATGTCCGAGCTTGCGGTCTAGCTTCCCGTCTTCAACTCCACCACATCGTGCGGCGCGGCCTCCTTCATGCCGGCGGCGCTTACGCGGATAAACCGGGCCTTCTCGCGAAGTTGCGCCAGGTTCGCCGCGCCGAGATAACCCATGCCGGATTGAATCCCGCCGACGAGTTGTCCCAGCACGCGATCCACCGAGCCGGACATTTCCTTGAGCGCCTCCACGCCTTCCGGCGCGACTTTCTGGGTTGGATTCGGCGCGTGACCGTAGCGCGCGGCGGAGCCGGATTTCATCGCGGCGAGGCTGCCCATGCCGCGGTATTGCTTGTACAGTTTGCCGCCAATTTCCATCACTTCGCCGGGCGCTTCCGGACAGCCGGCGAACAAGCCGCCGCAAATCACCGCGTGCGCCAGCGTCAACGCTTTCACGATGTCGCCGCTCTTGGTGATGCCGCCGTCGGCGAGGATTGTCACGCCTTTCTTCGCCGCAATTCGCGAGCCGATGTAGAGCGCGGTCATTTGCGGAATACCCACACCGGCGACGATGCGCGTGGTGCAGATGGAGCCGGGGCCTTGTCCGACTTTAATGACACTGGCACCGCAGTCCGCGAGAAACTCCACCCCGCCGGCGCTGGTGACGTTGCCGGCAATGATCGGTAATTTTGGAAAAGCGTCGCGCAGCATTTTTACCGCGTCGCCCACGCCTTTACTGTGGCCGTGGGCGGTCGAAACGGCCACGGCGTCCACGCCACGTTCCACCAACCCGCCGACGTGCGTGAGGATGCGTTCGCGATCCAGCTCGCCAAAGGCGTTGCGTGTGGCCGACACCGCCGCGCCACACACCAGCCGGAATTGCGCGTCGCGCGCGGGTTTGAACTGCGCGCGGCGTTCATGGGCAATCCGCTCCACGTCACTCATCGTGAACAAGCCGCGCAGGTGATCCGCGTCATCCACCACGAGCAGTTTGTGGATGCCGGGCCGCTCGGTGAAGAACTTGTCCGCGCGGGCGATGGGGTCCTTGCCGAGCTCCTTCTTGTTGATCGTGTGGACCTGGGCGCGCGGCGTCATGGCCTCGGCGATCTTGCGCTTGGCGTAGCGCGCTTTGACGACGTGCCCGGGGAGCAACCCCACCAGGACGCCATCGGCGTTCACCACCGGAAACGTGCTGAACGTGAATTTGCGCTCCTCCACCAGTTTCACCACGTCGCCGATTAGTTGATCGGGGGCGACTTTGATGGGGTCCTGGATCATCCCTGGCACGTGATATTTCACCCGGCTGACTTCCGAGAGTTGCTGGCGTTCGGGCATGTTGTAATGAATCAGCCCCATGCCGCCGTTCAACGCCATGGCGATGGCCATGCGCGATTCGGTCACCGTATCCATGTCCGACGAAATGACCGGGATGTTCAGGGTGAGCGAAGGCGCGAGTTGCGTGTCGAGCTGGGTGTCGCGTGGCAGGATTTCCGAGTACAGCGTGGCGAGCGTGAGATCATCGAAGGTGAGTCCGAGACTGGCGTGCATGGGGAAGAATGCCTCCGCCGCTTGGTAGAATTGGGAGTCAAGGTTCTTGGGCTGTGTTGCCATGTCGGATAATGCAAACCACCCCGTAGCCTTGGCAAGTGGAATTCGGAACGAACCTGATCTGTCCAGGGTCAAGTCAATTCATGTGAGGAAAAACATTGCGTTGGGGCACGGGCTTTGGCTACATCCCTGCGATGCGAAAACCGGCACAAACGAGCGTTTGGCCTGCCGCGGCGTTGCCACTGGCACGTTTGCCGGGCGGCAGCGAACGATGAACCGCTGCCGGATGCAGGTTTTGTACTCCGGCCACGTGCAAGGGGTTGGCTTTCGGTTTACGGTGCGGCGCGTGGCGACGGGATTTGAAATTGCCGGGGTTGTGCGTAATCTGTCCGACGGTCGGGTGGAATTGGTGGCCGAAGGCGCGCGCGCGGAACTGGAAGCGTTCCGCGAGGCGATTCGCGAGTCCGGTCTGGCCGCGAATGTCCGCCGCGAAGACGTGAACTGGACCGAAGCGCAGAATGAATTTCGTGGATTTGAGATTGTGCGATAGGAAGTAAATGAAGTTTGCCATCATAGCCGACATTCACGCCAACTTGGAGGCGTTTCAGGTCGTTCTGGAAGACTGCAAGCAGCAGAAGATCACCCACTACGCCTGCCTGGGCGACGTGGTTGGTTACAATGCCAATCCCAAGGAGTGCCTCGACATCGTCCGCACCATGGCTATGCCGTGCGTGAAGGGCAACCATGACGAATACTGCTCCTCCGATGAGCACCTTGACGGCTTCAATCCCGCCGCTGCCGAGGCCGTCAACTGGACGCGCAAGCAGTTGAGCGAGGCCGACCGCCAGTGGTTGCGCGAACTCAAATACACCCGCATGGTCACCAGCTTCACGCTGGTCCACGCCACGCTCGACGGTCCCCAGCGTTGGGGATATGTGTTCGATAAACTCGCGGCCGCTGCCAGTTTCACCTATCAAAACACTGCGGTCTGTTTCTTCGGCCATACCCATGTGCCGGTGGCGTTCATGCGCGACAGTCTGGTGCGCGGCGGCACCTACTCCAAGTTCAAGGTCGAACCGGGCAAGAAATACTTCGTCAACGTGGGTGCCGTGGGCCAGCCGCGCGACAACAATCCCAAGGCGGCTTACGTCATTTACGATGTGCATGAGGGCACGATTGAATTGCGCCGGCTGGATTACGACATCGCCGCCGCCCAGAAGAAAATCCTGGCCGCCGGTCTGCCGCAACGGTTGGCGGAACGGCTGGCCTACGGACGCTGATCACCACAGCAGCGAGCCGGTTGATTCTCCAGCCGTAAGCAGGCTGGTGTCGCCCAGCCAGTGCGAAATTGGATGCCCGCAATCCCAGTGCTGTGACCAACAAATACCGAGACAGGGTAGGGCGCGTCACTCCGTGCGCGCCTTTGGGGAAGCGAGGTGTAAGTTGCGGCGCGCACGGAGTGACGCGCCGTACCCGCGCCCCGCTGGATGTATCGAAACTTCATTGTCGCAGTGTCAGCGAAGCACGAAGTCCAACCACCGAACCGCTTTGGCCCGGCTCCGAGCGGTTATTGTCTTGAACGTCCGATCCTCGGAATTCGGCCTTGAAGATTCTCATCCTCAAACCCAGTTCGCTGGGCGACGTGGTGCAGGCGCTGCCCGTGTTGCGCCTGCTCAAACGGCATTTCCCCGCTGCCGAGATTCATTGGTGGCTGGACGCGGCGCTGGCGCCATTGCTGGAAGGCGACCCAGATCTTGCCAGCGTGGTGCGTTTTGAGCGCCGCCGCTGGGCTTCGCCGGTTCATTGGCCGGAAATGTGGCGCAGCGTGCGCTGGTTGCGGGCGCAAAACTTTGACTGGGTCATAGACCTTCAAGGCCTGGCGCGCAGCGGCGCGTTTGCCTGGCTGGCCAATGGCACACTGCTGGTGGGCCTCGATGACCCGCGCGAAGGGGCGCGCGGTTTCTATGATATCATCGTGCCTCGCGCCTCGTTTCACACCCATGCCGTGGACTGGTATCTGGCCGTTCTGCCACGTCTCGGGATGCCTACGCATTGGGACTTTGACTGGTTGCCGGAACGACCGGCGGTGGCGGAACGTGTCAGAAGTGAGTGGCCGGCGGAAGGTGTGCGTTGGGTGGCAGTACTGCCCGGGGCCCGCTGGCCTAACAAACGCTGGCCGATCGAGCATTTTGCCGTGGTGACGAAGGCGTTGGCCGCTCATTCCACCAAGATTCGATTTGCCGTGTTAGGTGGTACAGATGACGTGCCCCTGGGGGAATTTCTCTGGCGGGGCTTCCCAGAGCGTTGCGTGGATTTGACCGGCCAGACTTCGCTCCCGGAAATGGTGGAATGGGTGCGGCGTTGTGATCTGATGTTGACCAACGATACCGGCCCCATGCACGTGGCGGTGGCTTTGCGCAAGCCGGTGGTGGCGGTTTTTGGCCCCACGGAGCCGCGCCGCACCGGCCCTTATGGCCAGCTTGACAACGTGTTGCATCACCCGTTGCCGTGTGCGCCGTGCCTGAAGTCACACTGTGCCTGGCCGCAGCCGATGGAGTGCCTCACGGCGATTCCACCCAGGGACGTTGCCGACCGGGCGAGACGGATATTGAGCTCCATGATACGGCCTTGATGACTATTAGCAGCGGCTTACTCTGTCAAAACTCCGCCAAAAAGTGCCGTAAAATAGTCGTAAAAAAAAGACTTGCCAATTCTACACCCTATAACTAACGTTCCAGCAACGGTTAGATGCAGTCATAAAAGAACAGCAACCTATTAAACCAAGAATCAAAGACACAAAGGCGGAACCTATGAAGAAACTAAAACTGAGCATGGTGGCCCTTGCCGTTGCGATAGCGGGTAGTCTTTCAGCCAAGGCAGTGGACACTTTGTATTGGCTGGAGGTGGAATTCACTAACACAACAGCGACAATATGGGAAGTCTGGGGGATACCCCAAACAACTAGCGGTTTCCCTGCAATAGAGAACTGGAGTATTAATGCAGACACCGATGGCAGCGGAAAAGTATCGGGCTATGGGGTAGTTGGGATCGAGGAGAACACAAATGGAGTGCCTTGGAGCTATATCCCAGTGGAAGTCAAAGGCAAGATGAGCAAGAAGGGATCGGCTGCAACGTCCACGCTGACCATTAAAGGTAAGGGATACCGTGCGGACGGCGCGGGTGGCGGCGAGGCAGTTAGTCTGAATCTCAAGTTTACTGGCCAGCCAGGCGTGAATCCCCTCAATACCAATCAAACCCGCATAGTGGGAAAGCTGACCGGTAATTGGAAGGCAGGCAAGACCAACACCAAGATAGACCGATCGGCCGTGATTACCCAATCTGATAAATGGCAATTAGATGTCGAAGGTGATGTGCTGCAGAACGCGAAGAAGATGCAGTTGTTTGATCGCGACCTCACAGGCACAGGTAGCATAAAGAAGAACAACACCTACAGTCTCAAGGTGAAAGGGACTGGTTGGAACAAAGGTAGTTCCGCAACGCTCACAGGCAATCTTGGTGCCTACACCAACAACGTAGTCATTGGAACAAATCTGACTGCCGTCGTTTTCCAGGCGCCTGTAACGGCTGATCTCAAGGGTAAAGTGCAGGGCCAGACTGTTACCGACCAAGGTAATGCGAAGCGCGATTCCAATAGCATTTGGGCTGGATTGATTTGGTAATCATATAGATTCAATTCCGCTGCTTCATGTGAAGACCCCCGCCGGAGTGGCGGGGGTCTTCTTTATGTTGTGGCTAACTCCAAGCTGAAGTTGTCCTGGAGAATAGCCTATTCTGCTCAGTGGCAATCACTACGCACGTTGCGAGAGTGAGATCCTCGCTTTTCCGTAAAGAGTTACAAAGCACTTGAGTAATTCGATGGGTTGAGGTTAGGTTTATTGGATCTACGGCGTATCGCAATAGCGACATATAAGAGATTGTTTTTTATGGAAATGTACCGATTACGGTCCACTAGTTACATGCACGCTAACGTACGCATTGGGTTCCTCATCGGGGTGATTGGGGTGGCTGGATTCATCATCCTCGGTGCGCTGTTGGTCGCCGGACGGAAGTCCGCTGCGACTATTTCGGAGGCTGCGAACCAAGTTGCAGGCCCCTCAGCGACTCACGAAGAGTTGCCACTGACTGTCACCCGGCAGCTCGTGCCGGCGACAGTGCCAACATCCGTACCGAAGCCCCAGCCAGACACGTCGGAGCAGACGGGTGCCGACGCGAAGTCCCTGGCGGAATGGGTCAGCATGTTGAATGACCCTAGGCTATCGTTGGAGGAGCGGAAAAAAGCCATTCAGGCTTTGGCGCAACTTGGCAGCCCCGAGGCGGTTGCTGCATTGAAGGCGGCGTTGGCAACCGGCAACGAGGACCTGCGCGCCGCCATTGCCGAGGGCCTTGGCGAATGTGCCAGTCCGGAATGTCTCGCGCTGCTGCTATCGTTGCTGAATGACCCGAGCCAGACCGTCGTGCAAGCGGCGGTGCGCGGGCTGGCGCAACAGGGCACGCCCGAAGCCGCCAATGCTTTGACTGTGCTGTTGTACGATCCTTCACGGCCACTTGACGTGCGCGTGGAAGCGGCGCTGGCTTTGGGGACCATGAACGTGCCCGGGGTGATGGACACACTTTCCCGGGCAGCGTATGGCATCACGGATGAGGACATCGTGACCCAGGTGCTAAACGCCATCGGGCAGCGTGATATCAGTGAGAGTCAACCTTTCCTGGAAAATTATTTGCGTTCCCCCATCGCATCCACTGATTTGAAAGTGGAGGCGGTGGAAGCGCTGTGGCAAAGCCAGGGCGATGCCAGCGCGTTTCTGGCCACGATTGCCGCCAACCCGGACCCGGACATCCGCGCGGCCGCCGCCTGGGCCCTGAGCGCCACAGACGAACCGGGGAGTGTGGGCAGCCAGTTGTTGAACCTGCTCCAACGTGAGCAGGACGCAGATGTCCGATTGCGCCTTTACCAGGCACTGGGCAACCAACAGGACTTGGATCTCAGGGTGGCGCTTGCTCTGGTCCAACAGGAAACCAACCCTTCGGCGCAGGTTGCTGCATTGGGCTTGCTGGCGGGAACAGTGCGGGAGAATCCCAACGCAGACGTGCTGGCCTTTTTCGACCAAACAGCGGTGGCCCAACTGAAGTCCATGGCCTTGTCCGGTGAAGCGAAGGACGACCGTGTGGCAGCGACCATGTCCCTGACGCGCGCCGGCACGCCGGCTGCGATGGCCGCATTACAGGAGTTGGCCCAGCAGGCAACGGACCCAAGAGTTTTGAGTATGGCAACCAGGGCTACTCAGCAAACACCACCCCAAACCGGTCCGTAGCAGTCGTTCGATCCGCAGTGTTCACGACAGTTGGACGCGAGGAGAACCAATCCATGTCGAGGCTACGGGCCAGCCTGGTAGCAGGTTCGCGGCGCATTGCGTCTCAGGAATGTGCACAAGGGGATTTTGCCGCTTGCGCCGCCGGGCCGTCCGGCTAGTGTGATTGCATGAAGATTCATGTTGCCGTGCTCGGCTGCCTGTTGCTACCCCTGCTGCCGCTCCCGGCCCAGGTGACCGTGGACGTCACCCTGGAACAGGAGCAGTTCCTCCCCGGGGAAAGTCTGCCCACGGCGGTGCGGATCACCAATCGTTCCGGACAAACGTTGCGTTTCGGCAGCGAACCGGACTGGCTGGTATTTTCGATTGAATCCAGCGATGGCTTCGTGGTGGTAAAGAACAGTGAGGTGCCCGTCCTGGGCGAGTTCGCCGTGGAATCCTCGCAGATGGCCACGCGGCGGGTGGACCTGGCCCCGCACTTTGTGCTGTCCCGAACCGGCCGCTACAAGGTGACCGCCACCGTGCGGGTCCGGGAATGGGACACGATTCTCAACTCGAGTCCCACGGCATTTGACATCATCAATGGCGCCAGACTGTGGACGCAGGAATTTGGCGTGCCGTTGCCCCCGGGCGTAACCAACGCAGTGCCGGAAGTCCGCAAATACATCCTGCAACAGGCGAATTATCTGCGCACGCAACTCCGGCTTTATCTGCGGCTCACCGATGGTGCGGAATCCCGCTTGCTCAAGGTGTTTCCCATCGGCCCCATGGTTTCTTTCAGTCGTCCGGAACCGCAACTCGACAGACTGAGCAATCTCCACCTGCTGTTTCAGGACGGCGCCCGCTCGTTCAATTACACCGTGGTGAACCCGGATGGCGAGGTGGTGTTGCGCCAGACCTACGAATACCGCAACACTCGTCCCCGGTTGCAGACGGATGAAAGTGGCAAGATTGTCGTTACGGGCGGCATGCGCCGGCTGGCAACCAGCGATTTCCCCGCGCCGGAAATTCCTGCAAAACCTTAGCGGCGGTGCTGGCGATGGTTTGTTGAAGGTCAAAATGATCGGGTCAAAATAGTTCTGACCTGATGATTCTGACCCTTTTCCCAAGGCAAAGTCCCTTCAGCGCAACGCCGTCCGAATCGCTCGCTTTGTCGAAGATTCTGGGAACAGGCATTCGACCGCGGAGACGCGAGGGACACAACGCGGCGAAGCCGCAAGCAAATTGGAGCGCGACCGGTCCCCGGTCGCAGCGGGTTGGCAGTCTGGAACTCATCGGGGAATCCTGTCGTCTCGCAGCAAGCGGGGGTGCTGCGGGCGGGGACCACCCGCGCTCCTGGAGAATCCTCGCGGCCCGCGAGGATTCGAACGTATGGCAGTGCAGAGAAGAGCCGGCTAAGTTAAGGCTCTGCGCCGGTCGCGTCTCTGTGGTTCCCTTTCCCGAGAACTGCCCGGGAGTGCCCGGTCTAAACAGTTGCCCCGGCACGAACCCTGCGGCAAGCTAGGCTGCCTGAATGATTGCGAACCGCGCACGCGATTTCTCCCTGCGCCCGGACCGTTTCGAGCTGACGAGACTGGTCTGGGCGTTGGTGATTTCCTTCGCGTTGCATCTGCTGCTGTGGGGCGGTTACACGGCGGGAAAGCACTTGAACCTGTGGGAACGACTGCCGCTACCGGCGTGGGTTCAGAAGCTTACCCAACCGGTTGCCCGCGCCAAAAACGAGCCGCAGCCGACCGCTGATCGGGAGCCGCCGTTGATCTTCGTGGACGTCAGTTCGGCGCAGGCCACCAGCGAACCACCGAAGGACGCGCCGTTTTACTCCGACAAAAACTCGCAGGCAGCCAATCCGGAGCCGGAACTGGTCACGAATGTTCCCAAGATCACCGGCACGCAACCGGACGTACCCAAGACCGAAGACGTGGAGCGAAACAAGTTCGACCGCCTGATGCCGGATCCGGTGCCGCCGGCGCCTGAACCTGAACCGGAGCCGGTGCAGGTGGCCCGCGCCAACCCAGCGCCCTCGCCCGGCGACTTGACGCTCGCCAAACCGGAATTGAATCCGCGCCCGGACCCCAGCACGCCGGTGCGCCCCCGGCCACGGACGATTCGGGAAGCGTTGGCGCGGCAGCCTGAACAATTGCCCGGTCGGAAGCTGCAGCAGGAGGGCGGGGTGCGCCGCCAGCAGTTGGTGCCCTCGTTCGACGCCAAGGCCACGCCGTTCGGGGCTTATGACCGCGCGTTTATTGATGCCGTCTCGTCGCGCTGGTACGATCTGTTGGACAACATGAGTTACGATGGTTACCGCCGCGGCAAAGTGGTGCTGCAATTTAACTTGAATTACGACGGACGCATCACCGAAATGAACGTCATGGAAAACACCGTCACCGAAATGCTCTCCTTGCTTTGCCAGAAAGCCGTGCTCGACCCGTCGCCGTTCGACAAGTGGCCGCGCGAGATGCGGCTCATGGTCGGCTCGGATCATCGTCGCATTACCTTCACCTTTTATTACCACTGAGTTGAACCGTTGAGCCGCGCTCGCGGCATCCAAACTGAACATGGAAAATTTCGTTTACGTCCTGCTGCTACTGACTTCCGTCGTGGGCCTGGCTTTCATCGTGGAACGCGGGCTGGTCCTGCGCTGGCACAAAGTGGTCCCGCCCGAAATTGAAGCCGCGGTGGAATCCTGTCGCACGCGCGAGGACGTGCCCATGCTCCAGCGCGTCTGCGAGCAGAACAATTCGCCGTTGAGCCGCCTGCTCCTGCTCGCCGCCGGCCGTCTGGCCTGGCCCAAGGCCGACAACGTGGACGCCTTGCAGACGCGCGCCCGTCATGAAATCGTGCGGCTCGAACGCGGACTGGTGGTGCTGGAGATCATCGTGGGCATCGCGCCGCTGCTGGGACTGGTGGGCACGATTGTGGGCATGATGGACGTGTTCGGCGACGTGGGTGAGATGGGCATGGCGGATGCCGCGCGCCTGGCCCGGGGCATCGCGCTCATTCTCCGCGCCACGCTCATCGGTCTGCTCATCGCCATTCCCGCGCTGGTCTTCTGGAGTTACTACAGCAAGAAGGTCGAAATGCTCGCGGTGGAAATGGAGACGCTCTGCGACGAATTCATCCGGCGGCAGTATCAGAAGGGAAAGAAGTAAGCGCATGACGACCCGCTTATCGTTCGTTGGCTATGGATGGGATGCCTCTGATCGAGGCCGTCTTGATTGTATGCGGTTTTCCATCTTGGTTTCCCCCTTTGCCTGAACATGCGCTTCTTTGTTCGCAAGCATCGTGGCACGCCCACCGTCATCATCGTGGCGCTGATTGACGTGTTGATCGTGCTGTTGATCTTTCTGATCGTGACCACCACGTTTAAGCAGCAACCCGCCCTGCGGCTCGCGCTGCCCGAATCCACGCAGGCGCGGAAGACCGGCGCCGACGAAGCGGCGCTGCTGGTGGTGAGTATTGACCCGCAGGGCAACTTGCGACTCGGCGCCGATCCCGCGCCGATCAGCGCCGAGCAGTTGAAGCAGGAACTCATGACGCGCGCGGCGAAGAATCCCGAACTTAAACTCGCCATCAGTGCCGACAAGGTGGCGCCCTGGGGGCAAATCGTGAAAGTCATGGACGCGGCCAAGGAGGCGGGAATCAAGATCGCCAGCGCGTTCATGAAAGAAGCGGGGAAGTGAAAGGGTCAATCACCCAAGTACCCAAACACCCAACTCGAGCCAGACGCCACCTTTTGGGTATTTGGGTGCTTGGGTGTTTCGAGTAGTCAGCCCTTTACCGATTCTTCCGCCATCTGCACCCCGTTGAACGCCGCGCCCTGCGGACAGATCGTGAGAGTTTTACCCGGGAAGCGACGAGGTAGAGTGAGGGTTAACCGATCGTCAGAGGAATGTTGGTCAAGGGAATGAAAAGCAACACATTCCCTTGACAGTTATTCCCCTGACGATTCTGCGCCCGCACTCAGGGCCAGCCTCAATAAACCAACACCAACACCGCCGCCTGTTCCGCAGCCTTCACCACCTCCTCAAACTTCATTTCCTTCGTGTTCGCCTCTTTCAGCTTGGCCGCAACTTCCGGGACGGATTCCAGAAAAGGTAGGGCGCGTCACTCCGTGCGCGCCGTCTTTGGTTTGTGGACGCCCCGCGCGCAACGGACTGACGCGCCCTACCTTTTTCCCGCGCCAGCAGCGCGACATCTTTGTAGAACGTCCGCCCACAAAAATCCCAAGCTCCACAGGAGTGACCTCGGGAATATGCCGCCTGACGGAGCTTCGAATCATATTGGCTGCGTGCGCTACAAAGATTCCGCGCCTACGGCGCTGAGGCGTTCATCGGCTTTCCTGCGCCTTGGCGGCTTGGCGTTGAATTCCTCGCCCTGTCCGAAAGCGGTGCTAGAGCCACGCGCTGTCCTACCGCTCCGCGACTGCCGGGTGTCCTCGAACCTCGCAAAGCGTCTGGAGTGCGGGCGTGTTTACCGCCACGTTTCCCCCATCAGCCGTGTCAGCCCCAATTCACGCAAAGAGTTGACGAATCCGCGCCTTCACTTCTTGCAGTTTCACGTCGGTGATTTTTCCGGCGGCGTAGAGAATCACTGATTGCTCCAGGGTGAACAGGCGATTCGCGCGGATGAAGCTGTCCACCGTCAGCCGCCCACGGGCGAAGTCGGCGAGGACAAGCGGAATGGCGCAACCATCCGAACGCTCCTTTCTGGTAATCTGACAGAGCACCAGGTCGTCACCGGGAAGATCGGCCACTACGAGAGCGGGTCGGCGTTTGCCTGATTGAAGGTTGGTTTGGGAAAAGGAAGAACGACCACCGCGCCGACTAAAGGCTTGCCCATGCGGCGTCCTCCTCCGGCGTGTTCCAGTCTTTGGCGAGCGCGGATTCGCTCAGGAGCAGGCCGTTGAACGAGTCATCCTCATTCTTGTGCCGCAAGAAGCGCGCAAAATTATAGACCTCGCGCTGCAACGCTTCGGGCATGGCAGCAATTTCCTTTTCGATCAATTCGCTCATGCTCATGGCCGGAAATTATCGGCCTGCGGACGGTTTTGCAAGTTGTCGTTTGGCGCGTCGCAACGCCTCAGCCCTTCACCAATTCTTCCGCGATCTGCACCGCATTGAGCGCCGCGCCTTTGAGCAACTGATCGCCGCTGACCCAAAAGCACAGGCCGTTGTCCAGCGCGCAGTCCAGGCGGATGCGGCCGACTTCGCAGTTGTACTTCTCCGAGGTGAACAGCGGCATGGGATACTTCTTGTTTTCCGGTTCATCCACCAGGTCGAGGCCGGGAGCGTTCTTTAGCACAGCACGCGCAGCTTCCACGCTCACAGGTTTCTCAAACTCCGCGCTCACGGCCACGGAGTGCGAGCGATAGACGGGCACCCGCACACAGGTCACGCTCGCCCGGAAGGTCGGATGGTGCATGATCTTCCGGCCTTCGTTCTCCATCTTCATCTCTTCCTTCGTGTAGCCCGTCGGCAGGAAGGCATCCACGTGCGGCAAGACGTTGAAAGCGATTTGGTGCGGATAAACCTCCTTCGTCACCGGCTGGCCTTTGACGATCTGGTCCACCTGCCGCTCCAGTTCGGCGATGGCTTTGGCACCCGTGCCGGACACGGCCTGGTAGGACGAGGCAAAAATCCGTTTGCACCCAAACGCGTGATGCAGCGGATAAAGCGCCATCAGGGTAATGGCGGTGGTGCAATTGGGATTCGCGATGATGCCCTTGTGCAACTTCACGTCGGCGGCGTTGATCTCCGGCACGACGAGCGGCACTTCCGGGTCCATGCGAAACGCGCTGGAGTTGTCCACCACCACACAGCCCGCTTTTGCCGCAAGGGGCGCGAACTCCTTCGAGATGCTGCCGCCGGCGCTGAACAGCGCGATGTCAATCCCGGTGAATGCGTCCCTGGTCAACTCCTTGACCGCGATTTCTTCTCCGCGAAACTGCAGCTTCTTGCCGACGGAACGGGCGGAAGCAAGCAACGTCAGTTTCCCGACCGGGAAATTGCGTTGCTCCAGAGTCTTGATCATTTCGACGCCGACGGCCCCCGTCGCGCCCACCACGGCTAGATGCGGTTTTGCGTTCATAAAAGGCCGGCCATGATAGCGCGTGCGATTCGAGTGTCAACGCGCTGCGAGCCGCGCTAGTCAGAGGGTCGAGTTGACCAGGTCAAAGGCAGGGGTTGCCGCAAATGCCAGGTTCTTGCTCGAATAGGCACAGCCCTGTGTGCCTCTCGGGCTCGCGTTGCTGACGCAGTTCAATCCTGCGGATGGATCCTCCCCGCCATTGCGCAGCGCGGTGCGTCAGTTCCTGCAAGTGCCGCGCGGCGCGGAGATGGTCCGCTTGCGTTGAACCGCAGCGGCCATTAGCCTGCGCCCCAATGCGTCTGCTGGACCGATACCTATTGCGCGAGTTGCTGGTGCCGCTCGGCTACTGTCTGGGCGCGTTTCTTATCTTCTGGATTGCGTTTGATCTGTTCGCCGAATTGGGGGATTTGCAGGAGCACCAGATGCGGGCGGGCGACATTGCCTGGTATTATGTGGTCAAAGCGCCGGAATTCATGGTTGTGGTGCTGCCTTTTGCGTTGTTGCTGGCGTTGCTTTACACGCTCACCAATCATTCCCGTCACCACGAGATTACGGCCATCCGGGCGGCTGGCATCAGTCTGTGGCGGCTCGCGCTGCCGTATTTTGGCGTGGGTCTGCTGGCCAGCCTGGTGTTGCTGGCGCTGAACGAATTGTTTGTGCCGGACAGCGCGGACCTGGCTGAACACATCAAGACGGCACGTTCGCAGAAGCCGTCGGCGGAACGGGTGGGGGTGGTGCGGGACCTCGGCTTCGTGAATGAACGCCAGGGTCACCGTTGGCTTATCGGCACTTTCAACGAGCGCACGGCGGAGATGGAGCATCTCCAGGTGGACTGGCTGGACGCGGACGGTTTGGCGCGCTGCCTGCGCGCGGCGCGGGCCATCCATACCAATGATGCGTGGCTGTTCTTTGAAGTGCAGGAATATCAGGAGGCGGACGGAATGTTGGTCCCGGGGCTCTACACCAATGTTTATTCCTCCCTCCGCTTCACGGAAACGCCGGATGAAATCCGCAGCGAGATCAGTATCAGCAAGCGGCTGGGCAGCCGCAAAGTGCGTAGCGCCGAATTGCCGATCGCGGAGATTCTCGACTATCTGCGGCTGCATCCCAGCCTGAAGCCGGCGGAGCGATCCTGGCTTTACACCAAACTGTACGGTCGTGTGGCCGCCCCGTGGACGTGCCTTGTGGTGGTGCTGATTGCCCTGCCCTTCGGGGCGGCGTCGGGTCGGCGCAACGTATTTGTGGGTGTGGCGAGCAGCATTTTCATCTGCTTTTCCTACTACGTGTTGCTGCAACTGGGTCTGGCGCTGGGCGCGGGCGGTTGGGTGCCCGCCTGGTTCGGCGCGTGGGCGCCCAACCTGACCTTCGGCGTGGCCGGAGTATGGCTGACGGCGAGGGTGCGATGAGTGAACTGGCCGAACTCAAGGCGCGGTACGAACGCCTGAAGCTGCTTTACCAGGTGGGCAGCGTCCTGCATTCCACGCTGGACCCCGAAGTGGCGCTCGCGTTGATCGTGCGCGAAGCGGTGCGCATCATGGACGCCGCCAGCGGCTCGGTGGTTTTGATCAATCCCACCAATAGCTTCCTCGAAATTCACGCCTCGCAAGGGCTGCCCGCCAACGCCGCCGGGTTGAAACTTCGCGTCGGAGAAGGCGTCACCGGTTGGGTGGCGCGCACGGGCAAACCCGCTTGCGTGGGCGATGTGACCCGCGACCCGCGCTACATCATGCTGCGCCCGGAGGTGCGGTCGGAACTGGCCGTGCCCCTGGAGGTAAACGGCGAAGTGCGCGGCGTGCTGAACGTGGATGCGGATCGCGTCAACGCCTTCAGCCCGGATGATCAGGAGTTGCTCGAAGCCCTCGCGGCCGAGGCGGCCCGCGTGATTCAGAACACATGGCTGTACGAACAGGTTCGTCTGAAAGCGCGCCTGCTCGAATCGCTCGCCAGCGTGAGCCGCACCATCAACTCCACTCTCAATTTGGACGAGGCGCTTAATGTCATCACCCGCGAGGCCTGTGTGTTGATGCAGGCGAAAATGGGGTCGTTGATGCTGCTGGATCAAACTGGCAAATGGCTGGATTTGCGCGCCAGCTTCGGCGCCGGCCAGGCCTATCTTCAGAAACCGCGCCTGAGTGTCGAGGAGAGTCTGGTGGGCGCGGTCGTGCGCCGCAGGAAACCCATTCACGAAGAGAACGTGCAGGTTTCCGGCCGCTACCAAAATGTCGAGGTCGCGCGCCGCGAAGGATTGGTTTCGCTACTGAGCGTGCCGCTGTTATTTGGCGGCGAGGCGATTGGGGCATTGAGTGTTTACACCGCGCGGCCCTACCGTTATTCCAACGACGAAATTCACATCCTGTCCGCGTTTGCGGAGTTGTCAGCCATCGCCATTGAGAAGGCGCGGCTCTACGAGCGCGTGGTGGACACGGAAGAGTTGCTGCGCCAGAACGAAAAACTGTCGGCACTGGGTTTATTGGCCGCGGAGGTGGCACACGAAATCCGCAATCCCCTCACGGTGATGAAAATGCTTTATCACTCGCTCGATTTGAATTTTCCCACCAGCGACCCGCGGGCGGAGGACGCACGCGTGATGGGCGAGAAGATCGAACACCTCAACCAGATCGTGGAGCGCATCCTCGACTTTGCGCGGACAACGGAGCCCATGTTGGCGCGGGTGGACTTGAACACACTGATCGAAGAACTCGGATTGCTGGTGCGCCACAAACTGGCCAACCAAGGCGTGCAATGGGTGCGGACGCTCGAACCCGGTCTGCCGCCGGTCATGGGCGACGCCCCGCAGCTCGAACAGGCATTCCTCAACTTGATCCTCAACGCCGCCGAGGCGATGCCGGACGGCGGCATCCTTACGGTGACCAGCCGCTCGTTGCGCGTGCCGCGACACGCCGCGCGCCCCACCCACGTGAGTCTGGAAATCCGGGACACGGGCGGCGGGATGACCGAGAAACAGCGCGGGCGGGCGTTCCGGTCAGTGCTCCAAACCACCAAGGCCAAAGGAACTGGCTTGGGGCTGGCGATCGTTGGGCGTATCGTGGAAACACACGGGGGCAGAATCAGACTGCGTTCGCAGCCGGGCCGCGGCACGGGCGTCCGGGTAATTCTGCCGGTCGCGTGAATTTCAATCCCCGGACAACACCGGCGGGCCGAAGCCAAACTTCCTTGCCAATGCCAACGATGACGCCAGCGATTTGACGCCAGCGGTGCAGGTGGGATGCGACAGGGAGGCGGCCGCCAGGCAAACACCCGTGAGCAAACAACGTTGCAGTTCCCACTCCTCGTGCAGCCCAAGCAACACCCCGGCGCAAAAAGCGTCCCCCGCGCCGGCCGAGCCGGCGATGTATTTGGGTGGCAACTTGAGGGAGGACTGCCACACGTCTTCGCCCTTGCGCGTGCGCGCAAACGCGCCCTCTGGAAAGTGGACAATCACCAGTTCGCCCACGCCTTGCTGTAACAGCGCACCCGCCGCGTGGCGCAGCGCCACGGTGTCGAGTTGGCCATCCGGCTGACGGACTTTGAAGCCCGTCGTTTTGCCGGCTTCAATTTCATTGAGAATGCAATAATCCACGTGCTTGAGCGCGGGGCCAACCACTTTGGCAAAGCGGTCGCTGTCTTCACTCACCACGTCCACGCTGGTCTTCAAGCCCGCCGCTTGGGCAACGGCCAACAGGCGGGCAGCCTTGGTGCCGAATTTCGCATCCGGTTCGTCCAGGGCGTCGAGCAACAACAAGTACGCCAGATGAAAGATGCGGGCCTTGGATTTCTTGAAGTCCAGTTCCTCGCCGCGCCACAGGGCATTGGCGCCGCGGGCGTGAAAAAAAGTCCGCCGCCCGGAAGCTTTCTCCGTCATCACGTCGGTGTAGGACGTCGGGGCTTTGTTGGTTCGCCCGAGGGAACGCGCGTCAATCTTGTGCTGCCGGCAGTCGGCCAGAATCTGGTCGCCGAGGGCATCCTTCCCCACCAACCCGGCGGCATGAAGCGGAAAGCGCACGCCGGATCGGGCGAGGTCAATCAGGACGTTGTAGGGGCCGCCGCCGGTGCCTTGGGATTGACCGAGAATGTTGCCGAGTTGCTCCGGTTGCGGATAAACGTCAATCAGTTTGACCTGATCAATGATCCAGTTGCCGCCGGCCAGCAGGCCACGGCGCGTGTTTGGGGTTTTGGTTTTCATGACGGATCAGCCCGTATCTGGACTTCCAGTGAACGAAAAGCACGGAAGCCTAGGCAAGCGTTTTCTCCGGGCCGCCGCCCGCTTTTTCGCCGGTTCCGCCGAAGAATTGGTTTCCTTCCCGCCGGGCAATCAGCTAATCCTCGTGCGTGGTTGACCGGTTGCACAAAGGCGAGAAGATTTTGCGGGGCATCCCCGTGTCTGCGGGCGTTTGTCGCGGCAAGCTGCTGGTGCTCGACAAGCAACGGCAGGCGGTGACGCGCCAGGACGTGTCGGAAAGCGAGGCAGGCGAGGAGGTCAACCGCCTGCAACGCGCGCTGGTGGCCACCCGCCACCAGATCCTCGAAGTGCAACACAAACTCGCGGAAAGCATCGGCGCCGAACAGGCCAGCATTTTCGACGCGCACTTGATGGTGCTCGAAGACCCCGCCCTCATTGACGAAGCCGTCCGGGTGATCCAGTCGGAAAAAGTCAACGCTGAGTTCGCTTTCCATGCCGTGTCCGAGCGCTATGCCCTGGCGTTGTCCAAGGTGGATGACGAATACCTGCGCGAGCGCGTGAGCGATATGCGCGACGTAGCGGGCCGTGTGATCAACAATCTCCAAGGCCGCACGGACGAAGTGGACCTGCGCCATCTATCCGAACCATGCATCATCATCGCGCACGATCTCACCCCCTCCCGCACCGCGCAACTGGATCGGCAGAACGTGCTAGGGTTTGCCACGGATGTGGGCAGCAAGACTTCGCACACGGCCATCATGGCGCGCTCCTTGCGCACCCCGGCGGTGGTTGGACTGAAGTGCGCCAGCGAGGAGTTGGAAAGCGGTGAGTACGCCCTGCTTGATGGCTTCAACGGCGTCATCGTCCTGAATCCCACCGACCAGACGTTGTTTGAGTACGGGCAACTGATCCGCAAACAGGTCACGCTGGAGGAGAAGCTGCGCGACACGATCAGCCAGCCGGCGGTCACGCTGGACAATCACCGCGTCCTGCTCTCGGCCAACATCGAGCAGGCTGAGGATGCGGCGTCCGTCACCGCCAGCGGAGCCGAGGGCGTGGGCTTGTTCCGCACCGAATACCTGTTCATCAACCGCGATTCGCCGCCGACCGAGGAGGAGCAGTACCAGTCCTACCGGCAGGTGGCCGCCGCACTGAAGCCGCATCCGGTGGTCATCCGCACGCTGGACCTGGGCGGCGACAAGTTTCTTTCGCATCTGCACGTTCCCACCGAGATGAATCCCTTTCTGGGCTGGCGCGCCATCCGGTTTTGTCTCCAGCAGCGCGACGTATTCGGCGCGCAACTGCGCGCCATTCTCCGCGCGAGTGTCGAGGGCAACGTGAAGATGATGTACCCGATGATTTCGGGCCTCGACGAATTGAATCAGGCCAACACCCTGCTCGGGGAGTTCAAGGAGGAACTTCGCGCGCAAGGGCTGCCGTTCGATGAGCACCTGGAGGTGGGGGTGATGATTGAAATCCCTTCGGCGGCGCTCATTGCCGATTCGCTGGCCCAGCGCACGCAGTTCTTCAGCATCGGCACGAACGATTTGATCCAGTATTCGCTCGCCGTGGACCGGATGAACGAGAAGATTGCCCACCTCTACGAACCGACGCATCCGGCGATCCTGCGCCTGATCAAGAACACCGTGGACGCCGCGCACGCGCACAAGGTGTGGGTGAGTGTCTGCGGCGAAATGGCGGGCGACCCGGTGCTCGCGCCGCTCCTCATCGGATTGGGCGTGGATGAGCTCAGCGCCGCCCCGCCGCTCCTGGCTCAGGTCAAATACCTCATCCGCCGGCTCAAAGTCACCGATACCCGGCAGCTTGCGGAGTTCGCGCTCACCTGCGAATCGCCCACGGAAATCCTGGGCCGCTGCCAGGAACTCGCGCAACGCGCCGCGCCGAGCTTATTTGAGCGGTGAGAGGGTTGGCCTGCCGGAGCAATCCGTGTTTCAATACGCACTTGCCGCTTGTTCAGTCGCACGCGGCAGTTCCAACTTTCGGACGATTGCATGACCTTTGCCCGCCATAGCTGAACCTGCCGTGTAAACTGTGTCTGCAGTGGTGGTGATGGCCAGGCCTTTGGAATACTCCCCGGGGTTATTCGCCATAACAGCCACGGACGCGGCCCCCTTGATGAGTCTGAGGGGCTTTGGAGTTGATGCAGCAGGCGCTCTCAGTCGAAAGTCATCGTGGAGTTGCCAGGTTCCGGCAGCGCCCGTTGCACTCTGCCGCACGACCCAGTGGATGCCCCCGTCGCTGTGCCCGGCCTGTCCAACGATGAAAACTCCCCCCTGAGTACCCGCTGCCACGCCTTGGGCCGCGGCAAAGTATCCTGAATCCAATTGAAATGTGTCCACCACGGCCCAATCCAACCCCGCGCCCGACGCCCGGCGCACCACCCAGTGTGCGCTGCTCCGTTCCTCCACCCACGCGTGGCTGCGTCCTGCCGCGTATAAGTTGCCATGTCGGTCCATTCCCAAAGATTGCACGCGCGAGACATGCCCGTGCTTGCCGTCTTCCATCTGGAACGCGTCCACAGTTCGCCAGCGGAGCGCGCCGGTTGCATCCGGGGTGCCTTTGCGCACGAGCCAGGTCTCGCCGGTTGCCTTGCCTTCATTCCAGGCGGAGCCGCCGACAAACACTCCTTGAGGGGTGCTTAGGATTGCCGTCGCTCGGGCGCTGAATTCATGGCGGAAATCCTCGACTGTGGACCACGTCTTGCCGCCATCGTGACTGCAGCGGACCAGCCAATGCGTGGGTGTGTCCAATGGGCCGGAGCCGGGAGGCTCGTCACCGTAACCCGCCACATACAGGATTCCCTCGGCGTCCACGGAAAGCGATTGCGCCGCCGTCTTCTGACTGCCAGGTAAAGTGAAATCATCCACGGTGGTCCAGGCCGTTCCTCCGGCACTACCCTTGCGCACGATCCAGCGGAGTTGATCGTGCTCGTCAGCAACATAACCCGCGGCGTAGAGATGGCCCGCCGCATCTGCTCCCAAACTCAAAATTCGGGCGAAACCCAAAGTGCCGGGCACAAAATTCTCGACCACGCTCCAGGTGAGTCCGCGGTCAGGGCTTTTCCGTATGACAGCATGAATCCGGCCTTCGTTATCCGAGGTTGAGATGGCGGCGTACAGATTCCCGCCGGCATCTTTGGTTAGGGCGTCCACTGAAGCGGGCCACTCCGATTCGAACTTGGCCACGGTTTGCCAAAGCGGGCGGGAAACCTCCAAATTATTGGAGCGAGCGGTCAGGCACAGCGTACCGACCGCAAGAGCAAGGATGAAGAACTGGAAGGATCGCTTCATGGGATGCATAGGAATGAATTGAACAGGGTTTGTCATGTTGGTTGTGGTCATGAGGACGTATTCGCAAGCCGCCGGGGAATCTTTCAGGAAAAGTGGAGGCAACCTGTAACGCCGACTTTCCAGTCGGCGAGTTGTGCGGTTTTACGCCAGGGTATCCGACCGAAACTCGCCGGTTGGAAAACCGGCGTTACGCGGCAGTCAGAGCGATCAGGAAGGGAAGCGCACTCGGGTGCTCAACGACGAAATTAGTGCCCAGACAATTCAGTGGTTGAGCACTTCCGCACGCTGCCGGAGCGCATCGGCGCGAAGCCAGGCGAAGTCGTCCCGATTTGCGGTGAGGTTCAGGACTTCGTCGAAGGCGTCTTTGGCTTCCTGCCAGCGTTCCTTCCGCACCAGGGCCTTCGCGACAGCGAGCCAGGTGGTGGGATCATCGCCGGCTTCGGAGCGGTAATCCCCTCCCTCCGCGACGTCGATTTCAGCAAACGACGGGGCGTAGTACAGCCAGGTAATCTCACCCTCGTCATCCACCCGCGAGGCCGCCAACGCCCGGCCATCGGGCGAGAACTCCAGCCAGAAGTTCCCTCTGTCCTCGTTGGTCGCCTGGAACTGCAATAGTTCCCGCTGCGTGGCAATGTGCCAGAAACGAACCGTGCGGTCGTCCGAGATGCTGGCCAGCGTCCGGCCGTCGGGACTGAACGCGAGGCGAGCGCCTTTTCTTGTATGCCCCTTGAGCACTGCGATCATCTTCGCCGACGGTAATTCCCAGACCTCGATGTCACCCAAGCCGAAAGCGGCCAGCAGATGCCCATCGGATGAAACCACCGCGTCATTGAATCCTCCACCATTGGGAATCGCCAGGGAAGGTTTGAGGTGTTCACCTTCGATGCGCCAGAACTGCAGACGCGTATCGTTCTGCGTGAGCAGGTGCTGGCCGTCGGCCGCGAAGAAATGGAGCAGGGGTGATCCATTGGTAAGCACCCATTTGGCCCTGCCCGTGGGCAAGTGCCAGACCGTCGTGCTGTAGTCGCCGGTTGAATTGGTGGTCCGCGTAGCAACCAGTTGCCGCTGGGAATCAAAGGAAGCCAAGGCACTGCACGCTGGGAGGGAACAAAGTAATCTTTCAGAAGACCGATCCCAAACTTCCAGCACTTGCTCGTCAACCGCCCAGAGTCCCTGGAATTGTCCTTTGTCAGACACGCTGCCCAGCCGGAGTTGATAGCGCACGTCGTTGCGGCAGACCGGAAACGGTGCCAGCGTGGCCTCCAAGCTAACTGGATCAAGCACGGCTGGTTGCATCCCGGGCCAGACGAAAGCCACCAAACCGCCGGCGGCATCAAACCCGACTGGAATGACGCCTGAATCTGTGCGGCCCGGCCCGCGAATCATTTCGCGGCGCGGCCGGGTGGTTGGATTCCAAAATTTGACCACCGCATCATAGCACCCGAGTGAAGCCAGCAGCTTCCCCTCAGAGGAGAAGGCCACGTCGAACACCTCGTCTGCCTGACCGCGGAACGTATTGAGCAGTTCCCCAGTCGCCACGTTCCATAGCCTGGTCGTCTGATCGGGACTACAAGTGGCCAACATCGTGCCGTCCGGCGAAAACGCCGCCGCGATGACCATGTCGGTGTGGCCTGTCAAAACCCGGAGCTCCTTCAGCTCGTTCAGATCCCAAAGCCGCACTTCGAATCCCTGCTCACCAGGAATCGCCAGCGTGCGGTTGTCAGAGGACAAGGCGATGAAAGGTCGGGAATACTGCTTGATGGGAATCTTGTCGGGCAAGACGGCGATCTCACTCAAATCGGTAAACCGAAGCAGCCGGATGGTGTCGCCAACCAGCACGGCCAGCCGGCTGGAATCGGTATCGAGGGCGAGCTGTAGATACAAATCTCTTGCGATACTGCGTGGACCCGAGGCAGGGAAATTGGTCGAGCGGATCACCGACCAGTTTGAAGTATCCCAGACCATCAAGGTCTGCTCCGCTTGCCACGGACTTTCCCGCACCGCAGCCGGAAGCAGCTTCCCAGTCAGGAGAAACTTCCCGTCGGGAGAGAAGGTGGCCGGGGCCGCCGCGCCGGGCAGCCGGCGCAACTCGCTGAACGACCGCGCTTCCAGTATGTGAATCTCGGTCGGGTAGCCAATGACCAGGATCTCACCGTCCCGCGTGAACGACAGGGAGTGAACCGGGTTGGTGCCTGGCAGGGACGCAATTTCACGGCGCAGTTGGAGGTCCAGCACTTTGACGATCCCGTCAAGTCCCCCCACCACAGCCTTTCGGCCATCCGGAGCGAGCGCGAGGACGCGAGTGTAATTCGTGCGGGTGTCATTCGTGTACACTTTGATGCTCAACAGCTCTTCGCTCCGGCATTGTTCCCAGAGGTAGCGCCACTCGAAGCCGCGCAGGTCCGGCTGACCCGGCTGTGGCACGTGATTTTGGAGCAAGGAGCGCGCAAGCCGAAGGTTGTCCGATTTCAGCGCTTGGTAGGCGAGGTTGATGTCGGCGGCGTAAAGTCTCTCGCGGGCCGCCGCTTCGTTTTTCAGCGCCAGCGTGGCGTTAGTTTCCGCCCGCTGGGCCAAAGTCAGATTCTCAGTCGCGAGCTTGCTGACGGTCTTTGTCTGCCGCGCCTGCCAGAGGTAAAGCCCGGCGGCGAGGGCGGCAACGGCTGTGACCACCGCGCCGGCGCGCTGAACGAAACGGAGCTTGCGCTCCATTCCGCGCAGCCGCACCACGGAGCGACCACTCTCCAGCAATGCCAGGTCGGCGTGCATCTCCGCGGCGGTTTGGTAACGCTCCTTCGGGTCGCGATGACAGGCTTTGAGCAGGACTTCGTTCAGTTCGGACAGATCGGCGCGGTCGGGCAACTCGACGATGTTGGTCGGCAGTTCAGGAAACTGGTGGCGGTCGTGGCCGGTGCTGATTTCGTAAAGGACTTTGCCGAGGCTGAAAATATCTGCCTGTCGTGTGCCCGGGCCTTCGGGCGGCAGGAAGCCTTCCGTGCCGACGAACGAAATCGTGGCTTCCGCGCGCGCCACGAGGCCGATGTCTGCGAGCTTGGGGATGCCGTTCACGAAGACGATGTTCGAGGGCTTGATGTCGCGGTGGACGAGCCCGTGCTTGTGGAGATGTTCGAGCGCCGTGGTGAGCGCGAGGCCAATGCGGAGGCATTCGCTGGCGGGCAGGCGGCCCCGGAGGTGAAGTTCGCTGCGGAGATTGCGCGGGGAGTAGGTGTCCGGCTGTAACGCCGACTTTCCAGTGGGCGAGCCGGCATCAAACTCGCCGGCTGGAAAGCCAGCGCTACGGCCCGTTGGAAAACCGGCGTTACCGGGAAGCGCCTGTCCCATGTCATCGGCCAGTTCCATGACGTAATAGAAGCCGTCCTCGGCACGCCCGACTTGCAGGATGTTGAGCTGGCTTTCGTGGCTGCGCGAAATCGGCTCGAAACGCTGGATGCCCGCGAACTCGCGCTCGAAGGGCCGGTCGTCATCGAAGGAGCTGCGTCGGACGAACTTCACGGCACGCCAGGTGCCAAGGGCGTTGCGGGCCAGCCAGACCTCACCGTAGGCGCCCCTGCCGACGCGGCGAATCAGCGTGTGATCGGGAACGGGAAACGGCGGCGAATCATCGCGTTGCCCAACGGGCGCAGGCGCGGTGCCGGGGGTCTGAATGGCAGCGGATGGGTCGGGTTCAAGCATGCGGGTCAAAGTGTCGTGCGACCGACGATTTTGCGCGAGCCTGCCAAGCCGGCGCGATGGAGTTCAAGTTGTATGCCACGGAGCAGACTGTGGCGGAAGGCTGCCGGGTTCGCACGTGGGGCCACGCGGTAGCGGCGCCAAGTCGGCCCGGGCGCAAGCCAAGCCAGGATGCCTTCCCAGAATTGCCAGAGCACTTCGCGAACGGCGTAACGCCGGTTTTCCAACCGGCGGACCCATGGGCCGCCACGCTGGCCGACTGGAAAGTCGGCGTTACCGCCGCGTGGTTCAACAGCCGGATGTTTCACCCCTTGACCTCCGCTTTCTCCGCCTGCGCTTCAAGACGGGCAACTTCCTTCTTCACCAGCGCGCTGATCCGATGACGCGCCAGATAGACCTGGGCGGTGTTTACCTTGAGCAGCTTCGTTACTTCGCGGACAGGGATGTCCTTGAGCACGGCAAGATCAAAGATTTGAAACTGCTTGGACGAGACCTTCTCTTTCACGCGTTCGATGGCGGCGTCCACAAGGTTCTTGCGCCATTCCTCGTCCCAGACGGCGCCGAGTTCGAGGTTGGCGGGATCGGGCACGCGGGCAATCGTGTCGGTGCGGCTGGTGTCTTCGCTGGCGAGCGGGCGTTTCGCAAACTTTGTGCGCCGGCGGAAATGATCTATGATCCGACGGCGGGTGATCAGGCACAGCCAGTTCTTGAAGGAACTCTTCGTGCGGTCGTAACCGCCTTCCCGCATCTGCTTGGCGACGGCGACGACCGTCTCCTGCACGACGTCCTGAGCCTCCGCGTCGGATAGGCCGGTCTTGATGGCCACGGCATAAATGAGCTTCCAGTAGCGGTCGAAGAACTCCTGCCAGCCGGTTTGGTCGTCCCAATCCCGCAGGCGGTTGACCAAGCTGGAGCGCGTGGCGTTTGGATCTTCAGCGCCAGGCACACAAACTTCGGATTTGCGCACGGACATACATTCGCAGCCGCCGAAGGAATCTTTCAAGCTTTGTGTCGGGGCGTGTCGGGGGCGGATCAAAACAAGAGGGAATTGTTAGAGCAAGACGAGAAATGATTTTGGATCAAAAGGAGAATTCTGTTCACCTTCGGCGGATTCGGCTGGCGTACGGGGCGTCACCGAGTTTGACTCCGAGCGTGCCCTCGCAGGAAAAGCGCAATCACCACCGCCCTGTGCCCGCCGGGCCGTTGCTGGACCTGCACTTGGCCCTGTATCTCCAACGACGCCTCAACGCCGATTACACCCTGGACTGCCTTGGCAAAAACTGGCCGGTCACCCCGCTGGCCCACAAGCATGTCACCCTCGTCCATCATCCCAGACAGTGCTTCTGGGTCATCCCCCCAGCCGCCCGATCCGGCCCACCCTGTCTGGCCCGATGTCCTGGCCCACCACCGCCTTTAACCGAACCTCCCAATTTCACTCTCCTTTTGATCCAACAATCATTCTCCTTGTGATCCACAAACTGTCCTCCTTTAGAACTGCTCCCGACAGCAGCGGTTGTGGCCTTTGACTCTTCAAGCCAGGTCCGTTACACTTTGAAGCGCATGAACCCCAAGTTCTCACAACTGATTGTTGTCCTGCTGGCTGCCAGTTTGGCGCCGAGCTTTGGCGGCCTGACTCCGGAACAGACCAGCCAATTGCCTCCACCGGCCACACAGCCGGTAAATTTCATCAAGGAAATCAAACCCATCTTTGAAGCCCGCTGCATCAGTTGTCACGGACGGGGCAAGAGCAAGGGCAGTTTCCGCATGGATACACGCGAGACTCTGCTCGAAGGGGGCGACTCCGGCCCGGCCATTGTCTTGGGGAAAAGCGCCGAGAGTTATTTGATCGAACTGGTCATGGGGTTTGACCCCGATACCGTGATGCCGCAGAAGGGGACCAAACTCACCCGCGAACAGGTTGCCATGCTGCGCGGCTGGATTGATCAGGGGGCGCCGTGGGATGCGGGCGTCAGCTTCGGCAAGCTGGAACCGATTAATCTGCTCGCACGCCGGCCCGAACTTCCACCCGGCACGGACCAGACGGCCAATCCCGTGGATCGTTACCTGGATGCCTACTTTGCGGCGCAGAAAATCAAATGGCCCAAGCCCGTTGACGACCGGGTATTCGCCCGACGCGTGTACCTCGATGTAATCGGCCTGCTGCCGCCGCCCGAGGAGTTGCAGCGATTCGTGGCCGACCGGAGCCAGGATAAACGCGTCCAACTCGTCCGCCGTCTGCTGGCGGACCAGGAAAACTATACGCTTCACTGGATCACGTTCTGGAACGACATGCTGCGGAACGATTATCGCGGCACCGGTTACATTGATGGGGGCCGCAAACAAATCACGCAATGGCTTTACACGGCGCTGGAGAACAACCTGCCCTATGACCGCTTCGTGGCGGAATTGATCAATCCCCGTCCCGAAGCCGAAGGCTTCACCAAGGGCATCGTGTGGCGCGGCGTGGTCAATGCCAGTCAGACGCCGCAAATGCAGGCCGCGCAAAACATTTCGCAGATCTTCATGGGCGTGAACCTCAAATGCGCCTCCTGCCACGACAGTTTCATCAACGACTGGACGCTGGCCGATGCCTACGGGCTGGCTGGCATCTACAGTGACGAACCGCTGGAGATGGTGCATTGCGACAAGCCGACCGGCACCTACGCGCCGCTGCGTTTCATTTATCCGCAACTCGGCGACATTGACCCACAAGCCGCCAGGGCGGAACGGCTGGAGCAACTGGCCAAATTGATCACCCATCGCCAGGATGGCCGGCTCACGCGCACGTTCGTGAATCGCCTCTGGGAGAAGTTCTTTGGCCGCGGCCTGGTTGAACCCGTGGACGAAATGGAAAACCCGGCGTGGCACGTGGACTTGCTCGATTGGCTGGCAGAGGACTTTGCCGATCAGGGTTACGACGTGAAGCAGTTGATCGAACGGTTGCTCACTTCGCGGGCCTATCAGTTGCCGGCCGTCCCGGCGGAAGAACAGACCCACGATGATTTCGTTTTCCGCGGTCCGCTGGTGCGGCGGATGTCGGCGGAGCAATTCCGGGATGCCATCGGCGAATTGACCGGCATCTGGTATGCGAAACCCGCGCCCCGGATCATCCACGCCGATGGTGCGACGAACCGCTTTGCCGCGGTGCGCGCTGCGCTCGTGCCCGCGGACGAGTTGCAGGTCGCGCTGGGCCGTCCGAATCGCGAGCAAGTCATCACGGTGCGGGCTTCCGCCGCCACCACGTTGCAGGCATTGGAGCTGACCAATGGCACCGAACTCGCCAACCTCCTGCAGCACGGCGCGGAGAAGATGCTGGCGACCCGAAACGGAGACTCAAGCCGCGTGCTGGCGGAAACGCTTTATCAGAAAGCCTTGGGTCGAAAACCAACGGCGGCGGAGGTGCGCACGTCGGAGGCAATTCTTGGCCAGCCGGCGCAGAAAGCCGGCGTGGAAGATTTGATGTGGGCGCTGGCCATGTTGCCGGAGTTTCAACTGATTTATTGAAGTGAAGCCGTCGCGCGCACATCGGTTTGCTTTCCGTTGCCGCCCGTGGGTGGCGATTGCAGCGACCGGTTTATTGTCCCTCACGGCGGATTTGTGCCCGGCACAAACCGAGGAAATGGCCGCGCCGGTCAAGGACATGCTCGGCTACCCCAATGATCCTGCGAAAGCCGGGGAGTTGGGTCAGGCCGACGCCCGCCGCGATTTGAGCAACGGCGTGATGATGGTGAAAAGCGCGGGGTTACCCGGGCCGTCCTGGGATGAATACGCGCATTTGCTGAAAGAGCGCTGCAACGTGGAGTTGCTCCCCATTGCCGGCTGTATTGTGAGCGATGGATTGCTGGCTTACCTGCGCGGTTACAACGAAGTATCCAGAGCCGCCATCCAACAGAAATTTGGGACCGACATTTTTGCCGAACTTAACAAGGAAGCCGACGCGCGCTGGCAGAAAAAGCACGCGAAGGCGGACCTGCTCGCCAACAATGGCGTGTATTCCGTTCAGAGTGGCGACACGCTGACGAAAATCGCCCGCCTTCACGGCGTGTCATTGAGTGATCTGTTGAAAGCAAATCCCAGTGTCAATCCCACTCGTTTACAGGTGAGGCAAAGAATCATTATTCCAAAAAAGAAACAGCCATGAAGATGTTCGCTCCTCAATCCCGTCGTGACTTCCTGAAGACCGCCAGCGCGGCAACGCTCTCCGCCCTGGCGGCCGGTTTCCCGCGCGCCATTTGTGCCGCCGAAGTGGAGAAACTCAAGGCCAGTGCGGACACGGTCATCGTGCTCTGGATGGGCGGCGGCATGGCGCACACGGAAACGTTCGATCCCAAACGCTACACGCCGTTCAGCAAGGGCATGGCGCCGGATTCATTCCTGAGCACGTTTCCCAGCATTGATACTGCGGTGGATCATATCAAGTTTTCCCAGGGACTGGAAAAGACCGGCCAGGTGATGGACCGCGGCACCCTGATCCGCACCTACACGGCGGGTGATTTGGGTTTTATTCTTCACTCGCGCCATCAATATCAATGGCACACGGGTTACGCCCCGCCGCAAACCGTCGCCGCGCCGCATATCGGCGCCATCATCGCGCGCACGCTCGGTCCATTGAATCCCGCCGTGCCGGCATTCATCAACATTGGCCAACGATTCGATGTCGGCGAAGGCGAAGAGTTGAAGGCTTTCACCACGGCGGGTTTCTTGGGCAGCGAATACGGTCCGTTCAACATCCCGTTTCCCGATCAGGCCGCCGAAACGGTGCGCCCCCCGGGCGGCATGACTCCGGGCCGGTTTGAAGACCGCAACAAATTCTACAAGCGTTTGCTCGCCGCCAGTCCCATCGGCGAGGCGGGAAGTGATTATCAAAAGGACTCGCTGTTGCGCTCGCTCGACAACGCGCATCGGTTGCTGAGTTCACCGGCGGCGAAGGCGTTCGCTCTCGCGCTCGAACCACTTGAGAGCATCCGCAAATATGTCCCGGGTTACGAACCGGGCCAGCGTTTCGACGCCAAGCAGGACCGGTTCGGCGCCAAATACGAGGAACAAATGGTCGGGCGCTTTGGCCTGGGCTGTCTCCTGGCGCGCCGACTGGCGGAAGTCGGCGCACGCTTCATTGAGGTCAGCACCGAATACATCCCGTTCTTGAACTGGGACACGCACGAGAACGGCCACACGCGCATCGCGGCCATGAAACAACAGATTGACTCGCCGCTCTCGCAGTTGGTCCTGGACCTTGAGGCGCGCGGATTGTTGAACCGCACGTTGATTGTGCTGGCCAGCGAGTTCAGCCGCGACGCCATGATCGAAGGCAAGCCCGACAAACGGATCAAGGATCAGGTGGAAGTGCCGGACCGGGTCGAGGACCCCAAACACTACGGCATGCACCGGCACTTCACCGACGCGGGTTGTGTGTTGCTCTTCGGTGGCGGAATGAAACGCGGTTACCTGCACGGACTCACGGCCGACGAACGACCCTGCAAGACTCTCAGAGACCGGGTGATCATCGAGGACCTGCATGCCAGCCTCCTCCACGCGTTGGGCATTTCTCCAAAACTGGCCTACGAGATTGAGAAACGGCCGTTCTATGTCACCCGCGACGGCGAGGGGAAAGTCATCCCCGAGCTTTTTGGGTAGGTTCACCGCTTCATTTCCGCTTTGCGCTTGCGTCGCCTTGCCGGTTTAATCGGCGTTGCATGAAAATCGTATTGGCTTACTCGGGCGGATTGGACACCTCGGTACTCCTTTCCTGGATCAAGGAAAAGTACAACGCGGAGATGATCGCGTTCTGCGCCGACATCGGTCAGGAGGAGGAACTGCGCGGCCTCGACAAAAAGGCCCGCAACACCGGCGCGTCCGAAGTTTACATTGATGACCTCCAGGAGGAATTCGCCACGGACTTCATTTTCCCGATCATCCGCGCGGGCGCGATTTACGAGGGCCAATACTTTCTCGGCACAAGCATCGCCCGACCGCTCATCGCCAAGCGTATGGTCGAGATCGCGAAGCAGGAGAAAGCCGATGCCATCGCACACGGCGCCACCGGCAAAGGCAACGACCAGGTCCGCTTCGAACTCACCGCGGCCGCCCTCGCGCCGGATTTGCAGGTCATCGCCCCGTGGCGCGACGAGCGCTATCGAAGTGAATTCCCCGGGCGTGCGGAGATGATTGCCTACTGCGAGCAGCGGAAGATTCCCGTGCAAGCGAGCGCGAAGAAGCCATTCTCTTCCGACCGCAACCTACTGCACATCTCCTACGAGGCTGGCATTCTCGAAGACCCGTGGATGGACGCGAGCGCCCCGAAATATCGCGGTTCATTCACGACGCTTTCAGTTTTTCCAGAAGACGCACCGAACAAACCGGAGTTCGTCACGTTGGAATTCAAGATGGGCAATTGCGTGGCCGTGAACGGCAAAAAGCTTTCCCCGCTCGGCGTGATGAAGGCGCTCAACAAACTCGGCGGCAAACACGGCGTCGGGCGCGTGGACATGGTGGAGAACCGTTACGTGGGGATGAAATCTCGCGGCGTGTATGAGACGCCCGGCGGCGCGATTTTGCACTTCGCGCATCGGCAGATGGAATCGCTCACGATGGACCGCGAGGTCATGCACCAGCGCGACGCGTTCATTCCGAAATATGCCGAGCTCGTCTATAACGGCTTCTGGTATGCGCCCGAACGCTATGCGCTCCAGGCCTATGTCGAGGAATCGCAGAAGAACGTCACCGGCACCGTGCGCGTGAAACTCTACAAGGGCAACATCATGGTCGCCGGCCGCAAGAGCCCGGTAAGCCTCTACAACCCGCACATCGCCACGATGGAAGCCGACCCGACCAAAGCTTACAACCAGGACGATGCCACCGGCTTCATCCGGCTCAACGCGCTGCGATTGAAGGTCGCGGCGAAGGTGCAGAGGAGGAAATGACCACTCTGACAAAAGTGCTGCGCCTTCTGGAAGAGGAGCGCTAGCAGTTTGTCGGGCTTAGAAAACTAATTTCCTGGCCGGAACCTATTGGCGGCTCCGGACGTTGCGATAACTGCCGCCGCGCCGCCTCTTCCCCGAG
>JAANMV010000538.1_pt1 | contig 46880 bp, 43 predicted proteins | sample 7279661 | NCBI WGS metagenome assembly JAANMV01 (sample SAMN14094540, study PRJNA606508) | bioreactor metagenome | isolation source: A lab-scale SPAN reactor treating ammonium-rich wastewater day 121 | place: Ireland: Galway | collected 2017-05-16
AAGCGGTGCACCTGCTCGCCGCGCTGCTGCACCACGAAGCCGTGGTCACCGCACAGATGAGCGTGCCGGACAAGACCAACGAAATCCCCTGTGCCAGAGAGCTGCTTGCACCGTTGGATCTCACCGATACGGTGGTCACGGCCGACGCCTTGCACACGCAGCACGACACCGCGCGGTATATCGTCGAGGACAAAGGGGCCGACTACTTGTTCACCGTCAAGGAGAACCAACCCACACTCTACTGGGATCTGGCGCGCCTCCCCCAAGGCGCTTTTTCCCCCGGCGCTAAAGACCACCGATAAGGGACATGGCCGCCTGGAAACCCGAACCATCTGGGTGAGCAGCCAGCTCCCCCCGGCCCTCGACTTCCCATACGTCGCGCAAGTCGCCCGCATCGAACGTGTGCGGGTGCGCCTCAAGGACAACGCCGAGCAGCGCGAGATCGTGTTCGCCATCACCAGCCTGCGCCCCGACAAGGCCGATGCGCACTCGCTGCTCTCCTTCAATCGCGGCCACTGGGCGATCGAAAACCGCCTCCATTATGTTCGCGACCGCACCTACGACGAAGATCGTTCCCAGGTGCGCAAGCAGGCCGCCCCACACATGATGGCTTCGCTGCGCAACCTGGCCATCGGGCTGATGCGGCTCGCAGGCGCTACCAATATCGCCGCTGCGGCTCGCTTCTTCATGCGCCATACCGAGCAGGCGATGGAAGGGCTCGGGGTGCCATCGGCCGTTGCGGCCTGGCCCAGCCGCCCACCACATCCCAATTCCCCTCAAGCTGCACGGCGCTCAGGTGCGCGGTTGCGCAGCAGTACGCCGGCAAACACCGACACAGCGGTTTCGGCTACTCCAATCGCGCGCCCGGCCACCTCCCCCTCGCTCTCACATCGCCCGCCCGTGCTGCTTCGCCCTGCGACCCGTTCCGATCCTGGCCCATCGATCAGGTGACGGAGGGCGACTTTGCCGGGACCCTGGATCAGTCGGACCGATCCAGGCGGTTGCACTGGCGGGTGATGTGGAACACGGTAAGTTACGGACTAAAAGGAGTAACCCATGTCAGCCAGGGCATTTCACCAGAACATGCCGCGCCGGGAACAGATGCTCCCCGGACGCGCTGAGCGAATGCCGGTACCCGAGCGGCATTTCGTCCTTGGCACCCCGTTGCAACCACCATTCCCGGAAAATTTACAGCGCATCCTGTTCGGCATGGGTTGTTTCTGGGGGGCGGAGCGGAAGTTCTGGCAGGTCGATGGCGTGTATACCACCGCCGTTGGTTACACGGCCGGCTTCACTCCTAATCCCACCTACAAGGAAGTGTGCACTGGTTTGACAGGTCACAATGAAGCTGTGTTGGTCGTCTTCGATCCAGCAGTGCGTCCCTTTCCAGAACTGCTGCGTGTCTTCTGGGAGAGTCACGATCCCACACAGGGGATGAGGCAGGGAAATGATTACGGCACGCAGTACAGGTCGGGCATCTATTATCACGAGGAAGTTCAGCGTGAGATTGGTGAAACCTCGCGCCAACGGTACGGTGAGCTTCTCTCCCGTGCTGGCTATGGACCCATCACCACGGAGATCCTGCCGGCCACGGAATTCTACTACGCGGAGGCGTATCACCAGCAGTATCTGGCAAAAAATCCCAGTGGATACTGCGGTCTGGGAGGTACCGGTATCAGTTGTCCGTCGGGGCTGACGCCAGGTGTTTGATTGACCATGACCTGTAGCCTCCCTTAGATTCCAGACATGAGTGAATCACCAAGGCGGTATGTCTGTATCCACGGCCATTTCTACCAGCCGCCGCGTGAGAACCCGTGGTTGGAGGCGATCGAGGTGCAGGATTCCGCGGCTCCATTCCACGATTGGAATGAGCGGGTCGCAGCCGAATGCTATGGCCCGAACGCTGTTGCGCGTCTGCTGGACGAGGACGGTTACGTAACGGCGCTACGCAACAACTACGCTGATATCAGCTTCAACTTCGGACCAACACTTCTCTCCTGGATGGAGCGCGCCCGGCCTGACGTGTATGCCGCCATCATCGAAGCGGACCGGGTTTCGCAAGGCCGCATCGGTCACGGCAACGCAATTGCCCAGGTCTACGGTCATTGTATCCTGCCGCTGGCATCACCACAGGACAAACTCACGCAGGTGCGTTGGGGAATTGCCGACTTCGTTCATCGCTTTGGGCGCCAGCCCGAAGGGATGTGGCTCCCGGAGACCGCAGTGGATCTCGCGTCGTTGCGGGTCCTCGCCGACCACGGGATCCGCTTCACCATTCTCGCACCACGCCAGGCAGCCCGGGTACGCTATGCCGGTGGCCCCTGGCATCCGGTGACCGATGGGGCCATCGATTCGACTCAGCCCTACCTCTGTGATCTGGGCGATGGCCGTTCGATCGTCCTGTTTTTCTACGATGGAGGGCTGGCACAGGCCATCGCTTTCGGCGGTCTGTTGAACGACGGTCACGAGTTTGCCCGCCGGATCACGGCAATTGCCCGGGAACGTCATGATACGGCGCTCATCCATGTTGCCACGGATGGAGAATCGTACGGTCACCACCATCGTTTTGGTGAAATGGCACTCTCTTCGGCAATCGAGCAGCTTCGTAACGAAGGGGATGTCCGGTTGACCAACTATGCCGCGTATCTCGAAGTCGCATCGGTGGTCGATGCGGTCGAAATCCACGAGAACAGCTCGTGGAGCTGTGTGCACGGCCTGGAGAGATGGCGGAGTCACTGCGGTTGCAACGCAGGCGGCGGGGGAGGCGCCTGGCAACAGCACTGGCGTGCACCGCTACGTGACACTCTCGACTGGCTCAAAGAACAGATCGATGCGCTCTTTGTCCGGGAAGGAGAGATCTACTTCAAAGACGTATGGGCGGCACGCGATGCCTACGTCCAGGTAATCCTGCAGAACACACCGGAGCGGCGGGACGCGTTTCTGAGTGAACATGTACGCCGTACGCCGCGGCCGGAAGAACGCCCGCGATTGTGGAAGCTCGTCGAAATGGAACGCCAGGCCATGCTGTCCTTCACGAGTTGCGGGTGGTTTTTCGACGAACCCTCAGGACTCGAAACCACGCAGGTCCTGACGTATGCCGCACGCGCACTTCAACTCGCCGATCACCTCGGGGCAGACCTGGAAACCGGATTTTTGCGCCGCCTCGCTCCGATGCGTAGCAATCTCCCACAGTTCACGGATGGCATCGACATCTACAACCACAACGTCCGCCCTCTCGTGAGCGATAGCCGGCGAATCGTTGCACAGTACGCCATGCGTAGCCTGTTCAAGGAACCCGCCACGGACACACGGAGTTACGTCTACCGGATCCTCTCACAGAATCGTTTGACGGAACGGAGCGGCGATTTGCGGTTCGTTGCCGGACAGGCCCACTTCACTGACGGAATGACGGAACTCGAGGGAGAATACGAATATGCGGCCCTGCATTTCGGCGGCCACGACGTGCAGTGTGCCGTGCGGACTGCACCGGTGGGCGACAACCGGGCGCACCATGCCAAGCTCCTCGAGGTGTTCCGGACGGCACCTTTGGGAGAACTCGTGCGCCAACTGGATGCGCAGTTCCCCGGTGGCATTTTCACACTGCAGGATGTTTTTACGGACGAGCGGCGGCAGATCGTGGACAGCGTGACGGCGCATGCCCGCCTGGAAGCGACGGCAGCCTACGAGCAGATCGTCGATGACAATCGCCGTCTGATCGAGTTTCTCGCTCTCGGTGGTGGGCCGATCCTCCCCGAACTCAAGGTGGCGGCCGGCTTCGTGTTGCAGTGCCACTTCGATCGGCAGATACTGCAACTGATTGAAAACGTGGAGAGATTATCGGTCGTGAAGTCGACTCTGGACGAGGCGATCCGATGGGGGATCGAACTCGATTTCGGTGTTGCGGCACGAAGACTCGAACAGGCACTGGCGACAGCCGTGGGAGAATTACCCGATTCGGCAGAGGGACTCCGGCGGGCACACGATCTACTCGACGCAGCCGCCGGATTGTCGATCGATCTGAATGTCGCCGAGGCGCAGAATCGCTACTACGCCATGTGGCTCCTCCTGCCAGACCGGCGTAGCGCACTGACCGTAGAAATTCTGAGGCTTGCGGACCGATTGCGTTTTCGCTTGCCGAAGAACGGTCCAAACGGTGCCGTTGCGGCTTGACGCCCATCGGTCCGTGCGGCATCTGAATCGATTTGCGACCACAACACCGTATTGGAAATGAGGTGAACATGGGACAAGCCGATATCGACTCCGTATTACGTGAAGACCGTGTCTTTGAGCCACCTGCAGAATTCGTCCAGCAGGCAAACCTCTCGCCCGCCGAGTATGAACGTCGCATGCGGCAGGGAGAGGAGGACCCGGAAGGTTTCTGGGAGGAAATGGCTCGGGAACTGGACTGGTTCACGCCCTGGAAAAAGGTGCTCGACTGGAAGCCACCATTCGCGAAGTGGTTCTGTGGCGGCACACTGAATGCCTCGTATAATTGTCTCGACCGCCATCTCACGGGTAGCCGCCGCAATAAGGCGGCTTTGATCTGGGAAGGTGAGCCGGGAGACAGCAGGACGTTGACGTTTCATGACCTCCATCGTGAGGTCTGCAAGTTCGCGAACGTCCTGAAACGATACGGTGTGCAGAAGGGAGATCGCGTGGGCATCTACATGCCACTGATCCCCGAAGCAGCGATTGCCATGCTCGCCTGCGCCCGGATCGGTGCCACGCACGGCGTCGTGTTTGGCGGCTTCAGTGCCGAAGCATTACGGGACCGGATGAACGATGCCAGCGCTAAAGTGCTGGTCACAGCCGACGGTGGATACCGGCGTGGCAGTATTGTTCCCTTGAAGGCCAACAGTGATGAAGCGCTGCGTGATTGCCCATCCGTCGAGAACGTGATCGTGGTTCGGCGAACAGGGGAAACGGTTCCGATGAAAGGCGGTCGTGACCACTGGTGGCACGAGGTGATGGAAGGTGTGGACGAAGACTGCCCGGCGGAGCCGCTCGATGCGGAACATCCGTTGTTCATCCTGTACACCAGCGGCACCACCGGGAAACCCAAGGGTGTCGTCCATACGACGGCAGGATTCCTGTTGCAGAATTATCTCACCAGCAAGTGGGTCTTCGATCTGAAGGAGAGTGATACGTACTGGTGCACGGCCGATATCGGTTGGGTTACCGGACACAGCTATGTCCTGTACGGAATCCTCGCCAACGGCGCGACGACGGTGATGTACGAGGGTGCGCCGAACCACCCCGAGCCCGATCGTTTCTGGGAAATCATCGACAAGCATGGTGTGACGATCTTCTATACGGCACCGACAGCGATCCGCGCCTTCATCAAGTGGGGGCGTGATTGGCCTGCCCGGCATAAACTCGATTCCCTGCGCCTGCTCGGTTCGGTGGGTGAACCCATCAATCCCGAGGCGTGGATCTGGTACCATCAGGTAATCGGCAAAGAACGTTGCCCGATTGTCGACACCTGGTGGCAGACGGAAACCGGCGCCATCATGATCTCGCCCCTGCCGGGTATTACCCCGACCAAACCGGGCTCGGCAACGCTTCCTTTTCCAGGCATCGCTGTCGATGTGGTGACGCGGGAAGGTGCTTCGGCGGAAGCAAACAAGGGTGGATACCTGGTGGTAAAACGTCCGTGGCCAGGAATGCTCCGTACGGTTTATGGTGATCCTGATCGCTACGTGCAGAACTACTGGAGTCAGATCGAAGGCATATACTTTACCGGCGATGGCGCGCGGCGTGATGAAGACGGGTATTACTGGGTCATGGGACGTGTTGATGACGTCGTGAACGTGGCAGGACACCGTCTCGGAACGATGGAAATCGAAAGTGCCCTGGTGAGCCATCCAGCAGTCGCTGAAGCGGCTGTCGTAGGTCGTCCGGACGACCTCAAGGGGCAGGCGATCGCGGCCTTCGTGACTCTGGAGGGGACACAGAAGGCGACCGACGAATTGCGTCTCGAGTTGCGGGATCATGTTGCACGGGAAATCGGTGCATTTGCGCGCCCTGATGACGTGCGCTTTACGGAGGCACTTCCCAAGACACGCAGCGGAAAAATCATGCGGCGTCTGTTGCGCGATCTCGCAGCAGGTAAAGAGACGCTGGGTGACACCACGACACTGGAGGATCTGAGCGTCCTCGCACGACTCCGCGAAGACGAGGAATAGGCCGAGGACCTCTCGGTCTGTGAACACCCTGATGGGGTGGACGGACCGTCCACCCCATCGGAATTTTCCGGAAAGGTTTCATGGCTCTCCATCTGCACAACACTCTCTCCGGACGACTCGAAGAATTCGTCCCCCTGGTTCCCGGAAAGGTCGGCGTCTACGTGTGCGGCGTCACGGTATACGATCGTTCGCACATCGGGCATGCACGGGCTCTGGTGACTTTTGACGTTTTGGTTCGTTACCTGCGATTTCTCGGCTGCGAGGTCACATTCGTGCGAAATTTTACGGATGTGGACGATAAGATCATCGCACGAGCACAGGAGGCGGGCATCAGCACACAGCAACTCGTGGAGAGCAACATCCGCTCGTTTGCCGAAGACATCCAATCTCTGAACTGTCTGCCCCCGACCGTTGAGCCACGTGCGACCGAGAATATCGACGGCATGATCACCATGATCTCGGAACTGATCGATAAAGGCCTGGCGTATCCCGCCAATGGTGATGTGTATTTTGCCGTCGAAAAGTTTCCCGACTACGGCAAGCTGGCCAAACGCAAGATCGAGGATATGCAGGCCGGAGCGCGTGTGGAAGTGGACGAGCGGAAGCGCCATCCGATGGACTTTGCCCTGTGGAAGGCAAGCAAACCCGGAGAACCCTGGTGGGATAGTCCCTGGGGCAAAGGGCGTCCGGGCTGGCATATTGAATGTTCGGTGATGAGCACTCGGTATCTCGGGCAACCGTTCGATATTCACGGAGGTGGTACCGACCTCATCTTCCCGCACCATGAGAACGAGATCGCTCAGTCGGAAGGCGCTCGGGGATGTACCTTTGCGCGTTACTGGATGCACAACGGCATGGTCAACATCGGTGCGGAGAAGATGTCGAAATCGCTCGGCAACTTCATGACCGTGCAGGAGGCAGCGGCACGTGTGGGTGGCGAAGCAACGCGGTTGTTCGTGATCGGAACGCATTACCGCAGCCCGCTCGACTTCTCGCCAGAGCGTCTCGACGAGTCGGCGCGAGCCCTGGGCCGCGTCTATGAATCTCTGGCGCGGGCCGACGAGGCTTTGCAGGGCAGAACGGCAGAACCAGACGCACAGGTGATGGCGGAGTTCCGTCGCGCCATGGATGACGATCTGAACACGGCGCGCGCCGTGGGTATTCTCTTCGAGACCTTGCGGGCCATGAACAGACTGCTGGACGAGGGCAAGCTGACTGAGGTGGCGGCGTTGCGTGCCGCGATTTCAGCCATGTCCGAGGTGACCGGAGTGGGTGGAGATGATCCGGCCCGGGTGCTCCAGAAAGCAAAAAATGCCCACCTGGATCACTCCGATCTCGATCCTGCTCAAATCGAAGCGTTGATCGCCGAACGTAATGCGGCGCGTCGATCGAAGGACTTCAAAAGAGCGGACGCTATCCGTGACGAATTGAAGGAGAAGGGCATTGTGCTGGAGGATACTCCCTCGGGGACTGTCTGGAAGGTTGAGCGCTAGGAGTCGAAAGGGAAACGGTCTGGAATTCCGTCACGTGTGGCTTTCGACAAGGATACCGAATGTCTGAGTCCGCTGAGTATCGACTCGAGCGAATCGAGACCCCGATCGGTTTATCGATCGTCATCACAGAACCGTCAGGCGCTCTTTGTTTTCACGACTGGGACGAGGGAGACGAAGCCTGGCTGACGGCATTCCGGCGTCGATTTGGCGACGGTCAATGGAACGAGGATGCGACCGGTCTGCGTCCGATCTTCCAGCGTTACTTCAAGGGTGAAGTGACGGTGTTCGACTCCGTCGAGGTCGCACTCCACGGCACACCTTTCCAGATACGTGTCTGGACCGCACTTCGGGCGATTCCGGCAGGCACGACGATCAGCTACGCCACATTGGCTCAACGCATCGGTTCGCCGCGAGCCGTACGTGCCGTCGGTCTCGCCAACGGCAGCAATCCGATCAGTCTCGTTGTTCCCTGCCACCGTGTGATTGGCAGTGACGGTTCGCTCACCGGTTACGGGGGAGGACTCGAACGGAAACGTTGGCTGCTGGCTCATGAGGCAAAGCACGCGGAGTTCCGTCTACAGCCGACGAGCTGAACTTCGATCGAGAGTCGTGCTGTTTCGCTCCGAGCATCGAGATCGACGGTGGCTCTCGGCATCGCCAGGAACAGGATGTGCCGGTGTGGAATGGCCAGGAAATGCAGGTCCACCTTTCCTTGCCCGATTCCGATGCGTAGGATGCGGCCTCATGCATCCCTTTCCTCACCACTATGTCGTGGGCGCCCAGGCAGAGTCCGGCGGCGATATCCGGATTTCCTCCAACGGTCTGCCGGCTCTGGAGACGGCGGCGCCGGCCGAGTTCGGTGGCCCGGGCGATCGCTGGTCACCCGAGACACTGCTGGTTGGCGCGGTAGCCGATTGTTTTGTGCTGAGTTTCAAGGCGATTGCCGTGGCATCGAAGTTCGAGTGGAAAGAGGTGAACTGTGATGCCGAGGGAATCCTCGATCGGGTCGACGGTGTGACACGATTCACCGAAATGCACCTGCGTGTGCAACTGGTCGTTCCCGCGGGTACCGATCCGGATAGAGCACAGAGAATCCTCGAAAAGGCCGAGCGGGTCTGCCTGATCACCAACTCGCTGGCTCTGACGCCAACCCTGGAGTGTGATGTACGCGTGGCCTGAGATACGAATCAGGCTCCCCGGCTGAGATAGCCGTCATGAACTGGTACGTGGGAGAGGAATTCGTCTGAACACAGCATCCACGGCCCCCGGGGCGAGCCACCGTGCCCTCCGTACTTCCGCTGGACCGCGTCTCCACCTCACTTCCAGCCGATGGGTTCGTATCCCTTTTCACGCAGACAACGATCGACGAAGGCGCCGAACACCGGGTCGGGATTACGGGAACTGACGGAGTGGAAAAGCCCTCCAATGATTCCTGCCGTAGCACCCGTGGCAGCACCGACCGCAGCAGCTTGCCCCGCGTTCCCCAGGATCGCACCACCCACCGCGCCGATGGCGGCACCTGAGGCTCCTCCTGCAGCAGCGCTGACACCCACGTTCTGCACCGTCTCTCCTCCGGTACCTTTTCCTGCACCGTACTGTCGTGCGCGTTCGAGGCAGATCTCGATGTCCAGTTGGGCCTGCGCCTCGCCCACACGCTGATAATAGTCGTTCGGATAGAGGACCGGCCGGCGTGTCGAGCAACCCGCGGCAGTCAGGATGAACAGGACGATCGCAGCGTGACGGTACATGGGGCGCATGGAGTCTCCTTCTGTGTCTCCCGACTGTACTGATCAGCTTCCAAAGCACAATCCCACGAGAGCGTTGGCAGGAGCCAGAAAAGATCGGAGTCTTCCTGCGGAGGTACGGGGGATCGCGATTAATTGTTCCTGCATGGGGGCTGTGTTAGCGTCGTGACCATGTCTGCGGCGACAACATTTTCCTCCATTGACGATGTGATCGAGCGCTTTGCGGAACAGAAATATATCTGCAGCCGCCGGATCGCGACGGTCGTCTATCTCGCAACGCATCTGCAAAAGCCCATTCTGGTCGAGGGCCCGGCTGGAGTGGGAAAGACCGAACTGGCCAAGGTTCTTGCGGCTGCTCTGGGGCATGAGCTGATTCGCCTGCAGTGTTATGAGGGACTCGACGAGGCGAAGGCACTCTACGAATGGGAATACGCCAAACAACTCCTCTACACCCAGATCCTCAAAGACAAGATCGGTGAAGTCATCGGTAGCGCGACATCGCTGAAGGAAGCGGTCGACCGTGTGGCACAGGAGGATGACGTCTTTTTTTCTGACCGCTTCATTCTGCCACGTCCGCTGTTACGTGCCATCTCTTCTGCTGAACCCACCGTTCTGCTGATCGACGAGATTGACAAGTCGGACACGGAGTTCGAAGCGTTCCTGTTGGAAGTCCTGAGCGATTTCCAGGTGAGTGTGCCCGAACTCGGCACGCTACGCGCCAGACACATCCCTCTGGTGATTCTCACGAGCAACAATGCACGTGAGATGTCGGATGCACTCAAACGGCGTTGTCTGCACCTCTACATCGATTTCCCACCCGTGTCCCAGGAACTGGAGATCGTACGTCTGAAGGTCCCGGGGATCGACGGCGTGCTGGCAGCCGAGATTGTCGACATCGTGCACCGGATCCGGAAGCTCGACCTGAAGAAGACGCCCAGCATCAGTGAAACATTGGATTGGGCCAAGGCTCTGACGTTGTTGAATGCCGGCCACCTCGACGAGCAGCTCATTGGCGACACCTTGACGACGATCCTCAAGTACGAGGGTGATATCCGTAAGGCGCAGGAGGAACTGAAGGGTTATCTCTCGAAGCAGGCTGCCAGCGCGGGTGAGGCCAAGGCCGCTGGAGAAAAAGACCTGCTGCACTGAGCGCCGGTGATGGACGACAAGATTGTCGAGTTCATCTCGCTCCTGCGTGAGAACGGACTACGTGTGTCCATGTCGGAGAACGTGGACGCCTTCCGTGCCGTGCAATTGCTGGGTCTACACGATCGGGAGGCGTTCAAGGATGCGTTACGGGCGAGTATCGTCAAGCGGGAAATCGATGCGTCGCCGTTCAATGAGCTCTTTGATCTCTATTTCAGCGGGCTTGGACAGACACTGAAGAGTAAGACCGAGGATCTGAAGGTCGCACTCCAACTGGACGACGCAGGGTTCCAGAGCCTCATCGACAAACTGGCCGAGATTCTAGGTCAAATGGACCTCGATCTATCTGAATTGGCACGCCACCTGTTGATGAACGACACGGGACAACTCGAACGGCTTTTACGTGAGGCTGCCGATCAGGCGGGAGCACGGAACATCGAACGGTCGTTTCAGGAAGGCCGCTACAGCCATTCGATGGCGCAAATCCTGGGTCTGGGAGGTCTGGCCGAGGAATTCGACCAACTGAAGAAGCGGTTGGACGATGCGAATCTGGATCCCGCTCTCCTCGATCGACTCCGCCGTCTCATTGAAAAACGTCTGCAGGACCTGACGGATATGATCAAGCGCGCGGTCCGTCTGGAATTGGAAAAACGCGACCATACGGTGAGGAAGAGCGAACGGCTGCAGTCCCTCGCCGAGAAGAACTTCTACTATCTTTCCGAAGACGAGATCCGGCGCATGAAGGAGGCCGTAGCCAAGCTGGCGCAACGGTTGAAAAACATCGTCTCGGTACGCCGGCGCCTGGCCAAACGTGGTCGTTTCGATATCAAGGCAACATTGCGCAAGAACCTGCAGTATGGAGGCGTGCCGTTCAAGATCCGGTTCGACCGGCGGGTCAAGGACAAGCCGCAGGTGATGGTGCTCTGCGACGTTTCCGATTCCGTTCGCAACGTGTCACGTTTCATGTTGCAGTTCGTCTACTCGCTACAGGACCTCTACTCGAGAGTGCGAAGTTTCATCTTCGTGAGCGAGTTGGGTGAAGTCACGCGACTGTTCGAAGAGCAGGACATCAGCGAAGCAATCGAAAAGGCCCTCAGTGGAGGAATCATCAATGTCTTCGCACACTCCGACTTTGGCCGCGCCTTTCGCAGCTTTCATCGCGACTTCATTGCCGCAGTAAATAACCGCACCACGGTGATCGTCCTTGGCGATGCCCGCAACAACTACAACCTGCCGCATGAGTGGGTCCTCAAGGAGATCCAGCAGAGAGCCAAACAGGTGATCTGGCTCAATCCGGAAAACAAACTCACCTGGGGCTTCGGAGACAGCGAGATGGATCGCTACCTGCCATTTTGCGATGTGGTCGAGGAGTGTCGCAACCTGAATCAACTCTACCGGGTCATCGATCGGATCGTGCGTTGAGGCGGAATGACGGAATTCGCTCGAATCGATTTGCTGACAGGAGCCGGGTAGTTGCCCGCTTCTCGGTTTCCCGATCCGCGCCAGGCTGGTCCCGATGGTTTGATTGCTGTGGGAGGAGACCTGCGGCCCGATACGCTGTTGGCTGCGTACCGAAAGGGGATCTTTCCGTGGCCGACACCAGGGTTGCCGATGCTCTGGTTTTCCCCGCCAGAGCGCGGCATCCTCGAGTTCGATCGGCTGCATCTGTCCCGCAGTCTGCGGTACGCGCGCCGGCATTCAGATCTCACCTTTCGAATCGATACCGCGTTTGCCGAAGTGATCGGCTGGTGTGCCCGAAGCCCGCGTGCCGGGCAGGAAGGCACCTGGATCACACCCGCCATCCTGCAGGCCTATATCCGTCTGCACGAACTGGGTGTGGCACACTGCGTCGAAGCATGGCGCGGCTCGCGACTCGTCGGTGGGGTCTACGGTGTCGATGTCGATGGCGCGTTTGCTGCCGAGAGTATGTTTCACCGCGAGTCCAACGCGTCCAAACTGGCGCTCCTGTACCTCGTCGATCACCTGGAGAGCCGGGGCCTGGATTGGATCGATATCCAGGTGGTCACGCCACACATGGAACAACTGGGTGCGCGTGTCATCGGCCGTGAGGAGTTTCTCTCCCGTCTTGCGGAGACGCGCCGGCGTGGACTGCGGCTGTTCGACCGCGGTTGAGCAGGGTACCTTGCCGGGGGCTCAGCCGGGAGAAGCCGCTACCTTGTCGCCCGGCAATCGTTCATCGCTCACGTGCGGAGCGGTAACGAATGTAGCAACACCAACGGCGGTCAGACCGATACCCATCCATTGCAGTAGCGATGGTATTTCGCCCAGCAGAAGAAAGCTGGCGCCGATCGAAAGCAGTGGAACGGAGGGCACCACAATGGCTGTGGCGCGGGCAAGATCGAGCCGAGTCACCGCACCATACCAGAACAGGGTTCCTGCATAACTGAGGACCATCCCCTGGACTGCCAGCAGAGGCAGTGTTGGAACGAGCGAACGCGCTGTGGAAGCGGCTGCCGTGCCTTCTCCGGCGAGCCAGAAGATCAGAAGAAGGAAGCCGCCGTAAATATACCGGGCGGCCGTGAGGATCTCCGGTGATACGCCCGCGAGACGGCGCAGGACGATGAGATGGGAGATCTGCCAGCAAAGAGGGGTCAGGAGCAAAAACCCGATTCCTGCCGAACCAGAGAAACTCCGCCCGCCAACGGCCAGCGTAATCCCGGCCAACAGGACAGCGATGGCCAGGATGCGGCGAAGTGTCGGTCGATGCCCGAGAACGATCCAGGCCAGCAGCAGTGAGTAGGCGGGTTCTGCCTGCAGGCAGAGCACCGTATCGATTGCGCTGGTCATGCGTGCGCCCGTGAAGAATAACGTGAAGGCAACGGATGTTCCGAGAAACCCGATCAAGATCAGGTTGCGCGTGTGTTGCGGGTGGAGGAGATTTCGCAGGCGGCCGTGCCACCACAGCGAAATGGAGGCCGCCAATGCGCCAAACAACGTCGTGGCCAGTGCCACCGCAAGCGGGTCGCCCGTGTTGGTCGTCAGCTTGGCGACTGCCGGCACGAAAGCGCCGGTCAGCGCGCAAAGCGCGGCACAGAGAAGGCCGGTGCGTTCCTGCGACATCGACGGGCCGGAAGGTCCTGATCAGTGTTTCCAGTGCCAGCCGTCGAGATCGAGACCTTTTTCGGGATTGTACCCCGTGATGACCTTCTGTACCTCGCCCTTCGAGTCGATCAACACGAAGGTAGGGGTCCCGCTGACACCGTAGGCGACGAGAGTTTTCCGGACGTCGTCGATCGCCACGTTCTCGGGAAAAGGAGAAGTGAAGGTCTTGAAGAATGCATTCAGGCGGTCATTCGACTCGTCCGTGATGGCAAGCACGGGAATCCGGCGCTCACGCTCGAACGCCAGAACTTCTGGCACCGACGCCTTACACGGGGCGCACCACGTGGCCCAGAACATCAACAGGCGCGGGCCTGGCGTCGCTACGAGTTGCGCCGCCTTGCCGCGGTAGGGGGTGACCGAAAGAGGCGGCGCGATACTGCCGATAGCTGGAGGTCCGGGCAATTCCGGCCATTTCAAGGGGAATGGGCGTGGGACGAGTGTGACTCGCAGCGGCTTATCACCGCGTACGATATCGAGTTCGCGCAGATCGCCGACGTGTGACAGCATGACCCAGCTTCGAACCTCGGCCCGTTCGATGAAAGGCGCTCCGGGGGGCCCGAGGATGATGTCACCCTGTTCGAGGCCGGCAACTTCGGCAGGTGAGCCGGGATACACGGTGATGATCTGGGATGCTCCAGGGCTCAGTTTCTGCTTGGCGACCAGTTCGGGATTCGGCTCACGAAACTGGATTCCCATCCAGGCGGGCAGCGCTGCCTGGGCGCGTTCGATGTCCTGTTCAAATGGTGGAAACGGCTTCGTCTCGCGAACTTCCGCCGTGCCGGTATGGATGGCCGGGAGTCTGAGCTCTTCGCAATGCACGAGTGCCTCGTAGGTAGCGCGCTGTTCCGGTGTACCATGCGCAGTAAGGTATTGGCGCCCAGCGATGCTCGAGAGGATTTTGCGCATTCGCAGAATGACCCCGAGGCGGACCGCCATCCGGTAGCTCGCCGCGGCAGCGCTGCGGCCGTTGCGGCGCAAAGTGCGAAGTTTTTGTGCAGTCGCCGTATCGGCTTTCGTATAGGGGACGAAATCTGCCAGCAACTTTTGTGTGAAGGCCCGGCGTTGTTCGTTATCGAGATCCTTCAGCGCATCGTGGGAGAGTTGCTCCTGCCAATCGGTGCGTGCAGCGAGAAAACGGCCAAAATTCCCCTCGTTTGCGTCAGCCAGAGCCGCTTGCCAGGCGCGACTCGTGTTCTTCATCTGTTGGCTGATTTCGGGCAACTGGCTTGCCTGGCTGTCGATTTCAGCCAGAGAACGCGGACTGAACGTTCCGTAGTTCGAGCCGATTTGATCCAGCAACCGGATCTCCGGCTCCCATCTGTCCTTGTTCACCCAGGCCTCCTGCAGCAAACGGTCGGTGAGCAAGGCCGTCGCCTCGTCGCCATCACCAGCGGCTTCACGCAGGATACGGGCCAGGTATTCGTCGGAGGTGCGCAGCGGTACGTCTGGCGTGTCGTCTTTTACCAGGACTTGCCGGTGCGCCAGCGGGAAGCTGCGTGACTCTGTCAAGGCGCGCATGAACTGGAAAGAATGCCCGACATTGTTGCGATCCCTGTTTTCCGGATAACACCCGTAGGCGGGACGGTCGGCAGTGGACGAGAAATAACCACAGATCTGACCGGCCGCTGCGGGGGAATCCTTGTCCCCGTCAATCAGGTGGGCGAAGGAGCCGGAGTAACACTGTGACATGAGGGCCACGACGCGCACGCCCGGTCGCAAGGCCGCAAGCATGTCGCGCAACTCATGGACCGTCAACTTCGCATCACGCCCCCACATGACGATGTTGTTGTTCGTGAGATCTTCGGGATTCCGGGTGCCATGGTCCGTGACGTAGAGGAGCAGGGTGTCCCCGGGACCGAGCAACTGGCCTGGACCGTCGAACCAGGCGCGCAGAGCCTCGTTGCTTGCCGGCATGAGTTGCATCCCAGCAACCGTCGAGTTGATAAATTCGGCGGAAGGCCGGAGCAGGGCCTCGGCGCGTGTGCCTTCGAGCATCCAGAAATTCTTTTGCCGGAAGCGTGTGCGTGTAATGACGTCCGATTCGGGATCGCTGCCATCGCTGCTGAAAATGGTAATCCGGCTCTCTGGGACCCTGGCGGAACGGAGCATCTCGGTCAGTTGCTGCACATGTCGCAGGTGCGACTGGAAGTTCTGTTCCCGGGTGCCGCCACCGTTGATGAGGATGGCGTAGAGGTGCCCGGGATCGATTGCCGTACTTTCCGAACGAGAGGGAAGCTGGCTGCAACCGAGACCGAGGAGCGACCAGCCCAGCAGGAAGACACCCAGCGCGGCGATCCGTGATCCCGCGCATCCACCCGTCACGCGATTCTGCACGCGTGCGACGGTAGCAGATGGATGGGAGGATGAGAACGCCGCTGTTACGCCTTCTGGGCGCGATTGCGTGAAGGCCGGACGAGATGGCGGAGACGGTCCGTCCGTGAATGCCTCCCCTGCGCCGGGTCTGAGTTGAGGAACGGCAACCCTGCGCTGGCTACATCGCGCATCGGGCTGGACCGTTTCTGGTCGATCGAGTAAGAGCCGGCGTGATGGGACGGCTGAATTGCGCGGTGGCGTGGGATACCCGGCTGGAATCGCCCGATGGACCCCTGAGCGTGAAGGCCTATGTAGGGAAGGCCATTCCGGTATTTACCCGCGATCCTTCGGGACGGATACGATTCAGGATGGTGGTCAATGCGCGAAAGGTGGCTGATGCACAACCCGTGTTGCGCATCGATTTGGAGAATGGCCAGAGCTTCCGGGTTGGTGCCGATCAGATCGTGTACGATAAGGACATGTCGGAGCGGCGAGCCGGCGATCTGCGTGTCGACGACGAGTTGATGCCGGCCTTCCATTATCTGGAAGGGTATGAGTACCGTGACGATCCGTCGGGTGAACGGGTACGTTCCCGCGGAACCTTGCGTGTGACGGCAATCGAACCGGATGGGACAGCCGATCTGTACAGTCTTGGAGTACGTCGATCGGATTCGTTTGTCGTCTCCGCAGGTGTTTTGTGCAAGGCGGAGCCGGTCGACGCCGGTTCTCAGCCAGACTGAGGGAGCGAGATGGGACCTGTGAATTCCAGACTACGAACACCGCTGTGCGATACACTTGGTATCGAAGTTCCGATCTTCCTCGCCGGGATGGGTGGTGTTTCGATGCACAAGTTGACGGCAGCAGTCTCGAATGCCGGAGGGTTGGGGATCCTGGGTGGAGCAACGCTGGACGCGGAAGGATTGCGCCGGGAGATCCAGAAGACGCGGGAACTGACGGACAAACCGTTTGCCGTCGATCTTCTCGCTCCCATTCCCGACCTGATCCGCCCGCAGATACAAGTCCTTTTCGAAGAGAAAATCAAAATTTTCGTGGCAGGCCTCGCCGTACCCCGGGAGTTCATTGCCGAGATGCACGAACGCGGTATGCTGGTCATCGTGATGACCGGCAAGGTCCAGCACGCCGTGAAAGCCGAGCGAGAAGGAGCGGATATCGTGGCGGCTCAAGGCACGGAGGCTGGTGGCCACACGGGTGAGGTCGGAACGCTGGCGCTCGTGCCGCAAACCGTGGATGCAGTGAAAATCCCGGTGATCGCAGCCGGTGGGATTGCTGACGGACGCGGTCTGGTGGCGGCACTGGCACTGGGAGCTCAGGGCGTGATTCTCGGGACCCGATTCATCGCGACACCGGAGGCACAGGCATCACCCCCGTACCAGGAAGCCATTGTGAGGGCAGGGGAGTCCGATACCGTGCGCACACGCTGTTACACGGGTAAGCCGGCCCGTACGATCCGCAATCCGTACAATGAGTCGTGGGAACACCGCAGGCACGAAATTCAGCCATTCCCCATGCAGGTCGGTGTTTCGGTGCAGAACGGGGTGATGGACTACATGGGTGTCGCCAACGGTGCTGACCCGGAGAAATCGTTCATGCCAGCCGGGCAGGGCGTTGGATTGATTCGGGAGATGAAACCTGCGGCACAGGTGGTGGAAGAAATTTTGAGTGAAGCCAGAGATGTTCTCACCAGACCTCCATTCGGGGCCTGAGCGCTGATCGGAGGGATCGAGGAGGGCATTTCGTTTTCGCGGAGGGGAGAGTGGCAGTTCGATTGCCTCCGTTGTCACGTGCTGGTAGCGTCGCCGTCCGATGACGCGCCAGTCGTTGTTTGCCGCATTCTTCTTCGCGGTATTCCTCTTCCTCCTCTACCAATTCTACCGGATGTTCCAGGGGTTCCTGGCGCCGTTGGCCTGGGCAGCCCTGTTGGCCGTGCTCTTCTACCCACTGCAACAACGGCTCACACGCGTTCTGCGCGGGCGGGAAGGGGCCGCGGCATTTCTCCTGACAACAGCGGTGATTGCCGTGGTGATTTTGCCGACCATCGGCATTCTGATTCTCGTGGCAAACGAGTCGGCTCTCCTCTACCAGAGAAGCGTCGAATTCGTCGCAGGCGGCGGCCCTGAACAAATCCTGGAGCGACTGCGGGCATCGCACCTGGGACGATTGTGGAATTGGGGGGCGCCGTTTGCCGACCAATGGAACATCGACCTCGGCGGCTTGGGCGTCAAAGGGGTGAACATCGTCAGCAGTTTCCTGGTGGCGCAGGCGACGGGCGTGGCCAAGAATCTTCTCGGTTTTGTCATCGACTTCTTTCTTTGCACGATTGCGTTGTTCTTCTTCTTTCGCGACGGCGAACGCATGGTGAGCGGCGTGCGCGGCCTGTTACCGATGGAGGCCGAGCACAAGGATCTCGTACTCACACGCTTCTATGAGGCATTGTCCGCAGTCGTTCAGGGCACCTTGATGACGGCCATTGCCCAGGGGACCCTTGCCGGACTCGGCTACTGGGTGCTCGGTGTACCTTTCGCTGTTTTCCTTGGCTGCGGCACGGCGTTCATCTCACTGATCCCCATGGGAACGCCACTCGCCTGGGGCAGTGTGGCAATTTACCTTCTGGTGATCGGATCCATCGGGAAGGCAGTCGCCCTGGTGCTGTGGGGCACGCTTGGAATCGGCACGATCGACAATGTGATCCGCCCCCTGGTGATCGGCGGGCGAACGGATATTCCGACGATCTTCCTTTTCTTCGGTATCCTGGGCGGCTTGCAGGCTTACGGCTTTCTCGGGATGTTCCTCGCCCCCGCGGTGATTGCCATGCTGGTGGCCTTTGTGCGGATCTACCGCGAGCAGTATGTGATGCTGCCGGGTCTGCCACCGCCGGCCGAGCCCCCGGCCGAATAGGCGGGATTGATGCTGTCCTGCCCGCCGGACCGTTCCGCTTCGGATCTCAAATCACATAATAGAATGCTTCGCCGCGTGTGCTGCCCTCGCTATGAGGGCAGGCAGGGCAGGGAGAGTCGATCAGGCTGATGCCGTGGCGAATGGCCAGCATGGTGCTGGTCTGGCGCACCGGCTGTTCGAGAAACACTTCATTCTCTCCGAGACGCGCAGCCATGCCGGCTTTCGTCATGGTTTCGTACATTCCTCCGCGAACGCCACACATGATCACATGGATGCCGCGTGCCTTCAGTCGATCGAGGAATCCCTGCAAGATACTGAGTCCGGCCGCATCGGGATTGCGCAGGCGCTTCATGCGCAGCACGACGACCCGGGTTTGATCGCTTGCCCGCTCCTCGAAATACTTGAAGTGCTTCTCCAGCGCTGCCGATGCCCCAAAGAACAGCTCGCCCTCCAGTCCGAAAATGAGAATGTGGCCGCACACCTCGTCGTCCGCGAGTCGTTCGTGAATCTCGCCATTGCGGGTCACGACGAACTCCGTGCGTTGCATGCGTCCGGCCCGCGGCACGGTCAAAAGGAAAGACATGAAGACTCCGATGAGGATGCAGAACTCGACCGAAATGGCGACGGCTGAGAACGCTGTCACTCCAACGATGGCCGCGTCGAAGCGTGTCGAGCGAATGTGGTAGGCGAGCTCCCGCCGGTTCACCATGCGCCAGGCCGTGAAAATGAGAATTCCCGCCAGTGCGGCACGTGGGATGAAGCGGGCATAGGGTGCAACGACCATGGTGATGACGGCGACCGCCACGGCAGAGACGACGCCCGACCATTGTGTGACCGCGCCGGCCTGTTGATTGATGGCGGAGCGTGTCAAGGAGCCCGATCCTGGCATGCATTGGAAGAAGCTGCCGACAAGATTTGCCAGGCCCTCGCTGAGACACTGCTGATTCATGTCGAGTTTCTGGCGTGTCTGTGCGGCGATGGCCTTGGCCATGGCAGTGGCTTCGAGCAGACCCAACAGCGCGATGGCCAGAGCGCCCGTAGAGAAATCGCGGATCATCAGGGCATTGAACGCCGGGGGTTGAAAAGACGGCAGTTTGGCGGGGATTTCACCCACCACTTTCACCCCTTGCTGGTCGAGTCCGGTGTACGCCACGAGCCCGGCCATGGCGGTTACGATCAGAAGCAGTTCGGGAAGCAGTTGCCAGCCGAGGCGCGCCTTCAGCCAGCGCAGGGCCGTGAGCGCCAGGATCGTGCCGAAACCGATGGCGGCGGTCGGCAGATGAACGTTTCCTCCCTTCGTCAGGGTGAGCCAGAAACGGTACAGGAAGTGATCGTGACCGCCTCCCATCGCTTCGAGGCCGAGAAGATGTTTCGTCTGGTCCAGAACGAGCAGCGCGCTCGCACCGGCGGTAAAACCGACGATGACCGAGTGCGAAATGTACCGCGTGAGGTCGCCCAGCCGGAAAAGCGTGATGGCGATCTGGATCACACCCATCATGAAAGCGAGCAGGACGACTGCCTGGATCCGTTGTTCCGGGCCCTCGACGAACGAGATCGCACTCAGCACGGCGATGGAGATGGCGTTGGTGGGACCATTGATCAGTTGGCGTGAGGAGTCGAACACGGCCCCGACGGCCGTCATGACGATCGCCGTGTACAAGCCGTACTCGGCGGGGAGGCCGGCAATCATGGCGTAGGCCATGGCCTGCGGTACAGCGACGGTCGCGACGGTCAGGCCGGCTACCAGATCGGCGCGCGCCTCGCGTCCCCCGTAGTGGCGGAGTGAACCGAGAGCCGGGATCCACTGTATAATCCCTCCCGGTGCACTGCTGGAAGCGTCTTGCTGGTTCAAGGGACCGGCTCCCTGGTGATCCTGTGATTCGGTGTCATGGGTACGATGACAAGGCTGACCTTTGGCAACGTATTACGCCGGTAGCCGTCCGATCAAGCGATTGCGACTCCGGTTGCCTGTTGATCTTTCGCCGATTGTGCAGATCGCTTCGCAGGGCTGCTTTGCAGAGGTGGGCAGGGGAGTCTATCCGGCGTCCTTTTTGGCTTCGGAACCGGGATGAGAATGATTGTGATCGACATCGGGGCAGAGTCACGCGGGCGAAGTTCTGCAGGCTCCTGGATTCAGTCCCACCAGTTCCCGGACAGCTTCGCTCGGCCGACACGTTCCGGGCGATAGCCACCCGCGACGTGCAGCGGCAGGACCCATGCTGTCCAAGGGTGTCGACGGTACCGGCCAGGTACAGCTCCGACCGAAAAAGTCCAGTCGTCCCGGGAGTTGCTTCCGTTTCCCCAGCCGATGCAAAAATACTGACAATGTGGCCCCAGGGGAGGACAGAATCACAGATCTGCCAACCCCGGAAAAAATCACTGAACGACTACATCGCAATCCCGCTGTTCCTTGACCGTGCGTGTGGGACTTGGTACCTATCCCTCTTCCCGGAGCCTGCCAGCTTCCGTTCCAACGACCGTCGCACGGGCGTTGCGGCGGCGAAGCGGGGTGGGGTAACGCAGGCACGTAGCTCAGTGGGAGAGCGCTTCCTTGACACGGAAGAGGTCGGCGGTTCAATCCCGCCCGTGCCTACCATGGTTTCCCGCAGGCCCTCAGGACACGAGCAAACGATATGACGATTCTCATCAAACCAGCCGGTGGCACTCCGATCTCGGCGGAGGCCGGGATCACTGCGCTCCTCGCGCTGAAACAAGCCGGCCTCATGAACAAACGGGTGGTGGCTGCCCGCGTCAACGGCGAAATCGTGGATCTGTCACGGCCGGTGACCGCAAACAGCGACATTGAACCGGTTGCAATGGAATCCGCCGAGGGCCTCGAGGTCATCCGGCATTCTTCGGCCCACCTCATGGCACAGGCCGTCAAGCGCTTGTTCCCTGAAACACAGGTGACCATCGGTCCGGTGATCGACAACGGTTTCTACTACGACTTCAGCCGTAAGGAACCGTTCACACCCGAAGATCTCGAGCGCATCGAGGCCACCATGCGCGAGATCGTCAAATCTGACTTCACCGTAAGCCGTGAGGAAATGCCCAGAGCGGAAGCGATCGAATTGTTTCGCTCCATGGGTGAGAAATACAAAGTCGAGATCATCGAGGGTCTCGCCGAGGATACCGTTTCACTCTACCGCCAGGGCGAGTTCGTTGATCTGTGCCGCGGTCCACACGTACCTTCAACAGGACGCATTCCCGCCTTCAAGCTGACGAGCCTTGCGGGTGCCTATTGGCGTGGCGATTCGCGCAATGAGATGTTGCAACGGATCTACGGCACCGCCTGGGCCACCCGGCAGGATCTCGAGGCGTACCTGAAGCGTATCGAGGAAGCGAAACAGCGTGACCACCGGCGTCTGGGGCAGCAACTGGACCTTTTCTCGCTGCACCCGATCGCTCCCGGATCGCCATTCTTCCATCCCAAAGGCGCACTCGTTTTCAATCTGCTCGTCCAACACATGCGCAAACTCCATGAACGGTACGGCTACACCGAGGTCATCACACCACTGATTTACAAGACCGAGTTGTGGAAGACATCGGGCCACTACGATGCGTTCCATGAGGACATGTTTCTCATGTCGGCGGACGAAGACGAGTACGGCGTCAAGCCGATGAATTGCCCCGGGCACTGTTACCTCTACGCAACGAAGAAATATTCCTACCGTGATCTGCCCATCCGTTTTGCCGATTTCAGCCGCCTGCACCGGTTCGAACCTTCGGGGACACTGGCCGGGCTGACACGCGTGCGCGCACTCACTCAGGATGATGCCCATATCTACTGCACACAGGAGCAGATGGAGCAGGAACTCGAGAGTTTCGTGGAGATGACGCGCGAGGTCTACGACACTTTCGGCTTCGAACGGGTCGAAGTAAGCGTGCAGACACGGCCGGACAATTTCCTGGGTCGCATCGAGCTCTGGGATGCCGCCGAGGCGGCTTTGCAACGTGTGGCCGAACGGACCGGCTATCCGGTGACGATGCTGCCAGGCGAGGGCGCCTTTTACGGCCCGAAAATCGGTTTCGATTTCCGTGATGTCCTGGAGCGGACCTGGACACTCGCCACCGTGCAGATCGACTGCGCCATGCCGGAACGCTTCGGTCTCAAATACGTGACTCCAGAAGGGACACTGGCCACTCCCGTCATGTTACACCGTGCCGTGCTGGGGTCGATCGAGCGTTTCATCGCCATCCTCCTCGAACACACCGGTGGTGCCCTGCCACTCTGGCTTGCCCCGGTCCAGGTCCGTGTGCTCACTCTCACCGAGCGCCAGGAAACATACGGCCGAGGGATCGTGGACCGGCTCGAACGAGCTGGCCTGCGTGCCGAGATCGATGACCGGAACGAGAAACTGGGGTACAAGGTCCGTGAGGCCCAGTTGGCCAAAATCCCCTACATGCTCGTGGTCGGCGATCGCGAGGAAGAGGAAGGGAAGGTGGCGCCTCGCAGTCGCAGCGGAGGAACGGGAGAGAGCCTCTCTCTCGACGCTTTCCTTGAAGGCTTGCGGGATGAACTCAATCCCGGCAAACATCCTTGATTCCACGCCATTATAACGTTAGGCGGTTGCCGGCACAGCTCGTAACGGGCCGATACGGAGACATCTATATGCCAAAATTGAAAACAAATCGTGGCGCAGCCAAGCGTTTCAAGAAGACAGGGTCCGGAAAGCTCAGCCGGAGCAAGGCCTTCCGGCGGCATATCCTGACCTCGAAGACGCGCAAGCAAAAGCGGAATCTGCGGGGTACGCTCATCGTCGATGCGACCAACGAGCGCGCCATCAAGCGCCTGGTGCCGTACCTCTGAATCACTTGTCGTAAGATCCTTCGGCTGTTACAGGCCCGAGGCTTTACAGGAGAAGAACCATGCCCCGAGCGAAAAGAGGCTTCAAAGCCCGACGCCGACGCAAAAAAATCATGAAGTTGGCGAAGGGCAATGTCGGTGGACGGCGCAAGCTCTACCGGCAGGCCCGCGAGACAGTCGAAAAAGGTCTGTGTTACGCCTACCGGGATCGTAAGGTCCGCAAGCGAGAGTTCCGTGGTCTGTGGATCATTCGCATCAATGCTGCGGCTCGCCTGCATGGCTTGAGCTACAGCCAGTTCATGCACGGTTTGAAGGTGGGCGGAGTTACGGTCGACCGTAAGGTACTGGCCGACCTGGCCGTCGGGGATCCGGAAGGATTCCAGTCTTTCGCTCAAGTCGCGAAGTCGAACCTTGCGGCGGCTGCCTAGCGTAGCAAACGCAGCCGCCTCATTTCGCCACATGGTGGCACTCGTCTCTGTGTCGTCCGTTTCGGCGCGGCTTCTCTGCCACACGCCGGTGTGTGGCCAACGGTCCGAATGAAAGCCGAGCTCGAACGGATCCTTCGGGAAGCAGTCGCCGGTCTCGATGCTGCGCGAACCGAAGCTGAAATCGAAGATCTCCGCATTCGTTTTCTGGGGCGCAAAGGTGCACTGACGACCGTTGTGCGTGGGTTACGCGACGTCGCAGCGGAAGAACGACCGGTCATTGGGGCCTTTCTCAACGAAATCAAGACCGACGTCGAGGAACGGATCGAACGTGCCCTACGAGATGTGCGTTCGGCAGTACGGGCCAGTAAGGTTGCCGCTGAATTTGTCGACGTCACACTCCCTGGCCGGCGGCGGGTTCCGGGGCGGCTCCATCCGATCACCCGTACGATCGATGAATTGGTCGATATCTTCGTGGCACTCGGCTTCAGCGTCGCAACGGGACCCGATGTCGAAGACGATTACCACAATTTCACGGCGCTGAACTTTCCCGCTGATCATCCGGCGCGTGATATGCAGGACACGTTTTTCGTCTCGGGCGACCGGTTGTTGCGCACTCATACCTCACCCGTGCAGATCCGTGTCATGGAGCAGCAGACTCCACCGCTGAGGGTCGTCGTCCCCGGTTCGACCTACCGGCACGACGACGATGTCACGCACTCGCCCATGTTCCATCAGATCGAAGGGTTTATGGTCGACAGACGCGTAACCTTCGGGGATCTCAAGGGCGTTCTGACACTGGCTCTCCAAAAGCTCTTCGGTGCCGGCACACCGGTACGCTTTCGGGCGAGTTTTTTCCCTTTTACCGAACCCAGTGCCGAGGTCGACATCGGTTGTGTCCTCTGCCACGGCCGAGACCCGGGCTGCCGCATCTGCAAAGGAACGGGCTGGCTCGAGATCCTCGGAGCTGGTCTGATCGATCCGAATGTCTTCGAGGCTGTGGGCTATGATCCAGAGGCGTTTTCGGGATTCGCATTCGGCGTCGGTATCGAACGGGTGGCCATGCTGAAGTACCAGATCAATGACATCCGACTCTTCAGCAACAACGACATGCGTTTTCTGCAGCAGTTCTGATCGGATGTGAGGCGTTCATGAAAGTGACCTGGAACTGGCTGGCCGAGTTCGTCGAACTCGAGCAGACCCCCGAAGAGGTGGCTTCACGCCTGGCCATGGCCGGTCTCGAGGTCGAGTCGATCGAAACGCGTGGACGCGAACTGATGTCCGTTTACGTTGCGGAGATCGGTACGGTTCGCCCGCATCCCCAGGCAGACCGTCTCGCTCTCTGCGAGATCCGTACGGCTGGAGGGGAAAGCAAAACGGTCGTCTGCGGCGCGCCGAACGCAAAAGCCGGTCTTCGTGTCGCGTTTGCAGCACCCGGCACCGTCCTGCCCAATGGGCAGACCATCGTAGAAAGTGAAATTCGCGGTGTCCGATCCGCTGGGATGTTGTGTTCCGAATCTGAGCTCGGCATTGGCCCAGAGACAGACGGTATTCTCACTCTGCCGGATGACGCACCGTTGGGAGAGTCCCTGGCAACCTGGTTGCGTCTCGACGACAGGGTGCTCGATATCTCGATTACTCCGAATCGAGGTGACTGTCTGAGCGTCGTTGGTCTTGCGCGCGAGATATCGGCACTCACCGGACAACGTTTGAAACGGACACGGATCGCAGTGTCCGAGACCTCAGAGGCAGCAGCGGATGGGATCAGTATTCACGTTGCCGATCCCGACCTTTGCCGGAGGTATGTGTGCCGGGTCATCGAGGGGATCAAGATCGCTCCGTCTCCCCTGTGGATGCAATATCGATTGCGCGCTGTGGGAATGCGGCCCATCAACAATGTGGTCGATGTCACGAATTACGTGATGCTCGAACGAGGCCAGCCCCTGCATGCATTCGATTACGACCGGCTGGAAGAGAAACAGATCACGGTACGCCGGGCCGGTAGCGATGTTGAATTTACGACATTGGATGGTCAAACACGCCAACTCGTGGCGGATGATCTTCTCATCACGAGTGGCGCTCATCCGGTCGCCCTGGCGGGTATCATGGGCGGGGAGAACAGCGAGGTGACCGGAGAGACGACACGGATCCTCCTCGAAAGCGCCTGGTTTGCTCCCACCACGGTACGGCGGACAGCACGGCGCCTCGGGTTGCGTAGCGAGGCTTCCTTCCGTTTCGAGCGTAGCGTTGATCTCGAAGGTGTGGGTCCGGCCGCCGACCGGGCTGCGTCCCTGATCGCCCGATTGAGCGGTGGTCGTGTTCAACGAGGTCGTGTCGATGCCTATCCCGGAGCCGCCGCAACAGCGCCGATCTCCGTGCGCCTGAAGCGGGTCGATGATCTTCTGGGAATGAGCATCCCCCGTGCAGAACTCAGCTCTCGGCTGAAAGCGCTGGGGATGGACGTTTCGCCGGCGACGCGTGGCACGATCAGTGTCGTTCCCCCGACGTATCGATCCGATCTCACCAGAGAGATCGACATCATTGAAGAGATCGTTCGGACGATTGGCTACGAGCACGTCCCGACGACTGTACCGGAAACGGCGCTGTCAGGAACGGGCCTGGCGCCAGAGGAACAGCAGTACCGTGCTCTGCGGCGGTTGCTCCTCGCGCAGGGCCTCACGGAAGCCGTCGTTCCGACGTTCACTTCACCTCGCCTCAACTCTCTTCTTCCGGTGTTGAACGTGGGACGCGGCCCGGTGCGCTTGATCAATCCGATGTCACAAGACGACAGTGAGTTGCGCCTGAGCCTGGCCAGCAGTCTGGTGCGGGTCACCGGTCATAATCTGGCACAGGGTAACGACTCTCTGGCCCTTTTCATTCTGGGGAAGACATTCTGGCACTCGGAGAGCTTTGCTGAGCGGATGCATCTCGGTGGGGTGATCTGCCCGGGGTTTCCCATGCGTGGCATTGGGTCGGCGCCGGCGGCGAGCGACTTCGCCGATCTGAAAGGTGTCGTGGAGTCCGTTCTCGAAGAGATCGGATTGCGGGAGGTCGAGTGGCGTTCGGCAGCCGATGCCGTCTCCTTCCACCCCGGCAAGACTGCCAAACTGTGGTTGGGCGAGCACTGTATCGGCGTGGCGGGAGCACTTCACCCGGCGACCACCGAGGAACTTGATCTTGCTTCGCCGTGCTGGCTCTTCGAGCTTGACCTCCTGGGCAGCCTCCAGTATGGTCCGCCGCGCGTCGGGTTTCATGAACTGCCACGGTTTCCGGTAGTTAGACGCGATATCGCAATCGTAGTCGAGGATCGGTTTGCCGCTGATGAGGTGGTGCGGTTCGTGCGGCGGTGGGTGGCGGGGGCCGCTCTGATCGAAGAGGTGCAGGTGTTCGACGAGTACTCCGGTCCGCCCATTCCTGCTGGTAAGAAGAGCCTGACGTACTCGATCGCCTACCGTGCCGCAGATCGCACTCTCACCGATCATGAGGTGAATGAGTTGCACGCAAAGTTGACCAACGCACTCACCGGAGGTTTGGACATTCAACTGCGGTGAGAAATACGCCCCAGTATCCAGGAGGGACTCGGCGTGACCATGACCAAGGGGGATATCGTGGAACGAATCCACGAAAAGGTCGGGTTTTCGAAAAAGGAAGCCAGCGAGATCGTCGAATCCGTCTTCGAGGTCGTGAAGCGCTGCCTCGAACAGGGGGAGAAGGTCAAAATTTCCGGATTCGGAAATTTTGTGGTTCATGAGAAGCGTCCTCGCAAGGGACGCAATCCGCAGACCGGGGATGAGATCACGATTTCAGGCCGCCGCGTCCTTTCTTTCAAGGCAAGCCACGTTCTCAAAAAATCGATGAACGGCACGGACCCCAGCCGCTGAGCGTCTGGCGCGAAGCTTCAACCGTCCCGGGTTTTCTGTCGCCCGCCGGACAGGCCTGTCCTTCCATCGCGATGCAGCCGGCGCGATTCTGCCACCAATATGCAGCCGGAAGGACAATTCCGTACAACCGTTGCGGGATTTGTTCAAACCGGCAGGGCAGGTGCCGGTTTCGTACTCTTGCCGCGATCGGCACAGGCGTTGCTCAGAGATGGAACCATGCTCTCCGAAGGCAAACCAAGCGGTGAAGAACTTCTCTTCCAGTCCCTGCGTGCCTTGATGAAGGCGCATTTGATCTGGGGCCCGTGCTCCTCTCTCGAACTGTCCGAGTTGTGTGGTTTGTTGCATACGACCGAAACACGGCTGGCCCATGTCGTCACTCTCCTGTCGAAGCAGGGGTGGGTGGCATACGACGCGGAAGCAAACAGCGTGGGATTGACGGCAAAGGGCGTTCACCATTTTATGGCGTATCCGGTCCATCTCCCCGTTGAACTTCCTTTGCCGAAGTGGCAGTAAGACGGCTCACCTGAGCACTGCGCCGAGCGCGCAGAGGTCGTAACGGGGCGTAGCGCAGTCTGGTAGCGCACTCGCTTGGGGTGCGAGTGGTCGTGGGTTCAAATCCCGCCGCCCCGATTTTCTCTTCCGGGATTCCGCGCAGGGCTCGGGTGTTCGCGTTGTCTTTCCCGGCCGTCAGGCCGGTGGCGGCAATTGCCTCGTGCAGGGTGCGGTGGTAGGTACCGAGTGTGGCCATCTTACTGAGCAATGACGATGGAATTTCGTCGGATGGCCTGCAGGCCCTGGCTGAGGTACTCGAATCCCTCGACGAACTGTGGATCGTCGCGCCGGACCGGAATCAGAGCGCGGTCAGTCACGCGCTTACGCTGCATCGCCCCCTGCGGATCGAGCAGCTCGGGCCACGCCGTTTCAGCGTGGATGGAACGCCAACCGACTGTGTGAACCTGGCCGTCAACGAGATCCTTCCAGAGCGGCCACGGCTGGTGGTTTCCGGAATCAACCATGGGGCCAATCTGGGGGATGACATCACCTATTCGGGCACCGTCTCGGCCGCCATGGAAGCCACACTCCTCGGCATCGGCGCAATCGCCATTTCTCAGGTCGGTAGCCAGGGGTACGACTTTGGCGCCGCGGCGCATTTCACACGTGAACTTGCATCGACGATTCTGCGCGACGGACTCCCCAGAGACACTCTTTTGAATATCAATGTGCCGGAACTCGCCCGGGAGAAGATCCGGGGGTTCGCTTTGACGAAGCAAGGCAAGCGCCGCTACAGTGACGCAGTTGTCGAAAACCTCGATCCACGTGGCAAGAAGTACTACTGGATCGGTGGAGGAGAACCCGACTACGTGGCCGCCGAAGGGACGGACTTTGCCGCGATCCACGCTGGACTGATTTCCATCACCCCTCTACATCTCGACCTGACCAACTACGCTTCTTTGAAAACACTGGAAAAACTCCGGCTACAATGGCCATAATGCACCCGTAAAGGAGCGGGAGTGGTGCTGGGTGGCGGAGTTCCAGGTGTCCGTTTGCAAATTCTCTTGAGTGCGGCCCTGTCCTGTATCCTTTTTTCCGTAGGCTGCACGCACACCCGCTCCTATCGGGTGCGGCCTGGAGACACGCTCTACCGGATTGGCCAGAGGTACGGAGTATCCTGGCAGGAGCTGGCACGGCTGAACGGTATCGACGACCCGTCTCGAATTGAGATCGGGGATGAGCTGCGTATCCCGGGAGATCGCAAGCCCCAATCAGTCGACTCCTTCGTTTTGCAGTCTGCCGATCGCCCTCAGTCAAGGGTAGACGCCGAGAGTCCCGTAGAGGTACGCTTGTCCTGGCCACTCGATTCCGGATCCGTCAGTTCCGGCTTTGGTCCGCGAGGCGGGAGTTTCCATGACGGAATCGATCTCAGTGCCCCGGCTGGTACACCCGTCAAAGCAGCGGATTCCGGCGAGGTCGTTTTCAGTGATGTCCTGCGGGGTTACGGCAACGTCGTCGTGATCCGGCATGCGCGCGATTACATCACCGTCTATGCGCACAACGAACGAAATCTGGTCGATGCCGGAAAGAAAGTGCGGCGTGGCCAGGTGATTGCAACGGTGGGCCAGAGTGGACGCACGACCGGATCCAACCTGCACTTCGAAGTTCGTAGGAACAACGTGGTGCGCAATCCACTCCGTTTTCTTCCGGCGAGCCGCATTGCAGCGCCACGCTCATCTCTCGACATCGGCGGATGAGCAGCCTAGACACCTGCGATTCTGTGCAGCGAAAGGACCCAACGCGTGATTGACCTCAAGAAGCATATCCGTGATGTTCCGGATTTCCCCAAGCCTGGCATCATGTTCCGCGATATTACTCCGCTGCTGGGCGATGCCGTTGCCTTTCGGGCAGCGGTCGATCAACTGGCCTCACCGTTCCGGGGTAAGGTCGATATGGTTCTCGGCATCGAGTCGCGAGGGTTTCTCTTTGGCGCTCCGGTAGCGTATGCACTGGGTGTGGGCATGGCTCTCGTGCGAAAGCCGGGCAAGCTCCCTGCAGCAAAGCTGTCCGCACGATACGCACTCGAATACGGGACCGATTCCCTGGAAATTCACAGTGACGCCTTTGGACATCCGGCCCGAGTGCTCATCGTCGACGATCTGCTAGCGACGGGCGGCACGGCCGAAGCTGCCTGTAAACTGGTGGAGCAACTGGGCGGCGAGGTGGTGGCGTGCGCCTTCGTCATCGAACTGAAAGCGTTGGGTGGTCGCGAACGCCTGCAGCCGCACTCGGTCATGCGCCTGCTGGAATACTGAGCCGCGGCCCGATCCTCAGTCTGGATCAGCTCGGTCGTTGTCCGGCGCTTTCGCCAAAGCCTCCTCGAGCCGCCGTACCCGTTTGAGTAACTCAGGAAGTCGCGCCGTGGCAGCAATCTGCCTGCGCCACTGCGAGATTTCAGACGCTGGGTAGCCGCCGATGGTCTTTCCCGCCTCGACATCGTTTGGCACGCCGGACTGCGCGGCCACCTGCACACCGTCGCCAACGGTCAGGTGACCCGCCGTCCCGACCTGCCCTCCAAGCCGCACGTAACGGCCGAGCTTCGTGCTACCCGCCAGACCGCTCTGTGCGGCGATGGCCGAACCCTCCCCGATGACGCAACCGTGTGCCACCATGACCAGATTGTCGAGCTTGGCCGCACGGCGGACCATGGTCGCCCCGATCGCAGCACGGTCGATCGTCGTATTGGCGCCGACTTCGACGTCATCCTCCAGAATCACGGTGCCCGACTGCGTGATTTTCCGGATCGATCCATCATTGCCCAGCACGTATCCGAAACCATCGCCACCAATGACACAGCCACTCTGCAGCACGACACGGTCTCCGATCTGCACACGCTCGCGCACCACGGCGTGGGCGAAGGCGCGAAAGTCATCGCCGATACAGGCCTCGGGATAGATGACGACATGCGCATCGATGTGGGCACGGGCGCCAATCCGCACGCCTTCACCGATCACGGAGTAGGGGCCGACATCCGCATCGGCACCGATCTCGGCTGACTCCGCAATCACCGCAGTCGGGTGGATGCCCTTGATGCGCGGCGGTGGCATGTAGAACAGATCGATGGCCTGGGAGAAGGTCAGGTAGGGATCGTGGCAACGCAACGTCGGCAGATCGACGTCATCTTCCGAGTACGCCACGATCGCCGCCGAGGCACGCGTCGTCTTGAGCCACGGCCGGTATCGGGGATTGGCAATGAACGTGAGATCGCCGGGGCCTGCCTCCTCGATGGGCATCAGACGCCCTACCTCGATTTCACCGTCGCCGCGCAGCTCACAGCCCAGGCGCGTCGCGATCTCCGCCAGCTTCATACCGCTCTCCCTCCGTCGCTGCGACCTTAACGAGAGGTGGTGATCTGGAGCAAGTCTGCTGACGAACGTGGGAGTAGGTGCGTTGATGCATCATACCCCCTGTGTTAGAGACGCCACTCCCTATGATTCAGGCACCGGATTTTGAAAAGCGTGGTGGCCTTGTCGTGGCGATCGCGCAGGATGCCAGCACGGGCGAAATTCTCATGGTGGCGTACATGAACCGTCAAGCGTGGGACAAAACGCTCGAAACGGGAAAGGCTTGTTACTGGAGCACGTCACGCAATCAGTTGTGGTTGAAGGGAGAAAGCTCCGGGCATACCCAGGATGTCGAAGAGATCCGGGTCGACTGTGATGCGGATGCAGTGCTTCTCAAGGTGCACCAGCGTGGCGGCGCAGCGTGCCACGAAGGATATCGAAGCTGCTTTTTCCGCAAAGTCGAGGGTGATGGGTGGAAGGCCGTGGAAGAACGGGTCGTCGATCCGGAAACCGTCTACGGAAAGCGCGGTTGATTCATGAGTCTTTTGAAGCTCGGCATCCCCAAAGGCAGCCTGCAGGATTCGACCGTGGAACTCTTCCGCAAGGCCGGTTGGAAAATCGGTGTTTCGGACCGCAGCTATTTCCCCACCATCAACGACGATACGATCCGTTGCTCCCTGGTGCGAGCGCAGGAAATGGCACGCTACGTCGAAGATGGTACCCTCGATGCAGGCCTGACAGGTATCGACTGGATCCGGGAAAATGATTCTCAGGTCGAGGTCGTCTGTGATCTGATATACTCCAAAGCCAGTTTCCGGCCGACCCGCTGGGTGCTGGTCGTACCCGAGGACTCGGCGGTCCGGTCCCCCGAGGATCTGAAGAACAAGAGAATTGCCACCGAGCTGGTCAATTACACCCGGCGTTTTTTCGCGGAACGCAATGTCCCGGTCGAAGTGGAATTCTCCTGGGGAGCAACAGAGGCGAAGGCGGCCGATGGCCTCGTCGATGCGATCGTGGAGGTGACGGAAACCGGGAGTACGATCCGGGCGAATCGTCTGCGTATCGTTTGCGAGCTTTTCGAGTCCAACCCGCAGCTCATCGCCAACCGCGATGCCTGGAGAGATCGGGCCAAGCGGGAGAAGATCGAACAGATCAGTACGCTGCTCCAGGGAGCCCTCAAGGCCGAGAGCAAAGTCGGAATCAAGATGAACGTCCCGGCCAATCGCCTCAAGGAAGTCATCGGGCTGATTCCGAGTCTGACGGCACCAACGGTATCGCCTCTCTTCCAGAGCGGTGAATTGAAAGGCGAAGAGTGGTTTGCGGTCGAAAGCGTCATCTCGGAACTGGAAGTGCGTGAGCTGATTCCCAAACTGCTGGCGCGGGGTGCCACCGGCATCATCGAGTACCCACTGAACAAGATCGTCTGCTGAAGATCCTTCCTTGCACTCCGATGTCACGGACTCTCTGGGTTTTCTGCCTGACATTGACGGTAACCCTGTGTGCGGGGTGCCGGGAGAGCGCACAGGACCGGGCTCGCGCTGCGGCAGAAAAGGTCATGCAGTCGATCCCCGATGTCGAGGCGAAAGCGCTGGCGCAGAACGCTTCCCCTGAAAAGGTGAAAGAGGCACAACAGGCGCTGTTTCTGGTCAGGGAATACATGGGGGAAATCAACGGAAAGCTCGATTCCGTAACGGTGAATGCCATCGAAGCCTTCCAGCGCGACCGCGGGCTGAGAGATGATGGGATCCTCGATGAGCGCACGATGCGGGAGATGAAGGATGTTCTGGCACAGACCCGGCCGCCCGCACCCTGACAAAGTCAATGCAGGCTCACCGAATGCGCGGTGCTTCGCAGAAACAGCGCAGGCATTGCGGGACACAACGGCTGTCCCGGCAGCGCACTCGGGCGCATCGTTCGCCCGTGCGATCCATGACACACTTTTCCCTGTGCCGCATCGTGGCTGCTTCGTGCTCCGCCGGAGTTGTTCATGAGTGGTGATTGGAGCCTTCTGTCTGCCGCGAGCCTCGGGCTCGCATTCGGGCTGAAGCATGCGCTCGACGCCGACCATCTCGCGGCGGTATCGGTGATCGTGAGCGAGAAACGTAGTTTCTGGAGATCCTCTTCGGTGGGTGCGCTTTGGGGGCTTGGCCACTCGTTTTCTCTGCTCGCCGTTGCCGTGCTGGTCATTGTGGCAGAGATCAGAATTCCGTCCTGGGCAGCTTCCACGCTCGAACTGGCCGTGGCGATCATGTTGATTGGTCTCGGAGTGAATGCCGTTTTCGTGCTCTGGCGCGGTGGCACGGTACACATGCATGCCCACCGGCATGGACGGCGACTACACGTTCACCCGCATGTCCATCTGCCGGGCCAGCCGTCCGGCGAGATGCATCACAACGTACCGTTTGCAACACGGTCCCTGCTTGTGGGAGCCGTACACGGCCTGGCCGGAAGTGCCGCGCTCATGCTCCTGGTCCTCGCAACTTTGCCGTCGTCGCTGCTCGGTTTCGCCTACATCATTGCCTTTGCCATCGGTTCAACGGCCGGAATGTTCCTGATGACCCTGATGGTCAGCCTGCCTTTACGTCTTGCCGCACAGCGTTTCACCCGAGCGTACAGTGCAGTGCGCCTGAGCGCTGCACTCGGCAGTATCTGCACAGGAGTATGGCTGGCGTTGGTGTCGCTCTGACGAAAAGTTCTGTAACCAAAGGTCCCTGGGAACCCGATCTGCCGGCACCCACCACGGCGTGGGCCTCCTCGCTGAGTCGAAGTGGCGCAGAGGGAACAGGGCCCAGGTGGACATCGCGATGAAACTCAGCCATTGAGCCATCTTCGATTTCCGATCCGAAAGGTTGAGAGATGCCCATCACAGTCATTGCAAACGTGAAAGTGAAACCCGGGTCCGAGGCAGCCTTCGAGTCCGAAGCCGCCAGGATGATTTCCTACGTGAAGGCCAACGAGCCCGGAACGTTGACCTACATCCTGCACCGCTCCCAGGCGGACCCTTCCCAATACCTCTTTTATGAAGTGTACACGGACCAGACAGCCCTGGCGGCGCATGGCGGCAGCGAAGCCATGATGCAGTTCTTCGGAGCCATGGGTGAGATCGTTGCTGCACGCCCTGAAATCACGATGTACGAGGAGATCGACGGCAAACGCTGACGGCACGATGCCCGTTCCGCCCGTGTCACCGCACACCCTTTACGCCGAGCGCTTCGAAGAGGCGGCAGCGCAGGTCCGGAACCTGACGAGACGTGAGCGGAACCTGTCTGCGGCCCGCCTTTCCGTTTTTGCCGGCGGGGTTCTGGTCCCCCTCCTTGCCTTCGATACCCAGTGGTATTCGCCCTGGTGGACTGCGCTTCCCGCTCTGATCTTTGCCTCTCTCGTCGTCGTCCATGACCGCTGCATCCGGCTGCGTAAACGCGCGCAGCGCATACGCCGTTTCTTCGAGACCGGGATTCTCCGGCTCGAAGGGCGTTGGGCAGGGCAGGGGGTTCAAGGGGAACGATTCCTCGATCCACATCACCCGTTTGCTGCAGATCTCGATCTGTTCGGACCGGGATCCCTCTTCGAATTTCTCTGTACGGCTCGGACCTCGGCCGGTGAAGACATTCTGGCGCAGTGGCTGCTCCATCCCTCTTCCCCGGACGAGATCCGGCGGCGGCAGGTTGCCGTCGCAGAGCTTCGTTCGCGCCTCGAATTGCGCCTGGATCTGGCACTCCTTGCGGATGAAACCCGTGCCGAGATCGATCCCGGCAGACTGGCGCGGTGGGCCGCTGCGGTACCGGTCCTGGCACCGGAAAGTCCCCGGCTCGCGGCGGTGGCCCTTGTTGCATCTACTCTGCTCAGCGGCGTGTGGTTGGCTCTCGGGCACAGCGGCTGGCCGTTGGTGATCTCACTGCTGGTACAAGCCCTGTTTGCTCTCCTGCTGCGGAACAGAGTCGTTTCGATCATACGCGATGCCAGCGCGCCCGACCGCAATCTGGCGTTGTTTGCCTGTCTTCTGGGACGGATGGAGCAGGAGTCGTTCACCAGTCCGTACCTGCAGGATCTGAGCGAGCGCCTGCGTACACAAGGCGAGCCACCCTCGCACCGCATTGCCCGGCTCCACCGGCTCGTCCATCTGCTCGATGCACGGCGAAACCAGGTGTTCGCGCCTTTCTCCGGTCTCCTTCTCTGGGGGACCCAATGTGCCCTGGCGATCGAAAATTGGAGGCAGCAGAGTGGCAGTGTGATCGCGCACTGGCTGCAAGCAGTGGCGGAAATGGAAGCGCTGTGTTCGTTGAGCGGATATGCTTTCGAGCATCCCGGCGATCCGTTCCCCGAGGTGAAGGATGATGGATCCGAACTGACAGTCCGGGGAATCGGACATCCGTTGATTGATCCATCCGTGTGCGTTCGCAACGATCTCCAATTGGGTAGCCCCACCCGCGTTCTGGTGGTGAGCGGCTCCAATATGTCGGGGAAAAGCACCCTGCTGCGCAGCGTAGGTACAAACGTTGTTCTCGCCTTTGCGGGTGCACCAGTGCGGGCCGAGGCGATGACGCTATCGCCGCTCGCGCTCGGTGCCTCGATCCGTACCCACGATTCGTTGCAGGAGGGAACGTCGCGGTTTTATGCGGAGATCAAACGGCTGCGCCAGATCATGGATCTGGCTACGGGCGAAAAGACGTTGCTCTTTCTGCTCGATGAGATCCTGCATGGAACGAATTCACACGATCGCGGTATCGGCGCAGAGGCCATCGTACGGGGGTTTCTCCGGCGTGGCGCAATCGGTCTGGTTACGACGCACGACCTGGCACTCACTCGTGTCGCGGAAGTTCTCGCACCGGAGACGGGAAACGTTCATTTCGAAGACCAGATGCACGAGGGAACAATGTGTTTCGATTACCGGATGCGGCCAGGAGTCGTCACCCACAGCAACGCCCTTGCTCTCATGCGCGCCGTGGGGCTCGAGGTCTGATCAGGCCGCATGGGCACGGGGGGATGTCTCTCTTGCGACCTGTTTGCGGCTACGGCAAATTAACCCGGCATGTTTCGAACTCGTGCATTTCTGGCAGCCGGTCTGCGATATTTGGGTCTCGTTGCGCTGGTGGCTGGCGCTGGAACCGTTGTCCAACTCGTCTGGTTCCGTGCACAGGCCGGTACCCGGCAGGTTGTGGCAGCTCAGGTCCCGCCCGTTGGATCCAACCCACGCAACGAGGAGGACCCGGCCGCACGGAGTGTGTGGGCGCTGGCAACAGATGGCTGGGTGATCCGCGTGGACGGTGCGGATATCTCCATTCCGTCGTTTCTCGACCAGACACGGGCTCGCCCCCGTGCCAATGTCGGAGTGACGATCTCCCCGTACGACCGGCTTATCATCTCACATGCCAAAGCAGAGGGGTTTGATTGGCGGCTGATCGCCGCGCTCATTTTTGAAGAATCGCGTTTCGAACCGGAGGCCGAGAGCGACAAGGGAGCCTACGGCCTGATGCAGGTGCGGCCGATTGCAGCCGCAGACGTCGGGGAATCGGAATTCTTTTCTCCAGACGATAATATCCGAACAGGTGTACGCTACCTGAAACAACTCGACCAGAATTTTCAGGACGTGAACCCAGCCGATCGCCTGCAGTTCATCCTTGCCGCCTACAACATGGGTCCGGCGCATATCCGGGATGCGCAACAGGTGGCACGGCGACTTGGCTACGACCCGGCTCGCTGGGACAGCGGTGTAGCTCTGGTGGCGCCGCTTCTGGAATTGCCGGCAATCTACGGTGAATTGCCCGCCGGGTATGCCCAGGGGAGCTCCACCGTGGCCTATGTGCAACGGATCCTCGACCGTTACGAGACGTATGTGCGGGAGGCGCCGGTTGCAGAGGAATTGCTCGCTTCCGCCAGTATTCCGTAACCCCGGATGAGAACCGGCCGCTGCGCTCTTCTGGAAGGACAGCCAGACAGGCCTTCTCGTCAGACAGTCCCTCTCTGACTCGCATCGCGGGCGCGCCAGAACAGCAGTTCGACGCTCTGTTCGAAGTATCGGAAACGCTCGTCTTTTGTCTGGCCGGTGTGGAACCGGTAATAGATCTGCTGCAACACCACGGCGATCTTGAAGAGACCGAAGACGTAGTAGTACGGCACGTTACTGACGTCGATTCCGTGCCGCTTTCCGTAGTGTTGAACCGCTTCGGCGCGCGTCATGAAACCTGTGGTGTTGGACGGCATCCCAATCGCGGCAGGGGAGCTTCCCGGGGGCGCTTCACTTGCCTCGAGCCAGGCAGAGAGCAAAGTGCCGAGATCGGCGAACGGATCGCCCCGTGTGCACATATCCCAATCGAACACCGCCACGCAGCGTCCTGGATCGTTCTCGTCGAGCATCATGTTGTCGAGGCGCCAATCATTGTGCAGCAGAGTCGGTTTTGGTGATGGCGGAAGGTGTTCCTTCAGCCACTGGTGCACCTCGACGCCGAGCGGCATCTCCTTCGTTTTGGCGCGTTCGAAACGACCCATCCAACCGTCAATCTGTCGCAACATGAAACCATCGGGCTTGCCGATCTGGTCCAATTCAACGCTGGCCGGGTCCACGGCGTGCAGGTCGGCAAGGGCATCGATCAGTACTTCACTGATCTTTCGGTTGACGACCGGATCGTGTCCGCCACCCCACTTCTCCGGAATGACGCGACGCACGACGGTGCCCTTCCGCCTCTCCATGACGAAGAACGGCGCGCCTATGATGTCGTTGTCTTCACAGAACAGGTAGGCACGCGGCGCGAGCGGATACCCCCGGTATAATTTCGAAAGACAGTGGTACTCGCGGCCCATGTCATGGGAAGATGGCGCCACGGGTCCCAGAGGCGGGCGGCGGAGCACGTATTCGATATCTCCGTATCGGAGGAGGTAGGTCAGGTTTGCGTGCCCACCGGCAAACTGGACAATGTCGAGCGGCTGTTCCGAACCCGCCAGCTTGCCACGCAGATAGCCGGCCAGCTTTCCGTGATCGAAATTCTCATCGCTGCGGATGGGGATCGTTTCAGGTGGGTCTGTAGGCTTGTCTTCCAGCATAGGATCTCCGAGTCATGAGATAAGAAACGTTCCGATTCGCCACTTGATCGAACGCTGTAGTTCATCGTGTACTGTCCTGCATGTAGAACACAGGAAACGCCCAGATGCGACAGTCTGCACTGCTTGTCACGGTCTTTTCCGAAACAACGCTGCAAGACTTTCCCGGGCCGCATCCTGTTGGGAACGAGGCATGTCCGAGCCGGCACTACGGCCGAACGAGAAGAACTCACAGAAGTTCCCGATCTCCTTGTCTACCTGTCTCTCTGCCTGAGTTTCGCGGCAGGCATTGTGGAATGACGGGTCGTAAAACGTACAGTTCAGACAACAGTGAAGGTCCGCACCACAGTGATGGCACGTGTCGCGACGCCCGATCCGTCCGATCCCCTCCATCGAAGTGTTACACCGATGGCAGGATCGTTCTGTTCCTCGCTTCCATTCCATCCCCGATCGTGGTTGATAGCATCGCTCGAAAGCGAGTCACATCATGGACAGTCCGGAGCGGAACGGCATGCTGGAGTTGATCGAGGAATACCAGGCCAGCCTGCGAAGCGAAGACAACGCCTCCGCACACACGGTGCGTAACTACGGCAGTGATCTGCGCCAACTGTACACGTTCCTGCGCGAACAGGGGTTGGCTCTGAACGAGTCGGGAGACGGCGTGCGTGTCGATGCCATCGATGTCCGTACCATACGGGCCTATCTCGGCCATCTCCTGCGGCACAACCGGAAAAGCTCGGTGGGGCGCAAGCTCTCTTCGATCAAGGGCTTCTTCCGATACCTGGCGCGCCAGAAGCTGATCTCCCGTGATCCGAGCGCCGGTATCGCCACACCGAAGAAAGAGCAGCAGTTACCGGTCCATCTGACGGTCGACGACATGTTTCGCCTTCTCGACGCACCCTCCGCCGAATGCCCGGCCGGGCTGCGCGATCGTGCCATCCTGGAAGTCACCTATTCCTGTGGATTGCGCGTCAGCGAACTCGTGGGCTTGGACTGGAACGACATCGATGATGGTAACGAGACGGTACGCGTACGCGGGAAAGGCAACAAGGAGCGTATCGTGCCGATTGGCCGTGCGGCGCTGCAAGCACTCGATGCGTATCGCGCTCGCCGTGGCCAGTTGTGCCGGCGGACTCTATTCGATGATTCGGCCATTTTTCTGAACCGGCAAGGGACGAGATTGACGACGCGTAGCGTGGCACGTCTTCTCGACCACTATTTGAAGGTCAGTGGTGTGGCGACAAAGGCGAGTCCACACGCGCTCCGGCATAGTTTTGCGACTCATCTACTCAATGCTGGCGCCGATCTGCGGGCGATCCAGGAGCTGCTCGGCCACTCCAGTCTCTCGACCACGCAGCGCTACACTCACCTCAATTTCGAAGAGTTGATGCGAGTGTACGACAAGGCGCATCCCCACGCCTGAAAGACAACCACAGCGTTCCACCAAAGGATCCACGAGATGAATCAACCCCACGGGACGACGATCATCGCCCTCCGGCGTGACGATCAGGTCGTGATGGCCGGCGACGGTCAGGTCAGCCTCGGCCCGACCATTCTGAAGCATCGTGCGCGCAAGGTGCGGCGGATTTTCGGAGACAAGGTTCTCGCCGGATTTGCCGGCGCTACAGCCGATGCCTTCACCCTGTTCGAGAAATTCGAACGTCAGCTCGAACAACACAAGGGAAACCTGCGGCGTGCCGCCGTGGAACTGGCGAAGGACTGGCGTACGGACCGCGTTCTGCGACGCCTGGAAGCCCTGCTCGTCGTTGCCGATCGGGAAACATTGCTCATCCTCTCCGGGAGCGGTGATGTGATCGAGCCGGATGAGCCGATCGTAGCGATCGGTTCGGGAGGCAACTTCGCGCTCGCTGCAGCTCGTGCCCTCCTCCGGCACAGTTCCCTGGAAGCCCGGCAGATTGCCGAAGAAGCAATGCGTATTGCAGCCGAGATCTGCGTGTACACGAACGATCAGGTCACAGTCGAACAGCTCTGACCGCTACTCCGCCCGGGACAATCGAATCGGCCGGCTCCGTGGAATCGACCATTGCATGTAGTCCTGCCAGTGGTAGCTAACAGGATTCCATGAGTCAGATGACACCACGAGAGATCGTCTCGGAACTCGACCGGTATATCGTCGGGCAGCGCAAGGCCAAACGTGCCGTGGCCATCGCACTGCGAAACCGGTGGCGGCGGTTGCAGGTGCCGGAAGAGCTGCGAGATGAAATTGCACCGAAAAACATCATCATGATCGGGCCAACCGGTGTCGGAAAGACGGAGATCTCACGGCGTCTGGCCAAGCTGTCCCAGGCACCCTTTGTGAAGGTCGAGGCCTCCAAGTTCACAGAAGTCGGGTATGTGGGCCGTGACGTGGAATCCATGATCCGCGATCTGGCTGACCTGGCCATCAAGATGGTGAAGGATGAGGAGCAGGAAAAAGTGTCCCTGCGCGCCCGAGACCTGGCTGAAGAACTTGTTCTGGACCTGTTGCTTCCCGGACAAAGCGAGGTACCGGGCGATGAGACCGGGGAGAGCACGCGGGAGAAATTCCGCCGTATGCTTCGCGCTGGTCAACTGGACGAACGTGTCGTCGAGTTGGAAGTGACGCGCAGTGCCATACCGATGGTCGAAGTCTTTACACCACAGGGCATGGAAGGCATGGAGTCGCAAATCAAAGACCTCTTTTCCGGTCTCATGCCGAAACAGGCGAAAAAACAACGCTTGAAGATTCCCGAGGCGCTCGAACAGCTCACGCAGGAGGAAGCCGGCAAACTCGTGGATATGGAGGCCGTCACGAAGGAGGCGATACGGCGGGTCGAGCAGTCGGGCATCGTCTTCATCGACGAGATCGACAAGATTGCAGGACGCGACGGCATGGCCGGTCCGGATGTCTCACGCCAGGGCGTGCAACGCGATCTGCTCCCGATCATCGAGGGCAGCACGGTGAACACCAAACACGGCATGGTGCGAACCGACCACATCCTGTTCATCGCCTCCGGGGCCTTCCATATTGCCAAGCCGTCGGACCTCATTCCGGAGTTTCAGGGCCGTTTCCCGATCCGTGTCGAGCTGGAACCTCTGACGAAGGAAGATTTCGTACGAATCCTCACCGAGCCACAGAACGCGCTGATCAAACAGTACGTGGAACTTCTTGCGACCGAAGGTGTGACCCTCACCTTTGAGCCGGATGCCATAGAGGAAATTGCCGGAATCGCCGCCGAAGTGAACCGGATCACAGAAGACATCGGCGCCCGCCGACTGCATACCGTCGTCGAGCGTTTGCTGGAGTCGTTGTCCTTCGAGGCGCCGGAAATGAGCGGACGGGAAGTCGTCATCGATTCCGCGTATGTTCATGACATGCTCGACGATATCGTACGCAACGAAGACCTCTCCCGTTATATCCTGTGACGGGCTGAAGCTCATCGAGCGGGAGCCCGCACAGCCCGCATGAGCCTGCCTCGACGGCGCGGTACCGGGTAGCGGCTGGTCGATGGCCGGCCCAGAATTCCACGATCGAAGCAGAGGGATTGCATGAAGGGTGTCCCGGAACCTACGAGAGACCATCGGTGAATATGGATACACGCGCAAATCTCATGGAAGAGTTGATTGCCCGGGCGGACACCCTGTTGGAGGCGCTGCCTTATATCCGCCGGTACGCAGGCAAAACGATGGTCGTGAAATACGGCGGCCATGCCATGGTCGAATCGAGCCTGCGGGACAGCTTTGCCCAGGACATCGTTCTCCTGAAATATGTCGGGATCAACCCGGTGATCGTCCACGGTGGCGGACCTCAGATCAATAAGCTTCTGGACCAACTCGGCATCGAACCGCAGTTCGTGCGCGGCCTGCGAGTGACGGACGAAAAGACGATGGACGTCGTGGAGATGGTGCTCGGCAAGATCACCAACGACATCGTGACACTCATCAACCGCAATGGCGGCAGGGCCGTCGGCATCTCTGGTAAGGACGGCGAATTGCTCCGTGCCGGCAAGCTGGAAATGACGGCGGAGGAAAGTGGCCGGCCGACCAAGCTCGACATCGGTCTGGTGGGTAAAGTCCATGGCGTCAATCCGGCCGTGATTGCAGCGCTCGATCGCGGCGGTTTCATCCCTGTCATTGCGCCGATTGGCATCGGCGAGAAGGGCGAGTCCTACAACATCAACGCCGATGCCGTCGCCGGAGAAGTTGCCGAGGCGCTTCATGCCGAGAAGCTGATTTTGCTGACTGACGTCGCCGGGATCCTGGGGCCAGATAAACAGATCATTTCCACTCTGGACATCGAACGGGCACAGGAACTGATCCGGGACGGCGTGATCGAAGGGGGAATGATCCCCAAGGTGGAGTGCTGTATCGATGCCCTACGTGGCGGAACGCGCAAGACACACATCGTCGACGGGAGATTGCGCCATGCCGTGCTCCTCGAGATCTTCACGAAGGCCGGTGTGGGCACCGAGGTCGTGCGTTCCGATGGTGCCACCGTGGTTGCGCCTGGCGAGGGCAGCCGCTAACGACCGCGCCTTCGGTCCTCCCGTAAAAGATGAACAATCAAGAGATCATCGCCCTCAACGAACGGTACCAGTTCCCCCTGTATGCGCGTGCGCCGATTGCGCTCGTTCGCGGTCAGGGGTGCCGGGTGTGGGACGCCGACGGCAAGGAGTACCTCGACTTCTTCGCCAGTACAGTGGTGACCTCGCTGGGGCACGCGCATCCACGGGTGACCGCAGCGATCGTGGAGCAGGCAGGAAAGATTCTGCACGTCTCCAACCTCCACCACAGTGAGCCGCAGGCGATTCTGGCCAGGATGCTGTGCGAGCGTTCGTTCGCATCGCGCGTTTTTCTCTGTAACAGCGGCGCCGAAGCCAACGAAGCAGCCATCAAGCTGGCACGGAAATATGGTGCGGAGTACGGAGACGGCCGTTTCGAGATCCTCACCATGTTCGGCTCGTTCCACGGCCGTACGATCGCCACGATCACGGCGACAGGCCAGGAGAAGGTGCGCCTGGGCTTCCAGCCTCTACCGGAGGGGTTTCGTTACGTAGCCTACAACGACCTGGAGGCCGTGCGAGCCGCCGTGACACCCCGCACCATCGCCATATTTCTGGAACCGCTTCAGGGCGAGGGCGGCATCGTTGCAGCAGACCCAGTCTATCTGCACGCCCTACGCCAACTGTGCGACGAGAAGGGGCTGCTGCTCATTTTCGACGAAGTGCAGACAGGTTGCGGCCGCCTGGGCACGTTGTTCGGATATCAACGCAGCGGTGTGGTGCCCGACATCATGACTCTGGCTAAAGGGCTGGGTTCGGGAGTTCCGATCGGAGCGATGCTGGCGAACGAACGTACCGCGCGTGCATTCACGACGGGTGCACATGGCACGACATTCGGAGGGAACGCCCTGACCTGTGCCGCCGCCGTCGCCGTCCTTGAATCAATCGAAGCGGAAGCGATCCTGGAGAATTGCAGCAAACAGGGCGATTACTTCCGTTCCCGACTGAGCGAGTTGGTGACACGCTGTTCTCGTGTCCGTGGCGTGCGTGGTGACGGTCTGCTCATCGGCCTCGAACTGGACGGCCCTGGGGCGGACGTCGTGGAGAAGTGCCGGGAGCGTGGACTGCTGATCAACTGCACAGCGGAAAAAATTCTGCGTTTCTCACCGCCTCTGATCGTGACCGCTGAGGAAATCGATCGCGCTGTATCCATTGTCGCCGAGGCGCTCGCAACATGAAGCGGGATTTCCTGAGTCTTCTCGACTGCTCGCGTACCGAACTGGAGGAGATTCTCGACCTGGCGGTACGTCTCAAGGCGGATGTCCGTGCGGGCCGCCCGCATCCGCTGCTGCAAGGGAAATCCCTGGCCATGATCTTCGAGAAGCCGAGCCTGCGGACCCAGGTAACCTTCAAGGTTGGCATGTACCAACTGGGAGGGCTTCCGATCTACCTGCGGCCTGAAGACATCCAGCTTGGCCAGCGCGAGACGGTTGCAGATGCGGCACGCAATCTGGAACGCTGGGTGGATCTGATTCTGGCCCGGACCTTTGCACACGCCACGATCGAGGAGCTGGCGTCCTACGCCCGAGTTCCTGTGATCAACGGTCTGTCGGACCTGCTGCACCCCTGTCAGGTGCTGGCTGACTGCCTCACCCTGTTCGAGCGTGGCCTCGATCTGAGCCGTGTGCGTGTCGCGTTCATCGGTGATGGCAACAACATGGCGCATTCCTGGATGAACGCGTCGGCTCGGTTCGGTTTCGAATTCGTGTTGGCGTGTCCCGCAGGATACGAGCCGGACGCCGAAGTCGTCTCGGCGGCGCGTGCCGAAGGCGCCCGGGTGCAGATCATCCGCGAGCCGCAGGAGGCAGCCGAAGGAGCCCACGTGCTCTATACGGACACCTGGGCCAGCATGGGGCAGGAAACGGAGGCGGAAATCCGGCGCAAAGCGTTCGCCGAATATCAGGTGAACACCGCGCTGCTCCGCCGGGCGCGTCCCGATGCCATCGTCATGCATTGCCTGCCGGCGCATCGAGGAGAAGAGATCACAGACGAGGTGATGGACGGGCCGCAATCCGTCGTGTTCGACGAAGCGGAGAACCGCCTGCATGTGCAAAAGGCCATCATGGTGTGGCTCATGCGGCAGAGTGAGTCGCCGGACTAATCGTAGGAAGCTGTTTCAGCGGAGAAGACCATGACCGGAAAACCCAGGAAGATCGTGCTCGCCTATTCAGGCGGTTTGGATACGTCTGTCATCCTCAGTTGGTTGATCGACACCTATGGAGCTGAAGTCATTGCGTTCTGCGCCGATCTCGGGCAGGGCGACGAACTCTCGCCCGTCAAAGAGAAGGCGCGTCGCGGGGGCGCCAGCAAGACCTACATCGACGACCTGCGCGAGGAGTTTGTGCGTGATTTCGTCTTTCCGATGTTACGCGCCAATGCCGTGTACGAAGGCACCTATCTGCTCGGCACCTCCATTGCGCGTCCGCTGATCGCCAAGCGGCAGGTCGAGATCGCCATAGCCGAGGGCGCCGATGCGGTAGCGCACGGCTCTACGGGGAAGGGGAACGACCAGGTTCGTTTCGAGTTGGCCTATTACGCATTGAAGCCGGACATCACGGTGATTGCACCGTGGCGCGAATGGGATTTGAACTCGCGCACGAAGCTGATCGCCTATGCCGAGCAGAAAAAGATTCCGATCCCGGTGACGGCGGAAAAACCGTACAGTTCGGACCGCAATCTGCTCCACATCAGCTACGAGGGCGGAATTCTCGAAGACCCGTGGCTGGAGCCCTACGAGGACATGTTCCTTTTGAGCGTGTCGCCGGAGAAGGCGCCAGATAAGCCCGAGTATGTGGAGATCGATTACGAGGCAGGCAATCCGGTTGCTGTCAACGGAGAGCGTCTGGGACCTGCTGCGTTGCTGGAACGTATCAACGAGATCGGCGGTCGCCACGGTATCGGCCGCGTCGATCTGGTCGAGAACCGCTACGTGGGCATGAAATCGCGCGGTGTTTACGAGACTCCCGGCGGCACGATCCTCCATGTGGCGCACCGCGCCGTTGAATCGCTCACGTTGGATCGTGAGGTCCTGCATCTACGGGATTCCCTGATCCCGCGTTACGCTGAGATGGTCTACTACGGTTACTGGTTCGCTCCGGAGCGCGAGATGTTGCAGGTCGCCATTGACGAATCGCAAAGGAACGTCAGTGGCACCGCTCGTCTCAAACTCTACAAAGGCAACGTGATCGTTGCTGGGCGCAAGTCGGAGAAATCCCTGTACCGCCCGGATATCGCCACCTTCGAAGCCGACTCGGTCTATAGACAGGCAGACGCCGAAGGGTTCATCAGACTGAACGCGCTACGTTTGAAGATTCGTTCGCGAATCGAAGGTAAGGCCTAGGAGTCTGTCGGAATAACGATGCCGATGTCACCCTGGGTTTGCCGGAGCGAGTGGTTTTCAGGAAAGCGACGGCCGCACATGCCTTCCGGAGAGC
>JAANMV010000539.1_pt1 | contig 46805 bp, 39 predicted proteins | sample 7279661 | NCBI WGS metagenome assembly JAANMV01 (sample SAMN14094540, study PRJNA606508) | bioreactor metagenome | isolation source: A lab-scale SPAN reactor treating ammonium-rich wastewater day 121 | place: Ireland: Galway | collected 2017-05-16
TTCGTTTCGATGAAGCGCCGGTTGAAAGTGTACTGCCCGCGCTGGAATACTTGCGGCGCGGGAGCCGCGCTGGCCGGTGAGGCTTGCGGGCGGGCGAGTGAAAGCCCGCCGGCGTGGGCCGGTTCACCCGTTCCCCCAACAGGCGCGGCGGCGACAGCGCCGGATTCGCCAGGTGTGGCATCCTCACCTGGCGGCGTTTCTTCCGCGGCGGCCGCCGGAGCCGCCTCCATGCGCGTGGGCAGACAGAGAAACAGAATGGGCCCGATGACCGGCGCGACGGCGGCGATACCGCACACCATACCCGGGGAATAAGCGCGGATCAGCGAAATCTCGTAGCCCGCGTAAATGTTGGCCGCATAGAGCAACACCATCACCACCATGCCGACCGAGGATCCAAATAGCGCACCCAACAGCGAGCCTTTTGGGGGACGCTCCAACCGTGGCGGTGGTTTGATCACCACCTCAGTCTTTTTGAGCCGTTCTTCGTCGGAGATTTCGATATAAGGTTCGGCAAACGGTGCGAGCCGTGAATCCTTGATCAACTCCTGCAAGGTGGCCTGAGTCAAATTCGTCCACGCCACTCTTTGATAGTTGCCCTGGGAAACCTTGATATTCACGCCATCGGCGGTGGCCGGCAAAATGATCTCACCGGTGAGGGTCGAACCATCGAGGAGTTGGAACGTGTCCGCCCGGACAACCCCCGTGAGGCACACACACAGCCAAAGGCCCAAAATTACTGGATAAAGCCTGCGCACGGGTTGTTTTCCTAACAGATGCCTGCGGTCAAAGGAAGAAAAATCCCCGGTGAATGTCACAGGGCACAGCACCTCTCAACCGGTCACCAGTTCTGCTCGCGTAACGAACGCGGGCCGGTTGCAGCAGAGAAAAACATGGCACTTAACGCACGTTCCCAAGCTGCTCTGTCAGTTCCTCCACGATCCAATTTCCGCGTGCGGCCTGCAAGGCGTCGGCGGCGGCCCCGTGCTGCCAGACACCGTAGCGCAGGGTGCGCCCCGGGTCGGTTAGGAGCGCCGGCTGCGCGAGTAGTCCCGCCAGAAACCCCGCCAGCACATCGCCACTCCCGCCTTGGGCCAGGTGGGGATTGCCGGAGGAATTCACACAGACGTCGCCCTCACTCCGCCCAATCAGCGTTTGGTGTCCTTTGAGGACAACCCAACAATCGCCGAAGCTGCGCGAGAGTTCGCGCAACGCCTGCAGGCGATCCGCCTGAACTTCCGGCGCACTGATTTTTAGCAGGCGGGCGGCTTCACCGGGGTGGGGCGTAACGACACGGAGTCCAGTCTGCGGCGTTGCTTCCGGCGGCAGCCAGTCCAGCGCGCTGGCATCCACGATGACCGGTTGCGGCGATTCGCGCCACAACCGGCGCGTCATTGATTTCATTTCTTCCGGCAGGTCCGGCGCAGCCAGTCCCGGCCCAATCAGGATCGCACTGAATTCGCCTGGCAGTCCATCCGCCCGTTGCCACGGTTTCACCATGACGGATTGCAATTGTGCGGCCACCGGGTGAAAGACTGGTGCCTGCGTGAAAAGCGTGACGAGTCCCGGCTGGGCCCGTTGCGCGCCGCGCGCGGCCAGCACCGCGGCACCATGATAGTCCATACTGCCCGCGACGATGGCAAGGTGACCGAAGTTGCCTTTGTGGCCGGCCATTGGTCGCCGCGGAGGGAAGCCCAAAAAATCTTCCGGCAAGGTCCATTGAAGTCCGCCGCCGTGTGGGCAGGCGGCCAAACCAACCTCTGTCGCCACTTCCAGCCGTCCCACATAGGGCCACGCGGTGTGACGCAACATTCCTTGCTTCGGCGCTCCAATGGTCAGCGTCACCATGGCTTCAATCGCCGCCCCATGCGTTTCACCCGTATCGGCGTTCAAGCCCGACGGCACGTCCACTGATAACACGCGAAGTTGCGCGTGGTTGATCCGCTCGATGAATTTGACCCAGGCCACATCCAACGGACGGTTCAGGCCGATCCCAAACAATCCGTCAATGATCAACGTGGGACGACGGGCTAGGGCGGATTCCAGTTTGGGAAAGTCTGCTTGCGGTGAGGCTACTTCGAGCAGGACGGCATCGCGTTCCTGCAAGTGTTCGCTCGCGGCGCGGACGTCATCCCCATTGTGACCTTTGCCGGCGAGTAGCAGAATCGTGTCACCAGAGCAGGTCAATTTTCGTGAGAGTTGCGCTACCCGCATGCCCACGCGGCGAATGACCTCGGCTTCCGTCTCGCCGGTAGCCCAGGTGATTTCTTCCCATTCGCGCATCTGGGCAATACTGATGACCGGGACTGACATGCCGGCAGGCTACCAAACCCAGCAAGGAACAAAAGTTGAAATGCCAGGCAGAGAAGCGCAGTTCTACGGGGGCTGGCGTACACCAATGCTCATTTTGCGTCGGGAGGTAGGGCGCGCCACTCCGTGCGCGCCGCCACTTGGCCGCCATACCTCGAAATGCCCCGCCGGATCCGTTCCGACGGCGCGCATGGAGTGACGCGCCCTTTCACCAACCGCCTTCGGGGCGCGGCATTTATGCCGCTTCAACGTGCGCTGGCATTCGGTCGCCGAAGCGGCGTGAACGCCGCGTTCCGGTTCATGGGCTCGATGCGCGTTCTCCAAACGTGGAGGCTGCCCATAATGAGAATTGCGCTGGCGTATCCGTGCGCTGGACAGGAGTGCAGTCCGGTGAGGCGCTGGAAGCCTTGATGTCGCAGAGCAATCACCCAAACCGCGAAGGGCATGCGTTGGTAGCCGGGGGACTGCTCCATTGGTTTCCAGGCGATTGAATGTTCGCGAGAGGGTGAACAGCGTAGGTGCGGATCCGGGGCGCCCTCCCCGAAACATGGCTGGGGTTGGGACCGACCCACGCGCGTCAATTTGTAAACTCCACGTTTGGCACTTCTTTGACCGAAGGCGGCACGCTGAAGAACTCCACGGGTGGAAAACTGAACATTCCGGCGACGAGATTGCTGGGGAAAGTTTCGCGCTTGTTGCGATAGTCGCGGACGTTGCCGTTGTAAAACCGGCGCGCGGCCTGGATGCGGTTCTCGGTGTTGGTCAGTTCGCCCTGCAACTTGAGAAAATGCTGGTCCGCCTTGAGTTGCGGATAATTCTCCACCAACACGAACAAACGTTTGAGCGCATCCACCAACTGGTTTTCATCGCGAGCCTGATCCGCCACGGCCCCGTGATTGGCGGCACAGCGATTGCGCAACTCGATGACCCGCTCCAGGGTTTCCCGCTCATGCGCCGCGTAGCCCTTGACCGTCGCCACCAGATTGGGGATGAGGTTGTAGCGCCGCTGCAATTCGGTGTCCACGTTGCTCCACGCTTCACGGATGTGGTTGCGCAGGCTGACGAGCGCGTTGTATTGGACGGCCACCCAGCCCAGCGGCACAAGCACCAGGACGGCGAGTATGATCAAAAACGTCATCATGTTCAGAGTGGTGTAAACAGGTAATCTGGCAAACGCGAGCGCACTTCCAACAGGCGTTGCAGGTTGAACTCGATCTGCGGCGCGGCCAACCGCGACCCGAAGGCCAGCGCCAGCGCGTGCGATTCGATTTCGATGCTCAGATCGCGATTCGCCAGCAGATAATCCATCATCTGGGCGTTGCAGACGTCGTAGGCAAACTTTTTGTCCTTCGATCGCACACAGAACGCCCGCGAGAACTCTGCGGATTCAAAATCAATGTCATCATAGCCGAACGCTTGGGCAATCTTCGAAAGAAAACCTTCGCGGGTGATCAGTAGTTCCGGAAATACCATCGGCAGCAGCAGAATGAAGAACGAGAAGTAGTGGTGGTGCGTCTGCCGCCGGCCCTTCGAGTCGGTCGAGTGTGTTTCGTAATGGTAATCGAACGCCATGATCTGATGGTTGCGGTAGTTGCCGGAGATGACATTGAACGCGTACCGGTTGCTGCCCTGCGCCAGTTTGTTCAAGAAGCCGAATTGGTCGGCCAGCGCGCGGTTGTGCTCCATGCGGAAATCCAGTCCCAAGCGCGCGGCCAACTCGAACAATTCCTCGCGCCGTTTCCGCGCCGCTCTCGCGGAATAAATCGCCGCCGCGATAATGATCGCGATGAACAGGACAAAGATAAAAATGCCTGGGCCTTCCATTACGTCGTCGGTTCAAACCAAGGTCAACGGCGAGTGGCCGATGGCGGCGCAACTTTGTCCATCACCGGCCCTACAATGGAAGCCCAGAGTTTGTAACCCGCTTCGTTGAGGTGCAGCCGGTCCTTCACAAACAGTTCCTCCCGCGGATTGCCATCCTCCCCCAACATCGGAGTGAATACATCAATGAAAAGTAGTCGCTCATCGTCGGCGCTGAACCCAGCGACCAAGTCGTTGGCGCGCTTCATCTGCGCCTGATGTTTGGCGCGCGAAGGGCTGGCCTTGATCGCCAGATACGCGATGCGTGTCTGCGGCAAGGTCGCGTGAATCTTGGCCACAAACTCGCGATAATCGGCGAGGACGCGTTCCGGCGTTTTGCCACCGGCGATATCGTTGTCGCCCGCGTAGAGCACGATCAGCCGCGGCTGATAGGGGATCACGATACGCTCGGCAAAAGCCACCGAATCGGAAAGGTGCGAGCCGCCGAAGCCGCGGTTGATAATCGTATGCTTTGAGAACTGTGCGGGTGCGTCTTTCCATAACCTGATGCTCGAACTGCCCACGAACAAAATGGCATTTCGTGGCGGCGGGTTGGTTTTGTCCGCGGCTTCAAACGCCTGAATGTCGGATTCCCAGCGTGCCTGAGGCGGAGCGTTCGTGTCAGCGGCCAGCAGCGAAAAGCCGGCCAGGTTCGCCAGCAGTGCCAGCGACCAGAGTTGCGAAGGTGAACAAGTTTTCACGCGACGATCCTCGCAGGAATGTCGTTTCTTGAGAAGCAGCTTTGCTGCGGGCTTTCAATCAGTTGAAGAACGCTGGTTGAGGATAGGGGTTGGATAACGTGTGGGGGGCGTTGGCGAATTTGACACTGAAACGCGCTTCATGGTAGCGTCCCGCCTGACGCGACGCGTCGGGATATGCACTCCGTGCTGAATCAACATGTGCTGGTGCTGAACCGGCTGTGGCAGGCGGTCAACGTCTGCACGGCCCGGCGCGCTTTGACGCTGCTGTTCCAAGGCCATGCCCAGGTGGTGTTCAATGCGGCGGATGGTTCGTTCCAGACCTACGATTTCCAGGAGTGGCACGATTTCTCGCAGGAACAGCCCCACCCGGAATCCATTCACACCATTTCGTTCCGCATCCGGGTACCGCGCGTGATTCTGTTGCTGGTGTACGACCGCCTGCCGAAAAAGGAAGTGAAATTCACCCGCCACAACATCTTCGAGCGCGACAAAAACACCTGCCAGTACTGCGGCCAGACGTGCGACCGCAAGGACTTAAATTTGGATCACGTGATTCCCCGCGACCGGGGCGGGCCGACGACTTGGGAGAACATTGTGTGCTCCTGCATCGAGTGCAACACGCTCAAGGCCAATCGCACGCCGCAGGAGGCGGGCATGCACCTGATCCGCAAACCCAAACGGCCCAAGTGGCGGCCCTTCGTGCAGATCAATTTCAGCCTGTATCAGCACGATAGCTGGAAGCACTTCATTGACCTGGCCTACTGGAACGTGGAACTCGGCGCGGACGCGAGTTGACCCGCGGTGGTCGAGCCGAATCGTAATGCGTTCTCGCACCTGTTCCCGCAGTTGCCATCGCCGCGCCGGTGCGACACACTGACCGCCAGATGAGCAAACGGTTTTACATCACCACCGCCATTTACTACGTCAACGGCTCGCCGCATCTCGGCCACGCCTACGAGAAGATCATTTGCGACGTGATCGCGCGGGCGCGCCGCAGTTTCGGCCAGGAAGTTTTCTTCCTGACCGGCCTGGACGAACACGGCCAGAAGGTCCAACAAGCGGCGCAGGCGGAGGGGAAATCGCCTCAGGCATATTGCGATGAACTGGCGACGCAGTGGCAGACGTTCGCCGCCCGGCTGGGCATCACCAACGATGACTTTGTCCGCACCACGCAGCCACGGCACAAGGCGGTCGTGCAGGCCATGCTCACCAAGCTTCACGCTCAGGGTGATCTCTACAAAGCCCCATATCGCGGCTGGTATTCGTGGAAGGAGGAAACCTTCCTTACCGAGAAGGACCGTTTGCCCGACGGCACGTTTGATCCCGTCTGGGGCGAGGTGAAGGAATTGATCGAGGAAAACTGGTATTTCCGCATGGCCAAACACCAGCCGTGGCTCATCGAATTTATTGAAGCGAACCCGACGTTTGTCCAACCTGATTCGCGCCGGAATGAAGTGCTTGGCTTTCTCAAATCACAAACGCTCGAGGACCTTTGCATCAGCCGTCCTGCCGCGCGCCTCAATTGGGGCATCCCGATTCCCTTCGACCCTGACTACGTGAATTACGTCTGGTTTGATGCGCTGAGCAATTACTACAGCATCCCGGTCGCCCTTGGTGACACCGAAGCTGCCGCGCCGCTGAAGGGTTTCTACGAATCTCAAATCTCAAATCTCAAATCTCAAATCCATCTTTGGCCGGCCGACATTCATGTCATCGGCAAGGACATCGTGCGGTTTCACGCCGTGTACTGGCCGATCATGCTCAAGGCGGCCGGCATCCCGCTGCCGGGACAGGTGCTCGCCCACGGCTGGTGGCAGAAGGACGGCGACAAAATGAGCAAGACCACCGGCAACGTCGTGGACCCGCTTGCCGTGATTGATGAATGGGGACTCGACGCGTTCCGTTTTTACGTGCTGCGCGAACTGGACATCGGCCCGGACGGCAACTGGACCGACGCCGGCTTTCGCGCGCGTTACCAGGCGGAACTGGCCAACGGCCTCGGCAATCTGGTGAATCGCTCTCTCTCGATGCTCAAACGCTATCGCCAGGGGGTTGTCCCAACGCGCTCGGATGAATTGGCGGCCGAGGCCAACAAAGTCGTAACTGGCACACGAGAGCGGCTCGAAAGAAGCGAGTTGCAGGGCGCATTGCAGGAAATCTGGATGCTCGTCAAGTGCGCCAACCAATACGTGGACCAGACCGCGCCGTTCAAACTGGCCAAAGACCCGACGCAGGCTAAACTTCTCGACGAAGTCTTGTATAACCTCGCCGAAACCTGCCGGGTGCTCGCCGTGTTGCTGTGGCCATTCCTGCCGGACACCGCCGCGAAGATTTACGCGCAGCTAGGTCTTACCGGTTCTCCTGACAAGTTTTCCGCCGCCACTTGGGGTGGATTGTCCGCCGGCCATACGATTGGCGAACCGGCCCCGTTGTTTCCCCGCAAGGAAACCTGACAGCACGGAAGACGCCTCGCAACGTTCAGGAGGGATTGGGCTTCGTCAGCGATTCGTAAATCTTCTCGGCCGCTTTCGCACCGGCAGCGTTGGGCGGGTAAACGTCAAAGACCTGGCCATCCTTGTTGATCGCGCGATACTCGATTCGAGTGCGGCTCACGTCCACCTGCCAGAAGTGTTGCAGGCTGGCGGCTTTGGCTTCATACCAATGTCGCTCCGCGCCCACCGTCCGCGCACCCATGCCCCAACAACCGTCTCCCAGATACAGAGTGCCTTGCGGGTCGAGTCGGTCGTTGCGCAGGCGGTGGGTCCGTTTGAAGGTGTGATCGTGGTTTTCAAAGGCCACCGGCAACCGGTGCTTGTCGAAGATCGGCAGCCAGGTTTGCCTGCCTTTGACCGAGCTGCTCCCATCATACGCGCGGTGACTGGGATACAACGGCACATGATACACCGCGATACGATGCGGCACGTGACGGTGGGCGGTGAGTTGAGCGTCCAGCCACGCGGCCTGCTCGCCGTCGTGCGGGCTCACGTGGTCAGTGTCCAGCAAGAGGATCAAAAGATTCTTCCCGAACGTGCGCGCGTGGTAGCTGCGCTCGCGATCTTGCGCGAAGTAACGAAAATAGAACTGGGCATTGGTCAGGGCAGGGGGCATGCGGCTTTTGGTTTCATGGTTGCCGATGCCCAGAACCATCGGAACGGTGTACCCGGCGGGAGTCACCATGTTGGTGGCCCAATGGTCCAGCCAGACGTCCCACCGCGCGTAGTTCGTCAGCACATCATTTGCATACGCGAGGTCGCCGCCCACCACGCCAAAGTCGGGGGACAGTCTGGCCGCCTGCTGAAGCAGCAGTGCGACATCGGGGCCAACGCCCATGTCTCCACCTGTGACAAACCGCAGTCTGCCTGCGCCATCGGGCACCGTGCGGAATTTGCGTTCCTCCGTGAAGCCGTTCATGGAATCGCCGGCGATGAAGTAATAGGTTCGGCCCGGCGTAAGCTTCTGTAGTTCCACCCAATGGATTCTCCGCCCGTCCGCCAAGCCGGGGATTTGATGCGAATGGCCGACCGCTTGGTGGCGGTAATCACTTTGCTGCCCCTGCCGGGATTGGGTGTCGAAATAAACGGTGCTGGCTTCAGTGGGCGCGAAGGTCTGGTAATTAACGGTCATCGTGCGGCTCGTATCGCCTTGCCAGGTGAGATACACATGCCGCGGCGCCGCCGAGGCGTGGAAGGCGATGAACGAAGCGAGGATCGCGCCGAGACCGGTGTTGATGCGACGACGGTGCGTCAGGCTGCTGCTTCGGCATACGACTGTGGGCGAAGGTGTGATTTGCATGAACTATAATTTGGGTACGCCAGCAAAGTGGCGAGGAAGTAATGAGAACGCAAAAGAAAACTCGGCGCCGACACCTTGCCGCGGCAAATACACGGTCCCCGCCAAAGTCCCTATCACACCATCGTCGGCAGTGCTGGCTCAACGCTGAATGCGCGCCGAGCCGCCTTGGGCGAATGCGCGCACCTGATCCACGGTCGCCATGGTCGTGTCGCCGGGAAAAGTGGTCAGCAATGCGCCGTGCGCCCAACCGAGTTTGACCGCTTCCTCGGGCGATTCGCCGTTGAGCAGGCCGTAAAAGAAACCGGCCGCGTAGCCATCCCCGCCGCCCACACGATCCACCACGTCCAGTTCGCACGTGGGCGCGGTGCAGGCCCGGCCATTGATCCACGCCACCGCGCTCCAACTGTGGCGATTGGTGGAGTGAACCTCGCGCAACGTCGTCGCCACGATTTTGACGTGGGGATGTTTCTTGCGCACGTTTTTCATCATGCCCAGAAACGCGCTGGGATCGAGCTTCGACTTGGCGGCCACTTTCGGGCCGGGGATGCCCAGTCCAAGCTGCAAATCCTCTTCGTTGCCGACCAGCACGTCCACGTGCTTGACGATCCGATCCAGCACGGCCACCGCCCGCTCGTGTCCGCCGGAAATATTCCAAAGCTTCGCGCGATAATTCAGATCGAAAGACGTGACCGCCCCCGCTGCTTTCGCCGCCGGCATGGCTTCAATGATCAGTTCCGCCGTGGTCGGCGACAGTGCGGCAAAGATGCCGCCGCTGTGAAACCAGCGCACGCCGCCGGCGAAAATGGCCGGCCAGTCAAAATCACCGGGTTTGAGTTGCGCGGCGGCTTCATTGCAGCGGTTGTAGAACACCACCGGGGCGCGCACGCCCTGGCCGCGGTCACTGTAAACGGTGGCCATGTTCGGACCATGAACGCCATCGTGTTTGAAATGTTTGTAGAACGGTTGCACTCCCATCGCGCGCACGCGTTCAGCGATCAGGTCGCCGACGGGATAATTCACCATCGCGGTGGCGATACCGGTTCGCAGCCCAAAGCAATCCGCCAGATTCGCGGACGCATTGAACTCACCCCCGCTGACGTGAATCTGACATTCGGTGGCTTTGCGGAAGGGAATGATGCCAGGATCGAGGCGATGCACCAGTGCGCCAAGAGATAGAAAATCCAGCGCCCCATCCGGGCGAATGTTCAACCCATGTTTCATTTGTGTTCCTGAAGATTTGTTGATCCGATTCAAGCTGCCCATGATGGCCGCATGATCCAAAGGGGACGCCGGTTCGTCAACGTCACAGAAAGCTTCGAGGCGGGACAACTCAATTGCGGGATGTGCTACGTGACGGGAGGCTGCGGGTCGGCGGGCGAGGACTTGCTTGTTTTATTCAACCCGATCAGCAAACGCCGGGCTTCCGCCTGACAGACGTGGAACGCAAATCCAATACCCGCTCCGAAACCCAGCCCGTAGAACAACCCCCAAGCCGCCTTCGCGAGCATCGCCCGCGCGGATCGGTCGAACGCGATGCCCAGCAAGTTGAAATCCGCACCCGCCCGCAGGCTGCCGTAAGCCAAACCGCCGATGAAATAACCGACGGTGTTGGCGACAAAAAGCGCGGCCAGGCCACGATGCTCTGCGGATCGAGTCCGAACATATTGGAGTTCAGCACCGTGGCCCGGCGCAACGGGTTATTGGCTTAAACGTCGCAGCCGATAGAAGCGCGTCGGCGTTGTGGCGGAGGAAGGATCAATATACGGATACGGCGAAACTTCCAGGTTGAACTGCAACAGCCGGCTCCAGTGCGTCAGGTTGGTGGACATCAACAGTTCGTACTCCAAACCGATGTCGCCGGTGATCGTCAGTTGCATCAGATTTCCGGCCAGCCGGCTGATCGCAAGACTGGAACCTTCGCCGGTCACCGTTACTTGAAACGTCTGCGTGGCGCTCAAGGACGGCGTGCCGTTGTCGGCTACACGGACGGCCACCGGGTGCGTGCCGACCTGGGTTTGGGCCGGAGTCCAGGTGAGCAATCCGCTGCCGGGGTTGATCGTCATGCCCGCGGGCGCGGTGGTGAGGCTGAAGGTCAGTGTGTTGGCAGGAATATCCGCGTCCGTGGCTTCAGCCTGCACGGACAGCAGAAAACCAAACGACAGGGTTTGATCAGCAATGGCGGCCAGCACGGGCGCCACGTTCACCTCGTTGACAATCACTGTGAATGTATTGGTGGCGCTCAACTGTTGATTGACCGGTGCCGCGGCGTTGGTGTCCGTAACCACCACCGTGATGACATTGGTGGACGGTCCCTGAGCTTCGGTCGGCGTCCACGCAATGGCGCCGGTGTTGGGATTGATCGTCATGCCCGCGGGCGGTGACACCAGCGTGAAGGTCAATGGATTGGCCGGCAGATCACTGTCCGTGGCCGACGCGGAGACGTTGAGGATCGTGAGTTCATCAATCGTTTGGTTGGCGGGCACGGTGAGTTGGGGCGCGTGGTTCACCTCAATGACCGTGACGGTAAAGGTATTGGTCACGCTCAACTGCTGATTAACTGGCGCGGCGGCGTTAATGTCTGTGACCACCACCGTGATGACGTTGGTGGATGGCCCTTGCGCTTCGGTCGGCGTCCAGGCGATCGCTCCGGTGTTGGGATTGATCGTCATGCCTGCCGGCGGCGAAACGAGGGAGAAGGTCAATGGATTAGCCGGGATGTCGCTGTCCGTGGCGGAGGCTGAAACATTCAAAGCCGTAAGCTCATTGACCGTCTGATTGCCGGGCACGGTAAGTTGCGGCGCGGTATTCACCTCGCGTACGGTCACGGTGAAGGTATTCGTAACGCTCAGTTGTTGGCTGGCCAAGGCGGCCGAATTTGTGTCCGTGACCACCACAGTGATGAGATTGGTGGATGGCCCTTGCGCCTCCGTCGGCGTCCATGCAATGGCGCCGGTGTTGGGATTGATCGTCATGCCGGCGGGCGGTGAAACGAGCGAGAAGGTGAGGGGATTGACCGGCACATCGCTGTCAGTGGCCGACGCCGACACGTTCAGCGGGGTCAACTCATCCAGCGTCTGGTTGGCCGGCACAGTCAATTGCGGTGGCGTGTTCACTTCCCGCACCGTCACCGTGAAGCTGTTGGTGGTGCTTAACTGCGTGGCATTGACGGCCAGCGGACTGCTGTCGGTAACGACGACAAAGATCGTGTTTACAGACGGTCCTTGCGCTTCGGTCGGCGTCCAGGCGATGGCGCCGGTATTTGGGTTGATTGTCATGCCCGCGGGCGGATTGAGGAGGCCAAAGGTCAGCGGATTCGCCGGCAAGTCCGCGTCCGTGGCGGAAGCGGACACGCTCAACAGCGTCAACTCGTCAATGGTCTGATTGCCCGGCACAGTGAGTTGCGGTGCGGTGTTCACTTCACGGACGATCACGGTAAAAGAGTTGGTATCACTCAACTGTTGCTCGTTTATGGCGTCCGGGTTGAAGTCCGCGACGACCACCGTGACGGTGTTGGTGGAAGGTCCTTGGGCTTCCGTGGGTGTCCACGCGATCGCACCGGTATTGGGATTGATGGTCATGCCGGCGGGTGGGTTGACCAGGCTGAACGTGAGTGCGTTGACCGGAAGGTCGGGGTCGGTAGCCGAAGCCGAAACATTGAGCGCCGTCAGCTCATTGATGGTTTGCAGGCCCGGCACGGTGAGTTGGGGCGGTTCGTTGAGCTCATTGACGATAACCGTGAAGCTGTTGGTGCGGATGAAAGGCGTACCGTTGACGACATCGGTCACACTGGCGACGATGAGGTTGGTGCTGGGCCCGTTGGCTTCGGTGGTCGGCCAGGTGATGGTCGCATTGGTGTTGCCGGCGGGTGTCAATACCACTCCCGGCGGCGCGGATACCAGCGTGAACGTGAGCGGTTTGTTCGGCTCATCGGGATTCTGTGCCGTGAGGGCAACGTTAAGCGTGGCTCCTTCGTCGAGGATTTGGGTGTCGGGAACGTTGAGATCGGGCGGAACGCGTGAGAGCCGCACGGTGTAATTCCCATTGCCGCCAGCGGTGGAACTACGGACCAGCAACGTATGCGCGCCTGCATTGGTCACGACGTAGCTCAAGGCGTTGGAGGTGCTCGTCGTAAAATTCCGCAAGAGCGTTCCCTCCGGACCGAATAGCCGGACATCCGCGGTGAAGCCCGACGCGGTGAACCGCACCACGTTGCTGTCGCCAAGCGTTCCGAAGAAACTCCACTGGTCCAAGTCACCCAGGCTGTTCGTGCCGAATTGCTGCACCCCGTTCGGCAGCGGCCCACCCTCATCACCTGGAGAGACAATGAAGTCTCCGGGAATCTGCGCCAGGCGCAGCGTGTAGGTGCCGAAGTAGGCACCGTCGTAATAGCTGCCTACCACCGCCGTGAAGTTCCCGCTATTGGTTGCGACGATGGAAACGGCATTGTCGGCACTGTTGATGGCGCCGCTCGCCAACAATGATCCGTCCGGCCCGTATAGCCGCAACCACGGAACATAGAAGGACGAGTTGCCGCTGACGCGTCCGGCGCGCAAGAAAATGGAGTCTCCGGGCTCCGCCGCGAAGCTCCACACGTCCAAATCCCCCAAATCATTTGTGCCTTGATAAGTGGCCCCATTCACCATGGGCCCACCTTCATCGCCGGGTGCCACCTCGAAGTCGCCAGGAATCCGCGCCATCCGCACGCTGTAGGTGCCAAAGTAACCGCCCGGATAGTAACTGCCCACGATCGCGGTGAAGTTACCACTGTTGGTCGTTACCATGGAAACGGAGTTGCCCGGTTCGATGGCGCCGGAGGCCAGCAAAGCCCCGTCCGGCCCGTACAAACGCACCCAGGGAATGTAGAAGGACGAATTGCCGCTGACGCGACCAGCCCGCACAAGGACGGATTCGCCGGTGTTGGCCGCGAAGGTCCACACGTCCATGTCCCCGAGATCGTTCGTGCCTTGGTAAGAGACGCCGTTGACCATCGGACCGCCCTCGTCGCCGGGGGACACGGTGAAACTCCCGGGAATCCGGGCCATGCGGATGCTGTAGGTCCCAAAGTAAGCGCCCGGATAGTAACTGCTCACCACCGCGGTGAAATTACCGCCGTTGGTCGTTACAATGGAAACCTCGTTGTCTGGTTCAACCAGACCGGATTTCAGGAGTGCTCCGTCCGGCCCGTACAAACGCACCCAGGGAATATAGAAGGATGAATTGCCGCTCACCCGTCCGGCCCGCACGAGCACGGTTTCGCCGCTGCCGGCAGCGAACGTCCACACGTCGAAATCCCCGAGATCATTTGTGCCCTGGTAAGTGGCCCCGTTGACCATCGGCCCGCCCTCGTCGCCTGAAGACACGGTGAAACTGCCGGGAATCCGGGCCATGCTGATCCTGTAGGTGCCAAAGTAACCGTTCGGATGGTAACTGCCCACTACCGCAGTGAACGTGCCGCTGTTGGTTGTGATAACCGAAACCTCGTTGTTTGGTTGGTCGCTGCCGGAGGCCAGTAACTTCCCATCCGGCCCATACAAACGAACCTGAGCAACATAAAAGGACGAATTGCCGGTCACCCGTCCCGCCCGCACGAGAATCGTTTCACCAGCATTGGCGTCGAAAGTCCACGCGTCCAGGTCGCCAAGGTCATTCGTGCCCTGATAAGTGGCGCCGTTGACCATCGGCCCGCCTTCGTCGCCCGGCGACACCGTAAAACTGCCGGGAATTTTCACAAGATGAAGCCGGTAAGGTCCCGAGTAACCCGCGTAGAAACTGCTGATGCGCACGGCGAACGTTCCCGAATTCGTGACCGTAACCGAAACCGAATTATCCACGTCTGAAGTGCCTGCCGCGACCAGAACTCCGTCTGGATTGTCGAGGCGAATCCACGGCACGAAGGAGCTGGTCCCGGAAGTTCGAGCGGAACGGAGCAAGACCGTCTCCCCGGCGTTGGCGGCAAACGTCCAGACATTCGTCTCGCCCAAAGCGAGGGTGGCATCATGGTAGGCACCGTTCGTCAATGCGCCTTGCGCGCTCGCACGGTGGGCGAAAAGCGACAGCAGGAGCAACGCAACGCCCCAGAGAGTGACCGTTGACCGCCAGTTCCATGGGCGGGAAGTTTGGTTGTGCGCGAAAGATGATCCAGATAGCACTTCGCGCTGCTCTGGTTGAAATCCGCCGTCACAAGATTGATTGACGGTGAATTCAATGTGGTCTCGATTGCTGTTCATTATTTTTGCCTTTGATCTTTTGGTTACAGTATTACGACCGGATCAAACGGCTCCTCGACGAATTGAAGAACCACTCAACTACCAGCCTCAGTTTATGAACCTCGACGCCACGCCGTGCGTCACCTTCCCAAATCATTGACGCGCGGGGAACCCGCCGCGCGACGGTGAAAGTCTTGAAGTCTTGAACTCCCGAACAGCACCACTTGGCTCAGGTCAGTACCCGGCCAAGCAGTACACAGCCAGGCGTTGCCGCCCGCTTGTCATTCCCAGTCGCCAATCGAGTTGGCGCTCATGAGAGAAAGAGCTTTAATCACCGCGACAGAGTGCGGTGCAAATTACTGCAAATCTTACTTCGCTTTGACCACCCAGCCAGCCTTGATGGTCACGTCGCCCTCGTAGGACGCGCGGCTGCGATCCGCTTGCACGGATTGAATCGTGATCTCGCCCACCAGTTTTTCATCGGTGAAAACCACGTTGCCCTGTTCGTCCTTCACGTCCACCGTTTCGTACAGGTTCAGTTTGTCGCCATCCTTGAACCCGTGCTGCGTTCCCAACGAGACAATGATGGCGCTCTTGCTCGGCGCCGCCAGCACCTTGCCGGGCGTGCTGCGCAACGCCTGCGCGGCGGCGTTCTCGGCGCTCGCCTGCTGATCGGCCGTCTTGGCCTTTTGTTTGCGGCGACCTGACTCTGGCAAGGTCACCGGCTTGACTTCGTCGGTAATCAGCGTGAGGGCTTTCACCGTGGCCTTGCCCAGCGCGCTGTCCATGAATTCCTTGTTGTCGAACCCGACGCCGCCGCCGCGTCCGCCGATGTTGACTCCGACGTTGAAGCCCGTGCCTTTCTCGGTGGCGGTGGCCGAGCCGGTCTTGATGATTTTGCGATTCGCAGCATCCACGAGCCGCCAATCAATGCGCACATCGGAGGTCGAGGTCTTGAGGCCGAGGTTGCCCAGGTTGCCGGGCACAAAACCGCCCAAGCCCACTTTCTGTTCCTTGTGGCCGAAGCGGGTCACTTTGGCGGTGAACATGAAATCCGCCGCCGCGAAGCCGCCCTTTTCCACCATCTCAGCCGCGTCCACCCAACCGTCCTGGCCCATCTTGATCTCGTCCTTGAGCGTTTCCAATTGGGTCGTCTCCAGCACGGTGAACTTGTTGATCTTGCCCAACTCGGTGATGAGCATTTCGGCCAGCCCCGCGCCGAGGGCCGGCTGCCAGTATTGAATGTGGGTGATGTCGCCGCTGAACGGTGCCACGATGAGCGAGGGGAGTTCGTCCTGTGCGGCCACCCGAACGGGCAACGCCGCCAGCATCACGGAACAACCGACAAGGGTGATCAGGTTCGTTTTCATAATTGCGTTCAGGTTTAATGGGGGTTCGATTCGACGGTTGAGTACGAGGCTTCGTGGGCAGTTTTCTGGCGCTGAAAATTCATTAAGACATTCGGTTCTCGCTTCGATGCTTCTGGTGCCACCGCTGCTTGCCACTCGCAACCGGCCCGGTTTGACTCCGCGCCAATTTTACAGCCCGTACGGCAGTCAACCGCGACACCAACAACACGTGAGTCACCATTATCTAAGACCAACCTTCGAACTTTGACAAGCGGTTTTACAGACGGATTCTGGCGAGGCGACTTCGCAACTATCCCAACTATCCCTTGACCCAGTTTCGTAAACCCCGTATGCCTGTCGTAGGAAGTTGGTCTGAATGAACACAACACTTCAGCAGCCTGGGCGTCGCAGCATCTTGTCGGCTTCGAATGGCATTACCCGCCGCAAATTCATCCAGCGCGGTTTGACCGCAGCCAGCGTTTTGGCGTTGCCGACGATCATCCCCGCCTCCGCGCGCGGCGCGAACGGCAGCGTCGCGCCCAGCGAACGCATCACCGTCGGCTTGATCGGGCCGGGCTTGATGGGCAGCGGTCATTTGCGCGTGATGGCTCATCGTCGCGACGCGCAGTTGCTGGCGGTGTGCGACGTGGACAAGTCCCGCCGCGACAGAAGCCGCGAAATTGCCGACGCGACTTACGCGGCCAACGAACCGGACGGTGGCTACAAGGGTTGCGCGGCCTACAATGACTATCGCGAGTTGCTCGCCCGACCGGACATTGACGCGGTCCTCATCGCCACGCCGGATCATTGGCACGCGTTGCAGGCGATTGATGCCGCGAAGGCGGGCAAGGACATTTACTGTGAGAAGCCGGTTTCCATGACGATTCAAGAAGGCCGGAAGCTGGCGGACACCGTGCGCCGTTACGGACGCGTCTTCCAGACCGGAACGCAGTATCGCTCCATTCCCGACATTCGTCGCGTGTGCCAGTTCATCCGCGATGGCCGGCTGGGCAAGGTGAAGTCCGTGTTCACGCTCTACCACAACATCCACGGCAACATTGCCGGCGGACGCTTCACACCGTTCGCTAGCGTCGTAAGCCCTGACCGCTGCGGCAAAAGTTATCCACCAATGGATTTCGCTTTGCCGGCTGAACCTGTCCCTGAAGGATTGGATTGGGATTTGTGGGTCGGCCCGGCACCGTGGCGTCCTTACAACCATCTCTATCATACGAATCCGTCTCCCGGTGTCGTGCCGTGGGCGTTCGCCGATGCGTTCGGCGTCACGTCGTCCACGTGGTTTCTGTCACACTCGGCGGACGTGATTCAATGGGCGCTGGGTTACGAAAACAGTGGGCCGGTGGAAATCATTCATCCGAGCAGCGGCCAGTTTCCCACCATGACTTGCCGCTACGCGAACGGCACGCTGCTGCATCTCGTGGATCATTGGGGACAGGTGAAAGACCTTTATCACGCCTTGCCGGCGACGGCGCGCATTGCGGGCAACTTCGGCGGCGTGTTCATTGGCGAACGCGGCTGGGTCACCACGTTGTCCACCGGCGGGCAGATCGAAGGCGAACCGGAATCGCTCTTCGAGGAAATGGAACTCAAGCGCACGCGCGAAGTGAACATCGGCGCGAACAATCATCATGCCAACTGGCTTGAATGTATTCGCACGCGGAAATCGCCGAGCGCGGATGAGGAAATCGGCCATCGCGGGGCGAGCCTCGGTCACTTGGCCAACATCGCCTGCTGGACCGGGCGGTCGTTGAATTGGGATCCGTTGAAGGAGGAATTTGCCAACTGCGATGCGGCCAACCGCCTGCGCTCACGCGCTATGCGGGCGCCCTGGCGGATGTGAACCTCCAATGGCGTCGCTACGATTATGTATTCTGCCAAATCCAAAAGTGCTGGCGTCCAGACGGAGATAACAGCGACTCATAGGTCCGATCCTGAAGCCGACAGATTACCGTTCAGCGGAGTGATCTACTATCGCCCTGGGCTTTTCATTCGTCCTTGCAGCATTTGGTGCTCCCCGTCCGCGCAAAGAACTGATGTACGGTTATTAATGACGTACCGCCTACGCTCCAGCGGGAGATGGAGCTTGCACGTTTCAGGTGATTCAGTCTTCGGCGAGTTGTCAACTGATCTTAACGCCTCGAAACCACACTTGGTTGGCGTGCCAGCCCGCTCTGGGAAGGTGCGCGTGAGCGGATCCGAAGTCGCCGAAGTAATTTGCGATCCCGGCCCTACGTTACTCTGTGTGCTATCTGGGCTTGATGGAAGTTGTCGTGTTTCGGTCCAGAAATGCTCACCGTCAACGGAGAGCGATGTGGTGGTGGCGGATGCTAAAACCGGCGAACTCGCCGTTATTAATCGTAAGCCGACGGAAAGTCTGCGAGAGCAAGTTGAAAGTCGATTGGGATTGGGTTTAAGTCATCGCGGTTCCTTCACGTCCGAAACACCCGCTGCAGTTCGAAACCGAACATTGGCAATCTGTTTGGTTGCCGCGTTGTCTTTGTATTTTCCCCATTTGGAGAATCTGCTGAACACGAGTTATCCCTCTGGATAGTATGAACTACGACTCCACAAAACAGTGGCTTTCGACCTTTGGAGAGGGGGCGGTGAGGGGAAACGCAATCCACAAGTTACGATGAAGAACCAAATTCTACTGGCCACGATTCTGTTGACGGTTTCGCCAGCCATCGGCGCTGAATCCTTCGTGAAGAACGCCGCCGAGCGAGCCAAGATTGAACAAGCCATTCCGACCAAAGCCATCGCCCAACCGCTCAAGCCACGGCGGCTACTGATCTTCACGCTGAATGTTGGCTATGGCGGCCATCCTTCCATCGCGCACGCGAATGAAGCGTTCACGCTCATGGGCAAGAAAACCGGCGCGTTCGAGACTGTCGTCAGCAACGATCCCGCCGTGTTCCAGCGGGACTCGCTGAAGCAGTTCGACGCGGTGTTCTTCAACAACACCGTGGGCAATTGCTTCACCAACGCTGACCTCCGGCAAAATCTGCTGGAGTTCGTTACCGGTGGCGGCGGCTTGATGGGCGTGCATGGAACTTCCGTCGGGTTCACGCGCTGGCCGGGCGCAATTGAGGACTGGCCGGAGTTTGGATTGATGATCGGCGCGCGCGGCGCGGCGCACAAAGAAAGCGACGAACATGTCTGGATCAAACTCGATGATCGCGAGCATCCCTTGAACCGCGTCTTTGGCGGGCAGGATTTCGATTACCGCGACGAGTTCTTCCGGTTCGGCGAGCCGTACTCGCGCCAGCGCGTGCGCGTGCTGTTGAGCATTGACACGGCGAAGACCGATGTTCGCGCTGGCCAACCACGAGGTGACGTCATTCGCGACGACAACGACTACGCCCTGGCCTGGGTGCGGAATTATGGCCAGGGCCGCGTCTTCTACTCCACGATTGCTCATAACCCGTACGTTTTCTGGGACTCGAAGATGTTGCAATTCTATCTGGGCGCGGCGCAATTCGCGCTCGGTGATTTACCTGCGCCCACCACACCCAGCGCGAAGCTCACGCCTGCCGTCCGTGCCCAGGAAAAACTCGGCTGGCGGCTGGGTATCGAGGCTTACACGTTCCACAAGTTCACGTTCTTCGAGACGATCGAGAAAACCGCGCAACTGGGCCTGCCCTACATCGGCGGCCTGAGTTTTCAAAAAGTAAGCCAGGACATTCCGAAGAATTTCGATCCGCAGTTGAGCGATGACGAGTTGCGGCAAATCCGCCTCAAGCTCGAAAGCGCCGGGCTGCGCTTGCTCACGTTTTACATTCAGGACATTCCCAACGATGAAGCCGCGTGCCGGAAGATTTTTGAGTTCGGCCGCAAAATGGGCATTGAGACGTTCATGTCCGAACCCAAGCTGGAGGCATTGCCGTTGATTGACCGGTTCTGCAACGAATACGGCATCAATGTTTCGCTGCATAACCACGACCAGAAAGGTTCGCCGGATTACTGGCATCCCGACAAAATCCTTCAGGCGTGCGAGGGCCGCAGCAAACGCATCGGCGCTTGCGGCGACCTCGGCTACTGGATGCGCTCGGGCATTGATCCGATTCAGGCGATCCGGACGCTCAAGGACCGCCTGCTCACCGTACAGATGCACGATCTGCACGCCACCAACAGCGACGGCCACGACGTGCCCTGGGGCACGGGCGTGGGCAGGTCGGAAGAATTCTTCCGCGAACTGCATCGCCTGGGCATCAAGCCAACGATGATTGGTCTGGAGTATTCCTACGATTGGTTCGAGTCGTTGCCCAAGGTGGCACAATGCATCGAATTCTTTAACGCGACGACTTTGAAACTCGCGCCCTGACCCGGAGATACCCATGCCGCAATCCAGCCCCACCCAAACGAAGCCGGACGCCGCGGCACTGGACGCCGCGTTCGCGGCCTTGAAAACCTACGACCACGGTTCAAGCCGCGGCGCGCTCGTGCCGATTGACGACGCGGTGATGGCGTCGCTCGACAACCAGGCCACCCAAAAGCAACTGGAACAGCGACTGGTTGCGGCGCTCAAGAACGGCGGTTCAGCCGTCGCCCGCGAATACATCTGCTCCAAGCTGACGATGATCGGCTCAGAAGCATGTGTGCCGGCGCTGGCTGCGCAGCTCACGGCGCCCGAGTTTGCCACCGCGGCACGCAATGCCCTCGAGGCCATCCCCGGTGCCCAGGCGACGAAGGCCCTCCGCGAGAGTCTGCCAGGAACGGAAGGACCGCAGAAGATTGGCGTGATCAATTCGCTGGGCGCGCGACGCGATGCCGATGGTGTGCGCGCGTTGACCGGGTTGCTCAAGCATCACGATGCGGCGATTGCCGGTGCCGCTGCAGCGGCTTTGGGAGACATTGCTACCACCAATGCCGCGAAGGCACTGCGTGGGTTCCAACCGCAGGTGCCTGAGGGGCTTCGCCTGAGAGTGGCGGACGCCCTCCTCACCTGCGCCGAGCGATTGCTGGCCGCTGGCAAGCCAGCGGACGCGCAGACGCTTTACCGGCTGCTTGACTCTACTGCCCATCCCAAACACGTCCAGCACGCCGCGGCCCGCGGGATGGAATTGGCGTCGGGGAAGAAATAGTCGGCGAGTGCCTGACCGGAAAGCGGGTGGCAAGACGTTGGAGTCGTTTGACGACGATTCTCCATCTCCCCGGGGGAGAGGGCCGGGGAGGGGGAGCGCTCCAATCACGAACAATGCGGCCGCCTCCTCCGCCGACCTGATGGAGTTTGACCACAAGACCCACAGCGCGCCTGACGCCGCAAGCAAGAGAGCGCGGCTGTGTGCGAAACACCAGCCGCAGCACTCTGCCAGCAAAGCCGACAGGTAATCCGTGGACCAAAACCTTGCGAAGCGCTGTGGCTGGACTTTCAAACACAGCCGCTCCCCGGAAAACCCTCGTGGCCCGCGAGAATTCTGACGTATCGCGATACAAAGCACGCAGAAATCAGACTTGATCATTGTGCTCTTTGCACTGTACTACATCAGAATCACCCCGCGCTGTGAAGAATCAGAAGGCAATCAGGGGAATGTTGGCCAGAGGAATGGAGGCCGGGACGCTCAGACTTTCATTCCGCTGACGATCATTCCCCTGACTAAAATCCGGGAAGGATTAGGAACCTACTTTCACAGGGTATGCCATGATACTGGCAAAACTCCACGAAACCTCAACATATTCTGCTTCGCATAGGATGGCAGAACCAAATCAGCCCAGGAAATTGCTTTACACCTGCTTCGTGCATACCTACGATTTCGCGTCTTATTCACATGGAAGCAATTAAAAGTATGGAAGCCAAATCAAAGACGATTGACGATTTCAAGCTGCACGAAAAGGACACCGGGTCGGCGGACGTGCAGATTGCCTTGCTCACCGAGCGCATCAACCACCTGACGGGGCACTTGCAGGAGAACAAGATGGACCACAGTTCCCGTCGTGGTTTGTTGATGATGGTAGGTCAGCGTCGTCGCCTGCTTGATTATTTGCACGACACGGATGTCAGTCGTTATCAGGCTATTACCAAGAAACTCAAGCTTCGCCATTAAGAATCTTTCGGAAGGTGGGGTGCGCCCGCAGTCCCTGCGCGGCGTGGCCTTCCGACCTCGAAGGAATTGGAACGCAATCCGCGAGCGGTCCAGTTTTAGAACCAACGAATCGCGCATGAAAAATCCGTTGCCCCTGGGCGATTTCAGTGAACTCCGGCGAGAACCGGGCTTCACTGAAGTTACTCGGAGGCAACGGATCAACCTCAAAGTAAGCATATATGTCAGAGAAAACATCCGTCCAGGTGGGCGATAAACAGATCCTCATTGAAACCGGCAAACTCGCCAAGCAGGCCGACGGCGCCGTCACCGTTCAACTCGGTGAAACCATTGTGGTGGTAGCCGCTGTGGCGGCCAACAAGGCCAAGGAAGGGCAGGACTTCTTTCCGCTCACGGTGGATTACCGGGAGAAAGCGGCTGCCGCCGGAAAGTTTCCCGGCGGTTACTTCAAACGAGAAGGCCGTCCGACCGAAAAGGAGATACTCACCTGTCGGCTCACGGATCGCCCCATTCGGCCATTGTTCCCCAAGGGTTGGTATAACGAAGTCCAGGTGCAGACCGTCGTCCTCAGCGCCGACGGCGAGAATGATCCCGACATTCTCAGTATCGTCGGTGCCAGCGCCGCACTCATGGTGAGTGACATCCCTTGGGATGGCCCGTTGGGTGCCGTGCGGGTGGGGCGGGTCGGCGGCAAATTCATCGCCAATCCAACGCACGCCGAGATGGCGGAGAGCGATCTCGATCTGGTGTACGTTGGCAACGCGACCGACATCGTGATGTATGAAGGATCGGCGCAGGAAATCAGCGAGGCTGATTTCAACGCCGCGCTCAAATTCGGCCAGGAGTGCTGTCAGCCGTTGATTGCCGCGCAAAAGGAGTTGGCGGCCAAAGCTGGAAAACCCAAGCGTCAGATCACGCTGAACATCGTGCCGGACGAGATTCTTCAAGAAGCGAAGGAATTGGCGGGTGATCGCTTTGTGCCCGCGTTGTTGACTTCCGGCAAACTCGCTCGCGAGGCCGCCTGCAAAGCCATTCAGGATGAAGTGGGCGCCAAGCTGGTGGAGAAATTTGGCGCGGAGAAGGTCACTGATTTCGTCATCAAAGACGCATTTTACTACATCCAGAAGGAAGCGGTTCGCAGCCTGATTCTGGATGGGGGGAAGCGGCTGGATGGCCGTGATTTCAATACTGTGCGCCCGATTGCCAGCGAAGTTGGCATCCTGCCGCGCGCTCACGGCTCGGCGTTGTTCTCCCGGGGAGAAACCCAGGCCCTTACCCTGGCCACGCTCGGCACGGGTGATGATACCCAGGAGTTCGATTCCTACACCGGCGGCGAGAACCAGAAGAAATTCATCCTCCATTACAACTTCCCGAACTTCTCCGTCGGTGAAACCGGTCGCATCATGGGGCCGGGCCGGCGTGAAATCGGTCATGGCGCCCTTGCCGAACGCTCCATCGAACCGATGCTCCCGAAAAAGGATTATCCCTACACCGTTCGCGTGACCAGCGAGATCATGGAATCGAACGGCTCGACCTCGATGGCCAGTGTCTGCGGTGGTTCGTTGGCGCTCATGGACGCCGGCGTGCCACTGTTGCGGCCCGTGGCCGGCATCAGCGTCGGCATTTGCACTGAAATCGGCGCAGACAAGAAGATTGCCCGTCATCAGTTGCTCACCGACATCATCGGGTGGGAAGATCATTACTGCGACATGGATTGCAAGATCGCGGGCACCGAAAAGGGCATCACGGGATTTCAGCTTGATCTAAAACTCCGAGGATTGCCACACGAGCTTATGGCGGAGGCGGTCGAAAAGGCCCGCGTGGCGCGCCTGCATATCCTGGCTGAAATGGCCAAGACCCTGGCCGAACCGCGCAAGGAACTCAGCAAGTACGCGCCGCGTATCACCACCTTGAAGATCAACCCGGAGAAGATTGGCGCACTGATTGGTCCTGGCGGCAAGAACATCAAGCGGCTCGTGGAGGAGTCCGGCTGCGAAATTGACATTGAGGATGATGGCACGGTGAACATCTTCTCCGTTGCGGCGGAGGGCATGAAGATCGCGGTGGATTCGATCTCCGGGATGACAGCAGAAGCCGAGATTGGCAAGGTCTATCGCGGCAAGGTTGTCACGATCAAGGAATTCGGTGCGTTCGTCGAATTCCTCCCCGGCAAGGATGGATTGGTTCACATCAGCGAACTGGCCAACTTCCGGGTGAAGAAGACCGAGGACATCGTCAAGATGGGCGATGAAATCTGGGTGAAATGCCTGGGTGTGGACGAGAAGGGGCGCGTGCGTCTCTCGCGCAAGGCCGCGATGGAAGACCGTGACAAGCAGATGAGTGGCGGCGAGCCTGAAAAACCGCCCCAAGAGTGATCCGACTGAAGCAATTCGAGGTGAGCCGGCAACGGCTCGCCTTTTTGCTTCAATGCCTGCGCAAAATCAGCCGATGATCCACGCGGCGGGTCTGGTTGAATTCGAGCGAAGGCAATTCGGTGAGGGTGGGGGATTCGGTTTCGCTGAGAATGCCTCTGGCCATCGCTTGAAACGCCCGCCAGCGAGGCCAATCGAGTTCCGGCGCGTGGGTCACCTGCCGCAGCCGGCTGCGCCATTCAATAATGGCGCGGTCAATATCGCCCGCTCCGAGCAGATCGGTCACCCAGCCGTGTTTGTTCGCAGGGTTCTGGTGGACAGAGGCGACGACCAATTCCGCGCCGGCGCCGTATTTGGGCGGCACGCCGTTTTCGAGATAGCCAGGAATGCTCAGGAGCCCAAACGCCTCGTGACAAACCATCGCCAGCCGGCCGCCCCAGCGGTTTTCATCACCGCAAAAACGAAAGCCCGCGTCGAGATTAGCAAGGTCGTAAACCAATTCATTCAACGGATAGCCCTCGTCCTCCAGCGCCGTGGCAATGGCGAGTCCGTCGCCTTGGGAAAAGAAGCTGACCACACGTCCGCGCAAGGTCGGATATCCTTTCTCATCTACCAAACGCAATCGCCGCCACAGCAATGCCGTGCCGGTGGCTGCGGATAGTTTTTTGCAGATTTCCACCAGTGAACATTGAGCACAATCGTAGGGCAGAACTTCACGCTCGACCGGCCGCCACAGCGGAAGCCCATATTCATCCACCGGCACGCGCATCGTGAGTTCGGCCAGGCTGGTGTAGGCGAGGATGCGTCGCGGTTGTCTCACGAATCTCACGACTGGGGTTCTTTGTGCGGCCAGTTTTTGTTCAAGCAGCGGTAGGATTTTTTCGTTCCAGACCGACAATTCCGCCTGTCGTCCGTTCCAATTGGTCAATCGCCGCACCCATTTGGCAATGATTACGCGGTCGGCATTTAACACATCTGCGACGGTGGAAGCGCGCCCGTAGATTTTGCATCCATTCGCCAGTTGTTCCAATCCGACCAACATCCCCGTGCCGACTTTCTCCAAAGCGGCTTGCTCGGTGAGGACGGAACGAAATGAGGGCTGTGGTTGATCTTCGCTCCCTCCCGGCTGCTGTTCGTTGGGGAGAAGCCCAGGCTCGGTGCGACCCAGGATAAGAATCTCCTTCAACGGCTTTTCCACCAATGCCGGATACGTCTCCCACTCGCCGCGGCTGTTCAGCAATTCGCGCTGGCGCTTACGGACGTGGCGGGCGCGTTCGGCATCGGTTTTGAGTCCGCACGGCGTCTCGGGATGCTTCAGGGACTCTTCCACGCCCAGGAAGATCGGTTTCGTGGTGAACAAACGTTCCTGGGCGCGTACGGCTTCGGTAAACGGATCGTGGCCCTGCTTGGCGGCGGTCGCCATCAGACCCAGCAGCGCGCTCCAATCCACGGCGCCACTGCGGGACAGATGACATGGCCGCGCGTCGAGCAACCGGATTTCATTCGCCGTGATCAGCACGAAGCCGGTTTCGTCGAGGCCACGGCGGCCGGCGCGGCCAAACATCTGGAGAACCTCATCCGCCCGCAATGGTTGTTCGATGGCGTCGCGGCGATAGGATTCGCCGGCCAGGGCCACGCTGCGGAGGGAAAAATTGATTCCGGCGGCCAACCCCATCGTCGCCACAACCACGCGCAGTTGTCCCGCTTTGGCGAGGGGTTCGATGACGCCGGCGCGGGCGGCATAACTCAGACCGCTATGGTGATATGTGATGCGGCTCTTTAGCAGCCGCGCAAGGTGATCTCCGACGATTTGCTTCTGCTCAATGCTGAGTTGCAGCGGATGAGGCGTAGGCAACTGACGCGCAAGATCTGCGGCCATGCTTTCCGCCGCCTGGCGGCGCGGGGCAAAAATGAGGATTGGTCCGAGGTCGTCCGCCAGTGCCTTGGCGACCAAGCGCGGCCAGTAACCGCGAATGTCTGACGGAACGTGGTAGTTCAGGTTGTTCGCATGGACCTCTTCCTGCGGGACGGGCCGTTGTTCATGGCGGATCAACACGGCTTTGCGGCCAAGTCGCATGAGCCACTGAACGACGTGATGGGGATTCGAAACGCTGCCGCTCAAGAGCAGCAACTGGGTGTGGGCCGGAGCCAGTGCCAGGGCGAGCTCGTAATTCAGTCCGCGGTCCGCATCGCTGAGCATCTGGTATTCATCCACGACCAGCAGGGCCGGCCCATCGCCAGCAATGAGCCGATTCTTCTGCGTCTCAAGGGTTGCCACGAGAATCGGCGCCCCGAGGTTCTCCGCGAGGTCGCCAGTGGCGATGCCCACATCCCAACCGCGCGCCCGCCATTCGGCGAGTTTGTCATTGGCCAATGCCCGAGTGGGCACGGTGTAGATGGCCTGCCCGCGCGGTTTCCCGGCATTGCTCCACAACTCGAATATCAGCGTCTTACCTGCGCCAGTGGGGGCCTGCACGATAACGTCCTTGCCGTCGCGCAAAGCCGCCACCGCCTGTTGCTGCCAGAGGTCAGGAACGGCAACCCGGTTGAACACCGGGTGGTCGGCCAATTGTGAATCAAGCGCTGACACGCCGGAAAGATAGCGGAGTCCGCGCAAACGAGAACGGAGATTTTTGCCGCCTAACGTCAGGACCAGGATTTTGCCGACGGATTCTCGCTGCGTCAGGCACAACAAGTTTGACTAGGCTGGCGCGCAACCCTACATTTCTGCGCACATGCTGGCTACTGCATCAAAAGCGGGAGGGGTGGCAAGCCCCGTATCTCCTCCTGTCGTCCCGGTCGGTTCCTGGAAGCAAATCGTGGAACCGGTCGAGCCATTTCTTGATGCGGTCAGTCATCGCCTTGCCCGGCAGGTCAACGAATTTGACCCCAATATCGCCCAATACGCCGAATACGCGTTGAACGGCAATGGCAAACATCTGCGTCCCACGCTGGTGGCGCTCGCGGCCAAATCCCTCGGCCAGCTCAACGATTCCCACGTCACGGTGGCTGCCATCATCGAAATGGTGCATCTGGCGACGCTGGTCCATGACGACGTGATGGACGAGGCGGAGATTCGTCGCGGGCAGTTGACCCTGGCGGCGAACTGGGGCAACGAAATCGCCGTGTTGTTTGGCGACTGCCTGTTTGCCCAGGCGCTGGTGCTGGCGGCCAGTTTTCCCACACCGGAAATCTGCCGGGCGGTAGCCAAGGCCACCAATACCGTCTGTTCCGGTGAGATTCTGCAGACGCAGCACCGGCGCAATTTTGACCGTTCCCGCCGTGAGTATTTTCGCGTGCTGGAGATGAAGACTGCCGAGTTGTTCGCGTTATCTTGTGAACTGGCGGCAGTATTGAGCAACGCCACAACGGCGGAGCGGAATACCTTGCGTCAGTTTGGCATGGTGTTCGGTACTGCCTATCAAGTGTACGATGATTGCGTGGATTTGTTTGGCACGGAAGCCAAGGCGGGCAAGTCCTTGGGTACTGACTTGGCGAAGGGTAAATTGACTTTTCCGGTGCTATTGGCTTGGGAACGGGCGACGGCGGGTGATCGTGAGAAGCTGGAGCAGTTGGTGCAGAAATGGCAGCCCGGTTCGCTGCCGCGGGTCAGTGAACTGCTGGCGCGTTACGAAACTTTGGGGCCGACGCTGGAAATAATTGAACAGTACCTGGGACAGGCGCGTCAAATCCTCCTCACACTGCCCGAGTCAAACGGGCGTGCTGGGTTGTTTGGCGTAACTGATTATCTGTGGCGGCAGACGGCTGCCTTGTCAGAATGAACCTGCATACTGCGCTTATGACCGAACCGGCTCCTGATGCTTCTTCAGCGTCGGCGCCAACCCCGAGGGTCGTGAGGGCTGCCGCGACCGAGGAAACCACCGATGAGCAGACTTTGGTACGTCGGGCGCGAAAGGGGGATTTGGAAGCGTATGATGATCTGGTACGCCGCTACCAGGAGCGGATTTATGCCACGATCTACCACATGACCGCGAACCACGAGGACGCGAATGATCTGGCGCAGGAGACGTTTATCAAGGCCTATCAGGCACTCAAGTCTTTCAAGGGTGGGTCCAGCTTTTACACTTGGATTTATCGAATTGCGGTCAACAAAACGATCAATTTTCTGAAGCAACGCAAAAACCGGGTTCACCTAAGCCTGAACGATCTCGACTTCAATGCCGAGCATGATCCCGACCTGGTTGCGTTGGTTTCGGATCAGACTCCGCGACGCGAAGTCAACCTGGCAGAACTGCAGGAAAAATTGAACGCCGCAATGCTGAAATTGTCAGAATCTCATAGATTGGTGGTCACGTTGCACGACGTGCAGGGACTGCCGCATGACGAGATCGCGGAAATCATGGACTGCAACATCGGGACGGTTAGATCGCGATTGTTTTATGCCCGGCAACAATTGCAGGCGCTGCTGGCCGATTACTTGAAGTGACTATGAACGACGAACGGGAAAACTTCGACACGCTACGACGTTTGCTCAAGGTTAAGCGCTACGAACAACCGCCACCGCGATACTTCAACGAGTTCTCCGGGCAGGTCCTCGCCCGCATCAGTGCTGGGGAACAGGGTGGTAACACCAACGTCTTGAATGTCAACTCCTGGCTGGAGACTCTGATGAATCGGTTCGGTGCCCGACCGGTGGTGCCGGCGGCTTTGGGCGGCGCCATTTGCGCATTACTTATGGCTGGCGTGGTGTTCATGGACACGACTCCCGATCAGAATATGGATTCGCTTTGGAGTCTGGGAGCGGCCGAGGTAAACAATGCACCAATAGCCTCACCGGGGTCTGATTCAGTTGCGATCAACGATCGTCTGAAGGTGGAGCGCAGTTCGCTGGCGAGCGCCATCGTCGCCGGCAACTCAAGCACCAACGTGCCGGGCATCGCCCTTGAAGATTCGTTGTTCGGGAGAATTCAACCATTTTCACCCAAACTCGCCGCCGACCCTGTCCGCAGCAAATAGCTGCGAGTGCGGTCTGCCGGGTAAGCGAAGGTGCAAGCCGATTCTGAAGGTGCCGTGAGTCAGTCTTCCTTCATTAGCACGATGGCTATGCCATCGCCAGATATTGCCAGGCGGCTGCTTTCGATCCGCGCCGTTCGCCGGTCTGTGCCGCCGGCCAGATCCAGTTCATAATCGCCGTTGGTTCTGCTCCACTTCCCCTCGAGTGTTTGCAACTCGGCACTTGGCGGCTGGTTGGGTTGCGTTTGCATCCGCGGCAGATTGCGAATAACGACTTGGTGATCCGGGCCGGCAATGAGGATGGTCCGGGCAAACCGATCCGCCAGAAAACGCCGGAACTTCTGAACTTCGGCCGCCGGAAGCGTGGGGCGTGAACGCCGGTAGGCCGCAGTGGACGCGGTAACGTCAAACTGCCATCGGCCGAGGATTTCCTCCGTGTAATTATCCGATTTTCCCTCGCGCAGGAATTTGTCCACGTCGTGCAAGTCCGGTTGGAGCGTGTCCCAGATCAATCGCAGCGTGGCGGGGTCTTTCACGATGGGTTCCACGGTTGGATGCGCCATGACTTGGCGGATGGAAGTTTGGGTGAGACGCATGTTCTTGAAGGCTTCGTCCTGCCCCAGCGCTTGGAAATCCGGTCGGAGTCCGAGCGAAATAAACCCCGGATAACGCGAAAGGCGCGCTTCGGTAAGCGGGTTCTGATAGATCAAGCCCGCGAGGTCAGCGGTGTCGTAGTACTCCCTTGACAAGGAAGACACGGCGCCGGCCACACGGTGCATTCCCGTGCTTTGCAGGTCCCGCCCCAGCCGATTCAGAATCCGCATCGTGCGTGGGTCGTCATCGGAAGTAGCCAATTGTACCGTCCAGTAACTGAAAGCGTGAATGACAAACGAAAGCAGGATCAAGTAAAGCAGCCCATTGGCCAATCCGAGGCACAATCCCAGCCGGGCATTCAGGCGTTCAAAAAGTGCCTGGCGCAGGTCGCCAGCCTTGTAGCGGTAATAAACGTCCACCTTCTGATGCACGGTGAGTGCGCCAATTTTGAAGGCCGTCAGGATGACCGCGAACACGACCAGCGGCGGTAGGGCCCACAGCAGGACGGGATGCGCCACGCCAAGGGCTTTGAGGGCCGGCATGACCAGTTTGCCCAACGGGACCGCCAGCAACGCGGCGACGATGATGCCAACGAGGGAGAACGCCACACGAATGGCGCCCTGCCGGTAACCCAGTCCCGCAAGCGAGGCCAACAACAGAATTGCCAGAAGCCACATTGTCATGCTGTTCTGTTAAAAGACTCGTCGCGAAAAAGCACGCAGAAAATTTCGGCGCGGGATGATTGTGCCGATGGCTTGCAGCGAATGGGCGGCAAAGAACGGAACTGAGTCAGCCATGCCAGGTGGCGGCCGCGCAAAATCTGCGCGGGTGAAATGCGTTGGTTGAGCAATAACTGCGCGCCGTGCTGGCTAAACATCTTGAAATCAGGGCTTTTTCGCTTTGGCATGTTGCGTGCGTTAGGAATCTCGTCAAACATTCAGAGTCGCTGACGTGCGGCTCTGTCACAAACAAACAAACGCAGTAACAACCGCACCAGGAGAACAAGAAATGAAAGTCAATCAATGGTTGGTTATGGCCGGTCTGGCCGTCGCAACAGTCTTGAGCACAAGCGATCTTATCGCCCAGGACAATCAACGAGGTCAAGGTCAGGGGCGACGCGGGCCGGGTGGAGGCGGCAATTTTGATCCCGCCGAAATGCAGCAACGCATGCTGGAAGGCATTCGCGAGCAGATGGCCGTGACCGATGACGCGGAATGGAAGTTGATTTCCGAGCGCGTCACCAAGGTCATGGACGCCCGCCGACAGGTCGGGATGGGTGGCGGCGCCGGCATGTTCCGCGGCGGACGCCCCGGCGGCGAGGGCGATCAGGCCCGCGGCGGTTTCCGTGGCGGACCTGGCGGCGAGCCGAGTCCAGGAGCGGAGGCATTACAGAAAGCCATTGACTCCAAGGCTTCCACGGCCGAACTGAAGTCGGCGATGCAGAAATACCGTGACGAACGGAAAGCACGCCAGGCGGCCTTGGAATCGGCCCAAGCCAACCTGCTTAAAGTCCTGTCGGCGCAACAAGAAGCCGTCGCATTGCGGATGGGTTTGGTCAACTAATCCTCCCGCGTACACCAGGAATAACACCCAAGTTGTGAGCGAGACCCTGACATCCAGTCCGGCCTTGAATTCGTTGCTAGATCGGATGGTTGCCGCACGGCAACTCTCCGCGCTCGACGCGGAAACCCTGCGGCGGCAAACGGTGGCCGCCGGAGAAACTGCCTTCCAGAACGAGGAAGGCGTTCTCCGGTGGCTGGCCGGCGAATACGGGCTCGCTTACACCACCTTGGACGATGTCGAGCCGGATCGCGAATTGCTCTCCCTTTTCCCCGCGCGAGTTTTGCTCAAGGAGGAATTGCTTCCGCTCCGGCGCACGAACGGGACCGTCGAGGTCGCCACCAGCCGGCTTTTTGCCACGCAGGGTTTGGATTCGCTCAAGACGTTGACCGGTCTGCGCCTCAAGCCCGTGCTGGCGCCCGCCGAGGCCATCCAGCGCGAAATGAAGAAACGCCTTGGCGTCGGGGCGGACACCATCGGCTCGTTGGAGGAGGAGACGCCTTTCCAGGTGGTGGACGAGGATCAACTCGAAGACACCGACCTCGACAGCGCGGCCGAGGACGCCTCCATCATCCGCTTCGTGAATCAGGTCTTGCGCGATGCCATTGAATTGCGCGCGTCGGATATTCATCTGGAGCCGTTTGAGGACGAGTTCCGCATCCGCTATCGCATTGACGGAGTTTTGCAGGACGTGCCGGTGCCGGGGCAGTTGAAACGCTTTCAGCCTGCCATCGTCTCGCGCGTCAAAATCCTGAGTCATCTCAACATTGCCGAAAAGCGCCTGCCGCAGGATGGGCGGATCAAAATCCGGATTGATGAGAGCGAAGTGGACATCCGTGTTTCCGTGATTCCGATGTTGCACGGCGAAGCGGTCGTGATGCGTTTGCTGCGCCAGAACGCAACCCTCATGGGCATGGGCGAACTCGGCATGGATACTCGTGAGTACAAGTGCTTTCAGCATGTGCTGGAATTGCCGCACGGGATTGTTCTAGTTACCGGTCCCACCGGCAGTGGCAAGACCTCGACCCTTTACACGGCGCTCAACGAGATCAACGATTCGGTTCGCAAGATCATCACCATTGAAGACCCGGTTGAATATCAGCTCAAAGGCGTGAACCAAATCCAGGTATCGGAGAAAGCCGGGCTGACATTTGCCCGCGGACTGCGTTCGATCCTGCGTCACGATCCGGATGTGATTCTCGTGGGGGAAATCCGTGACAAAGAGACGGCCCAGATCGCCGTGCAATCCTCTCTCACCGGCCATCTGGTGTTCTCCACCCTGCACACCAACGACGCCCCCGGGGCCGTAACGCGTCTGGTGGACATGGGAGTTGAACCGTATCTCGTTGCCTCTTCGCTGGAAGCCGTGCTGGCCCAGCGCCTCGTGCGCGTGCTCTGCGCACGCTGCAAACAGGTGGATGATTCGCCCACCGCCCAGGCGCTCAAGGTGCAACTGGGCATTCCGGCGGAGACAACCATCTACAAATCGGTCGGCTGCCGGGAATGTCGCAACACCGGATTCTATGGCCGGCGCGCCATCTTTGAATGGATGGACTCGGACAGCGAAATCCGGCAACTCGTATTGCGAAATGCTTCAAGTGATCAGGTTCGGGATGCCGCGCGTCGCGCGGGCATGAAAACCCTGGCCGAAGACGGCTGGCGGCTGGTGCGGCTGGGCGTCACGACGGTGGACGAGGTTCTCAGCGTAACCACTGCCAAGGAAGTCTCCCTGACCATGGATCATGCGGCTGACCAAACGGAGGAGAACGCGCCGCACAACCTTGCTTTGAAACGGCCATGAAAGCACCAAACTTCAAACACCAAACACCAAAGAACCCAAAAACGCCAAGCGTGGGATTGAGCGGGCTTCGCGCCTGTTTGAGGATTGAGGTTTGGAGTTTGCCTGGTGTTTGGTGTTTGTTGTTTGGAGTTCTGTAAAATGCCCACCTTCCACTACAAAGCACTTGCGACCGACGGTAGGATCACCGAAGGGCAGATCGAAGCCGGTGGGCGGGCGGAAGCTTTTCGCCTGATGGAGAATCAAAGTTTGCGCCCCATCACCTTGAAGGAAGGCGTGAACGGAAAGCGCAAGCCACTGACCACCACCGCCAGCACTTCCGCGGGAAACGCCGGCAACGGCGGGGCCCCTGCCGAAGCCGTTACGTCGGACGCGGGGATGAGATTGTCTTTTGGTTCCGGCAAAATTTCCGCTCGGGTGTTGGAAAACTTCACCCGCCTCCTTTCCAGCTTGCTGGCGGCGGGGGTGCCGTTGAGCCGCGCGCTGGTGATCCTCCAGCGCGAAGCCGCGAATCCGGTCGCCAAGGCCAAATGGAAAGAAGTTCACGATCTGGTTGTGGACGGCATGTCGCTGGCGGATGCGATGAGCAAATCGCCGGACACATTCCCGCGGGTTTATACCGCAATGGTCGAGGCTGGCGAAACCGGCGGCTTCCTCGACTTGGTGCTCAGTCAAATCGCTGACTTCCAGGCCCGCGAGAAGGAGATGCGCGGCAAGGTGATGGCCGCGTTGCTCTATCCCGCCATCCTGCTCGTGCTCGCGCTGGGGGTGGTGGTGTTTCTGCTGGTCTATTTTATCCCGCGCTTCCAAACGCTTTTCAGCGGCTTCGGGGCGAAGCTGCCCATGCTGACGCAAATCATCGTGGGCGTCAGCGATGTGGTGCGGTCGTACGGATTGTTGGTGGCGGTAGTGGTCGTGATCGCGATTTTGCTGGCCCGCGCATGGATCGTTTCACCCGTGGGGCGGCGCTCCTGGGAGAACGTGATTCTCCGCACGCCAATCATCGGCAGTCTCGTGGCCCAATTTGCCATGTCGCGCTTCTGCCGGATGTTGGGCACGTTGCTGGGCGCGGGCGTGCCGTTGATCAATGGCTTGAATGTCGCCCGACGCTCAATCGGCAATCAAATCCTGGTGGACGCCGTTTCCAACTCAATTGAGCGCGTTAAGGAAGGCAAGGCGCTCGGCACGAGCCTGGGAGAATGTCGCGCGTTGTTCCCCGGATCGGTGCTGGAGATGATCGCCGTGGCCGAAGAGAGCGGCAAACTCGACGCTGAACTGGTGCGCATCGCGAACGTGACCGAAGGCGACCTGGACCGCCAGCTCAAGACTGCCGTCGCCATGACCGAGCCGCTAATGTTGTTTCTCATTGCGGCCTTCATCGGCACCATCTTCATCGGCATGGTCATTCCGATTTTCACCCTGCAAGATCACATCCGCTAGGCAGCAGAACCGATTTTCAAACCATGAAAACTCAAATCCGAAATCCGAAATCCGAAATCCGAAATCGTCGCCGTGCCGGCTTCACCCTGATCGAACTGCTGCTGGTGCTGGTGATTTTGGGCATCCTCGCGACCATCGTCGTGCCCAAGTTCGCCAATCGGGGCGAGCAGGCGCGCCAAACCGCGGCCCGGACGCAGATCGCCGCGTTCGCCACCGCGTTGAGCGCGTTCGAGGTGGATAACGGTTACTACCCGCGCGGCAAGGACGGTTTGCAGTCCTTGATCCAGCAGCCCAATGACGCCACCAACTGGCGGGGGCCGTATCTCGAAGAGAAAGGCGGCATCCCGCTGGACCCGTGGGGCCGCCCTTATCTTTACGAGTGCCCGGGCCGGAACAATCCCAACTCGTACGACCTGTCCTCCATGGGCTTTGACGGGCGCGAAGGCACGGAAGACGACATCAACAACTGGCAGCAAAGCCGATAAACTGTGACGACTGGCGCAACAACCCGGACCCGCAGGCAGGCTTTCACCTTGATCGAGTTGATCCTGGTGATGGCTTTGCTGGCGACCGTGCTGGCAGTTTCCGCGCCGTCGTTGTCGCGTTTCTTCAAGGGTCGCACCCTCGACTCGGAAGCGCACCGGTTTCTCGCGCTGACGCGCCACGCCCAACAACGCGCTGTGTCCGAGGGCGTACCGATGGTGTTGTGGTTTGACACTGACCAGCGCACTTACGGTGTGAACGCGGATGCGACCTTTATTGAAGAGGACACCCAAGCGGAGGAATTCTCCGTGGACGAAGGAATAGAGATCGAAGCGCGACATTCGGCCGAGGCCGTTTTGGCGAGTCAAGCGAGCTTGTTCAAAAATGAGAAACTGGCCACTGATGGCCGGCACACCCTGCGGTTCAACCCGGACGGCTTCGTCAGTCTGAACAGTCCCGAAACGGTGGTGTTTCGTCAGGGTGAAGACACAGAAATCTGGGTCACGCAGCGCCGCAATCGTTTGAGCTATGAAATTCAACCGGGACAACAAGTCGCAAGGCGCTGAACGCTTGCCCGAAAGCCGCCGAAGTGAGGCGGCGGCCCCCGGAGCAGCCCTTTTGCATAATTGCGCCTCCTCACGGCGGCGGCTCCAGGGTGGCTTCACGCTGGCGGAAGTGCTCGCGGCGCTGGTGTTCATGGCCATCGTGATTCCGGTGGCGGTGCAGGGGCTGCGCATCGCGAGCCGGGCAGGCTCGGTAAGTGAGCGCAGAGCCGTGGCGGTCCGGTTGGCGGAAAACAAGTTGCATGAGTTGATCGTGACCGGCCAATGGCAGTCCGCCGCGCAGCGGGGCACGATTGATGAAGGGTGGCGGTCGTACGACTGGCGGTTGCTTTCCGAGTCGTGGAGCGAGGACGGCGCCATGCGGCTCGTCACGGTCGAGGTGATCGTGCCGGTGCAGGGACAGGATTACGAAGTGCGGGTGAGCACTTTGGTGGACGCAACGCAGTGATGAATTCCGAAATCCGAAATCTGAATTCCGAGAGACATCCGACGGGCGAAAACCGGAACGGTGGCACAAGGACTTTGTCCACCGCTTTCGCGGTTCGGGCGTCATTCGGTCTTCGGTCTTTGGTCTTCGGACCTTCCCGAACGGGTTTCACGCTGCTGGAGTTGCTGCTGGCCGTGCTGGTGTTCGCCATTGTGCTGGGCGCGATTCAGGTGGTGTTTTTCAGTGCGTTCAAGTTGCGCAATCGGACGGTGGATGCCATCGAACGTTCGCTGCCGCTGCAACAGACGCTGGCCATTATCAAGCGGGACCTGGCGAATCTCGTGCCGCCGGGCGGGCCGCTCTCCGGCGCGCTGCAAAGCACCCCCAACCTCACGACGGCCAGTGGCTTGTCCACCACAATGTCCCGCCAAAGCGGGCCGCAGTTTTACACGGCGGTGGGCATGGTGGATGACCATACGCCCTGGAGTGAAATCCAGCGCGTATCCTATTATCTGGAAACTCCGACGAATGATGCGCCGGGTCTGGACCTCTTCCGTTCAGTCGCGCGCAATCTCCTCCCGGTAATGCAAGATGAGACCGAGGATCAATTCCTGATGAGCGGCGTCGAAACCATTGCGTTTCAGTATTACGATGGCAACGCGTGGCGCGACACCTGGGATTCCACGCAGGCGGATTCCGCCACCGGCCTGACCAACAACCTTCCGCGCGCCTTGAAAGTACAATTGCAGCTCTACCATGACACGCAGTCGCTGGGCGTTCCTGTGCCCGTGGAACTGATCGTGCCCGTGCTTGTGCTCGCGCGCACCAACACCCTCAGCGAAGTCACCGGAGGTGCGCAATGAGACTGCGCACCGTGAACTCCCGGGAATCCGGCTCGCTCCTGATCATTGTTCTCTGGATCGCGTTCGGATTGGTGGCGCTCACGCTTTATTTTGCGCACGCCATGCGGCTCGAATTGCGGGCCGCCGACAACCGCGTGGCGGCCATCGAAGCCGGCCAGGCCATCGAGGGCGCGGCGCGTTACGTCAGCAACCTGCTCGCAACCGTGGCGTACCCCGGGCAGATGCTCAGTCCCATCGAATTTCCCTGTGAAGCTGTGCCCGTGGGCGAGGCGCAGTACTGGATGATTGGCCGCGATACGAATGATTGGGGCATCAATTTTGCGCGTCCGACCTTCGGCTTGGTGGATGAAGCGTCCAAACTGAATTTGAACGCCCCGTGGCTTACGGCGGAATTGATTCAGTACCTTCCGGGAATGACACCGCAAATCGCCGCCGCCATCATGGACTGGCGGGATGAGGACAGCGAAATCTCCACCGATGGTGCCGAAGACGAAACCTACGCACGGATGACGCCGCCGTACAGGACGAAGAACGCGCCGTTCGAGTCGGTGGAGGAACTGCGCCTCGTGGCGGGCATGACCACTGAGATTCTTTATGGCGAGGACGCGAATCTCAACGGCATCCTGGACCCCAACGAGAATGACGCGGACGACTCGCCGCCCTATGACAATCGGGATGGGCGATTGGACCCGGGCCTGATGGAGTATTTCACGGTGCATAGTCGCGAACCGACGGTTGGCACGAATGTCAACAGCCCGGAGGAACTGCGCACGTACCTCGAAGAAGTCTTCAGTTCGTCGCGCACGGATGAAATCATGGAGCAACTGCGATTGACCGGCGGCACGGGTGGCCAAGGCGGCCAAGGCGGGCAGGGCGGGGGTGGCGCCACTTACTCCACCGTCGGCAGTCTCCTCGAATTCTACGTCCGCAGTGGTATGACTGTGGACGAGTTTGCCCAAGTGGCGGAGAGTCTCACGGCCGCGACGAACAATTTCACCGACGGCTTGGTAAACGTGAACACCGCAAGCCAGTATGTGCTGGAGTGTGTTCCGGGCATCGGCCTGGACTACGCCGCCCAACTGGTTGCGTATCGTGAGTCGAATCCGCTGCAACTCACCAGCGTCGCCTGGGTCGCGGAAGCCATTGGCGATGACAGTCTGGCGATCCAGGCCGGGCCGTACATCACTACACGCAGTTATCAATTCACCGCCGATATTGCCGCCGTGGGCCGCCACAACCGTGGTTACCAGCGCGTGCGATTTGTGTTCGATACGAGTGAAGACGCGCCCATTGTGTTACACCGGCAGGACCTCACCCACCTGGGTTGGGCACTCGGCCAGGATACGCGCACGGATTTATTAGCCCAGACCAAGGAGGCGCGATGAGAATGATCACGAAAGAAGAATTCAAACAGTGGCAGGTATTGCCGGTGCTTGCGCCTGACGTGGTAGCCGCTCGCCGTGACAGCGAAAATGCCGGCCGGCAGTTGCACGCACGCGGAAGCACCTGTGAGCAACTTCGACCCGCAACGACGGCTTTGACCGGGACTCATTTGGGCGGCGGGCGGTTGTCCCCTTCGACTCGAGTGGGCAATAGCCTGGTTAAGAGCCTTCGGGCCAAAACCTCACAAAGGACCGATGATTGATCTGAAGAACATAGACAAACTGTTCTCCCGGCAACCTGGCAGTTCGTTGCTCGGCCTGGCCTTTGACGGCAGCCGACTGGAGGGCATGCAGGTGCGGCGAACGAACGGCTCGGTCGAAATCCAGAAATCCTTCACCGCTTCGCTCTCGCTCGATCCGCTGACGGCGGAAATCGAACTTGCGGGCCGCGAAATCCGAAAGCAACTGGATGCCGAACACATCCGCGAACGCTGGTGCGCGGTCTGCCTGCCCCTGAATTGGGCGCTGACGCTCACGCTCAAGCTGCCGGACATTCCCGAGGAAGACGTTGCCGACTTCCTGCAACTCGAGGCCGAGCGGGGCTTTCCTTATGGCCCGGAGGAATTGATGCTCGCCAACTCGCGCTTCCGTACCGCGGGCGAGTCCTGGGTGACACTGGTGGCCATTCCCCGGGAGCACGTCACGCGGCTGGAAGCGGTTCTGAAGGCGGCCCAATTGCGGCCCGTGACCTTCTCGCTCGGCTTGACAGCGATCCAACCGGCGGATGCGGAATCCGCCGATGGCGTCATTGCCTTGCTGCCGGGCGAAACCACGTTGACCATGCAGATTTCGCACGGCGGCGGGGTGCCGGTGTTGCGCACGCTCGACGGGGCGTTTGAACAAAGTGGGGCGGAACGGGAGCTTCAAGTGGAGCAGATTGCCCGTGAAATTCGCATTACGCTGGGCCAGTTGCAGCCGGCCGTCCGCGAGTCGGTGCGGCGGCTGCGCATCTTTGGCCGCAACGAGACGGCGCAGGAACTGGCCGAGGGACTTCAATCGCGCGCGGCCTCGCTGGGACTGGCCATCGAGCACGTTCGCGATCATCCCGCGAGCGAGGTTGGCATCAAGTTGCCGGCGGGCACGGCGATTTCCGCCGCCTTAAGTGTGGCGGTGCGCCAGTTGGCGGGACAGTCAGGCATGGAATTCCTGCCGCCCAAAGTCAGCGCGTGGCGGCAATTTGCCGAGCGTTATTCGTCGGGCAAGCTGGTTTACGCCGGCACCGCCGCCGGTGCGCTGGTGCTGGTGGTCGCCATCGCCTTCCTCGTCCAGCAAATGATTTTCTGGCACTGGGAATCGGAATGGAAGCAGGTGGAAAAGAACGCGGTCGAGTTGACGAAAATTCGCGATCAAATCCGGCAGTACCGGCCGTGGTATGACGAATCGGTGCGCAGCCTCAGTATCCTCAAGCGGATGACGGAGGCTTTCCCGCAGACCGGAGCGGTTTCGGCCAAGACCATCGAACTGCGCGAACCGGCGCGCGTGACCTGCTCCGGCACGGCGTTGAATCGTGAAGCGCTGATCAAGGTGCTCGACGACTTGCGCCGCACCCGGGAGATTTCGGCCGTCCACATCGAGATGACTCGCGGCAATACACCGCTCGAGTTCACGTTCAACTTTCAATGGGTGGGGGCCGGCGGACAATGAACCTGAACAAACGACAACAACTGCTGGCCGTTCTTGCCATTGTGGCGGTGGCCCTCTTTGTGGCGGACAAACTGGTGATCACGCCGCTCACGAACAATTGGAAAGACCGCGCCGCCCGCATCGCCAAGCTCAAGGAGGAGGTCCATGAAGGCAAGGAGTTGATCAAGCGCGAAGCCGTTTTGCGCGAGCAGTGGGAGCGCATCCGCACCAACACGCTGGCTTTCGCCAAGCCCGAGGCGGATGCCAAATCCGAGGCCGAGGGCCAGTTGCTCGCCGCGTTCGAGCGGTGGGCCAAGGAAAGCGACGTCGCCTCGCTGAGTTCCATCCGGCCCCAGTGGAAGGAATCCGCGGAGAGCCACAAGACCCTCCTCTGCCGCGCCGATGTCGCCGGCAACCTCGCGGCCATTGCGCGCTTTTTGTATCAGCTCGAACGCGATCCGCTGGGAGTGAAGGTGGATTCGCTCGAACTCACGACCCGCAACGTGGACGGCTCGCAACTGGCTCTGGTCATCCAGGTCAGCGGCCTGCTCCTTAACCCGCCCAGGAACCCTGCGAGATGATGATTCCCATGACGGGCAAATTGTGCGATGGTTGGGACGTGAATACAGCACGTCCGAGAATGTCGGCGTGGCTGGTCACGCTGATGGTGACGGCCACGGGCTTCAGCGTTACCGCGCAGTCCACGAATGAACCGGCCAGCACGAACGACGCGCCTCCGCGCGTCGAGGCGGCGCCGCAGCGCCTGGACGAGGCCGCGTTCCGCATCATCGCGGAGCGGAACATTTTCAACGCGAACCGTTCCGGCGGCACCGTGCGCCCGCCGACTCCCACGCGCCGGCCCGCCACCGTCGAGGTCTTTGCGCTTGTGGGCACGATGACCTATGAGAAGGGAACGTTTGCTTTCTTTGAAGGTTCCCGCTCCGATTACACCAAAGTGCTAAAGGCCGACGGCATCATTGCCGGGCACAAAGTGGTGGAGATTCAGGCCAATGGCGTGAAACTCGATTTCGGCGGCAAGGAACTTGAACTGCCGGTGGGGTCGCAAATGCGCCGGGAGGACGAAGGCGCGTGGCAGATCTCGGAGGCGCGCGGTGGAATCGCCATGGTCGCCGGCAATGCCAGTGATCCTTCCGGTCGTTCGGGTCGCTCGGATCGGAGTGGCGATTCGTCGCGCCCGCGGCGCGGGGATGGTTCTGATTCCGGCAGCCGACCAACGACCACAACACCCACCTCCTCCGCGGACGAGGAGGCAACTCTTAGACGTCTCATGGAACGACGAGAAAGGGAGTCACAATGAAAACATACATGCCCAAGACAATCCTGATCCTGACGGCGGTTACCGTGAGTTTCGTGCTCGTGGCGCCAAATCAACCGCTGTTCGCCCAAGGGAAAGACGACCCACAGCCGTCCACTCCGGACCCGGCGGAGATCGTGCAACAACTCCTGGCCCAAAACGCGAACGGCACCAACGGTTTTTCCGAGGAAGCCGTGGCGGAATTGCTCCGCGCCGCACTCGAGGCCCAGCAAGCGGTGCAGGACACCAACCAGTCGCCGGGTGAAGACCTGAGGCCCGGAGAGACACGCGGACCGCGCCCGCTTCGCGGCCAGGGGACGCGCGGGACCATGGGGTCTTCCTCCAACGCGCTCGCGCTGGCGTCGTTGCTGGCCAATTCGTCCACCAACTCGCCGGCCCACGCCGGAAACGGCCTGCGCCTGAACTTCCGCAACGCGCCCCTCAGCCTGGTATTGGATTATCTCAGCGACGCTGCGGGCTTTGTCATCAGCGCGAACTCGAAGGTGGACTTGAAAGGCACGGTCACAGTGTGGTCAAACCAGCCCGTGGACCGCACTGAGGCCATTCGCTTGTTGAATACGGCGCTGACTTCCAGCGGTTACGCCGCCACGGTCGAGGGCAATTTGCTCAACATCTATGTCGTGGACGCGACCAACACGGAGATCATCGCGGGCGTTCCCGGCAATAGCTACACGAACATTCCACCCACCAAGGACCTGGTCACGCAGATTGTTTATATCAGCAACGTCGAAGCCAATCAGTTGATCCAATCACTCCAGCCATTGATGCCCACCGGCACTTCCATGACCCCCAACCAGGGTGCCAATGCCATTATCATCACCGATACCCGGGCGAACATCCGCCGCATGGTGCAGTTGGTGAAGGCGCTCGACACGGCCAGCGTGAGTTCCTCGTCCTTGAAGGTGTTTCCCCTGGTTTACGCCGATGCCACCACCCTGGCGCAAGTGGTGACGCAGTTGTTTCAAACCGATACGAGCAACAACCGCGGGGGCCAGCAGGGCGGCTTTCGCGGCTTCTTCGGCGGCGGTTTCCCCGGGGGCGATCCCCGGCGAGGCGACAACAATACTGCCAGCACCCAGGCGGGTCGCGTGGCCGCGCCGCGCGTGGTCGCGGTGGCGGATGACCGCAGCAACTCGCTGGTCGTGAGCGCCTCGGAGGAACAAATGCTTCTGGTCGTGGAATTGGTAAACCAGATGGACGTGGACGTGGATGACATAATGGATTTGCGGGTGTTCCGGTTGCGCCATGCGGACCCGCAGGAAACAGCGGATCTCCTAACCAGCCTGTTTCCGGACCCGACCACGCAGCAGAGCAATCGTGGACAGGGGGGGCGCGGTTTCCCCTTCGGGCCTGGCGGTATGGCCAACAATCGCGGCACGACCACCGATCAAAACTCGCGCGCGGTGCGGCAAACGAAGGTCACGGCTGTTCCCGATCCGCGAACCGGGTCCGTGATCGTGAGCGCCGCGCAAAACCTGATGGGACAGATCGCGAACATCGTGGAGCAATTGGATTCCGATCCTTCGCGCAAGATGAAGGTGACCGTTATCAAAGTAGAGAACCGTGATCCGCAGGAAGTCGTGGAACAGTTGCAGAGCGTCATTGCCACGGACAACAACAGCAACGTCAATCGCAGCCGGAACACATCCGGCCAGACGGGCAGCCAGTTGAACACGCGGCAACAAAACAACCTCCAAAACCGGAACACGACCGGTGGTTTCAACACCGGCTTCGGTACCGGAGGTACCACGCGCACGGGCCGGTGAAATCATTGGGCAATCGGGGAAATCACAATATGCTAAATCACATCCAATTCAGGAGTCGGAACCTCAATCCACTTGCGTGCGGACTGGTCGCGGCGGCCTTGCTGGCGCCCGTCGGATTAGTGGCCCAACAAGGCGCCGCTGCGCGCACTGGCACGGCACGGGCCGCCACCGCGTACCCGAGCAGCACCGACATCGGTCAGGCGCGCATCACTTACGATCCGGAAACGCGCAGCGTGATTATCGTTTCCGACGATGACACGGCCGCCCACATCCAGGAGGTGGTGCGTGAACTCGACCGCCCGGCGCCGCAGGTGCTCATCAAGTGCGTGTTCATGGAAGCCACGTATTCAAAAGGCTCGGATATTGGCGTGGACGGCACGTACCAGCACCGAATTTCCGGCAGCAGGATCAATGAATTCAACACGCCGGCGGGGCTGAACAACACTGCTTCCACCGCGTTTGATCTCGCCACCAGTGGCGGGATGTACACCTTGCTGGGCCAGGATCTCAACGTCACCGTTGCCGCGTTGGCCAAGGCGGGCAAAACGGAAATCCTGTCCCGTCCGTCTATCCTGGCCCGCAACAATCAGCAGGCCACAATCACCATCGGCCAGCAGGTGCCGTTGATCTCGGGCGTGACCTTTGACAACTTCGGCAATCAGCGCAACGCCATTACATATCAGAGCGTTGGCATCATCCTCCAGGTCACACCGTTCATCACTTCCGATGGCATGGTGGAAATGATCGTCGCCCCGCAAATTTCCTCCGTTTCCGATTCCACCGTCAGCTTTGCCACGGGCGGCACCAACACCGTCGGCAGTCCTTCCGCTCCCATCATCAACATCCGCTCGGCGGATACTGTGGTCGTGGTGCCCGATGGCCAGACGGTGGTCATTGGTGGATTGATGCAAAACCAAAAGGCCAAGTCGGAAAGGAAAGTACCGATTCTCGGCGACATTCCCTTGCTCGGCCTGTTGTTCAAGCACAAGACCACGGAAGATGAGAAGAAGGAACTGCTGATCTTCATGACGCCGCACATCATCAATCGTCCCGTCGAATTGTCGGCGCACACGGACAGCGAGCGGAACAAGGCGGTACTCTCGCGCAAGGCGTTCAGCGAAGATGACCTCAACCGGTTTCTCGACACCGTTCCCTCCGCCGACCCAGGCCCGGCGCCGCCAACCAATTTCCAGCAATGACGGATCATTCCGGCACTCCAGTTGCAGTTGATCCCCTACGGTCATGAGCCTGCGCGGACGATTGGTCTATGGCGTGTTGTTTGCCATCTGGGCGCTCATCATCGCCTGGCAGGTGGCCGAGCATCTGCGCGTGCGTCAATCCGCCCTGGCTGCGTTGCTGGACCGTGCGCGGGACATCTCCACCACCTGCGGCGTCGTGCTGCGCTCCCAACGGCATTTCGGATTGATCTCCAAGGAACGGCTCGAATCGGCTTTGGCCGAACTGGTCAATCCCGGCGAACTAAACAGCGTGGTGATGTTGAACGCTGCCGGCGATGTCGTGGCTTCCGCAGGCACTCCCGCCGATTCCATCCCCCGGCTCGAAGTGCGCCCCGCCGTGCATTGGGGCGAGGGCACGGTGGCGGTGATGAACCTCGTGGACTTGGGAGCGGATCTCGCGCTGGAGCCTGAACGCACCAATCCGCCGATTGTGTTTTCGCGACAGGGCTTTGGCCGGTCTTCGGACACGAACCGTCCGCCGCCGCCTGATTTCGACCGCGAGCCACCCGGCCGCCGCGGCCCGCCGCCGGATATGCAACCCGAGGGTTCTTCCACCAACCGCTTCGGTCGGCGTGGTGACGGCGGTGGGGGCCGGCCCCGGTTTGGCCGTCCGCCGTGGATGACTGAGGAGGACTTTCGCACCATCATCCAAAAGCAGGGGGTTCATAGCTTTGTGATTGTGATGTCCACCCAGGCCATGCGCTCGGACTGTCAACAGGACCTTTGGTTGCGTTCCCTCATCGGCATTCTCGCCACCGTTTCGGTGTTTGGGTTTGCCGTGGCGTGGCGCAATTTAACGCGGACTTCTGAACTGGAGGTTCGCCTCGCGCTGGCCAGTCAGCAGAATCTGCATCTTAAGGAAATGAACCTCGCCGCCGCTGGTTTGGCGCACGAAACCCGCAACCCGCTCAATATCGTGCGCGGTCTGGCCCACATGATTTCGCGACGCGAAGATGTGCCCAACGAAATCCGCCAGAAGACGGGAGAGATCATCGAGGAAACCGACCGCGTCACCGCGCAGTTAAACGAGTTCATCAACTACTCGCGCCCGCGTGAAGTCCGCCGCTCCGCCGTGGCACTGGGTGCGGTGGTGAGCGAAGTCGCGCGGGCGTTGAATTACGACCTGGAAGAAAAGGGAATCCAGTTCCAGGTCAAAGGCGAGCAACTCACGATTGAGGCGGATGAACAAATGCTCCGGCAGGTGCTCTTCAACCTGTTGCTCAATGCGATTCAGGCCGTGCCGCGGGGTGGTTTGATTGAAATCGCCGCCACCAAGTCAAACGGCGCGGAGGCGGTGCTGGAGGTGCGTGATAACGGACCCGGCGTTCCTCCGGAACGCCGCGCGGAGATTTTCAAACCATATTTCACGACGCAGGAGAAGGGCACTGGCTTGGGCTTGGCCGTGGTTCACCAGATTGTGCTCGCCCACGGGTGGGCCATCGAATGTCGCGCCAACGAACCGCGCGGCGCGATCTTCCGCATCACCCACTTGAAACCCGTGGTATGAATGGGTTACAACAGGGAAGCGCCCTAAGAGGAACTTCTTTCAATACCAGTCGTCAGGTATCAGCTTTTCCCAGGAACAACCGAGGGCCTTCCTGATGCGGGCTGTCGTGCTGAGCAGGATGTCAATCTGGCCAGCTTCAATCCTCTGCACATTGCGGATATTCAGATCAGCAAATTCCGCCAGTTGTTGCTGGGTCAAACCTTGCGCCATCCGCTCCCGCCTGATGGTGTTACCCAATTGTTTGAGTTGCGGCAGAACGACATTGGTCTTTGGCACTCATCTCTTGTCGTGAAATTGATGCTTGACGAAAACGGCGTTTGCGCCGTAAAGTGACCACACATTGGTTTGGTTGATGCGAGATTTCCGCTCTGTTTGATTCTGTTAGACAGCAGCCACGAACAACCAGGCCAACCATAGTCGGTCAGAATCTTATTAACCCCGGCTTAGAAGCAATGCCGTTTAGGAATTACCCCAAGATGTTGATGGGGGCGGTATGATGACACAACATAAAGTGTTAATAACCATAAGTTTACGCTTGTACTTTTTCG